>TARA_B100001057_G_scaffold138545_1_pt1 | contig 11989 bp, 8 predicted proteins | sample TARA_B100001057 | Tara Oceans TARA_B100001057 (sample SAMEA2621839) | marine metagenome | biome: marine biome (ENVO:00000447); feature: surface water layer (ENVO:00002042); material: "saline water (ENVO:00002010), including plankton (ENVO:xxxxxxxx)" | depth 5 m | reverse complement strand
TACGCTGCGATGATGGAAAATATGGATACCTCGATTGGGATGGTACTTGACCGGCTGAATGAACTGGGTATGCAAAAAAATACCTTTGTGATTTTTTCTTCCGATAATGGAGGAGGAGCCAGTAATAAACCACTCCAAGGAGGGAAAGCGAGAATGTGGGAGGGTGGCATTCGGGTGCCAATGATCGTGGCCGGACCTGGTATTCCTGGCAATTCCCAGTGTGATATTCCAGTTGCTCAATGGGACTACCTTCCGACCATGCACAAACTTTCGGGAAGTGAGGCCCCACTGCCCGAGGACCTCGATGGGGTAAACTTGCGTTCAGTCCTGAAGAAGGGAAATGATGGAAAACTTCCTAAACGGGATACGGGTCTGGTTTTTCACTTCCCTGCTTACTATACCATTCCGATTACTTCCTATCGGGATGGAGATTACAAACTGATGCGTCATTTAAATACCGGTGAAATCAAGCTTTTTGATGTGGCTAAGGATATGGGTGAGACCAAAGATTTATCCAATTCGATGCCTGAGAAAAGAGATGCCATGGTTCGGAAACTCGATGCTTACTTGAAGAAAGTAGGAGCTTGGACTATGGAGGAAGTCTATGAGACTCGCCTTGATGAATTAAATAAATGGATCGAACAGAGGCAGAATCAGGTGTTGGACTGTCAGAAAAAAGTCAAGAATTCACCTGATGACCAAGAGATTAAAGCCCAATTGAAACTGGCTCAGGATTCCCTAAGCAAATTTCAAAAGACCCGTTCCCATGTCCTAGCCAACCAGTCCTCCTCTAACTGGCTCTAAGCACCCCATTTTAAATTCGTATTTAGCAATCCGGCAGCTAAAATGTTGGCTGTGGAAATTGAGCAGGTAGATCGTTTTGTTTTAGAACGAACCAAGGCGGATCGGATAACGAACCGAATTGAAGTGCAGAGTCTTTGGAGTGGATATGGTAGTATTCAAAAAATTGCTTTAGAGGGTACAGATTTCCCAAGTATTATAGTCAAACATGTACAGCCTGGTCGTGGATCTCATCCACGGGGATGGAACACAGATCTTTCTCATCAGCGAAAACTTAAATCCTACCAAGTAGAAACGAACTGGTATGATTCGCAAAAAAATAAGGCCGGGAATAATCTTGCCCGCATGCCAGCTTGCTTCGGAACCAGAAAGGAAGAGGACGAAGTATTGCTGGTTTTAGAGGATTTGGATGCATCTGGTTTTGCGGGACGAAGAGGTTCGGTAAATCAGGCCGAGTGGAGGGCTTGTGTCCGTTGGTTGGCCGCTTTTCATGCCGAGCACCTTGGGTCTGCACCGGATGGACTGTGGGAAAGTGGAACCTATTGGCACCTCGAGACAAGACCGGACGAATTGGAGCGGTTGGATGATCAGATGCTCAAGGATTTCGCGTCTCCGATCGAGCGGGTTCTGAAGAATTCTCGATTTCAAACCTTGGTGCACGGAGATGCAAAGCTTGCAAATTTTTGTTTCAACTTGGATGGATCCGAGGTGGCGGCGGTTGACTTTCAGTATGTGGGTGGTGGGTGTGGCATGAAAGACTTGGCCTACTTTGTGGGGAGTTGTTTTCGGGATAAGGATGCGGAGACTATGGAAGTGGAAGTACTGGACTATTACTTCATGCAACTAGTTTTTTTTCTCGATAAGATTGAAAGCCGCCAAACAAAGGACGAAGTCGAAGAAGACTGGCGTCCATTGTACCGGGTGGCGTGGGCTGACTTTCATCGGTTCATGAAAGGTTGGAGTCCCGGGCACTGGAAGCTTAGTGATTACAGCGAGCGGGTCACTCGGGAAGTCATTGCATCGTTGGGGGAGATGATACCTTGATCGACTTGAAAGAATTGACTAGTAAGGCGGTTCAGGCAGCCCAGGAAGCGGGTGCATTGATTCGTTCGTATCAGAATGATGAGGTCAAAGTTTTACATAAAGATGGGGGTGACACTTATGCTTCTCAAGTGGTGACCGAAGTGGACCAAAAAGCTCAGGATGCGATCTTGCAAATTCTGGAGCCTACATGTTCAGGATTTGATTTGGCATTACTTACTGAGGAAAGTGAGGATGATCGGTCCCGATTTGAGAAAGATTATTTCTGGTGCATCGATCCCCTGGATGGCACCTTGCCGTTTACCCGAAAGGAACCTGGCTATTCGGTTTCCATTGCCTTGATATCACATGGGGGGGCACCCCAAATTGGAGTGGTCTATGATCCGGTCAACGATGTTCTCTGGCAGGCAACCAAAGGTCTTGGGGTTCAGAAGAATGGGGTGCGGTGGGAAATGCTCCCGAAAGGCAAAGAGTTAGTTTTCACTTATGATCGAAGTTTTGAAAATCATCCGGAACGATTACGGGTACTGACCGAATTGGAAAACTATGCGGAATCAATCGGTCTTCAGCGACTGGTTGCGACTCAATTCGGCGGTGCAGTAATCAATGCCTGTCATGCTCTGGAATCTGCTCCTGGCTGTCATTTTAAATTTTCAAAACCACAGGAGGGTGGGGGAAGTATTTGGGATTATGCGGCGACCGCCTGTCTCTTCCAAGAAGCAGGGGCTTGGGTCACGGATGTATTTGGTGAACCACTTGACCTCAACCGACCCGACTCCACTTTCATGAATCATCGAGGAGCAGTCTATGCCACCGATCAGGCTTTGGCCCAAAAAATAAGAAAGATTTTAGCCGGGTAAAACCGGGGATTCGAAGATTCCAGAAGTTCCTTTTAGCCTCTTATCTCTTGCCAGAGTTAAAGGGAAATTTGAAACTGCTTTCTCAAAATTATGAAAACCCTCACTTTTTTCCTAGCTTCCACTTTTTTCTATTTAACCTTGATTACTCAGGCTGCGGAGAGGCCCAACATTCTTTATTTGTATGTGGATGATATGGGTTGGGGGTCGATTGGTCCAAATGGTCAAGCGGCCCGAAAAGCAGAAGGTAAACCGTATGTACTGACTCCCCATTTAGATCGTTTGGCTGAGCAAGGGGTCAATTTCACCCGAGGGTACGGGTGCACGGTTTGTTCCCCCGCCCGTTCATCCCAGCAGACGGGTTTCCATCAGGGTTACACTTTTGCGGATCGAAACGATCCGAATAATGCCAAAAAAGCAATTCGAGCCGATGACTTAACTATGGGGGATTCCCTTACCAAGGCTGGATATGTCACGGGATATTGGGGAAAATGGGGCTATGGTGGTTCTAAAGATATGCAGAACCCAACCATTGATAACCTGCAAACTCTGCCCACTTCTCACGGATACAAATTTGTGCTGGCGGAACTGCATCATGTCCGGGCTCATACTTTTTTCCAACCGACCCTATGGAGTGCACCTGCCAAGCCTGGAAACATAGGTGGACTTGAACTCAAACCCAACAGCATGGCTAAATATAGGAATCAAAAGTCCTATTCGAATTATCCAGCCTCACAGAATCATCCCAACTATCCCAAGACTGCCTATTGTGATGATGTTTATGCATTCGCATGCTTGGATTTTGTCCGGGATCAGGCGAAGGAATACAATCGTTCCGGCAAGCCCTTTTTTGGCTTATTTGCCGCTCAGATTCCACACGGTCCATTTGCTGAGGTGGAGAAACTTCCCATGTGGGATCAGGATTATCAGGATAAGCCTTTCTTTTCCGAACTTTCTCCTCAGTCCAGGCAGTGGTGTGCTATGGTTACACGGATTGACGCCCATTTTGGAAATATCTTGAATGCATTGGAGGATCCCAATGAAGATGGGGACAAATCCGATTCTGTAGTCCAAAACACATTGGTTGTCTTCCAGTCTGATAACGGAGGGCCAGGGGGAAAAAACCGGGAAGAATTGAATGCCAACGGTGGACTTCTGGGATCAAAAGGAAGCATTTACGAAGGAGGAATAAGGGTACCAACAATTATGCGTTGGCCGAAAAAAATAACCCAAAAATCAAAATTGAAAAAGGGAACCAGTACTGACTTGGTTATGGATTGTTCCGACCTTTTACCCACTTTTTGTGAACTTGCAGGTGCACCAATTCCTCTCGGAGTTAGTGGCGTTTCTCTTGCTCCCACACTCACAGGTAGTGGGGAGCAAAAAGTTCGTGACTTTTTGGTTCATGAAACGAATGGCCAGGCTTCGATCATTTCGGGCCGTTACAAATTCATACGACCCAAACAAGTACCGGATGATTCAGGTAAGAAAAAACGGCCCCTAAAGGTAAAAGATGGGAAGAATCCAAATCTTTTTCACCTTTATGATCTGCAAGCCGATCTAGGGGAGAGTACCAACTTAGCCACCGAAAATCCTAATTTGGTCGAGCAATTGAACCATCTGATCACTGCGGAACGGGTCGATGAACCCGCTGGCTTTGCCAACACCTATCATCATTGGAAAGGCAGAAGCCCGAACGGTCCCCTCGATTCCGCTTCGAACTGGACGGAGTATATCTATGAAAATGCCGGGGAAACCTACATGCATGAAAGCGGCCCTCCAAAGTCTCACTGGTGTGCCAGAATTAGTCAGAACCGTTCTGCTTTAGCCGGAAAAAATTCAAGATTCTTGGCTCTTGAAGTCGCAGGCTCTTTAACCGTGGAAAAGGGGGTAAAGGTTGCTGCCCATAATGAATTACGGGTATCCGATGGAGGGCAGGTCGTACTCAATGGTGGGCTTCTTGAATCGGCTAGATGGGTGGATATCCAAGCGGGGGGAAGTCTGGAGGGGCATGGTTTGATTCGTGCGGAACTTTTTACTAAGGGCATCCTATCCCTTTCCGGGAAAAAGCCTCTGGTAATCGGTGGAAATGCTTATCTCTCAGGTGAATTAAAGCTTAGCAGTATTCCATCTCCAAAAATGGATAAAAGGCTTACCGTGATAAAGGCCAACTTAATTTCCGGAGGTTTTAAGAACAATGAAGTATTAATCGGTGGAAAGTTATTTTCAATCTTCTACACCCCGACCTCAGTTACCGTAAAAGCCAAGTTGTAAGAAATCCAAAATTCAAGCAGCCAGCAGAAGGGAGTAAGATCCTTGGATGAGAGGGTACTTAGACGATTTAAAAATACCTTAGGAGATAAAGGAGCAAATATACTCGCATATCCCGTCGCTTACTTCGATGCTGAATCCGCTATTGGCGGAAACTTCAAAACTTTCCCCCATTTCATAAAGGATGGATTCTTTCGTTCCATCCACCAGGACTTTACACTTCCCGGAAGTAATTTCCATTTTTTCAGCTTGTTCCGTGTTGAAATGATAGCTCCCTGGATAAATTAGTCCCAAGGTTTTTTTGGAACCATCCGAGTGAATGATGGAGTGACTAACCACTTTGCCATCAAAGTAGACATTAGCTTTGGCATGAACGGTGACATCCTTGAATTCAATTTCTTCCATATGGAAAAGAATTCTGACTACTCCGCAATGGAAGTCAATATTTCAGCGGATGTTGAGGCAGGCTAAGGAGTTGCGTGACTTGTAATCCGATCGCAGACTCGGATTTGAAGCGGGTCATTGCTTCCTAATTTCGGTAGCGGATTTGTCTGATCGAGGTCGACTTTTAGCGAAGTGCGAGGTAGCAAATCAAGCTGATCAGGATTGCACCCAGTAGATTGAGAACGAATCCTTCCCGTGCCATTCGGCTCACGCTAATCTCTCCGGTACCGAAGACCACGGCGTTTGGGATCGTAGCCACTGGAAGCATGAAGGCACAGCTGGCACTCATCGCAGCTGGAATCATGAGTAGAATAGGATCCATGTCCGAAGCAACGGCTGCGGCTCCCAGGATCGGCATCAGGACATTGGTGGTTGCGGTGTTACTAGTCATTTCAGTCAGGAAGGTGACCAACAAGGTGACTCCGAGTAGAAGGCCAAGTAGAGGCAGGTTCTCAATCCCCGAGAAGATGTTGGCGATGGTAGTGCTCAGCCCAGACTGCTTGAAGCCTTCACCCAGACAAAGTCCCGCACCCACCAATACGAGCATTCCCCAAGGTATTTGATTTGCAGTTTTCCAGTCTAGCAACCGGTCTCCTTTTTTCTCTCCATTGGGTAGACAAAAAAGAAAGATCACAGCCACGAAGGCGACACTTGCGTCATTAGCCTGAGGAAGATCAAGCCAAGCCTTCCAACCTCCAAATGGTTCAGAGCGCGTGATCCACGCCACGGCGGTCAGTCCGAAGACCAGTAAAGTTCGAATTTCAGAGGTTCGCCAATTCCCAGGTTCAGGTAAACAGATTCTTTCTTTTCCACTGACCCCACGGCTCAACCAAAGCCAGATGACTAAAACCATGGACACGGTTACAGGAACTCCAAATTTCATCCACTCGGTGAAAGAGAGTTCGGGATACCCGAGGTCCTTGTAGGCTCCAATCATCACGAGGTTGGGAGGAGTCCCAATGGGAGTTCCGATTCCTCCCACATTAGCCGCGAAGGCAATCCCCAAAAGAAGTGGGATTTTAAGGCCCTGGTTCTCGCTGTTTTGGATCACGGCAAGTGCCATCGGGAGCATCATTAAAGTAGTGGCCGTGTTTGAAATCCACATGCTTAGAAAGGCAGTCGCGACCATAAACCCAAGGATCATAAATTTTTCTCCAGAGGGGCAGGCATTGACCATCATCAATGCAATCCGCCGATGGGCTCCGCTTTTCTCCATCGCTTTGGAGAGAAGAAAACCTCCAAGCAAAAGCAGAACAAGCGGGTGCCCGTATTTTTCTCCTACCACTTTGGGCTCAAGAATTCCAAAGAGCGGAAGCAGAGAAAGGGGTAGAAGAGAAGCCACGGGTATAGGCACTGCTTCAAAAATCCACCAAAGTGCAGTCCAGACCGCAATGCCAAGAGTGATCGAGGCAGCGGATTCCAAGCCCCCAAACTTCCAGGCGGAATAGCTAAAAGCTAAAGATAGTAGTGGTGCGAGCCAAAGGGCAATAGAAGCATATCTATTGGCGGGATGATTATTCTCGGTGTTTTCTTCAGCAGGCATACTCAAAGATACTGAAACAAATAAGAGATCGAATTCCGAATTTATTTTACTTCATTTCTAAAAACAGGGAGAAAATAAAGGATGACTCGGATTTCCTTTTTTATCTTTGTTTTCTTTTTTTGCTTCAGGATTTTAGATGCAGGAAAGCCGAATGTAATTGTGATTCTAGTAGACGACATGGGATACTCTGACCTTGGTTCATTTGGGGGAGAGGTCCGGACTCCCCACTTGGATCGATTAGCAAAGAATGGTCTGCGGTTTACTCAAAATTACAATTCTGCCCGTTGTTGTCCCTCGCGGGCCTCTTTACTAACTGGTTTGTATTCCCATCAGGCAGGGATTGCCAACTTCACGGGTCGTGACTCGACCGATCGCTTGGGCCCAGCTTACCTTGGGAAATTGAACAAACAATGTATCACCCTGGCCGAGGTTCTCAAAGGAGTGGGTTACTCGACCTATGGCGTAGGAAAGTGGCATGTTGGATACGAGGAAATCCCCACAGATCGGGGGTTTGATGAGTACTATGGATATGTTCGTGGACATAGCACCAGCCAGTGGGAAGCGGATAATTACCAGAGGCTACCCGAAGGCAGGAAACAGGAATTGAAATATAAGAACGATGAGTTTTATGCCACCGATGTTTTCAACGACTATGCCATCGAGTTTCTCAGTCAGGCTCAGGAAAAAGAAGAGCCCTTTTTTCTCTACCTGGCTCACTCCTCGCCCCATTTTCCCTTGGAAGCACCTGCCGAAACCCGGGACTCTTACCTTAAGACTTATCGCAAGGGTTGGGACAAGCTTCGAAAGGAACGGTTTGAAAGGCAAAAAAAACTTGGATTAACCACAGATTCATGGAAGTTCACCGATCTTTCGGATGTACCTGTTGATCGCGACGACATTGCCAACCAGTTTGCGGGAAAACCAAACCCTGACTGGAAGGATGTTCCCGAAAACCGACAAGAGGACCTAGTTTACCGAATGGCTACTTTTGCCGCAATGATCGATCATGTGGATCAGGGGATCGGCAGGATTCTCTCTCTTCTGGAAAAGGCTGGAGATCTGGAGAATACCCTCATTCTTTTCACCAGTGATAATGGAGCCTGCTACGAGTGGGGGCCCTATGGTTTCGACCAAAGCAGTCGTAAGGGCTTTACTATGCTGCACGAAGGTAAGGATCTTCAGGTTGTGGGCGGGCCCGGCACCTATCATTCGGTCGGGAGTGCATGGTCATGTCTCAGTAATACTCCATTACGGATGTATAAGCACTTTAATCACGAGGGTGGGAATTGTAGTCCACTGCTTGCGCATTGGCCAAAGGGAATCAAAGCTACCGACCGTTGGATTCGCTCGCCGGTTCACCTAATCGACTTTATGCCTACGGTCTTGGAAGTTTCTGAAGCCAACTACCCCAAGAAATTTAAAGGCAAGGACTTGATTCCATTTGAAGGCAGTAGTTTAGTTCCTTTTTTCAACGGGGTAGGAAATACAGATGATCGTGTTCTTTGTTTTGATCATTTCGAATCCAGTGCGATCCGAAAGGGTGACTGGAAATTGGTGCGTGGAAACAACCGATACAGGAATCGGACTTGGGAACTTTATGACTTAGCTGAGGACCGATGTGAAACCAACAACCTAATTGATTCTCACGCGGCCAAAGCCAAAGAGCTCGAGGCTGAATGGTTACTCTGGGCCAAGCGGGTTAAAGTCAGCCCTTACTACAGTCATGTTGCAGAAAATCCAGTAAAGGTAAGAAAAAAACTGAAGGAGGATGCTCAGGGTTTTTATATTCTTAAGCAAGGGGACCAAATGGCTCGTGAATACGCACCTCAATTTGCCCAAAAGTCGATAGTGATAAAACTTTCCATTACCCGGGGAAAAGAAAAGAATGGAGTTTTGATTTCCCACGGCGGGAGCCGTTGTGGCTATTCGCTTTACTTGGTGGATAGGAAACCAGTTTTTTCCTGCCGGCTCGAAGGAAACTTGCATACCATTCAATCCGCTGAGAATTTGCCCGAGGAACGAGTTTCTTTAAACGCGGAAATCTTGCCTGATGGAAGAGTATTCTTGAAGATTGATAACCAAGTGGTGGGGGAGGGAAAACTTCCGGGTTTATTCAATAGTCACCCTCAGGATCCGCTTGAGGTTGGAAATGATTCACAGTCGACCGTGGTAAGCTATGTTTCAAATTCCTACTTCAAGGGAAAGATTAATCAGGCGAAGCTAAAACTTCAGTAGATCTAGGTTCTTGCCCTTGTACAAGAATCAAGAAAGAGTCAGGGAATGGAAACTTCAGCTTTCAAGACAGATTTAAGTGGTTAAAAAATGAAATTTTCAGATTTTGGAAAAAGGTTTGCCGGAGAAATTGGTATCGGAGAATTGATGGATGATTTGGGCGATGCCCTAGTCTCAGATCCTGCACCTTTGATGCTGGGTGGTGGAAACCCAGCTCATGTTCCTGAAGTTCAGGCCCTATTCCGGTCGAGGATGGAGGATATTCTTTCAAGTGCGGGAGAATTTGAGCGGGTGATTGGTAACTATGACACGCCCCAAGGAGCCAAGGCATTTGTAGGTGCCTTGGCCGATTTGTTTCGTGCTGAGTTTGGATGGAAGATTGGACCCGAAAACATTGCCCTCACCAATGGGAGTCAGAATGCCTTCTTTTCTCTTTTTAATTTATTTGCCGGGAAATTTGATGGTGGTCAGTTGAAGCAGGTTCTTCTTCCCCTGGCTCCCGAATATATTGGGTATTCTGAAGTAGGCTTGGAACCCGATTTCTTTCGTGCCAACCGTCCAGAAATTGAATTATTGGATGATCGGTTATTTAAGTACCGGGTCGATTTTGACCGGCTGAAAATGGACAATAGCATTGGTGCGGTTTGTTTCTCCCGGCCCACCAATCCAACCGGTAATGTGGTAACTGATGAAGAAGTATCCCGTTTGCGCCAACTTGCGAATTCACAGGGAGTGCCGTTGATTATCGACAATGCCTATGGTACTCCATTTCCCAATATCATCTTTTCGGAAGCCCATCCCGTTTGGGATGAAAATATTGTACTATGCCTGAGCCTTTCCAAATTTGGACTGCCAACACTGCGTACCGGGATTGTCATTGCCAAAGAAGAGACCATTCGAGTGGTCTCTCGCATGACCTCGGTTCTCAGTCTCGCTCCGGGGAGCTTGGGTCCTGCCCTTGCCTTGGATTTGGTGAAAAGTGGAGAAATTACCCGGGTGAGCAATGATGTGGTTAAACCGTTTTACAAGCAAAAGTCTGCAAGGGCAGTCGCCCAACTTAGACGAGAAATTAACGATGAAATCGCGATGCGAATTCACAAGCCTGAAGGAGCATTATTTCTTTGGCTCTGGTTCGAGGGGCTTCCCATCAGTAGCCTGGAGCTTTATCAACGGCTAAAGAAAAAGGGGGTGCTCGTGGTCTCCGGTCACTATTTCTTCCCGGGAATGGAGCAAGATGATTGGGCCCACAAAGAGCAGTGTATCCGGGTTACCTATGCCCAGGACGACGAAGTTGTAGAGAAGGGTATTTCACTGATAGCAGAAGAGATCCGGGGGATTTTTTCATCCGCTAAAGGCTCCTAATAATTTACTCTTGCTGATTACCTTTTTTCAAAATTGAAAATAATTCTGCTCAAATCAAAGCTTTCATTCATCTACTATATTCTGATCGGATGGATTTACTTTTTCTGCAGCTCCGTATGTCAGGCTGCCAAAGCTCCTTCTTCCAAGGATCAACTTGAGGAAATTGCCACCCATATTGTAGTAGGAGAAGTACAGGCGATTTATTCCTACAAGGAGCGGGAAGGCATTCCGTTGATAAGTGAGTATGAATACGATCATAAAGTGGCAGAAGTGAAAATCGATAAGGTGGAGAAAGGCAAGATATCTGAAAGTTTAGTGTATGTCCGTTATTGGAGTCGTTCTTGGGAGGGAGTCGGCCCTCAACCACCCGGAGTGCAATCGTATTACCCTCAAACCAAGAAGGGCGAGCAATGCCGATTTTATCTGGCAAAGAATGCCTACCATGGCTTGTCGGAGAAAGACAACCAAGACGGAGGGTACAATGTGATTTATGTGAACGGTATTCAGCCAATCAAGAAATAATCATTTGGTTTCTTTTGCTTGATGCTCGACCAGGAGTGTGAATCTGTTTTCCCTCAAAGCTTATGAAATTTAATTTTCTGGGATTTCTTCTATCTGCCGCCTTCAATCTACTTTGCTCATCAGAGAGACCCAATGTTGTCTTTTTCATTGCCGATGATGTTTCACAGGATGATTTCGGATGCTACGGGCACCCCGTGATCAAAACTCCACATATTGATTCATTGGCCGCCAACGGTATGCGTTTTGACAATGCTTATCTGACCACAAGCAGTTGCAGTCCCTCTCGATGCAGTATTATTACCGGCCGTTATCCCCATAATACCGGAGCTCCTGAATTGCATGTTCGTTTACCGCAGGAACAAATCCGCTTTCCTGAACTTTTGCGTGAAGCTGGCTACCACACCGTGCTTTCGGGGAAGAACCACATGTTCGGTAACAAGGACCGGGCCTTCGATCGAATCACGGGCGGAGGCGGTCCGGGTAAGGAAGAGGATTGGGTCGGACACATAAAAAATCGACCACAAGATCAACCTTTCTTCTTTTGGTTTGCTTCGACCGATGCCCATCGTGGTTGGGGCATCTCGGAGGAGGCTCCCCAATACGACTCAAAGGATGTCATGATCCCTCCGTACTTGGTGGATACTCCGATTACCCGCGAGGATCTGACCGGCTACTATCATGAAGTCAGCCGCTTTGATTATTACATCGGGTTGGTAACCGCTGAGCTCAAGAAACAGGGAGTTCTTGAAAATACCATGATTGTGGTCGCCGCCGACAATGGACGTCCCTTTCCACGCTGCAAGTCGCGTATGTACGACAGCGGAATCAAGACGCCATGGGTGGTTCATTACCCTGAGGTCATCAAAAGACCATCGGTCACCCAAAGCCTGGTCAGCGTGATCGATTTGAGTGCCAC
>TARA_B100001057_G_scaffold395893_1_pt1 | contig 11992 bp, 8 predicted proteins | sample TARA_B100001057 | Tara Oceans TARA_B100001057 (sample SAMEA2621839) | marine metagenome | biome: marine biome (ENVO:00000447); feature: surface water layer (ENVO:00002042); material: "saline water (ENVO:00002010), including plankton (ENVO:xxxxxxxx)" | depth 5 m | reverse complement strand
GATGGTTTTGGATTTCTTAGAGCATTGGAATCGAATTATTTACCAGGCGCAGATGATATTTACGTGAGCCCAAGCCAAATAAGAAAATTTGGTCTTAGAACCGGAGATACTGTTGAGGGTCCAGTTAGAGCTCCTAAAGAAGGTGAGAGATATTTTGCACTATTACAAGTCAGCAAAATCAATAACGAAGATCCCGTAAAGTCTAGACACAAAATAGCATTTGATAACTTAACCCCTTTATATCCTAATAAACAATTAGTTATGGAAATTGAAAATAACAAAATTGAAAAAAAACCAGATTTAACCTCAAGATTAATCGATTTAGTTAGCCCAATTGGAAAAGGGCAAAGATCATTGATTATCTCACCGCCAAAAGCAGGTAAAACCATGATACTTCAAAGTATTGCAAACTCAATATCAGCTAATCACCCTGAGTGCGCATTAATGGTATTATTGATCGATGAAAGACCTGAGGAAGTCACAGACATGCAACGGACAGTCAAAGGAGAGGTTATTAGCTCTACATTTGATGAACCAGCCCAAAGACATGTTGCTGTAGCAGAAATGGTAATCGAAAAAGCTAAAAGACTGACGGAGCATAAGAAAGATGTAATTATATTACTAGACTCTATAACTCGTTTAGGGAGAGCTTATAATGCTGTTGTACCAAGCTCAGGCAAGGTTTTAACAGGAGGTGTTGATGCTAACGCTCTTCAAAGACCAAAAAGATTTTTTGGTGCTGCAAGAAATATTGAAGAAGGTGGATCGTTAACAATAATAGCTACGGCACTGATTGATACTGGCAGTAGAATGGATGAGGTGATTTTTGAGGAGTTTAAAGGAACAGGAAATAGTGAAACAATACTTGATAGAAAAATTTCAGAAAAAAGAATATATCCAGCAATAGATATAACTAAATCAGGAACAAGAAGAGAAGAATTATTATTTGATAAAAATGACCTTCAAAAGATGAATGTTTTAAGAAGAATAATCGCCCCGATGGGATCAATGGATGCTATTGAGTTTATAAATTCCAAGTTAAAAGCCACCAAATCTAACACAGAGTTTTTTAATTCAATGAATAAACCCGCTTAATATTTATAAATAACCAAGCTCAATCATTTCAGCCTCAAAAGCTTTCTGAATTTTTTTTGTTAAATTTTTATTAAGCTCCTGTTTCCAAGAACCTATTTTACCTTTTCTAAAAAATGTTTTGGAAAGTGTAGTCTCCTCAAAACCGTATTTTTTTTCTAAATCTTGTAAATTGTGAAATTTGGTTAATTCTATTGATTTTGTTATTCTTTTCACATCTATCTCAATTTTTTCTAATTTACTTAAGTATAAAACAATTTCGTAAAACTTCTCGAATGTTTTCTTGATTAGGTCTTCATACTTAATTATTAAAATTTTACTTAAGTTGTAGTTTTTCCATGAATTATAATGATTTGACCATGAACTAAGTAATGTGCTCCCAGACTCTTTTTTTTCTAATGCGAAATCTTTTTCAGATATTAAATGCTCTTTATTAATCATTAAATCTACTACTTCAGTTAATGATATTCCTAACTGATAGCTGAATGATACAGCCACGTCTCTTGGATCTCTCACAATATAAACAGCCCCCAATGTGTTCTCTTGATTAGTAAACTTACTTTTATTGATTGTGCACATTGCATTATGAGTTTTTAAAATATTAAGTCTATTATTGAGATTAATTCTTTCTTGAACTGTTATCCAATTTTTTGCAATTTCAGAAAAATTACTAGAGTCGATTTGCATCTCCTTTAACATTTTATTGTCAGGAAACCTATTTATTTTAAAGTCGTCATTTGGTTTTTGATTTATATTAAATTCTTCTTCCTTTTTAGATAAGTAGGATCGTAAAAATAGTCTAACCCACGTATTCCCACTTTTAGGGTATGAAGCTAACCATATAATCATACTAAATTTTAATTATATCCATTGTTAAATTTAAATATATAATATTGATATGACAATATGTGCTTTATCTTCAGCTGTAGGTTCTTCTGGTGTAGCAGTTATCAGAATATCAGGTCCTGAAACAAAATTTTTAATAAAAAAGCTAATCAGAAAAGAGTTACCACGACCAAGAATGGCAACTCTTCTAGAATTATACAATATCAACACTTCTAGCTTAATAGATGAGGCTATTATTTTATGGTTTCCAGGTCCAAATAGTTATACCGGAGAAGATATGGCAGAACTTCATGTGCATGGTAGTAGAGCCATAATTGCAAGTGTACAAAATACAATTTTAGATACGCAAAAATGCAGATTAGCAGAGCCTGGAGAATTTACTAAACTTGCTTTTATAAATGGTAAAATTAATTTGCTCAAAGCTGAAGCAATTGGAGATTTAATAGCGGCAGAAACCCAAATACAAATTGATCAAGCCCAAAGCATTATAAGGGGAAAAAGTTTTTTAAAATTTGAGGATATTAGAGAAAAAATTATTAAAATATTAGGGACTATGGAAGCTAAAATAGATTTTCCAGAGGAAGATATTCCAGAAAATGTTACAAATAATATTAAAAACGATATAAAAAAAATTGAAGAGGATATAAAAAAAATTTTAGATGATAATAAGGTTGGTGAAAAAATTAGAACTGGGTTTAAAGTTGCTATAGTCGGCCCTCCAAACTCTGGAAAATCAAGTTTAATGAATTACTTCTCGAAAAGAGATGTATCAATTGTTTCAGAAATAGCTGGCACAACTAGAGATGTTTTAGAAACTCATTTAAATTTTGACGGATTTCCAGTTATTATCTCAGATACAGCAGGTATCAGAGCCTCAAAAGATATAATAGAGAAAGAGGGTATAAAATTAGCATTCAAAAAAGCAGAGGAAGCAGATCTAAGAATAATAATAATCGAGCCAAAAAACGTTGAATTTTTTGGTTTTTTGAATGATTTATTTGACAAAAGCTCAATCTTATTGATTAACAAAACAGATCTATATGATTTTAAAGTGCCTGAACAATTAAAAAAATATAAACCTTTTTCTATTTCTGTTATTAAAGAAACTAACATTGATAAAGTAATATCAGAAATCAAATTTATTTTAAAAAAATCATTATATACACATAAAGATGTTTTTATCACCAGAGAGCGTCACAGGATTGATCTAAATAATTGTATTCTTTCTTTGCAAGATTTCAAAAATAAAAATATAAATGAAGAATTTGATAAAGCCACCGAGGATTTAAGGGTTGCGGTAAGGAATCTAGGTAAAGTTGTTGGAAAAGTTGATGTAGAAGAGATTTTATCAAGTATTTTTAACGATTTCTGTATAGGCAAATAAACCCCTATTTACCTACCTAATTAGCTCATTTTACAAAGAATTATTAAAATCCAAGATATTCTTGTAAAAAGAAATTTCAAATATAAATTCAACTTAATGGAAAAGAATAAACAATACGACGTTATAGTAATTGGTGGAGGTCACGCAGGGTGTGAGGCTGCTGCTGCGTCTGCAAGATTAGGAGTAAATACAGCTCTATTTACTAATGATAAATTTTCTATTGGTGAGATGTCTTGTAACCCAGCCATAGGTGGTTTAGGCAAAGGCCATTTAGTCAGGGAAATAGATGCACTAGATGGTGTTATGGGAGATATAGCAGACAAATCTGGCATTCAGTTCAAGCTATTAAATAGAAGTAGAGGACCAGCTGTACGAGGGCCTCGTACACAAAGTGACAGATCGTTATATAAAAAATATATGCAAGAAAAACTCGTAAACTACTGTAATTTAAGCATCTTTTCAATATCTGTAATAGGTTTTATTTTTTATAAAAACAGTATAAATGGGATAATAACTTCTACTGGAAAAGAAATTTACTCTAGTAAGGTAATACTTACAACAGGCACTTTTTTAAATGGAATGATACATATAGGTGATAAAAGAACTCCCGCCGGAAGGTATAATGAAAAACCCAGCGTTGGTTTAAGTGAACAGTTAAAAAAATATAATTTTAAAATAGGAAGGTTGAAGACAGGGACTCCGCCCAGGTTAGATGGTCGTACTATCAATTATTCAGATTTAGAAGAACAGCATCCAGATGATGAAGTATCTTTTTTCTCTTTCTTAACTAAAAAAAATATTAACAAACAAATTAGTTGTGGAATTACCTACACTAATGAAAAGGTCCATGAATTAATTTCTAAAAATATTAAACAAAGCGCAATGTATTCAGGAAGTATAAAGGGAGTAGGACCGAGATACTGTCCTTCAATTGAGGATAAGATCTATAAGTTTAAGGATAAAACTAGGCATCAAATATTTCTGGAACCAGAAGGCCTCGAAGACAACACAGTGTACCCTAACGGAATTTCAACATCTCTTCCTGCCGAATTACAGCAAGAAATATGCAATAATATCAAGGGTTTAGAATATGTAAAAATATTAAGGCCAGGGTACGCAATAGAATATGATTATATTGATCCAAGGGAACTTTTTTTAACATTAGAGACAAAGAAGATAAAAAACTTTTACTTAGCTGGTCAAATTAATGGGACAACAGGTTATGAAGAAGCTGCAGCTCAAGGTCTAATTGCAGGAGCAAATGCAGCTTTATCAATCAAGAGCAAAGAACCATTAATTTTAGATAGGTCCCAAGCTTACATTGGTGTTATGATTGATGATTTAGTTACAAAGGGAGTTGCTGAACCTTACAGGATGTTTACATCAAGAGCCGAATATAGACTGTCTTTAAGATGCGATAATGCTGACTTGAGACTTACCCCTATTGGAATAAAATTTGGTTTAGTTAAATTAGATAGAAAGCAATTGTTTTACGATAAATCAATAAAATTGGAAAAATTAAACAAAAAAATGGATGTACTAAAAATCTCCCCATCAGAGGCAGAGAAACACGGGGTTAAAATAGCAAAAGATGGAGTTTATAGATCAGCAAACACAGTTTTAGGACAAAAAGGGGTTAAAATGAGTAAAATTAAGGAAATTTGGCCTGAAATTGGCGATTATTCTAATGAAATTGTGGAGCAAATTGAAATTAATGCTCATTATAAAGGTTATTTGAAGAAGCAAAATGCAGATATTTTAGCTTTTAAAAGAGATGAAAGCCTTAAAATACCGGCTGATATTAATTATGACAGTTTTTCCGGGCTTTCTAATGAAGTTAAGTATAAATTTAAGCGAATTAGGCCTAAAACAATGGGTCAGGCTTTAAGAATAGATGGAATTACCCCAGCAGCAGTATTTATTCTATTGTCACATCTAAAAAGAAAGTCTATTAAGCATATAGCTTGATCGAATCAATTCTTAAAAAATATACTCAATTAGAATCACTAAACGTTTCACGTGAAACCTTTCCTGCTTTAGAGGAATTCAGGTCATTATTATTAAATGAGAACAAAAAAATAAATCTTATAAGCAAGTCTACAGAGAAAGAATCAATAAAAAGACATATAATAGATTCAGCGCAAATCATTGATATTATTGATATAAATACTAAATCATGCATAGATTTAGGCTCTGGTTCTGGCTTACCTGGTGTTGTTTTAGCTATTATATTGAAGAGAAAAGGATCAAAAATAAAATTTGACCTTTATGAAAAAAGTCAAAAAAAAAGTAATTTCTTAAGAAAAATAATAAGGCACTTTAAATTAAATGCCGAAGTAAAACAAAAAAACATATTTGAAGAGAAGGAATTAGAAGCAGATATAATAGTTGCCAGAGCATTTAAACCACTTCAAACAATATTAGAATTAATAGACAAGAGTTTTGCTCACTATAATAGATTAATACTTTTCTTAGGAAAAAGTGGAAAAGATACGATTAATGAATGTTTAAAATCGTGGAAGTTTGACTATGAAATTATAGAAAGTTTAACGGACGTTAATTCTGTGATTGTAAAAATAAGTAATTTAAAAAAAATATGAAAGAAAAAATTATATCAATAATAAATCAAAAGGGTGGGGTTGGCAAAACTACAACTGTAATAAATTTAGCGGCAGGACTTTCTTTAAATAACAAAAAAATTTTAGTAATTGATTTAGATCCCCAAGGCAATGCCACAACCGGTTTGGGATTATCAAATGTTGATTTAACATCTAATTCTATTTATCAAGTTTTGAGTGGAACAAAGAAAATTAATGAAGCAATTTCCAAAACCAAGTTTGCTAATCTTGACATAATCACTTCAAATGTTGATTTATCTGGATTAGAAGTAGAAACAGCAGATGATGGACGTAGGGCTTATATTCTAAAGGAGAAATTAAGCTCATATTTAAACGATTCTAGAGGATTGTATGATTATGTGCTTATAGACTGTCCCCCATCGCTCAGTTTATTAACTGTCATGGCCTTAGTAGCCTCTCATTCTCTTTTGGTACCTCTTCAAACAGAATTTTTTGCTTTAGAGGGCATAACTCAACTAATCAAAACAATCGATAGAATTAAAGTAGGATTAAATCCTAATTTAATTATTAGAGGAATTCTTTTGACCATGTTTGACAAAAGAAACAAGTTGTCCGGAGAAGTTGAAACTGAAGCAAGAAATTATTTTAAAGAAAAAGTTTATAAAAATGTCGTTCCTAGAAATGTAAGATTGTCTGAAGCACCCTCACACGGTATGCCAGTCATATTTTATGATAAGTCTTGTCCTGGTAGTAAATCTTATATTAATTTTACAACAGAATTTCTAGCCCAAGAGGAAAGTTTTGAGACAGCAGCATGATAAGTTTTAAAAGTAAAAAAGGTCTGGGAAGAGGCTTGTCTTCATTAATTGGTGAAGGTAGAGTTTCCTCTAGTACAAAAGCTAATATTAGCGATCTTAAAAGAAATAAATACCAACCAAGAAAAAAGTTCGATGAAATAAGCCTAAATGAATTGACAGACTCAATAAAATCAAGAGGAATTATTCAGCCAATAATTGTTAGAGATTCTAATGTTGATAGTAAATATGAAATTATTGCTGGAGAAAGAAGATGGCTCGCTGCTCAGAAAGCTGGCTTACACGAGGTTCCAATTGTAGTCATAGAAGCAGATGATAAAAAAGCTTTAGAATTTGGAATAGTCGAAAACGTCCAAAGACATGATTTAAACTCTATAGAGGAAGCCGAAGGTTACAAAAGACTTATAGATGAATTTTCTTATGATCAAGAGCAAGTTGCTAAATTTATAGGCAAGAGCAGAAGTCATATTACAAATTCACTAAGATTATTAAGTCTCCCTGATGAAGTTGTTGAACTAATTAAAGAAAACAAAATATCACCTGGTCATGCAAAAATTTTAGTTGGTTTAGAAAATAGTCTATCAATTTCAAAAAAAATAATATCAAAAAAACTGTCAGTAAGACAAGCCGAGAATCTTGTTAGAGCTTATAAAACACCACATAAGAAACTTTTGAACAACAAAGATCCAAATATAAGATTATTAGAGCAAAATCTTATAGAAAAAATTGGTATGAATGTTGAGATTAAAAACAAAAAAAATAATAAAGGATCTATAACTTTTAGCTACAAAGAACTTGATCAATTGAATAGAATTATAGAATTAATTAAGAACAATTACTAGTATTTGTATTAACGACCTCGTAAATAAAATTTTTCATTAAAATTAAACTTAGTGTATTATTTTTTTTTATTTTCAATTCTATACTGTTTAAATTGAAAATTAATTCATTTATTGTTTTTAATGACCATAATTGAAGTTGTTTTTTTATTACCGGTTTCTCTTTCCAGAAAATAGGTGGTTTGTATTCTAAAATTAATTTATCCATATCTTTTTGGTTTTCCATACCTTCCAAAAGGTTTAGTATCTTTTTAGTTTTCATTAAAAAAACTCTCAAAACTAAAAATGTGTCTTCTTGAGAATAATTATTTTCATCAAGTATCTCTTGAGTTTTCTTTAAATTTTTACTTAAAGAAGCGTCAACTAATTCAAAAGCACTATAGTTTTCTGATAAATTTGTAAGAGTATATACTTCTTTCAAAGATATAGTTTTTTTGTCAATCAAATAATTAGAAATTTTTATTAGTTCATTATTAAGGTACCCTCTATCGCCACTACATCTATTAGCTAATAGATTTAAAGTTTCATAAGAAATACTAATTTTCTTTTCTGTAAAAAATTTTTTAGCTATACTGACCAATGATTGAGAATTATCTTTATAAGTAGGTATGACAATCGCTTTGGTAGATTTTTCTAATATATTTCTAAGTTTAGATTTTTTTTCAAGTATTCCACAATTAATAATTATCTGATCTTCAATATTTCTATCAATAAATTCCAATATTATTTCTGAAATTTTCTCAGAACATCTTTCAATTAAATAAGTTTTTTTATCGTCGAATAAAGATCTATTATTAATTTCATTATAAAATTCTGTCTTGTTATTTAAAATTTGAGCTTCCTCGTATTTAATTTCCTTTGAACCACTTTTATTTTTTATTGTATTAATTATATCTTTTTTTAAACCTTCATTTTCACCATAAACTAAAAAAAATTTAAACTTTGAGATTTCTTTATTTTTAATTTCATAAGATTTTATAATCACTAAACACTCGCTAAAAACACCAATATTTGCTGGGTAATATCTTCAACTAAATTGAACTTAATATTTTTTTCGTATTGTCTTAAATTGAATTTATTGTCTTGAATGTTGTATTCAAAACTCTCTGAAAATTCTTTTAAAGATATCAAATTTTGATCTTCACCAAATATTGATAAATCTACAGTTATCGTTAATCTATTTTTTTTAGGGTCGCCTTTAGAGTCTTTAAGTACAACTATAATATCTTCTATAAGATTAAAATTTATTTGAAATTTTTTTTCAGAGTTCTTATTTGAAAGAATATTAATACTGTTCTGTATATAATTAGTTAAGTTATTACTAATATTTTTCTCAATACTTAATATTTTGTAATTGCTATTTTTTGATGAATATAGCGGGGTAAAACCACAATTATTTAACATCAAAAAAATTAAAACTAAAAGTATTTTTTTCATTTTATAATAAAATTTACTAATCTATTTTTAACTATAATATGTTTTAACAGATTTTTATCACCTAAAATATTTGAAATTTTCTCATCTTTTTTTATTTTGTTAATAACTTCTTGATCCGCTAAATCTTTTTCGACTTTTATTAGTGACTTTTTTTTGCCGTTTACTTGAACAACAATATTCACAAATTTTTCTTGTAAATATCTGCTATCTATCTTGGGCCATTTAATTTCACCATCAACCTTTAAGTCTTTAAGCGCCTCAGATATTATATGAGGTATAACTGGCATCATTAATATCAATATTTTTGAATAATTTTGTTGAAGAACAAAAGAATTATAATTTTTTTCTATTTCTTTAATTAAAAAATTATAAGTTTCGTAAATATTTGCTACAATAACATTATAATTAAATTTTTCTAAATTAAATGAAATTTTTTGAATCAACTTATTTGTGAACACATCTAGATCGTCGATATTTGAACCTTTGTTGTTTAAGTTAATTTTTTCAATAATTTTTTTATGAAGTATCCAAAATTTTTGAATAAATTTATACGAAGCCACCATTCCTTGCTCAGACCATTGTATATCTTTTTCAGGGGGACTATCAGACAAAATAAAAAGTCTTACTGAGTCTGCACCGTAATTCTCAATTATATTTTCTGGATCAATAACATTTTTTTTTGATTTAGACATAGACTCGGATGACCCTACAATTACTTTTTTATCTTTATTTTTTATTTCAAAATAATTTTTTCCATCATCGGAGAAAACATCATTTGGACTCAACCAATTGTCGTCCTCATTTCTGTATGTTTCGTGACAAACCATTCCCTGTGTAAACAAGCCTTCAAATGGTTCATTTGGTATAAAATTCTTATTGTCATATCCTAAAGCAAGCATAAAAAATCTTGAATATAATAAATGTAATATTGCATGTTCCACTCCACCAATATATTGATCAACTGGCATCCAGTATTTAATTTCATCGAGTTTGTATCCATATGCCTCATTCTTTGGAGAACAAAAACGTAAGTAGTACCAGGAAGAGTCTACAAAAGTATCAAGTGTATCCGTTTCAAGATTATATTTTTTTCCATTTATTGTTATTTTTTTCCATTCGTTTTGATGATCTAATGGATTTCCCTTGGTCTTAAGATTAATGTTTTCTGGAAGTTTAATTGGTAGTTGTTCTTTTGGAACAGGTACAAAATTTCCCGTATCATCATAAGCTATTGGTATAGGGCAACCCCAATATCTTTGTCTAGAAATTCCCCAGTCTTTAAGCCTAAAATTAATCTTCTTTTTTCCTGCTTTCCTGTCTTCGATTTCTTCTATAGCCTTAGAAATTGCATCATCAGGAGTTTCCAAACCATCTAAAAAAGAGGAGTTAACTAGAACACCATCACCAACATAAGCCTCGTCTTCCACTAAAAAATCACCTTTTATATCTTTGGGCTTAACAACCGTTTTAATTGGTAAAGAATATTTTTTAGCAAATTCAAAGTCTCTTTGGTCATGGGCTGGACACCCAAAAACAGCTCCAAAACCATAATCCATCAATACAAAATTAGCAAAATATACAGGTACTTTCATATTTTTATCAAAAGGATTTATTGCAATCAGATCAGTTTTAAAGCCTATTTTATCTGCTTGAGCTATAGACTCTTCTGTAGTGCCGGTCTTAGAACACTCTTTTTTGAAATTTTCGAAGTTCGGGTCTTTCTCGTAAAATTTAGATATTGGATGGTCAACTGATAAAGCTAAAAATGAGAAGCCAAATAACGTATCCGGTCTTGTTGTAAAACACTTTATTTTGTTTATTTCCGAATTTCCCTCTATTTTAAATTCGATTTCACAACCATAGGATTTTCCAATCCAATTTTTTTGCATAACTTTTACTTTATTTGGCCATTTATTCAAATTATCTAAACTTTTTAAAAGATCCTCTGAAAATTTAGATATTTTAAAGAACCATTGGCTTAATTTTTTTCTCTCAACTGTTGCACCTGATCTCCACCCCTTGCCATCTATAACTTGTTCGTTAGCTAACACAGTTTGATCAATAGGATCCCAATTCACATAGTTTTCTTTTTTATAAATTAGTCCTTTTTGAAAAAGTTCTAAAAAAAATAATTGTTGATGTTTGTAATATTCAGGAGAGCAAGTTGAAATTTCTCTATCCCAATCAATTGATAATCCCAATTTTTTTAATTGTGATTTCATTACAGATATGTTTTTTTCTGTCCAATCTTTGGGATCTAGATCATTTTCTTTAGCTGCATTTTCCGCAGGCATTCCAAAAGAGTCCCAGCCCATAGGATGTAAAACATTATAATTTTGTAGAGTTTTATACCTAGCTAAAACATCTCCAATTGTATAATTTCTTACATGACCCATGTGAATTTTGCCAGATGGGTAAGGAAACATTTCGAGACAATAAAATTTTTTTTTATTCTTATCTAACTGTGTTTTAAAGCTTTTTTCCTTTTCCCAAAAAGTTTGCCATTTTTCTTCGATGATTTTAAAATTATATCTTTCCACAAAATTTAAGTTTAAATAAATTTAACTTTTACCTAGAGGTTTTCTTATCTAGAATCTTGCCTTTATTTTTTCCTTCTTTTTCGTAATAGTTTTTGAAACCCTCTTTTTCCATCAATGCTGCTTTTTTAAGAATAGCAAGCTTAATTTCTTTTTCTAATTTTGACTCCACCTTAGCTGTCTTGCATTTATTTAATTCACATTTTTTTTCAAATACAGTTACCGCAACTGCATTTGCGCTGATTTCATTACTTAAGAATTTTACAGTAATCTTAAGATCTCTTGTAATTTCGGAATTTTTAGACTCAGAAGAAAACCAATCTGTGATTATTATGCCTCCAGAGTAGCTAGCGTTAGTTAATGGTACAAAATCAAAAATATCTACAGAGGCTCTCCATAATGGGTTAGATGATGCAAAGTCGAAATCTCCTCCTCTTGTAGATCCTCTACCAAATCTAACACC
>TARA_B100001057_G_scaffold224123_1_pt1 | contig 11993 bp, 11 predicted proteins | sample TARA_B100001057 | Tara Oceans TARA_B100001057 (sample SAMEA2621839) | marine metagenome | biome: marine biome (ENVO:00000447); feature: surface water layer (ENVO:00002042); material: "saline water (ENVO:00002010), including plankton (ENVO:xxxxxxxx)" | depth 5 m | reverse complement strand
ATGTTAACACCACTTTTTTTATAACTATTTTCATTTTTTTTCATTTAAAAATTGATAATTATTCTTTTATGAAATTGTATATACAAATAACCTTAATATTAATTGTTTTTTTTCAAACTAACACTCTTTTTTCTGAGAATAACTTATTTAATGTTAATAATATTAAATTAGAAAAAAAAGATAAAATATCAAATATCACCCTAGCAGACCGGGCAATTAAAAAAGGTTTTGATCAATTAATTAATAGAATTTTGCTAAAAAGTGATAGAGAAAAACTGTCTGACTTAAATTTTATTCAGATTAAACAATTGGTTGCTTATTACAGGGTCACTACAATTTCAGAGGAAAAAAATAGTGAACTTTTAAACTTCAATATTACTTTTGACAAAGACAAAATTCATCATTTATTTCACCAAAGAGGAGTCTCATACTCCGAAATACTTGATAAAGAATTATATATCTTACCAATTTTAATTAAAGGTAATGAAATATTCATTTTTAATAACAATTATTTTTATGAAAATTGGACTGAGTTTTATAACAAGAATTTAATTGAATTTATTATTCCTTTAGAAAATATAGAAATCATTCAAAAAGTGAATAATAATAAAGATGACCTAATTAATTTGGAAACAAATGATTTATTAAAAGAATATTCAAAAAAAAATTTAGCATTAGTTTTTATCGAAGATAATAAAAATATAAAAAAAGTATATATTAAATCTAAAATCCAGGGCAAAAATATATCGAAAAGTCTAAACTTTAAAAAACAGAGTATGAACGATAAAGAATTTAACAAAAAAATAATTGTCGATATTAAAAAAGAACTCATTAATTTGATAAAATCAAAAAATTTAATTGACATTAGAACTCCATCTTTTTTGAAAGCAAAATTAGAACTTAATAAGAAAAATTCTCTTATAGAATTAAATTCAAGAATAAAAAATATTGATTCTATTGAAAATATTTATATTCAAGAATTTAATAAAAATTATGTTAATTTAAGAATTAAATATCTCGGTAAATTAGAAAAAATAATAAATCAACTGAAAAATGAAAAAATTAATTTACAATTGTTAAATGATATATGGATTATTAAAACATTATAAATAATGGATCAACTTATTTTTAAATTTCCATTTTCAAAGAGATACTATGAGCAAGATTTTTTTGTTTCTAGCAACAATTTTTCAGCTTATAAATTAATTGAAGATTGGCCTAACTGGCCAGGTAAATGGCTTAATATTTTTGGTGCCTCCGGTTCAGGAAAAACACATTTAGCTAAAATTTTAGAAAAAAAAATTGATAAAATAAAATTAATAGATGCAAAGAATGTTGACAATAAAACTTTACAAGATTTAAATAATTTAAACTGCTTAATCATTGATAGTTTTGACAATAATATTGATGAAAGGTTATTATATTCAATTCTTAGTCAATCTAAACAATTAGAAAATTTTGTTTTAATTAATTCTACTAATTCAATTAAGAGTCTTAAAATAGATTTAAAAGATCTTAAGTCAAGAATTAATAGCTTTATATTTATTGGGATTGAACTTCCGACAGATGATCTTTTAAAAGTAATAATTTCAAAGACATTATCAGATAATCAGATTAACATTAATCCCAAAATCTCTGATTTCATCATTAATAATGTAGAGAGATCATATGAAAAAATGTTCAAATTTCTTAAAGATGTCGATGAATTGTCTTTATCTACTGGAAAAGCTATTAATATTAATCTAATAAAAAAAGTATTAAATCAATGAATAAATATAGATCACACAATTGTTCAGAATTAGGTGAGAATGAAATTAATGAAATGGTTTACCTTTCTGGTTGGCTTCATCGGAAAAGAGACCATGGGAATTTATTATTCATAGATTTAAGAGATCATTATGGAATGACCCAATGCGTAATCGAGAACAATAACGAATTTTTTCCACTATTAGAAAAAACAAAGCCTGAGTCAGTTCTTAAGATCAGTGGTAAAGTTGTCAAAAGATCAAGTGAAACGGAAAATTTAGATTTAAAAACCGGTAAAATTGAAATCTCAATTGAGTCTGTAGAAGTTTTATCAAACGCAAAAGATTTACCAATGCCTGTTTTTGGTGAGCAAGAATATCCTGAAGATATAAGATTAAAATACAGATTTCTAGATCTAAGAAGAGATGAAATGCACAAAAATATTATCTTAAGATCAAAAGTTATTTCGTTTATTAGAACTGAAATGTTAAATCTAGGTTTTTTAGAATATCAAACTCCAATTTTAACATCTTCTAGTCCAGAAGGTGCTAGAGACTTTCTAGTTCCAAGTAGATTAAATCCTGGTAAATTTTATGCACTGCCTCAAGCACCACAACAATTTAAACAATTAATTATGGTTTCCGGTTTTGATAAATACTTTCAAATTGCACCATGCTTTAGAGATGAAGATGCCAGAGCAGATAGAAGTCCAGGTGAATTTTATCAATTAGATTTAGAGATGTCTTTTGTTGAACAAGAAGATGTTTTTAATGTAGTAGAAAAATTAATGGTAAAATTATTTAAACAATTTTCATCAAAAAAAATAAATGAAAAATTCCCTAGAATACCATTTGATCAAGCGATGAAAAAATATGGCACTGATAAGCCCGATCTTAGAAATCCATTAGTTATCCAAGAAATTACTGAAATCTTCAAAAGAGAAGATGTTAAGTTCGATATATTTAAAAAGTTAGTAAAAACAGGATCTGTAGTAAGAGCTATAATAACCAAAAATACTAAAAATAAACCTAGAAGTTTTTTTGATAATATTGATAAATGGGCAAAAGACCAAGGGGCATCAGGTTTAGCTTATTTTACTTTTGAAAAGGACAAAGAAATTGGTGGAAAAGGACCTGTGGGAAAATTTTTTGGCAAAGACTCACTTAAAGAGATAATGAAAAAATGTAATGCCGAAATTGGTGATAGTATTTTTCTTGCCTGCGGTAAAGAAAAGGAAATTGAAAAAATCCTTTCATTGGCGAGAGAAAAAATAGCACAAGATTTAGAAATTATAAATAAAGACGAATTTGCATTTTGCTGGATTGTTGACTATCCAATGTATGAATATGATGACAATTTAAAAAAAGTTACATTTAGTCACAATCCATTTTCAATGCCTCAAGGAAAAATTGAAGATCTAAAATTTGACAAGCCATTAGAAATTAAAGCTTATCAATATGATATTGTATGTAATGGTATTGAATTATCATCTGGAGCTATAAGAAATCATTTACCGGAGTTAATGTATAAATTATTTTCTGTGGCTGGATATAACAAGAAAGAAGTCGAGGAAAAATTTAGTGGAATGATAAACGCTTTTAGCTTTGGAGCTCCACCTCATGGAGGTATTGCTCCTGGTATTGACAGAATCGTGATGTTGTTAGCTGACAAACAGAATATTAGAGAGGTTACGCTTTTTCCAATGAACCAAAATGCTCAAGATTTAATGATGCAAGCACCTTCCGAAGTTGATGACAATCAATTGAAAGAACTTGGTATTAAAAAGAGTATTAAAAAAAATTAGTTTTTGGTTTTAAGATTTATTCTTACATCGGATAAATCAACTAACTTTTCCTCATAATTACTTCTAACAAATCCTTTTGATGTAATATTTTTAACTATTTTAAGAAATTTATCGTTACTATTATCGTTAGATAAATTTTTTGTATTAGCTATTGAAGGCGTGTGTGCTAATTCCTCTTTTCCTAAATATGATATAGCAAGTTCTCTAAAAACATAATCAAGAATAGATGAAGCACTTAAAATTCTATCATTACCAATTACATTTCCTGATGGTTCAAATTTCGTATCAATAAATGCATCCACATATTCTTCAAGTGGGACTCCATATTGCAGCCCTAATGAAATCGCTATTGCAAAATTATTCATCATAGCTTTTACAAGCTCACCCTCTTTATTGGTATCGATAAAAATCTCACCAATTTTTCCATCATCATACTCACCTGTGTGAAGATAAACCTTGTGATCCCCGATTTGTGCTTTTTGAATATATCCTTTTCTCCTATCAGGCATTTTAAATCTTGCATTATTTTTAAGTTTAATGTTTTCAGACATATCTTTTGATTTATCGCTTGAATTATTGATTTTATTTGTAATATTGTCTGATAGTGATTTATTTAATTGATTTTTTTCAATTTTATCGTCTTTTTTCCCACCTATTTTTTTAGTTTTTCTATTATTTAGTTTTACATCTATAACCTCAACCTCACCGTCTGATCTTTGATCTATTTTTGATAATTCTGCATCATTTAAATTGTTAAGTGTATGTAATGTTTTGAAAGTGCAAGTATAGTATGTTTCTACAATGTATTTTTTCATAAAACTAATGGAATCTCTTTCATAAAATATATATTAATTGTATAAAGTGTCTATTACATAATAATACAATTGTGAATTGTGTGGATTTAAAACTTTTATTATGATCTTTAAAATAATTTTTACCTGGTGGAATAAAATAACGTTTGGAACTTTTTTAAAAACTCTTTTCTTTGGAAAATACGTTGGTTCAGACGAATTTGGGAACAAATATTACAAAAGTAAAAAAAATGAAAGATGGGTTATTTACTCAAATAATATTGAAGCAACAAAAATTACTTCAGATTGGTATTTATGGATACATCATACAATAGATATAATACCAGACAAAAAAAATACAAAACATCATTGGCAAAAAAAACATTTAGAAAATCAAACTGGAACCAAAAATAGTTTCAAGCCAGTAAGAATCAGAAAAAATGATGTAAAGAAAAAATATGAGACTTGGAAATAAAATTTTTTTTATAATATTTTTAATTTTTTCATTTTCTAATTTTTTAATTGCTGAGGAAAAAATTATAACTTCCCCATTGATTAATATAGATGAAATCAAACCAAGTTTTGAGGAATTAGATGATGATAATTTAAATACTTCGTCAAAACTAAATCTTAAAGAAAAAAAAAATTATAAAAGTTTAAAATCATCGCAAGCAATTTTGATAGGTCTTGATAAAATTACCGCAAAATCTTCAGAATTAATAATTAATTTAAATGAAACTAAAAAATTTGGCCCTTTAGTTATAAAAATTTTAAAGTGTGGAAAAGTTAAGTTGAACAATAGAACTGATAGCGTCGCTTACATGCAAGTAAAAGATTTAACTAAAAATGAAAACGAGCAAGTTTTTATATTTAATGGATGGACTTTTGCATCGGATCCTAGCCTAACCCCATTTGACCATGCAATCTATGATCTACAATTATTAAATTGCGGTAATGTCTAATAAAATTTTTCTTTGCCAAGCCAATTAGTATCAAAATCAGAATTAATAAACTTTTTATGATTTAATATTTTTTTATGCAGGTCTATTGTCGTAGTTATTCCCTCAAGAACAAATTCATCTAATGATCTTAATGTTCTTTGTATTGCTTCAGTTCTATTTCTTCCTTTACAAATAACCTTAGCGATCAGGCTGTCGTAATAAGGAGTAATCTTACATCCTTGAAAAATTGCACCATCAACTCTTGTTCTAAATCCAGACGGTTGATGACAAACGCTTATTACTCCTGGACTTGGTTGAAAATCCAATGCAGGGTTTTCTGCATTTATTCTACACTCGATAGAGTGTCCTCTAGGTATAATATCATTTTGATTTAAAGCGGTATCGCCAGTATAAGCAATCCATAATTGCTCTTTTACAATATCAATTCCAGTTTGTACTTCAGTAACAGGATGTTCAACCTGAACTCTGGTATTCATTTCTAAAAAATAAAATTTTCCATTTTCATATATAAATTCCACAGTTCCCGCGCCTTCATAATTTAATTGTTCTACCATTTTGACAGTTTTTTCTAAAAGGTCTTCTCTTTGATCATTTGTTAAAACAGGACTAGGGGTTTCTTCGATTAATTTCTGATGTCTTCTTTGAACAGAACAATCTCTTTCACCAAGATGAACAGTTTTATTTTTCCCCGACATAATTTGAACTTCAATATGCCTAGGATTTTTAAAATATTTCTCAATATATAACTCATCATTACTAAAAAATTTCTTTGCTTCTGACTTGGCAGTAAGAAATAAATTTTCTAAATTTTTTTCCTCTTCTACTATTTTCATGCCTTTTCCACCTCCACCTCCAGCAGCTTTTATTAAAACTGGATATCCAATTTCTTTACAAATTGATTTTGCTTCGCTAAATGACTTAACACCTCCCTCAGATCCTTCTATTACAGGTAAACCAAATTTTTTAGCAATTCTTTTTGCTTCAATTTTATCTCCCATTTTTGAAATTATATCTGCGCTAGGACCGATAAATTTAATTCCATGTTTACTTACAATTTCAGAAAATTTAGCATTTTCAGATAAAAATCCATAACCAGGATGAATTGCTTCTGCTCCTGTCAAGTCAACAGCTGACATTATTGATGAAATATTTAGATAGCTATTCTGAGGTTGGTGAGAACCAATACATACACTTTCATCAGCTAATCTTACATGCATTGAGTCAGAGTCTACATCGGAGTGAACTGCTACAGTTCCTATACCCCATTCCTTACATGCTCTTATTACTCTAACAGCTATTTCACCTCTATTAGCTATTAAAACTTTTTTAAACATTAATTTATTTAAGGATAACTAAGGTTTGACCGAATTCCACTGGTTGCCCGTCTTCTACCAAGACTTTTTTCACTTCACCATCAGATGTAGACGGTACATGGTTCATAGTTTTCATAGCTTCAACAATCATCACAGTTTGACCTTTTTTTATTTTGTCTCCAACTTCAACAAATTTTTTAGCCCCAGGTTCCGCAGCCAAATATGCAGTACCTATAATTGGAGATTTAACTCGTATACCATCGCTGTCATCGGAGGATTTCAGTACTGCTTTATTTTGAGAGACAACAGCACTCGTTTTAGATTGCTCAATTCCTTTGGATGCTTTTGAAACTTTAATTTTTATTTGGCCTTCTTGGTATTCTAATTCAGTTAACTCAAATTCTTTTAAGTTATCTACAAGTTCTTTTATTAATTTTTTATCAATTTTCATTTCTTTAAAAAGTTTTTTATCGCTTGTAAAGACATTATGTATCCTTCCTCTCCAAAGCCACAAATAATACTTTTTGCTACTTTACTTATCAAAGATTTATGTCTGAATTCTTCTCTATTATAAATGTTGGAAATATGCAATTCAATAATTGGAATTTTAAGTATTTTTAACGCGTCATGAATTGCTACAGATGTATGAGTATAACCTCCAGCGTTTATAATCAGCCCATCTTGATTATTTCTAGAATCTTGAATTTGATTAATTAACTCACCTTCTATATTTGATTGAAAAAAAGTAAGGTTTATATTGTTATTACTTGAATACTCTTTACAATTTTTTTCAACTTCTTTTAATGTAAAGGTGCCATATTGATTTTTCTCTCTCTCACCTAAAAGGTTGAGGTTTGGTCCATTAAGAATTATAATTTTATTCATAGATTTCTCAATATTGAATAACTTAATTATGGCAAAAATACAATTAAATGGAAAAAATGTAGTTATCAAACATAACTATACTATATTTGACCTATTAAAGAAGTATAATTTAATAAAAAAAAAAGTTGCTATAGAGCACAACGGTACAATTATCCAAAAAATAAATTACAAAAAAAAATTTTTAAAAAATAACGACAAGATAGAAGTAGTTACTTTTATAGGAGGAGGATAAATTGAAGAAAGATTTATTCAAAGTTGCAGGCAAAATACTTAAATCGAGGCTAATAGTAGGAACTGGAAAGTATAAAAGTTTTTTAGAAACTGCAAATGCCGTAAAAGCTTCAGGAGCAGATATGGTCACTGTAGCTGTGAGAAGGGTCAATATACTGGATAAAAAAAAACCTATTCTCACAGATTATTTAAATCCTAAAAAAATAATTTTTTTACCTAACACTGCTGGATGCTTTAATTCAGAAGAAGCTTTACGAACACTTAGATTAGCGAGAGAGATGGGAGGTTGGAAATTAGTAAAATTAGAAGTCTTGGGAGATAAAAAAACTCTTTATCCTGACATGATGGAAACCATCAAGTCTACAAAAATATTAGTCAAAGAGGGTTTTAAAGTAATGGTTTACTGCACAGACGACCCTTTATTAGCAAAAAAATTAGAAGACAGTGGGGCTTCAGCAATCATGCCGCTTGCTTCTCCGATAGGCTCAGGTTTAGGAATTCAAAATAAAACAAATATCTCTTTAATTATAAAACAATCTAGAGTTCCAGTTATAGTAGACGCAGGTATTGGCACGCCATCTGATGCAACAATTGCAATGGAACTAGGTTGTGATGGAGTTTTAATCAATAGTGCAATTGCAAATGCAAAAAAACCAGTTTTAATGGCAACGGCTTTCAAAGATGCCGTGGTTTCTGGGCGAAATTCATTCTTGGCTGTAAGAATGCAAAAAAAACATTTTGCCACTCCAAGTTCACCACAAAAAGGATTAATTTAATTTTTTTTTCTTCTAACCCAAAGAGTTCTAATTTTCTTTTTAACCTTGGTTTTTTTTGTTTTATCTTTAACTTTAATTATTTCTTTAGTACTTCTTTTTTTTCCTTTTACTAAACTTTTTTCTATTTTTTTCATTTCCACAATATTATTAATATTTTCAGATGAGTTTATTAGCTTTTTTGATTTATTTAATAAATCAATTTTATATTCCGGTATAATGAATTTTTCATTAGACAATATTTTTACTTCTAATGAATACTTTTTTTTAAAATAGACTAGTTCATCTAATAAATTTTTTTCAATATAAATTTTTACTTTTTCCGGAACATAAGAATTAATTACTTTTACTTTATCCGTAAAAGCTAGATATTGTATTTTTTTTAATATCTTTTGAGAAAACGAAGAAATTGATAGTTGAGTTTCCCACTTAATAGATCCTTCACGCAATCTTTGTCTAGTCATTTCAAGAAGACCAAAATTACTAATTCTTCCAATTTGTATTCTAGCTCTATCTTTTCTAATACTTTCTCTCATTTTTTTTTCAACTATTCTTCTGTTATAAAAATTCATCATGTCAATAAAATCGATTACAATTAACCCCGATAAATCTCTTAACTTTATTTGACGAGCTATTTCCTCTGCTGCTTCCAGATTTGTATTTAATGCAGTTTTTTCAATATTAATTTGTTTGGTGGACTGACCAGAGTTAATATCTATTGATACTAATGCTTCCGTAGGATTAATAACCAAATAACCACCAGATTTTAATTTAACAGTAGGCTCATAGATATTATTTAATTCTTTTTCAATATTTGCATCATAAAATAATGGTATTTTACCTCTGTATTTTTTTATATTTTTAGCATTATTTGGCATTAATTCTTTCATAAACTTTTTAGCTTTTTGATATGCTTCATTTCCTTCAACATATACATTTTTTGTATCGTTATCATAAGTATCCCTTAAGGTTCTTTTTATTATATCTCCTTCTTCATAGACCAACGAGGGTGCATTTGAGTCTAAAGCTTTATCTTTAATCTCTTCCCAAGTTTTTAAAGTATTTTTGAAATCCTTTTCAATTTCATTTTTTGTTTTGTTAGCTCCAGCAGTTCTTACGATTACTCCCATATTTTTTGGTATATCTATTTCATTAAGTATATTTCTAATTTTTTGCCTATCCGAAGAGTTAAAAATTTTTCTTGATATACCTCCACCTTTTGGAGTGTTAGGCATTAAAACCATGTATTTTCCTGCTAATGAAATAAATGAAGTAAGAGCGGCACCCTTTTGACCTCTTTCCTCCTTGATTACTTGAATTAAAATTACTTGTCCTGGTTTTATGACTTCTTGAATTTTATATCTCTTTATACCAAATGATGATTTAACTTTATCTCGATATTCTTGCTTTTTAGTGTATTTTTCAGTTTGAATTTGACTGTTGTCTGTCTTGTCATCATTATTCTCAGACTGACCTTCAGATTGTGCATTATCGTGACTGGTTTCTATAGGCTTATCTTTTAATTCTTCCCTGATTTTTTCTTCAGCAATTCTTATTTTTTCCTTATCTTCAGATGGAAGCTGGTAATAATCAGATTGAATATCATTAAATGCAAGAAAACCATGTCGCTCTCTCCCAAAATTTACAAAAGCCGCCTGTAATGAGGGCTCAACTCTACTGATTGTTGCAAGATAAATATTATTTTTAAAATTTAAATTATTTTTATCCTCATACTCATACTCTTCGATAGAATTATTTGATTTAAGTACAATACGAGTTTCATTTGGATGCGAAGCATCGATATATAGATTTTTTTCCATTTTGATTGAATTCCTTTTAGATTTTTAAAATTTGATATTTTTAATTTTGTCATATTAGTTATTTTATACAATTTTGTGTATAAATACACGATTAATATTATTGTATGCCTAAAGATAGTCAGAATTGTCACTATAAATAATATTTATGCTAAAATTCATCAATTTTTCACTTAAATTTATAATCATATTTTTTGCAGTTATAATTTTTTTTGTTTTCTCCACATTGTGGTATTTTTCAATAGGGCTACCTGATTACAAAAAACTATCTAATTATCAGCCTCCAATTTCAAGCAGAGTTTATTCAGAAAATAGTAAATTAATAGCTGAATATGCCATAGAAAAAAGATTATTTATACCTTTTGAGTCAATTCCAGAAAAAGTTATAAATTCTTTTCTTTCTGCAGAGGATAAAAATTTTTTCAGTCATCCCGGTATTGACGCAAAAGGTATATTGAGAGCAACATTAAAGAATATTAAGAATATTTCCCAAAACAAACGATTGGAGGGAGCTTCAACCATCACTCAACAAGTTGCAAAAAATTTTTTACTTACAAATGAAATTTCTATGAAAAGAAAAGTTAAAGAAGCAATATTAGCATTTCGAATAGAACGAGCCTATACAAAAGAGAGAATTTTGGAACTTTACTTAAATCAAATATATTTAGGTCAAGGTACTTATGGAATAGCTGCAGCTAGTTTAGAGTATTTTGATAAATCTATTAAAGAGTTAAATTATCCTGAGGCTGCTTTATTAGCCGCGCTACCAAAAGCTCCAAGTAAGTATGATCCATATAAATATCCAAAAATTGCAAAATTTAGAAGAAACTTAGTACTTAATAATTTAGAGGAAAATAACTTTATATCCAAGAAAGAATATAGTGAATTTAAGACCTCAAAAATTAAGTTAAAAAAAAGAAAAATAGAAATTGTAAATGAAGCCAATTCTTACACTGAAGAGGTAAGACGTATTGTTAAAAAAAACTATGGTTTTGAGAAGTTATATTCACAAGGCTTAAGCATTAAAACACCTTTGAAAATAAATTATCAAATCCAAGCTTTAAAATCTTTAAGAAAAGGCATCGAAGAATATGATCAACGAAGAGGATGGAGAGGCCCTATCACAAATAAAATTAAAAATAAAAATTGGAAAAACAAAATAGATAATTATAAACTTGACCCAACTTTAAATTGGTATCTAGCAGAAATTATTTCAACTGATAATGAAAAAATAAATTTTAAAGTAATAAGCGTAAATGAAAATAATAAAAGTGAAATTTTATATTTTAATAATTTAAAATGGAGCATTTCTAAAAAAAAATCTTTAAAAGATACTCATAAAATCGGTGACATAATTTTGGTAAAGAAAGAGAAAAATTTTTGGAAATTAAAACAATATCCAAAAGTCAATGGTGGTATTGTGGTTATTGATCCATTCAGTGGTGATGTGCTAGCTTTAGTAGGAGGTTTTAATTTTAAAACTAGTGAGTTTAACAGAGTAACTCAAGCTAAGAGACAACCTGGATCTGCTTTTAAACCGATAGTATATGCCGCAGCACTAGAAAAAGGTTTTGCACCTAACTCTATTATACTTGATGCACCTTTTGTAGAAAGTCAGGGTGTAGGGTTAAAAAATTGGAAACCTGAAAATTATGGAAAAAAATTTTATGG
>TARA_B100001057_G_scaffold86918_1_pt1 | contig 11997 bp, 6 predicted proteins | sample TARA_B100001057 | Tara Oceans TARA_B100001057 (sample SAMEA2621839) | marine metagenome | biome: marine biome (ENVO:00000447); feature: surface water layer (ENVO:00002042); material: "saline water (ENVO:00002010), including plankton (ENVO:xxxxxxxx)" | depth 5 m | reverse complement strand
TGGTGACTACATCAATGGCTTTCAGCTTGTTACTGCTAAGAAAATCACCTAGCACCCTTCAATAAGATGAATAATAATATCTTCGCCCCTTTTATGGCTCTAAATATCTTACTTACTGGAGGCCTTTGCTATTTTGTTGTCACTAACCAAGAGAAAAACCCCGGAAACGCAGCGGGTAGAGCAGAGATAAAGGTGGACATCTCAGCATTCCAGAAGCCACTCACCGAACTCACCGATAAGGTCGACCAACTCAACAAAACGGTCCAGCGCTTTAGTACGTCATATGTGCAATACGATTTTCTAAAACGGGAAATGGACCGGCTCTCTGTCGTGGACCAAAACATCGGCGTTCGTGCTCAAGCGACCGCAGCTTCAAAAACGGACAAGAACGCAAAGGAAGTAGACGAGGTGATCAGTAAACTTAGTAATCTCTCTCAACAAGTAAAGGGACAGCTTCAAACTAGACGTCAAACCATGCTCAAATTGATCTCCGGCCTTGAAAACGAACTGGCGTCGATTTCTGCACCACGGCCACCGGTAAAAAAGCCAGCGCTGGCTTCAGAACCCACAGATCCCTCAACTGCAAATACTCAGGGCATTCCCGAAGGTTCCAAGACGTTACCAACCGAAACGTCTGATTCGGGTGCAGCGACAAGTGAATAGCTGGAAAAACTCAGATTAGAACTCAACTTGTTTCCCGTTATTTCGGGCTGAGATTAAGCAGGCATCGAGAACCTTTTGAGTCTTGATCGAAATATCCGGCCAAAACGGATCCGGGGTTCCACTCAGCGCGAGTTCCGCAAATTTGCGGAACAGTTTTGTCTCCTGTGCCGTTGGATGATTATTTGCTTCTTCCTCGACTGAATATTCTCTCTCGTTTCGCTCCATGTAAAATTCACAGTTTTGTTGAACAAAGTTGGGGTTTGCAATCTTGAAGCTTAATTTCCCACCGGGATGAGGCAGGACAAAATCATCAACCTTGAGATGCCCTTTTGAACCACTTACATTGAGCCACTGTTGATTCTCAGTAAGAAAAGAGTTGTAGAATGTCGCTGAAGTTCCATTTGCAAATATGAGCTCGGCACTCAACTCGGTGGGGACACCATCCGAGGTGCCATTGCTACCCGCAGATGAAAGCAGTGTTGCACGAAGGGAAACTGGCATTTCGTAATTCATCACGAATAAGGTAGCCCTGATTGTATACCATCCAAGATCGCCAAGCGCTCCGGCAGGTTCTAGTTCACTGTTTCCTCGAATGTTTTCACCAAAAAACTCAGGAGGGGCACAGAAGGAAAAGGCCGAAGCAATTCGCCGAATTTCACCAACGTTCTCAGAATCATCAAGTGCTTCACGCAGCTTTGCCATTCGATCGCTATGCATGTACATCACACCATCCATGAATTGCACTTTATTCGCGGCACAAGCTGAAGTCATCGCTTCCAATTCTTCGCTATCAATCGCGCATGGTTTTTCACACATGACATGTTTTCCAGCATTGGCAGCCTTAATGACCCAGTCTTTCCGCATTCCGGTTGGCAGCGGGATATAGATCGCGTCGAGATCATCGGCTGCAATCATTTCATCATATCCACCAATCGCTCTCGGTGCCTCTCCGAATGGAACCTCACTTTGACATTCGTCGATAAAACTTTGTGCCTTAGCTTCATTGCGGCTCGCAACTGCGACGATTACACCATTGCCGGAATTGCGAATCGCATCCCAATTTTTACGCGCAATATTCGCTGCCCCCAGAATTCCCCATCGCAATTTTCTTTCCATGAGAGCTGATATACACTTTCGGCCTTATGTATCTATCCAAAAGTGCCCACCATGATGCTTTGACCACCTCTTTTTACTCCATTTTCTTGTTCGCTTTTCTTATCAAGAAACGATTGCCTTAAGACTGTGGACACGAGTGACCATCAACTTCTACAAGAACACTTGCGCAACCCCTCGGGTTCCGCGCTAGCGGAGCTCGTAGATCGACACCTCCCACTCATCCACTCTGTCGCCCGAAGAATTACCACGAATGACGAAGCGGCTCGTGACATCTCCCAAATTGTCTTCCTTCGCCTCGTCAAAAAAGCTTCGAACCTTCCTAAATCCCTTCCCCTAACTGCTTGGTGTCACCGTGAAACTCACAGCGCTTCGGTCGATTATGTTCGTTCCGAGGTTCGACGCCAAAAACGCGAAAAAACAGCAGCCGACCTCGATGCAATGAAGACCTCTTCCGAATCCTGGAATCAACTTACTCCCGAAGTAGACGGAGCTATTGATGAACTTTCCGAAAGTGACCGAGCTCTCGTTCTTCTGCGTTTCTATAACAATAAGACTTTCCCAGAAATCGCGCACGAACTCAGTATCAATGATGACACGGCCCGCATGCGCACCAATCGCGCGCTCGAAAAACTCCGCGTCATTCTTGCCAAACGCGGGATTACCACAACCACCGCGTTACTCGCTTCGACCCTGCCGACCAACGCGGTCTCTTCGGCTCCCGCCAGCTTAGCCAACTCTATTACTAGCTCTGTTCAATCGACGTGCGTGACTAGCGGAGCTCTCGCTTTTGTCAAAAGTCACCTGCTTGTCTTGGGTTCACTCTCCATCGGGATCGCAGCTGTGACGACCCAGCAAATAAAAATTAACCAACTTAAGGAAACCCAGAGGGTGAGGGCTTCGCCAGTAGCGCAAAGTCAGAGATCTACCCGAAGTTTCGCTATCTCTAAAATCCCGAAGACCGCTGCTTTTAGTGAGCAAGATCTCCTCGCTATTTTTGCTAATCCAGACCCTGCCGAACGACTGTGGCTTCTTCACGATTACTCATTGCAGGTTTCCACGAATCATATTTCGGAAGCGCTTGAACTCCTGCGGAGTAAAACTCCCGAATGGGATTCAGAATCAAAAATCCTGACTCATTTACTGCTCACTCGCTGGGCTAAGGCAGACCCCGAAGCCGCTTTTGGTTCCTTGGATACGGCAAACTTCTCCCTCGAGCGTGGACACTCTCTCAGTATCCTTTCCGCTCTTGCAGCCCTTGACCCTAAGCGAACCGCTAACTGGCTCACTTCTCCCGTAAACACCCGCGCCTACTATCCGATTGTCGGCCACATTCTTTCGGGGACCATTGCCAAGGAATGGGCTCGCCAAGATCCCCGGGCTGCCTTGGAGTGGGCTCAAACTCTTGCAGATCAGCAACAAGCCGGAGCTTACTCCGGAGTTCTGGAAACGATTGCCGCCACTGATCCTCAAAAAGCTGCAACTCTTGCCCTTGGCCTCAAGGCAGGCAATGCCCGTAATGATATCCTCGCAAAAATCGCGCAATCTTGGGCGCGCCAATCTCCCCTAAAAGCACTTGCCTGGACCTCAACGCTTGTATCCGAAGCTAGGGGGCACGCGACCTCTCGGGCCCTTGAGTCGTGGTCCAAAAACCATCCTGAAAAAGCAGCGCAATACCTCGACGAGAACCCGAACCCCAAATATTTAAAGATAATCGCCAATCAGTGGTCTAAGCGAGATCCCGAAGATACGGCCAATTGGATTGCCTCAAAACCAGAATCTCCCCAGCGGGACTCTGCCCTAGCGGATACTCTCTGGCACTGGACCACGCAAACACCCAAAGCCGCCACCGCCTGGATTGAAGCCCTTCCAGCAGGCAATTCGCGAGACCAAGCCATTGCAGGTCTCGCCGTTGCCGCCGTTGAATTTGATCCTCGCAGCGCCCTTGAATGGTCGCTTAAAATAACAACTCCTTCCTTACGCAACGACCTCAGCCAGCATACCTTCAAAGCTTGGAGTCGTAATGACCCTAAAATAGCCCAGCAATGGGCAAACGATCACCAATTTTCTCCCGATAATTAGACCCTCTTTACTTTATGAAACGGCTTCTCGCAGGATGCACCCTTATCGTCTTTTCTTCTCTCGGCGTTTGGCTTCTTCCAGCCCGCGACCAGAAAAATGTTTCCGATGATCGGCCGACTCCTTCGCCTGCCGAAGTTGGCCACCCTTCCTTTCTGAGTCCGCACTTTAAACCTATTGTCGTTCATCAGGATCGCCTCTTCGTCGCCAATACCCCGGCCGACACGGTCGACGTATTTGAGACCTCTACAAACGACCTTCTCGCTCGTATTCCTGTGGGTATCGATCCCGTCAGCATTGCAATCCGACCCGATGGGCTTGAAGTCTGGGTTAGCAATCACATTTCCGATTCTATAAGCGTCATCGACACCAATCGCAAGAGCTCGACGCATCTCCGCGTCATCGACACCGTGCAAGATATTGATCTCGAGAAGCGCGCCACTAATTTTGATGAGCCCGTTGGAATTGCCTTTGCTAGCAATCAAAAAGCCTACGTTGCGCTCTCGTCCGAAAACAAGATAGCTGTCATTGACGTTGCTTCCCGCAAGGTCTCCAAGCACCTTAACATCCCGGCCCAAGACCCCCGCGCCATCAGTGTCAGAAACGGTAAGCTCTATGTTCTCCCGTTCGAATCTAATAACAAAACCCAACTCTCCGGAGGCTACAAAATTGATGGAGACCTTGTTACTTTTAATGCTCACGAGCACTCAATTGCCAATAATAACGTCCTCTCTCTGGGTCACGTTCTTGATATCGTCAAACATCCCAATGTGCCCGATAAAGATCTCTTCGTCTTCGATACTGAAACCGACAAATTGATCGAGACAGTCGATACTCTCGGGACTCTTCTTTATGGTCTTACGATTGATTCTAAAGGTTCGGTCTTCGTTGCCCAAACCGATGCCCGGAATCATATTAATGGTCGTTCAGGCACTAAAAAACATGGATTGGCCCAACTCCAAAATCGTGCTTTTTTAAATCAAATCACTCGGGTTGATTTTCAAAAGAATGCCGCCAAAAAACCAAGGTTCATTAATCTTGAGCCCTTACCCTCGGTCAAAATTACCCCGCAGGATGCTTTCGCGACTCCCTTCGCGATTGAGATTAGCTCCAATGATCAAACTCTGATTGCTACGGCCGCGGGATCAGACAAAGTCTTCACCGTAGACACCTCCAGCGGCAAAGTCATGGGACATGTCAAAGTGGGGTCTGTCCCTCGAGGCATTGCGCTCCGGTCAAATGACAAGGGAGCTCCAGTCCAAGCTTGGATCCTCAATGCTGTTGAGAATTCCATCTCTCACATCAATCTTTCGGATCCGGAAAAACCAGTCGTTACATCTACCATTAAACTCGACGACCCCACCCCCGCGCCATTTAAGCGCGGTCGTATCGCCTTCAATAATGCTAGTGCCTCCAGCACCAAAACTTTCTCTTGTGCCAGTTGCCATCCCGACGGGCATACCGACCAGCTCCTCTGGGTTCTTAAGACTCCTATCGTCTCCGGAGGAAGCCAAATTCAGCCTCGGTCTACCATGCCGCTTCGCGGACTCCGTGATACTGCTCCCTTCCACTGGGACGGTATTCCCGGTGATCCCTATGGCGGAAATAATAGCGCAAATGTTCGCGGGCATAGCCCTCCAAATGTTGACGGCTCCAGCCCTGACAATGCCATTCGTAATGTCGTTGATGGCGCTTTGAAATCTACGATGGCGCTTGGAGACAGCGCCACCGGCAATGGCGACTTGCTCGATCGGAACGAGCGCTATTATATGTCGCGCTTTCTTCTCGCTATACCGTATCCACCTGCCCAGAAACGCGCTTTCACCAACGTCCTGTCAAAGAGAGCGGTCGACGGATTTGAACTCTTCCACATCAAAGGCAACCACGAAGGGAAACCACAACCGAATGTTTGTGGTGACTGCCATCGTATGCCCTTTCTCGTCTCAACCAACACCCCCGGATCCGGGATGGATGCCCCAACTTGGCGCGGAGCGTATGATCGCTTCCTCATCCTGCCGCAAGGCCGGCTCAATATCATCGACTTTGATTTTTATCGTAATATCGCCGAGAAAGGGATTCCCGAGAAAGATCTCTGGCGTCTGTCGTGGCGAAGCAAACCACGGTTTGACCCCATTTGGGAAATGGTCCTTGAAGGCAGTACTGGCTACTCCGGCACCTTTGCCCGCCAGCTCACGCTAAATCAAAAAACCGCTAATCAGAGACTCACTCTCGAGCTCCTTCCGGCTCTCGAAGCTTCGGCAGCCGAAGAGGCTATTGTCCTGCAAGTTGAGGCCCTCCTTGATGGAAAGGACATGACTCTGCAATTTCAAAGAGGTCACTATATCCAAGTTGATAAAAACCGCCAGAGCTTCACCCGCGAACAACTCATTGGTTACGCCAAAGAAGGGAAATTTTTAGGCTCCTTCACGGCCCGTCACGGAGCTCAATCTGGTTTTTTTATCCCACAACCTGCTCTCTGGACCCTCAGCTCCATTCAAGAGCAAAGCGGCCGCCAGCAATTTCCAATTCTTGCTGGAGGGAATCAAACCATGACTATGAATGCTCGTCACGTCACTGAAGATGCTCACGTCATCGTCGATGGGCGCCGTGTTCAGGCTACCGTGAAGAAAGGAACTGCTGAGACCATCGCGATTACTATCGACTCGCTTCCCCCCAACGGTTTGCACTTCCTTCAGATCCAAAACTCCCAGGGGCTCTTCAGCAACGATTTTATTTTTCACGTCGCGGATAAAGAGGAAGATGTTGAAGGTTCTCCTCGGAATGATCCTGATCAACTTCGTAATCTTCTCGAAAGATCGATCGCTAGCGGAAGTGTTGCAAGGGTTAAGCGCCATCTTAAGCTCGGGGCTCGTGTGAATCGCCTTCAACAAGAAAATGGCATGACTCCGCTCGCGAGCGCCGCTCTGCATGGGCATCTTGAAATTATTGAACTTCTCCTCGAGCATAAAGCAGACGTCAAAAAATCCAACCGTGATGGCAATACGGCTCTTCACAATGCCGCCTTCATGTGTCGCAGCGAAATCGTGAGCGCTCTCCTCAAAAATGGAGCTTCGACCACTATTCGAAACCATCGTCGGGAATCATCAATCGACGTTGTCTCGGGCGATTGGAGTAAATCTCTCGGTGACCTTTACCGCTATCTAAATACCGTTGTCGCCCACAAAACCAATTTCGAGAAATTGCACGAGCAACGTAAAGATATGGTCATGCAACTTCGTAAACATGCTCTGAAATAGCCTGCTGTTTTTCAGCTAAATATCTTTCCTAATTTCTGATAAAAAACTACCATCGTTTCAGCACCGTGAAAAAAAATATTCTTCATCACCTCATTTGGGCACTCGTGGCAATCACCACATTTGTGGTCGGCTCAAAAATGAATTCGTCCAACCCGGAACAATCCGCCGAATCAAAACGTGGATTACAAAGTAGTTCCAGTAGTCGTAGAGTCGTAACCTCAGCCGAGAATGATTCAAATTCTCGTGTTAAATCAACTCGCTCCAAATCAAAAAGTGGATCAGAAACAAAAGAAGGTTCCACTCTCACTGAAGAAGGCATTGCAGAACTTGGAGCGATCTTTAAAGACGGTAACCTTATTGAGCGGCGGCTCGCTTTCGCCGAGATGCTTAAACAACTTACTCCTGATAATGCTCGGCAATTACGTGAGCAGATCGCCCACATGTCGCAAGACTCTGCCGAATTTCGCGAGTTTCACTACGCTTGGGGGTCTATCGCGGGAGATGAGGCAATCCTGCATGGTAAAGACACTCCAAAACGTGATATGGCTGCCTCGCTGGCAGGATGGGCGTCCGAAGACCCACAATCTGCCATGGCTTACTTTAATAATCTTTCCGCCGAGGAACAAAGTGATGGGACTCACATGAAATGGGGAGCGGCCTTTGGACTCGCTGATGCCGATCCACAACTTGCTGCCGAGTTTGCAGTCGAACGCTCACAAAGTGGAGATAAGGATGCTGATAAAATGATCCACATTGCTGCTGCTGCTGCCTTGAAATCTGGAGACCAAGAAGAGGTTACCCAATGGGCAAGTAATATCCCTGAGGGAGACTTGCAAAACACCGCCTTTCAAAGAATCGCCGGAGATTATGCCAAAGAAGATCCCGCCAAAGCTGTGGAATGGGCTAGCAATCTTCCGGAAGGCGAAGGCAAGAATCATGCCGTAGGATCCTCGTTTCACCAATGGGCTAACCGAGACCCTAAAGAGGCCGCTAATGCAATCTCCACACTCCCATTCGATCAGCAAGATTCTGCAACTTATGGTTACGCCACAAGCGTCGTCCACAAGGAGCCTGCTGCTGGGGTGCAATGGGCAGCCAATATCAAAGACCCTGAAGCCCGAACAAATGCAATGGTCGATACCGGCCGTGTCTTTTATCGCAGGGACCGCGAAGCTGCTCAGGAATGGCTTGCCACATCTAATCTAACGGAGGACTCAATCCAACGGATCACCGGAGGAAAATAAAATCCAACCCAATAAAATTCAGGAGCTCTTGCTATATAATTTTGAGTTATCGTTTTCGATAGCTGCGATTATCCTTCTATTTTTGAAAAAGATAACGCTTCCATCAAAAGGCTATCCTGACGACTGCATTTTACCAATGGCCATGCTCTCCCAGCCTTTCTTTGGGATGTATTTGTAGAAGACTTCATCACTCTCGCGATCTACCGCTACGAGGTGCGCCCATTCATTATCAAATAACTGACTCACGTTGATATGCTTCTCTAGGATACGGCTTATTCGGTCTCGAGGTGCATCGACAATTACGAGAGCTCTTAGGGGCTCGTGATAAGGCTGATCTCCATTCATCACTGATTGTCGGGCTAGCCCTGTGCGCAAATCGCCCTGAGGACCCGACATGATCCCCATACGGCCAACCACGTTATGATAGATCTTACTACCACTTCCATAAACTTCTGGGTCGGTCGCGGAGAAGTAATGTTCGCAGTTGATCCATTGTCCTACGACAACGGGTGCCGCTAGGATCCCTTCAAGAGACGCTTCGGTTGGGTCCTTTCGATAGTCATGGGAGACAAGGAAAGTTCTCCCTTCAAGGTCAATATGGCTCGTCAGTTCACGAGGACCGACCACAATAGAGGCATTACCTGAAAGGCCCCATTCTGGACGAACTTCACTCCAGTCCCCGGCCCGTCTTCCAATTTCGCGAACTGCTGCGTCATCGCTGGGATCAGTTGTGGCCTCCGGTAAACGAAGGCACCTTTCACGGTTCGTTGCGATGGTTGCGCGGAGAAGATCCTCCTCGAGTTTGGCGAGATCTCCACTGTGAGAATCTGGCAAGTCAACCCTGTCGTAGAGTTCGACCTCATCGGTTGTCGTGTTGTGCAGTCCTGCGATGAAAATCGTGTCTTCTGGAATGGTTAGGCCGCTATCAGCAAGAATAGCACGCACTTCAGGACGATTTGCAATTGTAGCGAAAGCACGTGCATTTGGCTTACTAGGGTTTCCTCCACAGGCGCCACAATCGAGTGCAGATTCATATGGATTGTTATCCGACTTACTGCCGTGTCCGCAAATCAGAATAAGACGGGCAAACCCTTCGGTCAGTCCAATGGCACCGAGAACATTTTTCAGCATACTCGCCTGTTCATCTAGAGTCATTCCCAAGTCGATGTCGTGGTCGTGGTCGTGGTCATTATCTTTTCTATCAAGAGTTAAAGAAGTTTCAATTGGCGGCGATACTGAGCGAGAGAACCGTTCTTTAAACCTGCGGAAAGAACGGGGGAACATTGTTCGTCCGATTAAGGGCCAACCGAATATCCAGCCTATGGACTCCACCGTTATATAAGGGGTCAAAACGTGGGCTTTTAGATCATGAAGGATTTCATGGGCCGTGTGGAAAAACTTTTTACCTGCCTTGTGTTTTGCAACTTCGTCATTCTGGCCATCACGCTCAACCTCGTGGAAGGTATGCGTAGGCTTTGCAATAGCGGGATACTGCTCCGTATGATGGTGTGCTCCATGGGGGCGGAAGCGAATGAATATATTGAGGAATCCGGCCCACCCAATCGTCTCATAGTTTCCTTGCGCCTCGAGATTTCTCCGAAAGGGCTCTGATCTGACATCGATACAGAATACTGATTGCGCAATTGGGCGTTCTGGTGATCCGTCTTTTTCTTTGCTGGCAGAGATCCCTTGAGCAACTTCGCTCATCACTTGTTCATGATAGCCAGCTTCGAAAGCTTTGAGCCAGATAGGCCCATGCTCGGATACCGGGAAAGCTTTGAGCCACTCTTGCAATTTTCCTAGCTCCTGTGGCCCTGCCTTGAGAAGAGCTTTCGGATCAAGATCAAGGGCTCTGGAGAGGTCTGTGAGTTGTAAAGCCTGAGTAAGTCCGACTTTCTTGACCTGAAGTTCCGTATCAAGTTCCTCTGCCTGCTCACGCAGGTAAGAAGAAATCGCGTCAAATTTTCCTTCGATAGAGAGTTTTGTTTTGCAGGCTTTTTGGACAAGCTCTTTTTCATACCAAAGACGCACGGCAAGATATTGGACTAAGTCAATGGGATAAGCTTCCTGCCATTCGTAGTCTGGATTTTCGCCCCGCCAGTTGATGAAGCTCGCCCATCCGTAAAGAGACGCGAGCTCGAGTGAGAGATAATTCTGCCACTGATCTTCTGGAATACCGAGGGCATTAAGATTCTCTCGGAGTGCTTCCTCCGGTGACGCTGGAAGAGCCGCAATTTTCTTTTTACTTTTATTGATTCCACAAGGGGACCATTCCTGCCCGGCAAGATTCTTCCAGGCTTGGTAGAACGTTTGATCTCGTTCAGGCATGGCCCAGGCGGCGTGACCTTCATCTAGGAAAGCTTCGCACCACTTAATCACTTCCCGATCGATCCAGAAGGAGACTCTCGTATGCAATTCACGGTCACACCAGTCAGCGAGAGTTTCTTCGCGGCCAAGAGCGGTCGTTTCCTGATTTCCAAGATCGATACCGTCAATGATTTGCTCACTTAAGCTCTTGATGGTGTCTCGATCCTGAGAGCGGTCGACTTTTGCTTCAATGGAGTCAGTCGGCACTGGTGGCGCTCCACTAAGGAGATGTGCTTTGAGCATATCAGCATGGGAGATTTGTGACCCGTTTAGATCTATATGCTCTTGTTTAATCAGTGGCTCGAGAGCATCGTCAACATGCTTGGGAAGGATGCGTTCGCTCTCAACAAATCCCCGGTATGTTTCGTTCGACAGGTATCCTTTACCTCCAGTGAAGCGTTGGGCTAAGCTAACAGCATCTTGGAAATGCATATGCTCTAGATTATGCAGCGGGTTGTGATGAACAAAGCCCCGCATAGGCCAGTAATGAGCTATGACTTCACTGGCCTTAGAAACGAGTGCCCGAAGCTCCTCACCTTTGGGAGCGGTCTCAGAAGTAGTGGCTTTTGATGGTTCCATATTATTTCCAAATGTTTGTGATAGAAGCAGTTACTTGGTCCTGCAGCCAGTCATGGGAGATTCCACTCAGAGCTAACAAGGCGAGAATCACCACGATGAACACGGTAATCTCGTTTCTGTTGAGATCATCGCCATCAAGGTTACTCGTGTTGGGCCCAAAAAGGAGTCGCTGCATTAACTTGAAAAATATCCATGATGCTGAGAACCACGTAAAGAGAGCAACTATAACGCCTGGGCCAGAAATTTGGGGGTCTAGTAGCATGTCCATGTAACCAAAGAATAAGCTAAAGGGTGGCAAGCCGACGATCGCCATGACGAGTAATGCCATACACAATGCCAAACGCGGCATTTGCAAAAACAACCCACCAAGTTGATTCAGATTCAGATCCCCATAGCGAAGCCTGATGCGATCCCAGCCGAAGAGGAGGCCGAAGCTGGCGATTATCAGCGAAGCTGCGAAAAGAGTAGCTGAATTAGTGAGTTGTCCGGCGCTTCCCATATGCCACCACAGAATGGAATACAGCGCCATGGTTCCATAAGCGATCCGTTGCGAAACTTTATTTTGTACGATTGCTTTGATCGTCGCATAGAGCGCTCCAGAGAGAGAGATGATGCTGACTACTTTCAGCAGCTCTTCGCTGAATTGATTCTGAAAACTACAAAAAGCGACTATCCCTAGGATCGGAGTCGCCACG
>TARA_B100001057_G_scaffold462478_1_pt1 | contig 11998 bp, 15 predicted proteins | sample TARA_B100001057 | Tara Oceans TARA_B100001057 (sample SAMEA2621839) | marine metagenome | biome: marine biome (ENVO:00000447); feature: surface water layer (ENVO:00002042); material: "saline water (ENVO:00002010), including plankton (ENVO:xxxxxxxx)" | depth 5 m | reverse complement strand
AAGGGAGAAAAAATGATAGGAATAGTTGCAACATTGAAAATTAAAGAAGGATCCGGTTCTGATTTCGAAGCTATAGCAAGTCAATTGGTTGAGAAAGTAAATGCCAATGAAGATGGTGTTGTTTATTACGATCTATATAAAGAGGACGACACTACTTATGTATTTTTAGAGAGGTATAAAGACCAAGAAGCCCAAGATGCTCACGGTAAGACAGATTATTTCAGAGAGCTAGGTGCTCAAATGGGAGCATTTATGGCTGGAGCTCCTGAAATCAAGGTCCTTCAATCTGTTTAATTAGATTAGATGAGGTCTTGAGAGATACTCTCTTGACCTCATTTCTTCGAGCCTACTTATAGTTCTTTTGAAAGGTTCTTTAAGCCTTTCTCCCGAATACATTTCATTCAGCTCCGTTTTCATAGAGAGAATAAGATTCACATTTCTTTCATAACATTCGTCAACTAATGCTATGAACCGTCTTGCAGAATCATCATTATCGCCGTTCATTAGGGGAACGTCAGATACAAAAAGTGTATGAAATTCGCTACAGACTTCTATGTAATCTTTTGCACTTCTTGGCCCTTCACATATCTCCTTGAACGATACCCAAAGCGACCCTTTTGATAATTTAATTGTTTTTATTTTTCTTCCGAGTATTTGAATATTTTTTCCTTCATCAAATTCGCCATTGGTGAGTTCTATAAAATTCGATTCAAGTTCTTTGAAACCTCCGTCTTTTTTGCCGACGATAAATATTTCGAGCTGTTCGAGCGTCCTCAACCGATAATCTTGAGCTGAATTAAGCTCATACACTTCACAATTTTTATTTATTGATTCTATAGCTGGAAGAAATCTTGTTCTGTGTAATCCGTCTTTGTAAAGGTCATCTGGATGAGTGTTAGAAGTTGTGACTAAGGTAACTTTATTTTCAAACAACTCATTAATAAATCTCCCTAAGAGCATCGCATCTCCGATATCTTCTACATAAAATTCATCAAAACACAGAACATCTGTCTCTGCGGCTATATCTTTTGCTACTTTCTTTAATGGATCTTTTTGTGCTGCAATTCTATCAAGATCATCATGGAGTATTTTCATAAACCTATGGAAATGAACCCTCTTCTTTTTTTCTATATCTAAAGTTTCAAAGAAGATATCCATCATCTGAGTTTTACCTCTTCCAACTTCACCTCTTATGTAGAGACCTTTAATTTTTTTTTGATTAAACCAAGATTTAGAACGTTTTTTTAGGGCTGAGCTAAGTTGGTCAAATTTCTCCAAGAGCTTCGCTTGCTCTCCATCAAAGCTTAGTTGTCCATCTTCAATTAATTTTGAATAAAGATTAGATGGATTCAATTTTTAAGCGAAATCTGGATTATGGGTGAAGCTATGTATTTTTTCATCTGCTGGAGACCAAGTATTTGCAGTAGAGCTCCAAAAATTCGAATCTACATTGATCCAAGATGAGTCATCTATGCTTCCTACTTTGATGAATTTCACACTGGCATTTTCTTCCACAAAAGAAATAAGAGGAGATCCACATTCTGAGCAGAATCCTCTGGAAATATGAGAGCCTGCTGAACCTGTCACGGTAAAATATTTTACATTTCCTTCAACTTCTAATGCATCTTCTGGAATTAAAAGAATCGTAGCTTTCCCACTGCCAGTACTTTTTTGGCAATCCTTACAGTGACAGTGATGTGCAGAGAGTGAATCTTCTTTATTAAATGAATAACTTACATTTCCACAAAGACACCCACCCGTTTGATTTTTTTCACTCATATTTATATTTCCTTTTTTAAGCTTTTGGTTTTCTAAGCATAAGAGCTGGTGTTCTTTTTAGATAATCCATATATTCAGGATCGGATCCCCATCTCTTTATATTTCTGTTTTCCATCAAGGTGATGCCACTGATTCTTGTTAAAAGAACATAGACAAAAATTGGAGATATCAAAGTAACCAATTGCCATCCACTTAACACTGGCAAGGCAATTAACGTAAGTCCAATCCACAAAGTTATTTCTCCAAAGTAATTTGGATGTCTGGACCAAGCCCAGAGACCGCTTGTAATGAATTCCTTCTCCTTATTTTTTTGTTTTTTGAAATTTCTTTTTTGTTTATCTGCTGTTATCTCAATACAGAATCCAAATACCCATAAAGCCAGTCCAAAATATGCTGTATATCCTAAAGGAACACTTTCACTTGACGTTATGGCAGCCAAACCTGCACACATTGTTAAGAAAACCCATAGTCCACCAATTGTCCAAGTCATAAAGTACCAATGGAATTGTGTTTTCATGACAGTGAATCTTCCATCTTTACCATCCTGCTTAACCCTTAGGAATAAGAAAGAGCCCAATCTTATAGCCCATACCGCGATTAAAATTCCAATGATGAAATCTCTAAGATCAAGAGAAGGTGCAAGATAAAATCCTAACCCTAAGGCGCTTAAGTAAGAAACAGACCCAGTTAAATCGAAATAATGTTCTGTCTGGAAGATATATGATGGTATGAAAATCATCCAATGAAGTATGTAGCTTACGCTGGCACAGATGGCGAATATCGCTATTCCATTATAGTTTTCTGATCCTTGACTTCCTGCATAAGCAATAAGTAAACCCAATAAGATAGAAACAATTGACGCCGGGATAGTTACAGTTCTTTTCATAATTATTCTTTGATCGTTAAACCCCCATTAGAAGAGACAAACAGATTCTTTTCAAGTTTTTTAGTTCAGACTTTTTTAGAAACCTTTTCTACTAAATTTAGGCCTAATCCAACACAAGGGCCGATACCAAATACAAATAAAATGGTTCCAATTCCTACGACTCCGCCTAAGAACCATCCAGAGACAACTGCAGATAACTCAATAATTGTCCTAATAACAGGTATGGAAGTATCAGTTTTTTGCTGGAGTCCCACCATCAAGCCATCTCTAGGACCGGGTCCTAAGTTACAGGAAAGATAAATACCGCTTCCTATTCCCACGATAAATATGCCAATAACAGCTTGTATGATTTTGAGTAAATCATTATCTGGTTTTGGCAGATATGGCAAAGCTAGATCTATGGCTGAGGCTATGATGATTGCATTAAGGACTGTTCCAATTCCAGGAACTTGCTTTAGAGGTATCCAAAGCAAAAGAATTGTTACACTTACAAAGAATGTCGCCATCCCGATAGTAACATCCGTAATTTCTGATATTCCCTGTGCTAAAACCGTCCATGGACTTACACCTGATCCACTTGCTATTAATACTGCTTCGCCTAAACCAAAAAGGAAGAGACCAGTAATTAACAGCGTAAGCGTGATGAATCTTGGTCTATAGTTGAGAGGGTATTCCGAACTCCAGCTTACGAGTGGTATCTTTTTTATAGTAAAAATTTTTGCAAGGAAATCCATTTATCTCATAAATTAGGGTTTGAATTCTTGTGAATCTGGTTTAATCTTCAGAGGAGACTAACACAGGAAACTTACAATGATTACTTTAATTCTTTTAGCACTTTTGTTGACACTTCTTCAGCTTTTAACGCCAGCACTCTTAAATAGTAAGAATTTAGAGTTCCTCATCTCTAACAGAGAGGGCTCTGTTGAAGAAGCGGCAATAGTTGGCAGGACTAGAAGAGCGGGAAACAATATTTTGGAAAGTTTGCCGGCATTTTTAGCTTTAGCTATTCTTTCAATAGTTCTTGAAGTAGAAAATTATAATTTGGCAATGTTTTGGATTGGTTCAAGAGTCATTTATTACTTCTCTTATATGTTCGGTGTTTTATATTTGAGGACAATAATTTGGTTTGTTTCGATAATCTGTCTTATTATGATGGGTATTTCGCTTGTATAGAGGCTAGTGGATTATTTTCTTTCAAAGGAAGAACAAAAAAAATATAAAAAAGATGGTTTTGTTCTAAGAGAAGGTCAGTTATCTTCACTTGAACTTGAATTTTGTAGAGAGGAATTTGAGAAGACTGTTCAAAAGGCCCATTCATTTTCTGATGACGGGAAATTATATATCCTAGACGGGAAGAAATTTGTAGATATTGATTACTTGACACTCCAATTTGAGCCTAAACCAAATGAGGAATATCTAAAGGTCATAGAACCTGCGCACTATCTAAATGATGAGCTGAATAAGATAATCTCTGATAAAAGACTTACTGATCCAATAAAATCAATCTTGGGCGTGAATCAATTGAGCTTATGGACCGATAAACTTAATTTGAAAAGACCAAAAGTGGGTTCTGGTTTTGGCTGGCATCAAGATTCCCCTTATTGGATTCATGATAGTAAGGATGTCGATTCATTGCCTAATGTCTATGTTTGTTTAGATGAATCAAACAAAAAGAATGGTTGTTTTAGGGTTATTAGAGGAAGTCATAAAGCTGGTTGCCTGCCCGGCACGTTTGATAACTCTCAATTAGGTGGTTTCTATACCGACAAAGAATCTTTTGATATTAAAGACTCCTTAGAGCTTGAAGCTAAGGCTGGATCTCTTATTTTTTTTGATCCCCATATAGTCCATGGATCTTCTCCAAATAAGTCTCTTCAAGAAAGGAGAGCCTATATAATTACTTATCAACCTAAGGACAGGGCGTCCTTGAAATCTGGAATGATAAAGAATGTATGATTTTCTTATCTCCAAGCACCTCTTTTTATAGATACGAATATCATGGTCCCAAATATCATCATTGCAATTGAAGATGATGTAAAGATCGACTCTATTCCAAGATTGAACCAATGGATAGAGACGCCTCCACCAATGCTTGCTATTAAGAATCTGGCAATAGTTGCAATGGTTGGCCATTTCATAGCATTAGCTCCTTGCGAAGCGAAATAGAGAGATAAGCCTATGCCCTGAAAAATGTAAAAAGGCCCGACTATCTGTATATAAAGTTTCGTTACTTCATAAGCTTTTACATCATCAGTAAAGTATTGAATCCAAGCATCTGGGAATAATGCCAAAGTTATTCCAATAAAAATTGAAACCGCTCCTGCCGTTGATCCGCCATAAATTCCAACAGTCTCGGCTCTGTCTATATTATTTGCACCGATATTTGCTCCGACTATAGATGTCATGGCTGTACCTATGCCAAATATTAAGGGTATCATTAAAAACTCAACTCTGGATCCAATTCCATAGCCAGCCAAGGCCTCAGTTCCAAATGTTCCAACTAAACCAGTTAGAACTAATATTGTGCCAACGGTTAATAAAGGAGAAATAGAAGCTGGTATTGCCACTTCAAATATATTGTTGAAAAGATTTCCGCTGAATTTTAATTTCTCAAATCTCAGTCTGGCTGGCACTGATCTACTCAAAAGTTTTATAAAGATTACACTTACCATGAAAGATGAGCTAATTAGTGTTGCTACTGCTGCACCTGGAACTCCCATTTTAGGAAATCCATACCAACCTAAGATGAAGCCGCTAGATAAAAAAACTTGAAGAAAAGACGAAATTACCATCAGAGTTGCGGGGAAACGCATATTTCCCATACCCCTTAGAACAGCACTCATGCTTCCCGATAGCCAGAGTATTAATCCTCCCAGAAAAAGGAGAGAACAATAAGCATATGACTCTTTAAGTATTTCTCCTCTACCTCCAAGAAGAAAAAGAAGTTCTTCACCAAATAGCAAGAATAATACTAAGAAGCTTAGTGCGCCGCCTACCGATATAACAATCGAATGCCAAATTAATTTCTCAGCCTTATCAATATCGTTTGCTCCCATGCTTCTTGCTATGGCAGAAGTGATTGCACCTCCTAGAGCTCCACCGGACATAGTTTGAGTTATCATCAAAAGAGGGAAGGCAAGCGCTACTGCCGCTAACGAATTAGTACCCAACTTGCTGATAAACCAAACCTCGGTGAGAACCACAATAGATTGAATAAAAAAAGCGACTGTATTGGGTGCCGACATCCTAATGAGCAACGGCATTACAGGTTGAGTCAGGAACTCTTGTGTTCTATTGTCCACTAATCCTTTAGTTTATTTGCGTGTAGATTCCTTGACTAAATTTTCCGGAGAAGCAAGCGTAGAGTATTTGTCTTTAGAATCACCAAAGATTTTTTCTGGTGAAACTGATTCAAGTTTTCCTTCTTTATCTGTTGGATCTGTATAGAACCCCAGAACATACCCACCTTTTGAGTAACCGATAAGAGATCTAAGCTCAGGACTGAATTCTTTAGCAATTTCAGGTGGATAAGATAAGTATTGATTTTCTTGTTGTCGTAACCAATTGGGAGCATAGTGCAGGAAAACTCCTAATCTTTGGTCATCGGTATTATTTGTGCCTCCACCATGCAATACAGATCCTGTATATATAAAAACGGATCCTGCCTTCATTTCAGCATAAGCTATCTCATTGGATTGAGGTTGTCTCTCCTTATCCCATTTATGAGATCCGGGAACAACTTGAGTTGCTCCATTTTCTTTAGTGAAATCAGTGATAGCCCAAACAGTACTAAATTGTGTTTCAATTTTTCTAGGTATATATCCTCCCCACACACCCCTGTCTCTATGGAGTATTTGACTTGATTCGCCTGATCCTATTTGTATTGCTGATGAGAAATGTAATTGATAGTTTTCGCAGTGAGGACCTAAGAAATTACCTGCCATTTGGTTTACCAGTGGATTTAATGCCAGTTCTTGACAAGTTTTAGACCTAGCTAAAAGAGCACCGACTCTTTTAGTCTCATAACCAGTGAATTCATCTTGGCCATGCCTAGTTACATTCAAGAAAGGCTTTAGGTCTTCTTTTATAAGATCTAAGCTTTTTTGATTTAAGACATTCTCAATAATAAGGCCGGCATCTTCATCTAAGATATCGAGTAATTCTTCAATTGGCGTATCGATTGAAACGCACCTAACCTCTCCCATAAATTTAGTTTAAACCAAATTAAGTAAATTTAGAATTTAAGTACAGTAAAGATTTATTGAAGAAATTTTAAAACCTTTTTATTTATAAATTCGGCATCTTCAGACGAAAAGCCAGCACCTGCAATGTGACCCCACAGAGAGGGTATGATTTCGAGTTCAACATCTGAGATTAGTTTTGCTTCCTCGGTTAATGCATCGATATGAAAATACATATCCGTTTCGCTTGGCATATATAAGACATCTGCTTTTATAGAGCCTAAGGCCTTTTCAATATCTCCATTAAAACCTGGAGTATTACCTATGTTATTGTTTTGCCATGTTTTGGCCAATGCAATGAGGTTATTTGCATCCCAAGTTAGGACAAATTCTTCAAACCAGTTGATTACGTCGTCTGGGCTATTCAATCCCATCTGCTTATATAGCTCTAATCTAAACCACTCTTGAGACCAACCCCAGCTTGCCCAATGAGCACCACCAGCCCTCAGACCTACTTCTGGCTGAGAAACATAATTTCCTTGATTGAAGGAGCTATCCGCTCTTATGGCAGACATAAAACCTTCTAACCTAACCTTACCGTGCGGATACTCCACAGCCGAACCTGCAATGCCAACAATTTTTTCAACGAAGTTTGGATAACTTACTCCCCATTGAAAAGCTTGTTGCGCCCCCATTGAAAAACCAACAACAGCTTTAACCTTCTCAACTTCAAAAACCTCTGTAACTAATCTGTAACCTGCATTTACATTATCTCGAATTGAAACAAGTGGAAAGTTTGGACCATTAAAGGGTTTAGGAGTATTGCTTGGTGAGCTTGATAGGCCATTTTGAAACATGTCTGTTGCAACAATAAAGTATCTATCTGGATCCAGAGCCTTTCCGGATTCTATAAGAAAATCAAATCCATGATGATCACCAAGGTATGCAGAAGGAACAATAATCAAATTATCCTTCTTTGAGTTGAGTTTACCGTGAGTCACATAAGAAAGTTTAGCTTTAGGTAATGTAACTCCACTCTCTAGGTAATAGTCCCCGAGGTTAAAAATTTTATGATTCCCTTCCGAGAAAGCCAAATTGGCAAATATAAGAGATATTAATATAAGGTTATATCTAATAATTTTTTTCATACTTACCTCTTTATCAAACTATCAAGTTACAGAAAATTTATCGGTTGTTTCTATTAGAAGATCAGTTATTTCTTCTTCGAAAGCGGAATGACCCGAAAAAGGCGCAATTTTTAACTCAGATTCTGGCCACCTGGAATGTAATTCATAGGCTGTTGTAGGAGGACAAACAACATCATATCTCCCTTGAACTATTACACATGGAATATGCCTTATAGTGTTTATGTTATCCAAAAGTTGATTTTCGTAATCTAAAAAACCTTTATTAACGAAGTAATGGTTTTCAATTAAAGCGAAGGCGAGGGCAAACTTTTCATTAACAGAATCTTTTACAGCTTCAGGGTTGTGATTGATAAAGCTTGTGGATGCCTCCCATTTTGACCAAGATTTCGCAGCTGAAAGTTTTCTTTCTTCATCATCGCCATTGAATATTTCTCTATATGCTTCGATTAAATTAGATCTTTTTTCCTCAGGAATTTCATCCAAGAACCCTTTCCATGCCTCTGGATAGACTTCACTTGCCCCGTACTGATAGAACCACTGTAATTCTTTCTCTCTAAGCATGAAGATGCCTCTTAGGACTAATTCTGTGACAAATTCAGGATGACTTTGAGCATAGGCTAATGCAAGTGTACTGCCCCAAGAACCACCGAATACAAGCCATTTATCGATATTCAGTTCTTTTCTTATCGATTCAATGTCACTCACTAAATCCCATGTAGTATTCTCTTCCAGGCATGTGTGAGGTTTGCTTTTCCCGCACCCTCTTTGGTCAAAAAGTACTATGTTATATTTCTTAGGATTGAAGAATCTCCTCGAAAAGCTTCCTGCCCCTCCACCGGGACCTCCATGTAAAAATATGGCTGGTTTTCCATCTGGATTACCACATTGCTCATAATAAATTTCGTGTATCCCTTTTTTAAGATATCCAGAATTAAAAGGCTCTATGGGTGGATATAATTTATTTTTTTTATTAAAGAACTTCATCCACTTTTTTAAAATGATTAACCATATCATTAATGACTAAAGGTAATACTTCAGGTGGTAAATTGTGCCCCATATCTTTATAAACTATGTAATCGGAACCACTTATGAGTTTAGCTGTATGTTCGCCATGATCGACAGGCAGTAGTGTGTCGTTTTCTCCATGTTGAACCAGAGTGGGAACAGTTATCTTTTTTACTATCTCAGATCTATCTCCGGCCTTGAATATTGCTGTAAGCTGTCTAGGCAAGGCCTCTGGATAGAATCCATAGGACCTTGCACCTTCGGTATCTATATCATCTATATTTCTAAAGGTTTCTTCATTTCTCTCTGACATCTCTGATAAATGCGGTGCTCCTGTTGAAGACATTATTGATACAAGGCTTTTTGTTTTTTCAGGATAATTGGCTGCAATAATCTGCGCTATCATTCCCCCCATAGATGCCCCAACAATATGTGCTTTATCTATTCCCAGATGATCTAAAAGAGCGACACCATCATCGGCCATATCCAAAAGAGTATAGGGTGAACTGAAGCCTATTCCCAAAGAGCTCAGGAAGAATTTCCAATAGAGATTTGGTCTGCCTAATCTGTCGAGCTTTTCAGATCTTCCAGTATCTCTATTATCGAAAAGAACAACTTGATATCCGGACTTTACCAGGTCGTTAACTATGTCTTCTCCCCAGACTTTGTGAGATGCCATGAGCCCCATAACCATTAAAACTGCAGGATCTTCTCTATTTCCTGCAATGGTATAAGCTATGGAGACATCATTTATATCAACCAAGGTTGTTTCTTGCTCTATGGTATAGGAGGCAAAATTTTTGCTAGAAATTAGCAGAACAATTGAAGCTATAATTATTCTTTTCATAGTCAGTAAAATTTAAGAAGATTCTTTATCTTCAATGCTACCTATATACAGAACACCAAATATAAGAGTTTGCATAAAACCTCTTATAACTGAATCTCCTGAGAGTCTTATTTTTTTAAAAAAGAAGAGATATTCAATTAGATGAATAGCCAATAATAAAATAGCGAAGTAGTTAACCCATATTGATAAGTTTATTGAGTAGTTTATAGCCAAAAATACCCAAAGAATTATTGTAAAAATTTTTCCTTTATCCATTTTTTTCAAGATTATTTATTTGTCTTAAGTTAACAGAATTTAACCTATATAAACAATCTATTTTAAGGCTGCTTAGTTTCATTTTCTTTTATTTCATCACAAAGATATATTTCCCTAAGCGGTTTCCTTTCAAAAGTAAGTCTTCTGGTATTTCTATTCAAAACTACAAAATCTGAATTATCACGCGCGGAAATTGAAGTAGGTGTGGTGCCAAGATTCATGTAAATACTCGAACCAAATACCATGGTGTTTTTTTTGAAGTCAACGACAACTTTCTCATTATCGTAAGAGCAACTAGTCGATTCCGACTCTATGCAAGAACATATAAGATTTATATCATCTGGAAAGGGATCATCAGTGCAACCTTCAAGTGTTAGTAGGAAAATTGAACTAGCTATAAGTTTTTTCATTGATCAACATTAGGGTAATAATCTTCTCTTCTCACCTCCAGACATAGAGTAATAGATTTATAACATTAGATCGATAGATAATACCCACCCATTTTAAAATTTAGCCCGTATGAAAGTTAGAGAGAAAAATTGCAACGAATGTACCCGAAGTTACGATGTTCTTTTCAGATGTAAGTATGACGGTTCTAGTTGGTCATTCTTATGCAAGAATTGCATGTCATCTATAAAGGAAAAATATTCTGACTACATATATGGTGGAACATGGAAAGCTAGAAAGTAAAAAAACTCCTGAAAGTGAGAATTTCTAAATCGTTTTTTAATTATCAGACGACCTTTTCGAATGATTCAAACGCTGGTGGACCTAAGTAAATATCTCTGTGCTTCCCAGCATCTTTATGAGCGAGCTTAAAAGCTTCAGATTTGGTCCAATTTGAGAAGTCGTCTCGAGAAGACCAAATTGTATGTGATGCAAATAAGGTAAATTCCTCATTAGATTCTCCACGCATCAAACTAAACTCCAAAAATCCAGGAACTTCTTCAAGATGAGAGTCCCTATCCCTCCATATCTTTTCAAACAGCTCCTCATTACCGACTTTTATTTTGAATCTGTTCATTGCTAAAAACATAAAATTCCTTTTCTTATACTTCTCACATTATACCTGCTGAGAGAAGTAGTTTCTCAATCATGCTCAGCTTCTGGTTTAAAAAATATAATCTCTAAATGCTACAAGACTGATTGGCAATACCATGCCAAATAAATAACCCCAAAGGATAACCATTCTGGCATCGATCCCATTTTCATCTTTAGGCCTGTCCCATTCAGCACTAAAAAGGGACTTTGTAAAAAGCAAAGGTATAAGAGTCAGAACAAAGATTATAAAGGCAGGAAAATACATATTAGATATCTAGATGTGGCTTCTAAAAGTATTTCTTTTTGAGTTCATTTTCTTCTACTTTACCATTTTGGGTATTTTTAAATAGGTCAACATACGCCATAACCATTCAACAGGACCAAAGTAGAAATACTTCAACCACAATGGACTTACATACAACTGAAGTACCCAAATCAGTGGGACGAAAAGATATAGCTGACTCCAAGAAAATTTCTGTAATAAACCTAATCCAGCACCTGTGAATATGAAAAGAGCTATTACTGAATGCATTAAATAATTAGTTAATGCCATTCTTCCTACGCAAGCCAACCTAAATCTTAAGGACACTAATTTTTCTTTTTTTATTAATAAGAGAATTAAGCCTAAATAGCCTAATCCCATGAATAATCTTCCAAAGTGATAAGTAAATTTAAAGTAAGGATTAGTTTCAATAATATCCATATTTGAATTAGTAATGAGTAAAACCTCATAGGCATTTATAGAAAGGCCAATCAGAAAACCTATACACATCATTTTTGTATAGAACCTAATTTCTTTTCCTCCATCTAAAATACCAAGCTTGAATAATGCCATGCCAACTACCATCATCATTAA
>TARA_B100001057_G_scaffold497595_1_pt1 | contig 12001 bp, 7 predicted proteins | sample TARA_B100001057 | Tara Oceans TARA_B100001057 (sample SAMEA2621839) | marine metagenome | biome: marine biome (ENVO:00000447); feature: surface water layer (ENVO:00002042); material: "saline water (ENVO:00002010), including plankton (ENVO:xxxxxxxx)" | depth 5 m | reverse complement strand
CATGATGGGATTCTGCAATGGGAGCGAAAGAGGGGAAATCCTCGCGGGTTTGATCCTCGCTATATTCACGATGAAGCGTGGGGTGTTCGTGCCACCCCGGACGGAGGCTGCATTCTCACTGCTGGGACAGGAGATGAGTATGGCAGCTATTCAGAGACTATCGGCTCAGATGTTTCCGACCAGTGGGAGGTGTATGTGATCAAATATGGCCCGGAGGGAGGCCTTGAATGGGAGGCCACATACGAAGCCGAGGAAGGAGACTGGGCGGGGGAAGACTTGGCCCTGACTCGAGATGGAGGGGTGATTATCGCGGTAGATAACTCACAGTTCGGGTTTCTTAAGTTACCTTCTTTTTAGGTGCTAAATTCATCGATCTGCGGTGAGGCGCAGACGGAGGGATCTCCATGGATCCTTTCCCCTTTACTTCCCCGGTCAGAATGAGGACTACGGCTCCTGTTGTGAGAACCACGAAACCCGCCCTTTTCGCCCTTGTCCTCGCTCTTGGCTCCAGTGTCAGCCAAGCGGAAATCGGATCAAATGAGAGTGCGGGGGAGTTTCATACGACGATTGGTATCATTCACGGGTTGGGAGAGGTTGTGGGAACCGGCCTCGCTGCTGACGGCGAGGGGTTTCTGGTTTCCGTGGGCTACAACTACACCGATGATCTGAGCCTCAATGGAAGATACGAGGTGGCAGATTTTGATATTTATCAGAATTTTCGTCTGACCCTTGATCGAAAGTTCGACCTCACCGATGATCTTTCGCTGCACCTGCTCGGGGGCTACACTTGGCAGAACCTTCTGGCAAGGAGCGTGCAAACCGATGCCATCCTGACTAACGCCGGCCTGTGCTGGGAACGGGGATCCTGGTTCTTCGGAGCGAACTACTCCCGCGTCTTCGCGCTCGATACCTCAACCAATTTTCGAGACCGTGGGCTCTCGACCGACCTTCCCGAGAAGCATTCGGACCTGTTCGAGGTCATCGCAGGTTACCGCATGAGTGAGAACTGTTCCGTCATTCTCAGCTATGAAAGGCAGTTTGGTGGGGACACCCAGATTCAGATGAAGAAGCACGTTGTGCTTGGAGTCCGGCTGAAGCTGTAAGCCATCCTCCGGCGCTTACAGAAAATCGCCTACTTGGCCAGGCGTAGGAGCGCTGCATCGAGGACACTATCAGATTTCCCCATCCGGTCCCGAGGGGTGGCTTCCATCACGACGTCCGGAGGAACGCCGAGGCCATCAAACGGTTCTCCGGATGGCCGGAATTTGGCGGTCTGACAAAGGACGACCTCCAGCCCGGTGTTTGGAAGGGTGTAGCTGTCCATCCAGCCGTTGCCTCCTCCACTTGCCGTGCCCATCAGAGTTGTGTTGGGCAGGCCCTTGAAGCCGCCGAGGAAAATATCGCTGGCACTGAACGAGCCGCTATCCTGAAGGATGATGAGAGGGTTTTCATAGTAGTAGGCCCCGGGGTTCATGGTGGAGTCAAAGGCAAGGACGTAAAGATCGCTGAATTTTCCCGCCGGCAGAGCCCATGTGGGCTTGAACGCCTTGATCGCATCCCCGATGTATTTTCGCTGCCCTTCTGTTTTCCAGTGAGACGAGGTCGCCGGTTGGGCAGACATGCTGGACATATTGAAGCCGTCCGGCATGGGCTTGGGGAGCTCCATGGGCTTCCTGTAGGCCGAGAATTCGATGATGCGCATCGGGTCTCCGGGCTTCAGAAAATAGGGCATGAGGGTTAAAAGGATGTTTTTGGACCCCCCGGGGTTGCCTCGGACATCGATGATCATTCCTCTGGTGTCCTTAAACTGTTCCATCAATCGGTTGAGCTGTGCGAGAAAGCGGCTACTCCCGGTCATTTGGGGAAGCCTGATGTAGCCGACCTCATCAATCCTGCGGCTGTCTCCCTCCGGGAACTCGGCTTCTCTCTGGGGCCGCCGGGCTACCTCTACTTCCATCTTGCGGGTGCTTTTCCGGTTTTTTGATTCAAGTTCGAGTTGGATCGTATCGTTCGCGGGAAGTCCTAATTCCGCGCGAATATAATTCACATAGCTGAGCATCTGAAGGGATTGGCGCAGCCTCCACTGGGGAGACTCCTTTACCACGGTGTAGGAGGCGACTTCCAGCCACTCAGCGATGGGGCGCCCATCGATCGAGGTGACGTAAGGGTGCTTCGGGTCGAGGAAGCTCTCTCCATCGGTCAGGTAAACCCGGTTCTTGTAGCTGTCGGCCACGAAGGGGGTATAGCCGCGGGGCATATACTGCGACGGTGGGGAGGCCAATCGAGCATGCCCGTCACAAAAGAGGCTGATGAGTTTGGCCAGTTGAAGGCGGAACTGATTGAGCGAGGTCTCTTCGTCAAGGGAGCCCCGAATGGCATCAAGCGCTCCCCGGTAGTCAACGGGACGGAGCTCCAGATAGGAGAAGCACTTCATGAGGACATGCTCCAGATAGTCGAGGTCCTCTTCCAGGTCCTTGCGGGAAACGAGCTTGGACTCTCTCAGCTCGGGCTTGGTGACAAGAAACTTATGCTCTGCCGCGATGTCCTCCTTCCGCTCCCGCGCGATGGCAGCCGGATCAAAGAGAACACCGGAGAGGACGTGAGTCTTGATATAGGAGCGCACCACCTGGCGGTCCGTGGGCGCCACCTCGTAGGCCTTCTTTACAAAAGGTAAACCGCGTTTCGGCTCTCCGAGTCCCTCAGCATACACCTGCCAACCAAGCATTGCCATGGTGCGGGCATACTCGGGGTGGTCCTGCGACATTTGGGACAGCAGGCGGGAACCTTCCTCGGCGTCACCGCGCTGGAGGGCACGCATGCCCTCCCGGTAGGGGTCGAGGACGGGTTTCTCGCCCTCCTCAAGTCCGGAGAGCTTGAGATCGAGGTAGAGGTCGCTGCTGGTCGGACCGGCTTGATGAACCTCTACGGCGATGGTGTTGACCGCGCCATACTTGAGGGAGCCGGCAGGGATGGTGGTGACCAGTTCACCGCTTTCCCTGACTGCTCTGATGGCCGCACTCTCTGGTGTCAGCGGGCCCTCCTCAAGGTTGCCCCGCGCCACTTCCTCACCGTTAAGGTAGACAGAAACTCCGTCATCGTAGGACACCATGAGGCCCAGTTTTGTAAATTCATTTTCTCCTTTCGGAGGGGCTTGGAACGTGGCGCGGAAATAGGCGGTGAGAGGTTTGTTCCCGGGATCGTCACCGAACAGGATACGAGTCTCCACATCGTCCTTTCCGTAGCCAAGGGGGGCTTTGCCCTTTTTCCATTCCGAATCGTCAAACCCGGAGGCGGTCCACTCTTCCCCGGGAATGGCCTTGCCGTCGAGGTAGCGCCAGGTGGTTTCTCCCCCTGCGGGGAGCAGGGTTGTTTCTGCACTGGTGATCCCGACTGCGATCCACAGGCAGGAAATTACAAAATTGGCCGCTTTCATCCTAGCGCACGCTAGAGCAGGGGAGCCTGTAGAGAACAGGCTAAATTAGGGGTAAAGTTGCGAGGGTTCAGCGATGAGGCACTACCCTGGAACTCTGAGGCTGAGGACAAAGCCCGAAGAGTAAAGCCCAGCTAGCTGTCACGATAAAAGGGCGCATCAAGTTAAGAACGTAGCTTGAATCGTATCCTTACCCCAAAAAGTAAGATTATGAGCCTGTGGTCAGCGCCGGAAGTGCCCAAGGAAATGCCTTGCGAGAAATGTGGGCAAATGACCCCTTTCAATGGGCTCATCCGGGCAGGTCGCGTGCCGTGTCTACATTGCGGGGCACTCCGGCCTCACACCCCGCTCCGGACCGGGTGCTGGTACCTCATCATGCTGGGGGTTTTTGTGGGGGCGATCCCGGTGGCCCTGATTGCCGGGGAAGGGGCAATCGTTGTCCTCTTCCCCCTCTTTCTCCTGCTGTTCCTGGGGATGTTTCTCGTGTTTGTCATCGGATGCCTGATCTGCAGGTGGAAGGGGAACCTTCGGTCCTACTTACTGTCCCTCTTGATTGGCCTTCTCGGGGCGGCCGGATCCTTGTGTGCCCTATACGCTAAAGGGTCCGGGACAAAAGCATGGATGATCCCGGCGCTCGTGGCGATCGTGGTCATGGCGCCCTTCTTCTTTGTCGTCCTGTCCCGAATCCGAATGCTGGACCAAACCGACGATCCTGCAGGGCAGGAGGGAAAGTCCGGATCAACGAAGAGCTCCTCAGAGCAGTAGGAGCTGGCCAAGGCCTTTATCTGGAAAATCTGAAAAAAGAAAAAATCGGCCCGTAGAGTCACGGTAGTAAGAGTAACAGGCAGTTAATCAACGGAGTGAGATCCAAGGCCCTGCATAAAAACAAAATTTAGAACCTAGGCCTCTGCGATCTCACCCGTTGTGAAGGCTGCCTCAATTTTTTAGCCGTCAGCACAGCGGCCGGGCTTACCGCGGCAGCTAGAAGCGGCATCAAGAGCTTCGAGCGAGACCTCAAAGGATGAGCATGCAGTCCCCGTAGCTGAAAAACCGGTAACGTTCGCGGACCGCCTCTTCGTAGGCCTCGAGGATCAGCTCCCGGTTCGCGAAGGCGCTGACCAGCATGAGCAGGGTGCTTTTCGGGAGGTGAAAATTGGTGAGCAGGGCATCGACGATGCGGAAGCTGTAAGGAGGATAAATAAAAATATCAGTGCGGCCTTGGCCCGCGGTCACGGAACCATTCTGGCCAAGGTGTTCGAGCACGCGGGTGACGGTGGTTCCCACCGAGATGACCCGCTCCGCATGTGAGATCTGATCTGCAGTTTCGGCGCCAAGTTCGTAGGCTTCCTCATGCATTTTGTGCTCGGCGGGGTCGTCGACTTGCACGGGGCGGAAGGTGCCGGGTCCGACATGGAGGGTCAGGAAGGTATGGGGAAGGGAGGCGATCAGTTCCGGGGTGAAGTGGAGCCCGGCGGTGGGAGCAGCCACCGCGCCGTTCTGCCGGGCGTAGACAGTCTGGTAGCGTTCGTTATCTGAGGGCTCTTCTCTCCGTTCCATGTAGGGAGGGAGGGCGAGCTCGCCATGGATGGCTTCATCCACAGGGTAATCCCAGGTGATGAGGCGGTAGCCGAGTTCATCAATTCCCGTCACCGTCCCGGTAGACGGGCCCACCTCTACGGTGCGGCCGACCTTCATCCGCTTGCCCGGCCGAACGAGACAGCGCCAGTGCAGGGGATCTGCGCAGTCCACCCGAAGAAGTTCGATACGCCGGTCGTTGGAAAAGAAGCGGGCCGGGACGACTCGAGTGTCGTTGAAGACGAAGAGGTCATTCTCCCGGGCGAAGGTAGGGAGGTCGGAAAACCGGTGATGCGTGATAGTGCCCTCTTCCCGGTTGATCACCATCATCCGGGAGGCAGACCGCTCTGCCAAAGGGTGGGAGGCGATCAGCTCTGAGGGGAGTTCGTAATCAAAGTCTTCAGTGCGCACGGGAAATTGGAAGTTGAGAGATCTTCGTCAATTGGGACGCCTGTCACAGGCAAAATGTACCGCAGAGGCGTGCAAGTCCTTTCAGTACCTTTCCAGGCCGACCTGTCGGGCGGCTTCCTCAAGCAGGGCGATTCCCTTCCTCCGCTGGACGGGAGGGTGCTTAAGCCTTGCTCTTACGAGGGTGTGCTCTCGGCCGTGCTGCTCATCGGCGGTCAGGAGGAGAAACGGTGAAGCCCTCAGATCCCATGTCTCGGTATCTCCACAGGGAGCCCATCCGTTCAGCCGAAGCGACTGAAGCAATTGCTGGCGTCCGGTTTCTGAGGACCCGAGGAAAGCAATTTCTGAGGTGCTGGTGGCGTTTCCACCTTGCAGCGGGTGTGGGGCGGGAGACCTGTAAAAGCGCGGAGCAGGGCCTCCATGACGCCAACGCGCGAAGGCCCGGACAATTGGTTGGAGCAGATCACAGAGCCTGAGCAGGCCGCGGGAGGTCGGCGAATTAAAATGACGGTGTAGCAAGCGGCGGGGCACTGCGTGATGGGCCAGTCCCTGATAACCCGCCTGCCCCATGGACCCGAAATAAATAACGGAGCGGGTGTCTGCGCTGACGGGGCCGCCGCTGTAGACGCTGCCCTTCCAATGAATTCCCCCGTCACGAAATCTCCCGGGGTGGGCCTCGGAAAGTAAAGCCTCTGCACGGCCGTATCCCCCTTGTTGTCTAAGGTAGCGCGCAATCGAAGTGCGCCTGCGATGCCAGACGAATGCAGCAGGAGCGAACGCCAGTTCCCATCCCTGATCGAGGAGACGCCAGCAGAGGTCGACATCGTCTCCGGCTGTGACGAACTGGGGCTGAAACCCTCCAATCGAGTCCAAGGCTTCCCGGCGTACTACGAGATTACAGCCGGGAAGGTGCTCCGCGCGGAGGTCCTCGGAAAGGACGTGCGAAGGGGCTCCGGTAGCAGAGGCTACGATGGCTTCCTGTAAGCCCTCTGGAGAGGGAGGGAGATTAGGGCCCCCGGCGGCTCCGACGCGAGGGTGGTCAAAGCTCCGGGCGATCCAGAACAGCCAGTCGACGTCAGGCTGGCAGTCATCATCCGTGTAGGCAATGAGGTCTCCTGAAGCCTGCGCAGCGCCAAAATTACGGGCGCTGGAAAGTCCTCCGTGTTGCTGCTTGAGGTAGCGTACTTCTGGGAAATGGGTGGCAACCTCGGGAGTCTGGTCGGTGGATCCGTCGTCGACGACGAGAACCTCGAAATCTGGATATTCCAGTATGGAACAGGCGTTCAGGCAGGCCTCGAGATTGGCTGCGCCATTGTGGGTGCAGATCACCACTGATATCCGAGGAACAGTATTGAGAGTGAGGGAAGCGGGAGCGGTGGAGATCGTGGGGAGGCTTTCGCGAAGCGCTTCCATGACGGGTTTCTCGCTTCGGTCGTATCGTGTCAGGCCAAAGGCCCATTCCGCCATTTGAATTCCGCGGCTCGCCCAGCGGTCGGACCACGCAAAGAAGGTAGTGCCGGCCAGGCCCGCCGCCAGGCTCTCCTCGAGGTGGCCCTTCAGAAGGGCGGCCTGAGCGTCTTCGTGATTCCTGATGGTATCGAGCCCGAACTCGGTAATAAGGATTGGACGGTCTCCCGCGATATTCTGGAGGCGGGGGAGGTAGCGCGCCTGGGACTCGCGATCCTCAAGGTAGACATTGAATGCGCTGAAGTCCGCATTCCGGGGCTCCAAGTATTCGGTGCTTGGGTAGTTGGCGTAACAGATGGGCAGGTCCGCGGCCTCCTCCCGGCAGAGGTCAATGATCTCCTCCAAGGCGTTTCTGACCCGTGACGGCCCCATCCAACGGACAAGGCCCGAAGGAATCTCGTTGGCAACAATCAGTGCGCCAAGAGCGGGATGGGGGCCATGCGCTCTCAAAAAATTCAGCAACCGTAATTCGCCTTCGGCCCGGAGCCGGGGCTCGGCTAGAAAGTCCCGGCCCCACTCCCAGGGGATTCCCACGAGGACTACGAGCCCATTCTCCTGCGCGCAGTCAAGGAGGGCCTGGGTTGCACCCGTATAGACCCGGATTGCATTGAAACCGCATGCGGCAATCCGAGGGAATTCGATGGCAGGATCGAGTTCTGCATCGGAAGGAAACGGGCCGAAGGTAACGCATTTCAGGAACAAGCGCTTGTCCCCGAGGGCTAGGAACCTGCCATCGACCCGTAAACGCGCTGGTCCGGAGAAGGACACGCTCAAGCCTGACCGTTGATCCCGCGTTTGGCAAGAAGGGGGGTGACTCTCCTCCTAGAGAACCTCGATGTCGTGGTCATTACGGGGTTTCATTTCTCCAATTACTTCTGCGCATGGCGCTCCTTTTTCCTTCAGGAGGGCGAGGGCTTGGTCCAGGCTTTCCGGAGTCACGGCAAGGAGAAGCCCTCCACTGGTCTGGGCGTCAGCGAGGAGGAGCTTCAGAGAATCTGGGATGCCAGCGGCGAACGAGGTGTTGGAGGCGGCTTCAAGATTCGCTTTGGTTCCGCCCGGCACGCAACCTTCATCGATCAGGGAAAGAACCATGTCATCGATCGGGGGCACCTGATCGCTATGAACCACGGCGGTAACTCCGCTTTCACGCGCCACCGCTCCAAGGTGCCCAAGGAGGCCAAACCCGGTGACATCGGTTCCGCCCCGAACCAGTCCGGCCTTTGCGAGATCCGCGCCCGGGGTGTTGAGTGTCGTCATCAGGGCAATAGACCGGTCGGAAAGGGATCCGATATCTACGCCTCGTTTCGTTGCGGTGGAAAGGATTCCCGTGCCCAGAGGCTTGGTAAGAATAAGCAGGTCTCCTGCAGCTGCGCCCGCATTGGTAATCAGTTGGTCCGGGTGAACGAGGCCAGTGACAGAGAGACCGTAGAGTGGCTCGGGGTTCTGAACGGTATGCCCACCTGCCAGGACGCATCCAGCTTCGGCCACCTTGTCGGCGCCACCCTTGAGGATCTGGTTGACGTCCTCGAGAGAAAGGTGCTCCAAGGGAACGCCAACCACGTTCATCGCGGTGACCGGAAGCCCCCCCATTGCGTAGACATCCGAGAGCGAGTTTGCGGCTGCGATTTGCCCGTAGGTATAGGGGTCGTCAACAATGGGAGTGAAGAAATCCAAGGTTTGCACCATGGCGAGCTCTTCGCTAAGCCGGTAGACGGCGGCATCGTCAGAGGACGCAGCTCCTATCAGAAGATCCTCATTCTCGATCTGGGTCAGCCCGCGCAGAACCTGCGCAAGGTCGGCTTGGCCGAGCTTGGAGGCTCAGCCCGCACAGGACGACAGTTCTGTCAGGCGCTTGATGTCTTCGCGGGACATGGCGCAATCCTAGGGAAGAATCCGTCCGGGGCAAACATGACTGGTGGAATTCCGGATCATTTTTGAATTGGTGGCGCTAGACCATTGCCAACGGGGCTTGGCGAGCCGACAGTCCGAGAACCTTAATTTTCCAGATGCCGTGATTCGTAGCTTGCTCCTTCTTTTTCTTCCGTGGGGTATCAGTGCGCTCCATGCCAGTGAATATGGCCCTATCTGTGAGTGGCATGAGGACCCGACTACGACGATGTCGATTCACTGGGTGGCGGCCTCGAACGATGAGCGTCCAGGGGGAGAGTGGAAGCTCGGTGCTGCCGGATTTGGTTATGGCGATGATGATGATCAGACGGTGCTCAAGGCGATGCGGGGGAAATACCGTTCGGTATATATCCGCCGGGCCTATGAAGTTCCGGCCAAAGCGCCACGAGGGGCGGAGTTGACAGTAGGAATTCGATATGACGACGCATTTATTCTCTACCGTGACGGTAAGGAGGTCCTTCGAAAAGGGGTTGAGGGGGCAGGCGCCAGTATTGGCAAAGTTAAGAAGCACGAGGCTGAGGTTTGGGAGTACTTCAAGATCGGCCCTGCCAACCCGGGCCAGAAGGGAGTAATCGCGATTGAGGGCCATAACGAAAATATCGATAGTTCGGACTTCACCCTGCGCCCCCGGATCGATTACCGGGCCAAGGGAAAGCTGTATCCGGTGATACGGGAAGGAGCGAGCTGGGCCTATCTTGCGGGGGGAGCTCCCGGGGCGGGCTGGGCTAGTATTGGAGGCATCGGGGGCGATGAGGTAGCTGCCACGCGCTATAAGTTTTCCTACCGGAAGAAGGGCGAGAGGGAATGGTCCTCTGCCCGTATTCGAGAGAGGAAGTTTGGCAAGACGGAGGACCTCGCCTTTAGCGCCGACCTTCGGGATCTCAAGCCCGCCAGCCGCTATGAGTTTCAGATTATTCGGTGGGGGCGCCCGATGGGCCCTTGGGAATTTGAAACCGCCCCGGCTCGCTTTCAGGACGGAATGACGTTTGTGACGGGGGGAGACATGTATGGGACGCGGGCATGGCTTGATGCAATGAACCTGCGAGCTGGAAAGGAAGACCCTCTTTTTGCTCTGCTCGGAGGCGACCTTGCCTACGCGAATGGGAGTAATGGCGGACGGTGGCGGGATTGGCTGGAATCGTGGAACAACTGTGCGGTCGCTCCCGATGGTCGGCTCATCCCCATGGTCGTGGCAATCGGGAACCATGAGGTGAAGGGATATCAATATCGCCCCAAGAACGCGCCAGGTAGAGAAGACGCCCCATTTTTCTATAGTCTCTTTTCCGGAAAGTCCGAGGGAGCGAATTTTACTGTCGATTTTGGTAACTACCTGAGCCTTGTTGGCGTTGACTCGGGGCATACCGCCAATATCGCCGCGCAGACCCAGTGGTTGGGGAGGGTCCTCGGAAACCGGTTAGGTATTCCTCGGCAGTTTGTCTGCTATCACCGCCCAGCCTGGGGGACCGGGGTAAAGGGTGATGCCACCGATATCCGGAAGGAATGGTCCCCATTGTTCGAGCAGTTCAAGGTGGATTGTGTTTTTGAGAATGATCACCATACCTACAAGCGGACTCATCCTATTGTCGGGGGTGAGCGTAGCGATAAAGACGGAATTCTTTACATGGGCGATGGATCGTGGGGCGTGAAGACGCGAAACATTCCCAAGGACTGGAAAAAGCGAACCTATCTAGCGGAAGCGCAAGCCTTGAGGCATCTCATCAAGGTGACTTTGAAAAAAGATGAATTCCTCTACGAGGGAATGACCGAGGATGGAAAAATTTTCGATAAGACGACGAGGCCCTTGCGCAGGGGCGGGGCAGATAACCGGTAAAGACATGACCGGGGCACTTCCTGAACTTGATGAGACCACCTGCCGCGGGCATACTCGAGGCATGAGGCCCGGGGATTTCGAGGCCCGCTCCGCGCCATGGCCGTGAACTTATCCCTCCGCGAGTTTCTCGTTAGTGGCGCGTGGAAGGAGCGGTTTGACGGATTCGTACTAGAGGACGGGAGCAAGCTGGCCCGGAAACGCCGGGTCTCGGAAATGTCGTGGGAATCCCTTGAGGACGGCGGCGGAGTGCTTGCCGCACGAGTGCAGGATTTGGAGGGCGAGTATTACGAGGTAGAGATTTCCATCTGGCAGGAGGGAGAGGGCCTCTGGGAAATAGATACCTCCTGCAGTTGTCCCTATGCTTACTACTGCCAACATGCGGCGGCCGCTCTTCTGGGAGCGGGCAAAAAAACCATGGTGGATCGCCTTTTGGAGGGAGGCAGTGCCTACGTTCGGGTTCCCGCCACGGGATCGGCGAAGGAGAGCCCTTCTCGCGAGACGATGCCCCGGCAGACTCTGGAGGCTTCTCCAACGTTCCGGATGGAAGTATTGGTGGAGCCCGCCCATAGCCGCTCTGTTCAGATGCTGTTACAATCTTTGAGAGCGTCGAACCGGGATGAATGGTTAGTGGCCCGGCCGACGGCGAGCTATGAGGGGCACGACCTTCCGCTTCATACGGGGGGCGATAGTGCCGTCCTGATTGAAACAGCGGACGGCATGCTCGAAATTGTGCGGGACTTGAAGGCGGAGGGGGCTGCCGTCCGAGACCTGGCTCAGCTTGGCCTGACTCACTTGGGAGCCCAGCCGAGTTATCGATTTCTGCTAGGATTGGAGCGTGAGAGAGATTCGGAGCCCTCCGCCGAGTCTGCGTGGTTTCCCGAGCCCAGCTTGAATACACCGGATCTCTTCTGGCCTTGGTTTCGGGCGGAAGCTATTCCCAAGCTTGAGAGCCGCGGCTGGGAAGTCTCGGTGGATAAGGAGGTTGGCTTCCCTGTCTACGTCACCGAGCCGGGCGACTGGGAAGGGGCCCTCTCTGAGCAGACAGGCGGATGGTTCTCCTTGTCGGTAGGGTTCGATCTGGATGGAGAGCGGCTGGACCTTCTCCCGATCCTCGCAAAGCTGTTGGAAGACGGGACGCTCGACATGCTGGATGAGCTCTCGGACCGGTCCCATCACCTAGTCTACTTGCCCGAGGGCGGAGCACTCAAGATTCCGGTAGAGAGGCTCAAGCGGATCCTGCGGCAGCTTGCCTCTCTGGTGGACCCCAATCGGCCCTTTCTCCACCCGGTGGACGCGGCCCATCTGGCTTCAAGCTCTGAGCTCTCCCTCGACCCTGGCAAGGGGTTGGACCGGCTGGTAAAGCAGATTGAGAAGCTCAGGCA
>TARA_B100001057_G_scaffold500442_1_pt1 | contig 12004 bp, 9 predicted proteins | sample TARA_B100001057 | Tara Oceans TARA_B100001057 (sample SAMEA2621839) | marine metagenome | biome: marine biome (ENVO:00000447); feature: surface water layer (ENVO:00002042); material: "saline water (ENVO:00002010), including plankton (ENVO:xxxxxxxx)" | depth 5 m | reverse complement strand
AGTTAAAATTTTAAAAATATGTCTTTTAGGTTTATGTTTTTTTTCCTTACTTCTAGCTTGGGGAAGTAATTTAGAATGGTTTAATAATTTGTTTTTTAATTATTTCCCTCTCTACAATAAATTTAGGACTGTTTCAATGATTTTAATTATAGTACAATTTACTGTTCCTGTCATTGCTATTCTGGGATTAAATAGTTTTTTAAACTCTGATTTAGATGTTAAAAAAAATAGAATTAAAATTTTATTGTCAGGGGGATTAGTAGTTTTTATATGTTTGCTTTTTGTTGTTTTTTGGAATCAGTTTTATACTTACAATAATGTTTTATCTAATGAATATAATAGGTTTTTTGATACTTTAAAAAATGCACATTATTCATTATTAAAGGCAGATGTGTATAGATCTATTTTAGTTACATCTTTATGCGTATTTTCACTTTTTGCTTTTTCTTTGAATAAATTGAGTAAAAATACATTGATTTTTTTACTTATTTCTTTTGTCTTATTTGATCTTTGGGGCGTGAACAAAAGATATTTAAATGATAGTAATTTTATTAGTAAAAAATCGATGGAAAAACCTTATAATTTCCCAACAAATGATAAAGAAATTAAATCTGACTCAACAATTTTTAGAGTCTTGAACACTGATGAAGGTTTTTCAGGTACTAATACATCATATTTTTTTCATAGCCTAGGTGGTTATCACGGTGCTAAATTAAGTAAGTATCAAAATTTAATTGACTCTGTATTTTTTAGCAGAAACCCAAATTCAGCACTTCGTATGTTAAATACCAAGTATATAATTCAAAATAAAACCGTTATAAAAACAGATTCTCAGTTTGGACAGTCTCCTTTGGGTAATGCTTGGTTTGTTCAAAATATTGATACTGTTGATTCAAATGAAGATGAGTTAAAAAGAATAAAAAGTTTTTTCTTTGATCCTTCAATAACAGCAATCGTAAATAAAGATCAATTAAATTTATTAGAAGAATTTGAGTATGATAGTACTGCAACTATTAATTTACTTGCAAGTAAGGATAATTATAACCCTAGTAGGTTAGTATATAAGACATCTGATCTTAAAAATAATCAATTAGCTGTTTTTTCAGAAATTTTTTATCCAAAAGGTTGGTATGTCTATATAGATGGTATTAAAGTTGATTTTTTTAGAGTAAATTATTTACTGAGAGGATTAATGATTCCAAAGGGGGAGCATGAGATTATATTTGAATTTAAACCTAATTCATTTTATGTTGGTAATAAAATAGCACTTAGTTCTTCTTTAATTTTTTTAATTACTTTTTTTACAGTTTTAGTTTATTATTTAAAACCGGGATTATTAAACAATATATATTCAAGATCTGAAGTTTAAATATAATGAAAAAGATATTATTAATTAGTTACTACTGGCCACCAAATGCAGGAGTAGGGGCTAGAAGATGGTTAAATTTTCAAAAATATCTTTCTAAGGAATTTTCAATTACTGTTTATACACCTGAAAACCCAAGTATGTTAAATGAAGATAATTCTTTATTAAACCAGGTATCCTCAGGTACTCAAGTTATAAAACAAAAAATTTGGGAACCGTATGATTTATATAAAAGATTTACAAAGAAAAGACAAGTTAATCCAGGAGTTTTAATTGATTCTACTAATGGTTTCAAAGATAAATTCACTAATTGGGTTAGGTCTAATTTTTTTATTCCAGATGCTAAATGTTTTTGGATTGAGTACTCAGTTTCTTTTTTATCTAAGCATTTTTCAAAAGAAAATTATGATTTTGTTATTTCTACAGGCCCTCCACACAGCATGCATTTAATAGCTCTTAATTTAAGAGAAAAGCATAATTTCAAATGGATAGCTGATTTTAGAGATCCGTGGACCAACATGGAGTATTTTTCCAAAATACCTCTTTTAGATTCTTCTAGAAGAAAACATTTTGATTTAGAAAAAAAAGTAATTTCAAAAGCTGATTTAACGTTAACAGTAAGTAAGTTTTGGTCTAAAGAATTTTCTCGATTAGGTGCTAAAAAAACAGAAGTAGTTTACAACGGATTCGAAAAGTGTAATTCTACAATTCAATTTCATGATAAGTTTAGGATAGGTTATTTTGGTCTTTTTAATGAAATGAGGGATCATGAAGAAATATGGAAATCTTTACGTACAAATATTTCTAGAAATACAAATTTCGAAAAAGATTTAGAGATATATTTTTCTGGTCCTACTCATAACAATTTTCATAAAAACTTAAAAAATAATCACTTAGATAGTTATTTAAATTATTGTGAATGGAATAACAGAGAGAAAATGAAAGAGGAAATACTAAAATGTAGTGTTTTAATTCTTTCTCAAGCTAATACAGAAGATGCTATGGGAAGGCTTCCTGCTAAATTTTTTGAATATTTAGGAGCAGGTATCCCAATTATAGCTATAGGTAGAAAAAACTCTGATTTATCTAAAATAATTTTAAAAATGCAATGCGGAGTCTTTTTTGAATTTAATAAATTACATAAGCTTTCAAGTTGTTTTTTAAACTATTATGACAAATATTTGAAAAAGGAAAACAATATAAATAAAAATGATGTAGATGTTTTTTCTTGGGAGAATCAAGCAAGTAATTTAATAGAGGTGTTAAAAAAAATATAATGAAAGAGACTTCTTCGTATTTTAATAAATTAGTTTCATCTTCTTTTTTAAGAAATGTCATTACTCTCTCTGCTGGAATGGGTCTAGCATCTTTCATTTCATTTTGTTTTTTATTTATTTTAACTAGATTGTTTACTCCAGAGGAATTCGGAAAATGGGATGTTTTTATGAGAATAATCCAATTAGTTGCGATATTATTTACTTTGAGGCTTGAGATGACAATAGTTTTACCTAAGGACCAAAAAGAAGCGACTAAAGTCTCTTTGCTTTCTTTAGTTATACTTTTTTTATTGTCCTTTTTGTCTTTAATCATTTTTTTTATTTTTCATGATTATTTTAATTCTTTAATTGGCAATCCCTTTGATTCTTGGTGGTTAATTTTAATTCCGTTAGGAGGTTTTTTTCTTGGCTTCTATAATATTTTATTAAATTGGAATAGTCGTTTTGAAAATTATAAAAAAATCTCAAAATCTAATGTTATTCATTCTTTTGTTAGTTCTCCTCTATCTGCTGCATTATATTTTCTAGGAACTTTAGGGTTGATTTTAGGTCAAATTTTTGCAAGAGTAATTGCCGTATATTTTCTAATTCACAATTTCTTTTCTGAAATAAAAAAAATTAAATTTTCAGAATTTTTGAATTCATCTAAAAATTTAATTAAAAAATACAAAAGCTTTCCTCTATTTGAAATTCCACAAAGTTTATTGCAAAGATTTTCAAATGATATAATTTTTTATTTTACTGCTTTTGCATTTGGGGGTGCTACTGTAGGAATATTGAGTGTTTCAGAAAAAATATTAGCAAAACCTTTAAATATTATTTCTGAGTCTTTTAAAGTTGCATTTTATCAAAGATTAACAATTGAAAAAAATAAAACTACATTTTTTTTAAAATCTGTATTGGGCATGTTCTTCTTTGGAGTTCTTGCAGTATGTTTAATTTACTTTATTCCAGTTGATGCTTTTAAGTTTCTTTTAGGAGATAATGATTGGGTAAAGGTTGGGTTGTATATTAAAATAATTTCCCCATTGGTTTTGTCAAGGTTTGTTTTTGTCATGGCAAGTGGTGCTATTGCATATAAATTAAAAAATCATATAACTTTATTATGGAGAATTTTATATTGTGTTTTATTAATAATATTATTTTCGTGTATTAAGTGGGATAGTGATGAAGAATTGTTATTAATTTACTCTGTTTTAGGAGCCTTGATGTATCTTTTTTTAGGTATCTTATCATTTTTTGTTTTAAAAAAGAATAATTAGTATAAAATTGAAAGTCCTTATTATTACTCCAGCATATAATGAAGAGAAAGCTCTTCAATTAGCTATTGATTCTGTAGTTAATCAAGATTTTTTACCTGTAGAGTGGATAATTGTAGATGATAATTCTCAAGATCAAACAAGTAATCTTGCACGTCAGGCTGCTATTAAGCATAAATGGATAAATTACCTTAAAAAAGAAAAAAAACAAAACATAGGCCCAGGAAAAGCCGTTATGGAAGCTTTTTACTTTGGTTATGATAATAAAAAAGTAAATGATTTCGATATAGTTATGAAATTGGATGCTGATATTATTTTGCCTAAAAATTACATTTCAGAGATCATAAAAAGAATGGAAGGGGATAAAAATATAGGAATTTGTGGTGGAATTTGTTTAACAAATAGAGGAGAGGAAAGGATTACCAATTTAGATCATGTAAGAGGGGCTATTAAGTGTTATAGAAAACAATGTTTTTTAGAAATAGGTGGTTTATTAAAAAATATGGGTTGGGACACTGTAGATGAACATACTGCACGATTTTTTAATTGGAATGTCTCGGTTTTTACAGATTTAAAAGTTCATCATCAACGTAAAACAAATTTTAAATCTGGATATGCTAAAGCAGGATATATTAATGGGAAAATGCTTTATTCTATTAGAATGGATTTTTTCTTAATGCTGACAAATGTTTTCAAGTGGAGTTTGAGATTTCCATATATTATTTCAGGTTTATCTTTATTTTTCGGTTACCTAAAAGCTATGTTTTGTTTTGAAGAAAAAATAGTTTCTAAAGATTTAGGTGTTTTTATTAGAAAATATAGGTATAAAAAAATTAGAGAGAAACTTAATTTTTAACTCTTGTCCAAGTTGTCGTTTTACCAAATAAAGTAAAACCTAGGTATCCTCTTAAGTCTAATTTATTTACATTTTTCATATATACTTCGAGTGAATAGGTTTTTCCACTTCTAGCATCATAAATTTCACCATCAGACCATTCTCCTTTTTTTTTATATTTTAAATCTTTCATTATAACTAAACCATTGATAGGATTTTCTCTCAATGAATTATTTGGATTTTTTTTATCTAATTTGATGTTCCCATCTTCATCTAAAGGTTTTTTTAACCAAATAATTTTACCAAAAAATGAATTATCTTTTTTATAAACTTCAATTTTGGATTCTTTTTTTTCTTCTAACCAGACTCCCAATATATCATTAGATTGAGCTTGGCAAATAATAGTAATTAATAAAAAAAATATATTAAAATTCATTATTAAAATGATTTATTAATACCTAATAACCATCTAAATTTTATATTATTTTCAGTACTAGCAGGATCGCTAACAAAAAAAGGGAAATCAATTCTAACTAATAATGGTTTTTCAAGATCATAATAATCATATACAATATCTCCAAGGTCAAAAGTAAAGCCAAGACCCATATCACTTTTTAAACTTCCAAATGAGTAACTGTTTTCTGCACCATCATTATTTATCACCCCAATGTCATAGAAAATATATGAGTCGATGGGTAACTTATCTAAAAATCTTAGTGCACTATAATTTTTAGTTATTGTTTTTAAATAATCAATGTAAGAAATTTCAATATTCATTGATATACCTGCAATTCCGTAATTTGTGTTTACAATTCCATTATCACTATTTTCTAACATATAATTTCCAGAGTAGCCTCTAAGATTAAGACCTCCTGCCACATGAAAGTGGTTAGTTCCAATACCATAATCTGCGGCATCTTTTGAAATTAATCCAGCTGATCTAGAAAGGTCATAATTCATCATTTCTTCAGGGTTTGCGCCAGATGCAAAAAGCATACTTTCAATAGGGAAGCTTTTTCCAAAACCAGTTTGAGCAAAGAGTCTAGTTTTAATATCAAAGCCATAAAATTTACTTTCATTAATGGTGGAAAATGTGATTTGTGAAAAGTTGTAGTCACTAAGCCATGAAGAGCTTCTCAAGGACAAATCAATATCTCCTTCTCCGGAAACGTATTTGTATTTATGAGATAATTTAACAGAGAATATGCTATTATATTTTCCAGATGAAGGGTCTCCATATGGACCCCACAAATTTTCGTTTAAAAGGTAATTTAGATCATTATAATCTTTTCGGATCATTCCTTTAAATCCAATTTTGATACTATTTTCCTTGTGACGATCATATATCTTTAATGAGAAGCTATGAGCATCTAATCCATCTAAATGTTTAATTGAACTATAAAAAGTACTATTTTTTACGTATTTATCTAAAGAAGTAGAATAATTCAAGCCATAAGAAAAAATATCATTTCCTGGTTTATTTGAATAAATTTGATCATTTAAAAAAGTACTATTAATTAAGAAGAAAGAGTTAATGATGTGATGTTCTCCCAAATAGCCACTTTTCATATTAATACCAAGCTTAATACCGTCATAAGAATTGTAGCCCAGTCCAGGCCTTGCTTTTAATTCATAAAACTTCCAGTCTGGATGTTTATTAAATCCATAATCTAGGGAATATTTTGTATTGCCTTTAAGTCTGTTGTTTAACATATAGTTGTCTCCTAATCTATATGTTGGGTCTATAATTACATTTTCAATACCGCTAGAATCTGCAATAAATACTGAGAAATTATATGTCTCATTTAGTTTCCCAAAACCTGTCCACTTAGGAAGAACTTCATGTTTAGTTTTTTTAATAAATTCTTTATTTGGAATATGGTATCTTTTTTTAAGTCCAAATTTTGAAATAACAACTAAATCAATTGGCATTTCCATACCGTCTGGGTCTCTTTTAATTTCAATTTTATAGTTTGCTTGATCAATTTTTTCGACATTTGATACTGAGTAATCTAAACCTTTTGTGGTTTCTAACCATTGATCAAAAAACCAGTTTAGATCAACTTTTGTTGACTTAATAATTGAATTTCTAAAATCTTGAAAATATGGGTGACACATTTTCCATGTATTAAAGTAATCTTGCATTGCTTTTAAAAAAAGATCATCACCAAGAACATACTGTAAATTATATAGCATTACTCCTGGTTTATAGTACACATGCCGATACCCACCGCCATGACGAAGAGCGCTTCCAAAATCGTGAGAATGAGTATTTAATTTAGGTGTATTATTAATCGTTGCATCTTTCATGTAACGATTATATATTTCTTCATCAATTGCTAATAATTTGAATTCTTCATTTTTAAATAATCGGCTTTTAGGTCCCTCAGCAGAATAAGGTCCATCAATTTTATTTAACCCCCATGCAGTTAAAAACTGAGTGAATCCTTCGTCAAGAGAGGCTCTGTATGTTTCATTACTTCCAACCATGCCATAGAACCAATTATGTCCAATTTCGTGCACAAATAAATCTCTGTAATAAGGATCAAATCCACTATCTAAGGTTAACATTGGGTACTCCATTCCATCTCTAGCATCAGAAACTATCATCTTATGATAAACATACATGCCAATATCTTCAGAAAGAACTTGAATAGTTTTTGCTGTGTAATCTGCAGCATTTTGCCACCCTGATGCATGGTGCTCTTGTGCTAAAGAGTAGCATTTAATTCCATTCCACTCACTTTCACCAATTCTATATGTAGGATCGGCAGTAAATGCAAAATCATGAACATTTTCAGCATGAAATTTCCATGTTTTTTTAACTTTTGGATTGTGGGGAATAATAATTGATGGTTTTTCATTCCATGGTTTATTAGCAAAATTCTTTATATCAATTTTTTTTCTTAAACTAGGAGGGAGAACTTCATTTCTATTTAACATATTTCCTGTAGCTTCAACGATGTAGTTAGATGGAAATGTAAGCTCAACATCAAAAGCTCCAAAGTTTCCATAAAATTCCTTAACTAAATGTTGGTCTATTGTCCATCCAAATTTGGCGTCATAAACTGAAATCCTAGGATACCAATGGACACCATTATAATGTTTTAGTTTTTTGGTTTCTTCATCATGATCGCCATCCCACGAGTCATAATATTTCATTCTTCTACCGTATGGTTTTTTATTAAAAAATGTTTTAAAATCAATATTAAATACTATTTTCTCTCCGGTTTTTAGAGTTTCATTTAAATATACCTTGAGAACTGTGTTATCAAGCTCAGTTTTTAAATCAAAGCCACCAGATTTAATAGATAAAATTTCTGTTCCTCTACCAACACCTTTAAATTCTTCATCGACTCTGTTGTTTACTTTTTTTAAGTGTTCATAATAAGAATCTTCTTGAAATGCATTTTGATATAAATGGAAATATACAATATCAAGCTCATCTGGAGAGTTATTCCAATAAGTTAGTTTTTGTGTCGCTGAAATAACATTGTCTAGGTCATCAATCTCGGCATTTATTTCATAATAAACATCTTGTTGCCAATAATCTTTGTAAGGTTTTTTATTTTTCCAATAGTTAGGATTGTCATTGTTTTTATATGTATTTGGTTTGTTTAAGGGATTATATGGATTTTCGGAAAAATTAAAATTTTGAGAAATACCAAAGCTGGCAAATAAAAAAAATATAAGCAGAGTGTTTTTCATATTACTAGATGTGTTTTGTTTGCTAAGATATTATTTTTTGAGTTATTTTTAATTACTTAAGCTTTTAAACTCAAATCAATATTTTTTACAGAGTGAGTCAATGCACCAATGGATATGTAATCCACTCCTGTTTTAGCATATTTAATTATATTAATTTCATTTATGTTGCCTGAAATTTCAAGTAGAAATTTTTTTGAAACTATTTTTACAGCTTCTTCAACTTCATTTATTTTAAAATTATCTAATATAATTCTAGATATTTCTTTGAATTTTAAAATTTTATTTAATTCATTTAAATTTCTAACCTCAACAATGATCGGTAAATATTTTACATTTTTTGAGTAATTTATAGCCTTTTCAACAGCATAAGAGATTCCGCCAGAGTAATCTATATGGTTATCTTTAATTAAAATAGCATCATATAACCCCATTCTGTGGTTATGTCCACCGCCAATTTTTACAGCCCATTTTTCTAAAAATCTAATATTTGGGGTAGTTTTTCTGGTATCTAATATTTTAACGTTGTAATCTGAAATTAATTCATTAATTTTTCTTGTTTTTGTTGCTATTCCACTCATTCTTTGCATACAGTTTAAAACTAATCTCTCCATAGCAAGTATTGATCTAATGTTTCCACTAACTTTTAGAATTGTTTCTTTATTTTTAATTTTTTGACCATCATTTTTATAAACATCTATTTTTAAATTCTTGTCGTAATAATTAAATACTTCTTTAGCTAAATCAACACCGGCAATTATTGCATCTTGTTTGCTAATTAAATTAGCAGTTCCCTTTTTATTCTCTGAGATACAACAAATAGATGTATGGTCACCATCTTTAATATCTTCCTTAATACAATTTTCAATAAAATCTTCTAATATTTTTTTTTTCATTTATTTATTTTTGTCAATGCAAATTAAAAAATAATATTTTTGATAAAATTATAATTAGATAATTTTCATGAAAATAAAATTAATTTTTTTTGGAAAGAAAAGGAAAAACAATTTTGATGAGATAACCATGGATTATCTAAAAAGGATACAAAAAGAAATAAAATCTGAAATTGTCTTTATTTCTAATCAAAAGAAAATTTTCCCTAGTTATATTAAAGAAAACGATTTAGTTATCTTGATTGATGAAAAAGGCAAGCTCTATGATTCTATTTCATTTTCTAAAAAATTTAAAATGTTAATTCAAGACTCGAAAAAAAAAATTTTTTTTATTGTTGGAGATGCTAATGGTTTTTCTTCTGAAATCTATGATAGATCAAATGAGATTATTTCACTTTCAAAATTTACATTTACTCATGAAATAGCTAGGTTAGTTATAGTTGAACAAATATACCGCGCAATTACAATCATTAAAAATCATCCTTATCATAATGAATGAATTAGTTTTAGCAACTCATAATAAAAATAAAGTAAAAGAATTTAAAGAAATTTTCTCATCTGTTAAGATTATTTCCTTAAAAGAATTAGGATACATTAATAATATAGAAGAAACAGGATTAACTTTAGAGGAAAATGCTTTAATTAAAGCTAGAGAGATTTATAATTATTCAAAAAAAAACGTAATTTCTGATGATAGTGGTTTAGAAATTGAATATTTAAATGGAGAGCCTGGTGTTTTTTCTGCTAGATATGCAGGTCTTGATTCAAACTCTGAAAGAAATATAAAAAAAGTTCTTAAGAAATTAAAAAATGTAAAAAACAGAAGGGCAAGATTTAGAACAGTTATTGCTTACAAAGAAAAAAATATTGAAAGAATATTTTGTGGTTCAGTAAACGGAAAAATATTGGAGAATAAAAAAGGAACATTTGGATTTGGTTATGATCCTATTTTTGTCCCCAGCGGCTATGATTTTTCATACAGTCAGATGTCAATTAAATTAAAAAACAAAGTTAGTCATAGATATAAAGCCATTAAAAAATTAATTGATTTTATTAACTCAAAGTAATTTTTTCTATCATATCAGTTGTAAACTCCTTAATTGTTTTTCCTGACTCAATTATCATTTTAGGAACAATACTTTCCTGAGAAAATCCAGGTATTGTGTTTACTTCAATTAGATATGGTACCTTATTTTTTATGATAAAATCAAATCTAACAATTCCATTAAGATTTAATACTCTGTATGCATTTTTTGATATTTCTTCGATATTTTTCTTCAACCTTTCATTTATTTTAGCAGGAGTTATTTCTTTGGAAAGACCTAAGTACTTTGCTTCATAATCAAATATCTCTCTTTCAGTAATAATTTCTGTTATTGGTAAAGTAGTTATTTTATTTTCATTTAGATTATGAACTGCGCATGTTAATTCTCTTCCGGAAATAAATTCTTCAATCATAAAATCACTTCCAATTTTTTTTGCAATTTCAATGCCTTTTCTTAGTTCTGTTTCTTTTTTTATTTTACTTACACCAAAACTAGAGCCGCTATTTATAGGTTTAACGATGCAAGGAAATTTTATTTTTTTAATTATTTTGTTAACAGATGAAATTGGAACTAAGATTTTTTTTTTCTTTAAGAATTTGTTGCACTTAAATTTATTGAAAGTTAATTCAGAAGCTTTTTGATTGGAAGAGCTATAAGGAATATTTAAGGACTCAAAGTAGTTGCATAATTCGCCTGTTTCCCCTGGCGAGCCATGTATCATAATAACAACACCATTAAAAAATATTTTTTTGTCCTCAAAAACAATTGAAAAATCTTTTTCGTTAATTTCAACAGATGATTTTTTTTTTAAAATAAACCATTTATTGACGGTGTAAAAAACAAGAAATGGATTGAATTTTTTTTTGTTGACATTTTTGTAAAAATTTTCACCACTTTTAATTGATATTTTTTGTTCTACTGAGTCGCCGCCAACAATTATTGCAATGTTTTTTTTCAATTTTATTTTTGTTTTTATATAAAGTTATAAGATTTATTAAATTATAGTCGATTTCTAAATATATTTGTTTATGAACAATTATAAAACCCTATTAACTTTTTTAAGTATCTCTATTATTTTTTTATTTATTTTTTTATTGGCAACAGATCTTTTTTTAAAAAAACATACAAATCATAAACAATTAATTGATGTTCCTGAATTATTAAATAAATCATTTCAGGAGGCTCATAATGAATTATCTAAATTAAATTTAAAATATTTAATTATAAACGATGAAAACAGAGATTATAATCCAAATTTTAAAACAAGATCAGTAACTAGTCAAAATCCATTACCATTTGATAAAGTAAAAAAAGGTAGAGTCATATACTTAACCATTAACGCCGATGAAGTACCGACTACAATATTTCCTAATATCTTTGATCAACCATTTAGATATGCAAAAAGTCTATTAGAAAGTGTTAATTTAAATATTAATAATATTTATTATAAAAATGATATTGCTAAAAATGTAATTTTAAAATCAGAGTATGAAGGAGTCGAAATTAAAAAATCTGATAGTTTGCCAATTTTTTCATCTGTTGATTTATATATTGGGACAGGTGTTCCAAAAAATCAATTTCAATATAAAATTCCTGATCTAAGTGGAGTTTTTTTAAAAAGTG
>TARA_B100001057_G_scaffold151746_1_pt1 | contig 12014 bp, 18 predicted proteins | sample TARA_B100001057 | Tara Oceans TARA_B100001057 (sample SAMEA2621839) | marine metagenome | biome: marine biome (ENVO:00000447); feature: surface water layer (ENVO:00002042); material: "saline water (ENVO:00002010), including plankton (ENVO:xxxxxxxx)" | depth 5 m | reverse complement strand
CTGTTTATACGCCATTCTAATAATTTAAAATCAAGTATCCAAGGAAAGAAAGCATGTATCAAACTGCCTATGCATACAAACAGCAAGAAAAAGAATTCGTTTATTGCGAGTTTAAAGTGCCAAAAATAACCAGCATCGGGTCTACCTGCTTTTGTTTTTGCTTCATTTAAATGTTTCCAATTCACCCACATATTTTCCTCCTAGTAAATTTCTGCGTCTCGTGTATTCCTCTATATTAAGTTTCCAAACAGTTTGTTCAGTATAGTATAATGTAATATCAGAGTGCCAATCAAGTATTCCTTGTTTAGCAAGTAACCCCATTAGTCTATGGTTACGACTAGCTTTGCCATTAGAATGTTCATTGTCTATATTAGTAGTTATGTAAATTTCGTTTGTAGGACAGTAATTAATGAAATGCGGAATCATTTCACGTTGTGTGATACTATTCCAATCACCTTTGCCTAAGCCTTTAAAATTATCTGTTCTTGGTAATTCACAACCTCGAAACATAATTCTCCATGCATTTTTTGAAACTTCTGGTAAAGGATGACATCCTGCTACTGCAACTATTTCATCATTTTCTATTGCACATAACCATTTACCAATTTCTTGACACCAATCAAATTTCATTGCATCAAGACTAGAATTATTCTTATATCCTAGTGCGTCTGCTTTTTGGCAAAAGGATCTTAATTTTGGTTTTAGGTTATCATTAATTATTTCTATTTTCATCTATAAATTTACATACTTTATTATATCTATTCTCGTTGAATTCCAATTTAAACTTGCTGCAAAGCATTTTAAACATGTCTACATTCATAAGATCCTCTACACTATGTATAGCGAAGTCATCACTGCTTAGATGTGCTGTATAGCTGTCTAAGACGCCTTTTAGCATAGCTTTTGCTTCTTGTTTAGTATATAGTTCACTTATAAGAGTTCTTGTTTTTCCCACTTTGTATTTCCAAGAAGTTTCAAAAAACCTCTTTATATCTTTATCAAACACTACCAAATGTTTACCATTAAAGAAATCACGTGATTCACCCAAATCTCCATGTGTAACATAAATCAACTTTTCATCTTTGCCCAATATATCATATGGAATTTTTTGTGCTTTATGATTGCTACGTTCTGCAAAATCTAGTACAGGAGGTATAGTTGAGTCATCACTAAACCTTCTATCAAAATGATATTTGCTATATTCATGATTTAAGATATGACTACAAGGTTCCCAAGGATTGTTACCATTCCAATGATGATCATACCATAGCACATTAGAACAACTAGCTATCAGTCTCCCTATCTGATGTCCTTTAGAACCCATAAGGGCGTTTATAATTATAATGGGATTAGTTTTCATAGTGTTATTATACTATGAACTACTTATAATGTCAATGATTAATTTAAGTCTACCCAGGCTGCACCAGTGTAACCTTGGAATTTGGTGCCTGTTGTATTGAACACAAGCATACCTGCATTTGGTGAGCTTATTGCTGAATCTCTTGCAGTATTATTAGCATACACCGGAAGTTGCATATAGTTTAAAGCATGTAAATTTGTAGCTGAAACAATACCAGTGCCTGAAGCTGAAATTTCTAATGGAGCGTTAGAATCAACTGTTTTAAGTGTGTTACCTTCTAATTTAATTCCGTCTGCTCTAAGTCCACCTGATATTACAACATCACCTGTACCAGATGCTTCCATTTCTAAATCTGCATTAGAATCGACTCCAAAAATTCTATTTTGAAAAACTCTTACACCACCAACTTCTAAAGCAAATTGTGGAATTTCTAAATCACTACGAACTTGGATTTTATTATCGTGACCTCTAACGTCAAAAAATGTTTTTTCTGTGCCTGCTGAATCTGTAGCACGTATACGGAATCTACCACTCATTACACCTGATGATATACTACTACTACCAACCATACCTTGTGTTCTTACAACCATTTTATGCGTAGTACCGTCGTAGCCATAATATTTGTCTTGGTAAATAAGATCGTTTGCATTTACTACTAATGGAGATGCAACTGAGCCTCTAGATCTATATCTTTCTATACTTCTAGCATTTGATCCACTACCTACACTATAAAAAAATGTACTGTTAAAATTGTTTACTTGCGTGTTGGTTTCTATTATACCACTTGAATTTATTTTTAAAGGAGTCAATTCTGTACCACTAGAATTAGTCACTTTGAAAGATAAATCACCTGGTACGTTACCTGTTGATACTGTACCGTCTATGTCTGAAATAATACTTGCACCACCAGTATAGCTTGTTCCATCATGTCCTACAAATTTTATACCAAAAATGTTGTCATTGTCAACAAGAGCAGTTGGGCTGGCTTTAGTCCCTTTTGATCTGTTTAAAACTATGTTACTAGATGTACTTGAATGATTTGAAAATACGTCTAATTTATTTGTAGCTTCAGTTAAATCTACGTCACCTGAAATATCTAAATTTACAATTTTTAACGCCTGTGTAGCACTATTAAATACCAACGTGCTATCATCTGCTAATATGTTACCTTCAAATTGTGGAGCAGTTACAGTACCATCAATAGTAATGTTTCCTATACCTGTAATATTTTTACTATTTAAATCTAGATTTCCGCCTAGTTGTGGAGTAGTATCTGCTAGTACACTATTCAGCCCTGCAACTAATGTACCGCCAATAGTTGTACCATCTCCAACAAAGATTTTTTTTGTATCTGTGGTATATACTAATTCACCCTCTAATGGGGTTACTAGCAGTCTCTCAGCATCTGTACCACGTCTAAGTCTTAAAGCCATTTATAGAACTCCTGAAATATCGTTTCTTATATGTATTTATGCCATATTGCAATAATACTTATCTTCGTTTTTGCTTTGTATATTGTATTTATAAGCAAAATACTTATACATTAAAAAATGTGCCTTTGTTTACCTTGTCTATAAGCTCTTGATATGTCTCATCACCGCTTCTTATGCGTAAAAGCACTCTTGGACCGGACATTTCTGGAACTCTATGTATTACTGCGCCTGTTGTAAGAGTAAGATGCTCAGTAGAATAGTGTACACGGTATATTTCTGGTCCAGGATCTTTCATATTTTCGCCTTCATGATACACTAAAGGTTCTCCACCATCTTCAGGAATCAAAGGTAAAAACATACTCCAGTTGACTTCTGCATCTATATGTGTTTTAAATCTAAAGCCAGGGTCATACGTAAGTATCTGTACATCCGTCACTATAAGCGGATTTCTAAAATTAAACTTACTAATTAAGTCTTGTATAATTGGATATTCTATAAGTTCTTTTCCTTCATATGCAGGAGCATATACCATTTTAAATTTGTCTGTAAGGTTACGCCTGTATGGATTATCAGCATTATACTTTAATTTAAACTCATTCCAAGGCAGGTGTGTTTCTTTAGGAAACATATTATAAAAATCAATAAATGATTGTCTATCTATTTTAACTTCATGTAACACTCTATGATGCTCAGCTTGTGAAATCCCTCTATATCTCATACAATAAATCTCCATAAATTTTTTCTAGTATCTTGTTGCATACTGGCTAGTGCGTCTGATGCAGTTATTCCGTTAAAATTTGCACAACAATGATCTGATCCATATACAAGCATACTAGGATTGTAATCTACTATTGTTTGCATAAATTGTTTAGCATTGGCATAACTTTGTTCGCTTGTTTTGTTTATGTTAGCAGGCATTCTTTTTAGAGCTCCATCATACCAAAATACACTTCCATAGTAAGGTGCATGAAATCTTTTGAATATTCTTTTTAAACTTTTTGTATCTGCAAAATTACAATAGTAGTAATTATGTGTGCATTTCTGATATTTATGCCAGTGTTCAATCCATGCTTTTTCTGACCATTTTTCTTTCATATGATCAAGCACATTGTGAGTTGCTGAGTGCCCCCTCCTAAATTGTTTTCCATTAAAAACATTTAATAACGGAAATTTTTTATATAAATGATCTAACCAACTTAAATAATTTAAGCCATTCCAGTTTTCAATTGTATATTTTCTTACTTCTAAACTGCCTTTGCTAATATCAGCATGATTGATAATAGTATTTGTATCAAAACCTCCTGCATCTAAAATATAGTTTATATAAAATCCAGAACTTACAGTCATTGCCCATTCAATAGGTTTGTTTAAAGAATACTTAGGTTCTGGGATTTCGTTGTGAACAACGTATGATAAATTACTATTAGCAAGTACCATATCAGTTCCTTGATCGTGTGTCATAGAAAACGTATCTGCATTCGTACCATCTATGTATGGAAATTTATATTTTACATTTAGAGTACCTTCTGGAGGAAGCTCTTTATTGCTATCATAAATTGTAGATGGACCTACTGTAGTTTTTCTATATTTTCTTAATTTAGATTCTATTGCACGTTGAAAAAAGGAATAAGGAAAAATGACACCAGGTTTTACTACTATAGTATATTCAAAATCTTCTAAACAATAATCTACTGGTGAATATGACTCAAAAAATTGCCAATCTTTATTTTCTTTAAATCTATCTGCCATACAATAATCGAAGTTTAACTTAGTATAGTTGGTAGCTACCTGATAAAACCAAGTGTCTTTAGGATTATCATGTTGTATAACAAATGCTTTCATATTAGTTACCTGCGTTTTTTCATAAAAAGAGCAGTTCTTTTCTTGATGTCTCTTTTCAAACGTTCAGTATCTAATCTAAAATCTACGTTGGAAATATCTTTTTCATACTGTCTAAAGATGGTTTCAAGTTCTTTTTGTACATTTACTTTCCTACCGTTTTCATCTTTAGACTTTTGTATATCTATGTCCCATATTTTTCCATCATGAAACACTACTCTAATAGTATGTATGTAGTCTATCGGGACTACTTTTAAGTCTATGTCTTTAAATACATCCGGCCATATATCAATTACATGTTTCGGAAGTTTTGTCTTATCCGGCGACACTTGACGTAGCTTTTGCTTTAGACTTCTTTGTAGTTGGCACTAGTTCTTCTGCTTTTGCTCTAAGAGCTTTTGCTTCTTTATATAAACCATCTGCCTGACTACGATATTGTGCGGCTAAGTCTTCATCTGACAAGACACTATTATCTTGTGGAGCCGGAATATCTGCGGTCTGCATACTTGCAACAGGTGTAGCTTCAGCTTTAGCTTCTGCTACAGGTACGTCTGGTGCTATAGCAAGTTCGTCAATAGTAACACCTTTTTGTTCTGCAATCATTTGATTAAGTTCATCTAAAGGCATCACGGTTTGATGATCAGGTTGCATTTCAACATCTGCAACTGCAACTTTCATCATTTTTCCTGTTTGATGGAAAGCCGCTAACATATTTCTACCATCTGGTAGAGTAGCTCTAGCCATCATCTCGGCAAACTCATATGCGGCTTGTCCTGCTTGTGATTCTACAGTAGTCATTAAAGAATCATGTTCGTCTGCTGATAAAGCTGGAGTGTTTACAACAACTGCATGTGCTGAATCGCCAGGTACAGTCCTATATGCTACTACAACTCTATTTTTATTATTTTTTAGTCTTCCTACGTGTTTAAGAGCCATTTTTGTCTCCTTGGTTTTGTTGCTGGGCAACCATATTTAAAAAGGTTTCTAACTTATTAAATACTGTTCCGACAGTCAACATTTCGGTTGCTTTAAATGCACCTCTTGATGTTGCCACTTCAATTGATTGGCGTAGTAACTGCAAATCGTTTACAGTTAGTTCTAGACTTTTTCCTTCTCCTGGTGGTGCAGCAGGATCTGCAGGCTTAGCACTATCTGTAGATTGTTGTGGTGTTGGTGCCGCAGCAGAAATATCGCCTAGTTCGTTGATCTTTGCGTCTTCGCTCATAAGTATTTCTCCTTCATATTATTTACTTATATTTCAAATGTGGGCATGCCAAAGTGAAATAACTCATCTCTTTTCCTTCTTCAAACCCTATTTTTAACACATTTTGGATAGAATCTCTGTCATCTATATCAATATTTTTATCAATATAGTATCTGCCTTTAAGATTTGCCATTATCCATTTTTCAATACTGCGTTCTAAATTATAAGTTTGTGGTAATGAAATGAACTCAAAATGGGGTGGAATTCTTTTAAGTTTTCTTAACTTAAAAAAATTTAATGAATTAGGCTCTTTTAATCTATGCGGCTTGTTTGTCATAATGTGTAGTTAATCCAAATGGTGCTTCGAGGTTTTTGTCATGATGACTATGGATAACAAATATTGTATCGCAGTAACTTTCATCACCCCAGCTCTGCCAAGGATAACCATCTGTAAACATAATAAACTTCTTAGGTTGAATGTCATTCTCTTTCATGTAATCCCAGTTACAGTCAAACTCGGTGCCACCACCACCCATAATTTGGTAGTCAGCTAAGTCTGTACCGTTATCTGCACTGAAATCTTGTTCATTGTAAACTTTTGTATCAAAACACCATAATTTTATATTGTAATCTTTGTATTCATCCATAATACCTTTTACTTCACTTAAGAAGTCTTTTGCTTGATCGTTACCGATCGATCCGCTCATATCAATACCGATAGCTATGTCAATAGTTTGATCAAAGTTCATGCCAGGTAGAATAGCACCAGTGTGCCAACCTTTTCTACTAGGACGACTAAATGTGAAATCATTTCTAATAGTAGATTGTATTTGTTGTCTTAGAATCTCTCTCCAATTCATTTTAGGCTCAGTAAGTTCCTTAATCATTCTTTCGATTTCACCTGGAACATTACCAGCACCAGCGGCTTGTGCCGCAGACATCATATTTTCTTTAATCTCATCTCTAATTTTTTTAAGTTCGTCTTTTGTGTAAGAAGGTTTTCCGCCTGCACCTTTTGTTTTTACACCTTTGCCTTTTCCTTGCTGAGGCTCACCTTCCCAGTCAATATGTTCGTCTAACAATTCGCCTAATTGTTCTAATTCATCTTCGTCATAACTTTGAAATATATCATCATATACAGCCTCTGATGTCCAACCATCATATTTAAAGTCTTGATAGCAATCAATAAGTTTAGGTTTATCACCTATTCTATCACGTACTAATAAATTATTTACAATATAGTCAGCCGCAATATTATGAATACGTCCATCTCTATCTTCTCTACGAGTAAGATGATCAAATACACAATGTAAGATTTCGTGTGCAATAACAAACTCAATTTCTTTGTTGGACATTGCATTAAAAAATTGTGTGTTAAAATATAAGTTACGACCATCTACAGCCGCAGTAGGAATCCACTCATCTGCTTCTTTTATACGTAACCTTGTAGCCATGTTACCGAAAAAAGGATGTCTAAGCAACAAACCAACACGAGCAACAACAATACGTTCGATCACGTCTGCTCTCATTGTTTCTAATTCTTCTTGTGTGATATTTGGGTTAGGTTGCCAATGTTTTTTGCCTATTTTTGTAACGTCTGTTACGTCAGTAGTACAAGTTGTCATAATATATTCCTTTGTTCAGTGCCTTATTATGTATTAATAATACTATATTTAACTTGAAAAGTCAAGAGAAAATGGACGTTTTTTTGAATGAGAACGTCCAAACTCATTGTCACCGTTACGCCTTTTGAGCGGCTGTGATATACCTTCCATATTTTTCATGGAATTCATCAAAGCATTCAACTTCATCAGGATCAATTGGCAAACCATACTGAGTAAGTGCGAGTTTAATACCCATTACTACTAATTCAGTTTCAAAGTTTGCCATTGAGAACTTCAAAAAGTTGTTGACTTTATCATCAAACTTTTTATCATTTTTGTCTGATGCTTCTTTCAATTCGTAACACAATGACACCGTTAAGGAATACATGGCACTGATTTCTTTGGTGTTCAAGTCTGTTACTTTGCCAGCCAATATGTCAGTTGGGTTAGGCAAGCTCGACGCAATTTTACGGTGAGCACTAAATTTCACAGCCAAGCCTTCGCCGACTGCGCCACTAACCAAATCGGTAGTGGTATTCTCGTCATCATCGTCTTCAAGTAATTCAGACACAAATGACCAAGAACGAGGTGTTGCAAATGATCGACTTGGAGACTTTGGATCAAAGTCATACAAATCTTTTTTTGCAAAAGTCAAATAACCAACAACGTCTGTATGGATTTTATTTTCAGTTGCCCATGCAAACCAATCATCAAAATCTACTGCAAGTTCTAAGTGTACAAAACGGTTGGCTAACGGAGCAGGCATTCTGTATGTTACACCTTTGTCTGCCTCTCTGTTACCTGCTGCAACAATAAGAACGTTGTCGGGGAGTTTATATTGACCAACTCTTCTGTTTAGAATAAGTTGGTAAGCCGCTGCTTGTACTGCTGGAGCGGCTGAATTCATTTCGTCTAAGAATAATACAATATTATCATACTTAGATGCAAACTCTTCTGTAGGAAGTTCTGCAGGCGGTGCCCAAGCCATAACATTGTCATTTGCACTATAATATGGAATACCTTTAATATCTGTAGGTTCCCAAAGTGACAAACGAATGTCAATCAAATGCGAATTTTTTAGTGAATCAGTAATTTGTCCTACGATATCGGATTTACCAATACCTGGAGGTCCCCATAAAAATATTGGACGTTTTTTCTTAAAAGCCCTTAAAATACTTTTTTTAGCTTTATTAGGGCTTACGGTTCTTGTAAGTGTTTCTGTTGACATAATGTACTCCTTTTAGTTTCAGTGCCATACTTATTTCTAAGTATGTATATAGTATAGCACCTTTAGAATAAAAGTCAACCTTTTTTTGCAATTATTTTGATTTTTTTTGTCTTGATAATGCTTTGTTTATGCCATATTTTTTGACATCACCGGAAAAAAGATGCAGTTCTAATGCTTTCTTTTCGTTCGTTACAATCATTCCGTGAGCTCCTAACCAATAAGGGCAATCAATAAATTCATCTAGCCAAACTAACACATTGGATGTAAGTTTGAAATCTTTTGGAAAAGGAACATCGTATGTAGAAAGTTTAAGTTCTTCTGTAACAAACTCTATGCCTTGGTCTGTAAGTCTTAAGCCTCCAGTATCTTTATTTCTTGTATTCTGCCACCACACAGGCATATACTCTTGTAAAGTTGATTCGTTGACAGATTTACCAACTTCTTTCAAGAATATTTTTGTGTATGCTTCTTTCCAGTTCATGACTCACTAACTTCTTCACCTTTAGTTAGTTTTACAACCGTAAACTTTTTACAATCAAATGTATCGTTTAATTTTTTTGCTAGATTAATAGCATGTCCCGGATTTGAAAAACTAACTTTTTTATACTTTGGTCCGGGGTAGCTAGTAAGTATATTTTGTGTTTTTAGATTAAAAGGAGCATCTTCGTAAAATACAGCCCAGATAGCATCTGCTTGTAATACTTGTTCACTCTTATATGTCTTTTTATCGACATGTTCTAGCAATATGTTAGGTTTTGGTCTACTCATTATACATAGTCCTTATTAGTTAACTACGTATATTTATCTCTTTTTTAGTTAAGTATGTACTTTATAAAGTAAATTACCATTTTCCGCCCATATCCATATTGACTTCAATTACTTCGTCGCTATTAGATTTACTTTCTTTTACAAACTTTTCTAAATCTCCGTGTAATCGTGCCATAGTAATACCTAGGGTATATGCAAGATTTTTTGCTTGACTTATGGGTAGGCGTATTTCTGGGGCATTAGAACTTTCTGCATTCTTAACTTGTTTGATAAAGTTTTGTATCGAACTAGTATTTAATGGTTCATTTGTTTGCACGTGATAACTCCGTTCTCATTTCTATCTCTGTTTTGAAAGGACCTTTGCTTTCGTAACGTTCAATAGTAATTAGCTTCGGACAAAAACTTTTAACCCAACCTTTATCAAATCTAATAATAAAATATCCAGCACAATATAAACTTTTAGATTTATTAGATTTACTAAACATTGGTAATTTACGTTTTACGTCATAAACAGGATTATGAGGTATACAACTTGTTGGCATACCATGTACCATTTTTTCTGTTGGAGCAGTTTCTGTAATATCTAATGTTGTCCAATTAATTTTACTACCAAAGTTTTTTGATATAGCATTTTGATTACTAAAATAATGGCATTGACCGTAGCTATCATTTAGCATATATTTTTCATTGTCGTAAGATAGTGTGCCAATCTTTTTACCATCATTTTCGACAAGCCAGAATTTATTTTTTAAAACTTCTTTTGCTTTAATTGTCATTGTGGGTACCTCGCGTTTAGGGGTTCAGCAAAATGTGTAGCTTGATCTGCAACCCTTTGCATATCCCATTTCGCACAAAATTTCATTAGTCTCATACCTACTTGACTGATATCTTTTGCAGTCATATGTTCTTCAATTACTTCATTTAGAATAGTTCTAATATTATCAGGTTGTGCAGTTAAGTCGCAAAGGACAACGTTACGAGTATAGTCATCTAACACACGGTGTTCTTTACCTTCATGGTCAACCCATCTTTGTAACATCATGTTATTCCAGTTGTAACCTTTAGTATCTTTATCTGCAAATGCTTCTAGTAAGCCTACTTTATTCTTTGTACCTTTTTTACGTACACCAGGATATGCTGAAAATACATTATCACTAGTATCACCTCGCATACATTTTTCAAATAACATAAACTGCGGATCAGGAGCAGACTTAGGCTCTCCTGTTTTTTTATCGATAACAGGCTTCTTTTTCTTATCATCAAAGTAACCTTCATGTGTTATAATTGTATTGCTTACTCCGTTATATTGACTTACATTAGGAGCAATAAGTTGTGCAAAGTCGCCGTCTGTGCTAATAATTATGTGTTTATCGTTAGGGTGTGCTTGTACCCAACCTGCAATAAGATCATCTGCTTCTAGTTGCGGATGTTGCATCATAGTACAATTAGTCTTTGTACCAATAAAATCTTTAAACTCATCAAAGATTTCCCAGAATAGTTTATCTTCTTCTGCTTGTGCTTCAGTTAATGCATCACGAGCAACTTGTCTATTACGTTTATAAGGGGTGTAAAAATCTTTACGCCAGCTACGTCCTTCTAAACAAAATACAACATGATCTGCATCAAAGTCATTCCATGCCTTTTTCACACTATTAAGAGTAATATGTAAAGCCATACCAATCTTAGTATCAAGATCTCCTCTAATCACATGTCTTGCTCTAAAAAATGTATTTGCGGTATCAACTAGTATGTATGTGCTCATTTAATTCTTCTCTTACGTATCGTTGTAGTTCATGATCTCCAATGTCTTCGGGTATTTCATTTTTGTAAAATAGTCTGTAACTATCACTACCATATTTCCCGATTCCATATAACATAGTAGCATCATTTCCGTCCCATGTCAAGTAATCTTTTGACATTTGACGTATTCTTTTTTCTCGAACATTTACCATTCCTAAAGGTTGGATAATTTCTTTAATTAATTTTTGCCCAGTTTTTAGAAGTTTTTGTGGAGTAGGACAAATATCAAATAAAACTGGTAAAACTCTTTTAACTTGTATTCTGCTTGTTTGATTTAAGCAAATTACACCAACCATATGTTGCCATATCGATTCAACTTGTTGCTGGACCATAAGGTCGTCCCGCATCATGATACTTCACTTTTATTCTTATCAATCGGAACTACATTTATATAACCCATGTCTCTATTTGTACTATGCCCTTCATCTTCAAGCATTTGTACTACAATAGTTCTAAACCATGCATCAACAATTTGTTCATTAGTTTCACCGGAATAACCTGCATCAAGAAGTTGTTCAATAAACTCATTGTTCCAATCGAGCTCAAAGAATCCGTTCTTTATATCTTTAGGATTTACTTGTGTATCAATTACTGCTACCCAAGGTTTCTTAGCTTTTGTAGCTTCCTCTTTTTCTAACTCAAGTGTTTTACGTCTTGTCTGTTCGTTAGTTGGAGGAGTTTTCTTTTTGTTTTTTCCGGTAGCTTTATCGAACCAGTTTTTTATCTTGTTCATTACCATCCTGCCTTTCTAATAGCATCTTCGTCAAGTTGCTTTTTT
>TARA_B100001057_G_scaffold192995_1_pt1 | contig 12029 bp, 11 predicted proteins | sample TARA_B100001057 | Tara Oceans TARA_B100001057 (sample SAMEA2621839) | marine metagenome | biome: marine biome (ENVO:00000447); feature: surface water layer (ENVO:00002042); material: "saline water (ENVO:00002010), including plankton (ENVO:xxxxxxxx)" | depth 5 m | reverse complement strand
CGAATGGCAGAAGCAGTTGAAGTTGCTAAAGTCGCCGCTGCAAAAGCGACTGTCGGAGACCCTCAGGAAGAGACAACCAGATTGGGCCCTGTAGTCAGCGAATTGCAATACAGCAAGATTCAAAGTCTGATTGAAAAGGGTATTGAAGAAGGTGCGGAGCTGATTGCCGGAGGGACTGGTCGCCCAGAGGGACTGGAAAAAGGCTACTATGTCCAACCGACCGTGTTCGCTAATGTCACCAACGATATGACAATAGCTCGCGAAGAAATTTTTGGTCCAGTGCTGTCTATCATCGGTTATCAGGATGAGGAAGATGCTGTTGAAATAGCCAATGACACTGATTATGGTTTGTCAGGATATGTATCCGGTGAAGCTTCTCACGCGCAAGCAGTAGCCCTAAAATTGCGCACCGGAAATGTTCATATTAACGGAGCGGGTCCCGATTTCGCTGCACCCTTTGGTGGTTATAAACAATCTGGCAACGGTCGAGAATGGGGCATCGAGGGTTTTGAAGAATTCCTAGAAACCAAAGCCATCATGGGAGCTGCCTAGTGACGAGAGTGCAGCTCTTGGAATAGTTTACGGTAAGTAGGGTGACTCATGAGCATACAGAAAGCTGCTATTGACCTTGGCATCATCACCAACAACCTTCAGCCCATGCTGAAGTTCTACAGCAAACAACTCGGGCTCGCAGTAGAGTCGGTGATAGATATGCCCGGCGGCGGAGTCATGCATCGTTTCTGGGCCGGCGAAAGCATCATCAAAGTCATCGAGACGGACCCAAAACCTGATCTTGAGTCAGCTCCTGGCGGCATTCGGGGTGCAACCGGATATCGCTACTGGACCCTGCACATAAGCGATCTCAAGGAAATGGTCGCCTCGCTGAAAGCGGCTGGCGTGGAAATCGTGGTGCCCGTTAAAGAGATTCGACCTGGTATTACCATTGCCATCGTTACTGATCCCGACGGAAATTGGGTAGAGTTGCTCGAGAATACTGAGATCTGACGTATTGCGAAGAAAAATGAGCGGTTATAGAAAAGAGGCGATATGCGCTCTCCTATAACCGCTGTGTGCGGATAGTTTCGCGATCTACCAAAGACTTCGCGCTTTTAAAGGGATATCCATTACATTTCCGTCAGGTTGCCCTACGTGAATGACAAAGGTTTCCGCATCAGGGTGGCTATAGCCTAGGGTCAACATCCCACCATCAGTTACTGCTCGGAATTTGACGCTATTTACGGTGATCTCTTCCAATTCCATTTTTTGCGGAGACTCAGTGCGAGGCTGAAAACCAGGGTCCCACTGCTGAATATTGAGCACCAATGAACCATTCACTGCCTCGATCGTAATCATCTCGAACATGCTGGTCGTGCCGCCTCCGGTCATGCGGACCATAGCTGCGATCGAACCACCTTCTGAGGCAATCCAGTTTTCTTCCAGCTGATTGGGACCAAGCTGCCCAGCCCAGTTTCCGGTCATCCAGTCCAATTGATCAATCGTGGCTGGCGGACCCGCTTGCACCGGTACTGTCAGGCTTGGGAATAAGCACAAGCAAGCCAAGGTACTAAAACTTAATTTCTTCATTCCACACTCCAGTTATATGCATGTGTCTCTTATTCATTATTAGTCTGCTGCAACTCTGATTTTTGCTAACCAGGCATCCAGGGACTCCCAATTCATCCGAAACATGTGCGGTGCACTATCCAAAATCGCGGCATCTAAGTCTACCCCCGCCTCCTCAAGAGCGGCAACCGTTTCATCAAAGCGATCAGCCCATCCCAATTGGTCTTCGCCTCCGATACGCAGGTAAACAGGAAACCCGGCCAAGGGCTTATTATCGAATGTAGAAGCCGAAAGGGCCGGCACGGCAGCGACCCCAAAAAATTTCTCAGGATTGCGACGGGCAATTTCAAGTGCCGACATACCGCCGTTGGAGATTCCCGCAAGCAAGGTTTTTCCGGGCGCTACATCGTCACGTTGCTGAAGCTGATCGATCAGCATCAGAATCTTGAGATTGTTGTCGTATCCGCGAAACGCTCGGTTATTAGGCGAGACCGGCACCGCAACAAACCACCCTCGTTGAGCAAATTCGTTCCCAAGCCAGCTGGAGGTATCACGAGAAATAGAAACATTTCCCGGACCTCCACCCATCAAGATTAAGAGGGGACTTAGCTTGTTTTTGCTTTTTGCTGGCCCAACGACAAATACCGTCAAGTGACTGCCATCGTCAAGTTCAATGCGCTCCTGCGCATATGCACCCAGATCACCTGTGAGACAGAGAACCAAAGCCATTCGCTTTATCAAGACAACGATTCGTTGAAAGCCATAGTTCTCAATTGACATCGAATTCAGCCTTCTTCAAACCTTGCTTTCAAAGCTACTTTACCAAGTCGCTTTCAGACCGGGCCTTATAGGCGTCTTCAAACCGCTCATGCAATCTCCGCATTCCACCTAACCAGCGATCATAGTCTTCTGTTTTGCGGCGCATGTAAGTCAAGACCTCAGGATGAGGCAAGACAAGGAAGCGTTCTTCTGAAAGCGTTTCAACAACGGTATCCGCGAGCTGCTCGGGCTCCAGCATTCCGTCCAGTCCCGCGACACCACCTCCTTCTGAGCCAGCAGTCATGGCAGTTCTTACTGCTTGCGGACACAGAGCGGAAACCTTGATGCCCCGCTTACCGTAAGTAATTGACAACCACTCCGCAAAGCCGATCGCCGCATGCTTGGTCACAGAATAAGGCGCTGAGCCCACCTGGCTGAGCAATCCAGCAGCGGAGGAAGTATTCAGCAGATAGCCCTCACCTCGCTCCAACATGCTTGGCAAGACAGCACGCGCAGCAAAGACATGAGACATGACGTTAACATCCCAGATTTTCTGCCAAGCCTCGATGGAAACTTCTTCCCCACCGGCGGTGAAAATTCCTGCGTTCGCGCAGAACAGATCGATCCGATCAAATCGTTTAAGCGTCTCCTGCACCAACGTTTTGACAGAACTTTCGCTACCCACATCGCAGGGCACAGCCATTCCTTCCGTCTCGTCTCCCAGCCCGGCTAGCGTTTCAGCCATACCGATCGTATCAATATCCGAAACCACAACGGCGCTTGCGGATTCCCTCGCAAACCGCTGGCTCATTGCCCTGCCTATTCCGCTCGCCGCGCCCGTCACTACAATAACTTTTCCTTTGATTTCCATGCTTTCTGCTCTTCCTATTTTATTTCCTTGCGAAAGATCTGTCGCTTTGGTTGCTGATTGGGTCAGCAGAGAAAGCTGCAAGAGTTCCAGCCAGGTTGAGAGAAGGAAAAAACGCTTGCAGCACCGCAATCACAACTTAACCGCGGAGGCCTTATTTATTTTTTACAACAATGGAATGGCGGCTCATTATATGTAAAAGCAAGATGCATAGAGTCGAGCATTGACCAAAGAACGTTCAGTTTGAATTGCAGAAGTTCAAGCGCGTGTTCCTGCTGTTCTCGAGATTTAAAATGTTTGAGCGTTATGTCTAAGCCATGCTGAACGTCACGCCGGGCCTCTGACAGCCTTTTCCTAAAATACTTGTAGCCTTCCTCATCTATCCATCTATAGTGACTTGGCCAAGACTTCAGACGCGATTTGTGGATTTCAGGGGCAAACAACTCGGTGAGAGATGAACATGCTGCTTCTTGCCATGAAGCGCTGCGAGCAAAATTTAAATAAGCATCGCACGCGAATCTTACACCCGGAAGGACTAATTCTTGCGATTCAATCTGATTCCTTGTCAATCCAACCGCCTCTCCAAGCCTTAGCCACGCTTCAATGCCCCCCTCCTGATCGCCAATACCGTCATGATCCAGTATCCTTTGGACCCATTCACGTCGAATGTCTCGATCGGGGCAATTAGCCATTATTGCGGCATCTTTGATCGGTATAGTCACCTGATAATAAAATCGATTTGCAACCCAACCCTGAATTTGCTCGCGCGTACTTAGGCCACTGTTCATCGCTACATGGAACGGATGGTGTATATGATAAAACTTCCCCTTGTTGCGGAGCTTCCGCTCAAACTCATCTTTCGTCCAAGCCTGCATCTCTTTCCTCACCTACCTAGTCCGTTTGAAATTGCTTCGCATTTTTCATGTTTCTAAAAAGCAACGGCACTGGTTCTTCCGGATTGAATGGGCGCTGCGCTTTTTCAGTGATAGCTGTTACCTTATCGTGGTGGGGCGACAAACTGCATACGGGGTCCGCATTGGCAGCATCTCCCGTCAGCATTAGTGCTTGACACCTGCAGCCTCCAAGGTCCTGTTCCTTTTCTGGACAACTCAGACACGGCTCCACCATCCAATCTGTGCCTCGAAACTTGTTAAACAACTCCGACGAATGCCAGATTTCCTCAAGGGGTTGATTTCGAACATTTGGGAACTCTACTCCCGGTATTATCTTAGCCGCATGGCATGGCAGAACATCCCCTTCAGGGGTAACATTAATCATGGTAGTTGCCCAACCGTTACTGCACTTTTTTGGCCTGTCGTCATAGTAATCAGGCGCCACGAAGAAGATATCCATGGAGCCTGCATGCTGCCTCCTGAAATCATTCGTAGCTGACTCTGCATCCTCTAGCTGAAGTTTGCTCGGTAAAAGATGTTCCTCGTTATGTTTTGCCCATCCGTAATACTGTGTGTTTGCCAGCTCGACGAACTCAGCTCCAAGCTCCTTGGCCATGGTTAGGAACTTGGTGACTTGATGAAGGTTGTTGCGATGAAGAACGAAATTGAGTCCTAACGGCAGTTTCTGGCTAATGACTTCCCGTGTCATGGACATTTTTTGTTCAAAACTATCGGTTCCACCAAATCGCTTGTTGGTAGCTTCGTCTGCTCCCTGAAAAGATATCTGAATATGACCTAGGCCAGCTTCCTTGAACTCGGAGATCTTCTTTGCATTCAGGCCGATCGCAGAAGTGATTAAATTTGTATAAAACCCAAGATCTTTCGCTTCTTGCAGTAATTCAACCAAATCTCGGCGTAGAAGTGGCTCGCCACCAGAAAATCCGAGCTGCACCGCACCTAGTTTTCGGGCTTGCCGTAGAACTTCAAACCATTCTTTCGTCGAAAGCTCTTGTTTTCGACTAGCCGAAATTTGCAACGGATTAGAACAATACGGGCATTGCACAGGACAAGCGTAAGTCAGCTCGGCAAGCAACCACATAGGAATGTAATTTTCTTCAGCCATCTCAAGTGCCGACTGGGAGGATCCAGTCCTGTTGGCCTGCATCTTCCAAAAATGCGCGGACGTCTTCCTCAAGCCCATCAACTCCAGGGAAAGCTTGTTTTAAACTTAGAACCAATGTTTCTAAGGTTGTCCCTTGCTGGCAACGCTCGAGGATAGCTGCCGCACTATCGCTGAGTTTAATCAACCCCTCAGGAAACAGCAAAACATAGCAGCCCTGTGCCTCCTCGAATTGAAGACGATACTGGGGGTTAACTTTGAATTCTTCAGTATCTATGTTTAATTTATGCATCGACATATAAGTGCTCAGCAGTGGTAAAGCGCTTAATTGCGAAAACAATCCTAGAGTTTAACTTCCATACCATCATATGCTACCTCGATACCTTCGGCGATGACTTCGAGCCTTTGTTCGGACTCCTCATTCAGAATCGGGTTCGTGTTATTGATGTGGATCAGGATCTTCCGAGGTTTCTTCATGGGACGTAAAACCTCTAGCATGCCACCTTCACCCGATTGAGGCAGATGGCCCATGTCTGATGCCTTTTTATCCCCGAGCCCAACCTTTTGCATTTCATTTTCTGCCCAGAAGGTCCCATCCACGAGAAGGCAATCTGATTCACTCATTAGCTGGCGGGTTTCATTGGTTATTTCTCCCAGGCCAGGCGCATAGAAGACTGACTTGCCCGTACTATTTGTTGTTATTTTAATTCCAATATTGTCTCCGACATGCGCATCGTTTCTATGAGGCGAGTAGGGTGGTGCTTTTCCAGTAACAGGTATAGCTGTAAAACTCAGCCCATCAACCCCACCCACAGAAAAACTCTCACCAGAAAGCGGAATTTTATGCCGATTAATCCCACCATCCCAATGTTTAAGCATGTTGAACAGTGGAAACCCAGTTGTCAGGTCTTCAAAAACCATGTCACTGCAATAAACTTCATGAGGACAACCCTCCCTGAGCATCAGTAGCCCTGTGGTGTGATCAATTTGACTATCCATGAATACGATACCCTTAATCGCGGTATCTCTTATAGCCCTAGCTGGCTGTAAAGACGGGAAGGCGGCTAGCTGAGCTAGGAGGTCGGGGGAAGTATTGAAGAGAACCCAGTTTACCCCGTCTGAACTAACGGCAATGGAAGATTGAGTTCGCGGTGTGGCTTTAATTTTACCAGTACGGACTCCGAAACAGTTTTCGCAGTTGCAATTCCATTGAGGAAATCCGCCGCCAGCTGCTGAACCCAAAACCTTAACCAACATAATATCTAAGTATTAATTGACTCTGAAATAAATGATGAATAGCGCTATTCGGCACAAACGAAAACGCCAGACAAAGTCTGGCGTTTTCGTCGGAGTCCATTACTCATAATCCAAAAGTATGAGTATAAACTTCGCTCCGAAACAATCCGAGTGCTTTAGACTGTCTTGAAGTACATTGTTACTTCAAAGCCTAAGCGGATTTTTTGATAAGTTGGCTTAGTCCACATACTAATCTCTCCCAACGTTGAAAATAGACAATTAATTGAATGTCCACATAAAAGGACGATCTCAACCTAGCACAGTATGTACCCTTGTGACCAGTTAAATACCTCATTCTTTATCAAAATACGCAAGGATCGGATGCGATATGTATATATTATGTTTACAACAATAGACAACGTATTGATCACTGATACAAAGATCAAAGTAGCCGAGATGATTCAGAGGCCTAAGACGATTAACTATAAACGCCTGTTTTTAATGGAAAATTAGAAGTATTTCATATAAAACTCCAATTCAGCCTCCAAGGAACGCACTTGGTTTTCACTTTTCCTAAATCCGTGGCCTTCATCTGGGAAAGATATGTAGGCTACTTCAGTTCCCTGTTGTTGCAACTTGTTACAAATTAGTTCCGCTTGCGAGGGCGGAACGACTTTATCCTCTAAGCCTTGAAGCAGAAGCAAAGGAACGGAGATATTACTAATTTTATGGATCGGCGACCGCTCAATGTATCGACTCCTCATTTCTTGTATTGGGCCAATCAACTGATCAAGATAATGGGACTCAAATTTATGGGTCTCTCGCGCAAGCATTTCGAGATCACTAACTCCGTAGTAACTGACCCCTAACGCAAATAAGTCAGAATTTGCCAGGCACGCCATAACCGAATAGCCCCCAGCGCTGCCACCTCGGATCGCTATCCGGCCCGGATCAACTAGCCCCTCGTGAATCACATGTCTAACACCATTCTCAATATCCTCGATATCGACTAATCCCCAATTTTGATACAGCCGATGACGATAGTCTTTTCCCCATCCTGTACTTCCACGGTGATTTACATCAAGAAATGCGAAGCCACGGCTAGTCCAAAACTGAACTTTGAGATTCAACACAGCTCGTGCCGCGCTGGTGGGACCACCATGGACACTCACGATAAGGGGCGGCCTTTCTCCGTCATCAGCCCGCAGGCCAGTGTTACTTGGCGGATAAAAAAACGCATGCGCTTTTTCATTTTCACCAGTTTCAAATTCTTTGTTTAATGGACAACTTATCGATGTGAGCTCAAGTCTCTTCGCAGCTCCAACTAGACGTGCCGGAGTCGATTCCCTGCTGTCCTGAGTTCCTCTTGGTAAGGCGATTGAGTAGATGCCTGGGAGTTCAGTCGACGTGGCTCCGCAAAAAAATAAGGTTTCACCTGAAACACAGAGACATTCGACTTGACCAAAACCTTCAAGCATTGTCACGTAGCTACGTTCCTTTTCAGGAAGCCTTTTTTTCTCATCTACATCAACATGCAATACTGACCACTGACCTTCGGAACAAATACTAACTGCTATTGATCCATCTCCCCAAAAATCATAATTGTATTTGCCAAGTTGCCACTGAGCTGGACACACTTCAGCACTTAAAGGAAGGACGTTCGTGGGTTCCGTGCTTTCGAGCAGGCAGCTTGCGTCATACCTATAAATATTCCACCACCCCGACCAGTCCGAGATAAAATACAACCGCCCATCACTATCGAACCGAGGCTGTACTATTGAGGCTGCGCAACGACCTTCCAGATACTGCATACTGGAAAAGTGGCCTTCATCAGCTAACGAAGCAACTGCCAAGGTTGTAGTGTCCCAAGGCATGTTCGGATGATCCCACCATATGAAAGCGAGCGTGTTAGCGTCGGCTGATAATGTAGGAGACGAAACAAAATCTGATTTCGCAAACAATATCTCTCCTGCTGTCATTGCTGCCTTGCCAATCGGCAGAGAGACTATGCAATTTATTACCCTTTCAGCAGCGGATCCAATTGAATTCTGACTCCTGTGATCTTCCCTCACACAAATGAGGCGATCCCTCTTTTGGTCATATGCAAAATCAGCGTACCGAAAACCGCTATTTGGAAGTGTGACCGCCCTGATTTCAGAGTTTTGATATGCGTCGACGTTTCCTTTTTCTAAAGAAAGGACATAAACAGCTTGATCGGCGCAATTCACAAAAAAAATGCGGTTTTTAACTACAATATACGGTTTGCCCCCATACTCATGCACTTTGGTTCTAACATTGAAGCGAGAAGGAGTAACCTGCTTTGGCTTTTCTCGGCCTGTTTTAAGCCAAATTGCCATTCTGCTATGATCACCATCAATACAATTAGTAAAAAATATTCCCCTTTCCGTTGCCTGCAAATAACCAATTTCCCCGGAATAATCACTTGCCTCTTCGGCGGTAATCAGCGATCGCATCTTGTTAGCAGCGAGCTCCATAAATCTTCACATGACCAAATAGGTCTACCCCTTTTTATTAAAGGTGTAGATAAAAATAAATCCTGATAAACAAAGGCACGCTGCAAAAGAGAAAGCAGTCTGTATGGACGATGATAAAAGCGATACATTATCGGGCGAGAAATCAGCTCTTCCAAACTGCATAACAAACACTAATGTCACAATAACTGTACTTGCGAGCTGGCCTATTATGCGAGTAGTGGAAATAGCGGAAGACGCTAAGCCAAGATCTTTATCTTCTACAGAGCTCATCAAAAGCGTGACGTTTGGCGTCGAGAAAAAACTAAAGCCAAGGCCTGTAACGGCTAGTGCTACCGCGGTATGCACTATTGAGGATGTCGCATCCTGCAGTGCTAAAAAAATAAGACCTACTGTTGTGACGAGCATGCCCATCTGAGCGTATCGCCCTGCTTTATTATTATCGAACTTTCGACCAACCATGGGAGTGCAAAATGCCATGACCGTCGGCTGAATCATCATGATCATTGCCGCGGCAATAAGCGACATCTCTTTTAGATACTGAAGATAAAGGCTTATCAACATCACATTCATAAAGGTCGCTCCATACATGATCAGTGAAGCAACACAACAAAATGTAAAACTTCGGTTTTCACGAAACAATGACAGATCCCAGAGGGGGAAGTCTTCTTTAACTTCATATTGATAAAAAAGGTAGCCGGAAACTCCAGACATAACGATCAGCGCAACTCCGAACAATGAGTGAATTGTACTGACGCCCAGGCACAGGAGGGCTATTGCCGAAACATAGAACAATGCGCCAATGTAATCAAAGTCCCCAGGATTGTCTGCTGACCACTCGGTTCTAATTCGAAAGATTCCCACATAAAGCACAAAGAGCGCGAGAGGCACTTGCAAATAGAAAATTGAGCGCCAACCAAAGATTTCCGTCAGCATGCCGCCGAGGAATGGCCCCACAGCTAGGCCTACATAAATCAGCGAAATAACCCAACTTATCGCCTGCCCTCGGATATCCTTTGGGAATACTGAGGAAATAAGTGCCATTTGCGTCGCGTAAAGCATCGCTGCACCAAATCCTTGCAGAAAGCGGGAGATCAACAGCTCAACACCATTCGAAGCCATGCTAGCGAGTACGGAAGACACAATTACCGTGGCGGCACCAATTAAGAAGACCTTCTTCCGACCCCACATGTCGGCCAAACGACCAAATACCAGAACAAACATAGAGCTTGCCATTAGGAAAGCTGTTGGTATCCAGCTGACCTCCAGTGCCGTTAACCTGATGTCAACAGCTATCACCGGCAGAGCGGTATTCACGGAGGAAAGCATCACTGGCACAGCGAATGCATTCGGAAGAACCATGCAGAGCAGTAGTCGTTGCTCCGTAGTAAGAGGCAAATTTTTACTCACAACATTCTAATGGCAAGATCATCTCTCGCGAATTCGGGATTGTCGGGGAGAGCTCAATCATGCGCATACAAAGCTTTGAGTGTTCACTACGGAGATTCAAACCGAACCTGCTTTTTCATGAAGTCGTTTTCAAACGGCCCGCTATTATCAATTCTGCTTGCTGCATTATTTTGTCGATCAGCCCTTGCACGGTTGGCAAATCGTTAATTAAGCCAGCAACCATGCCGCAGGACCAAACCCCCTCGTCAACTTGCCCTTCTTGCATGACTTTCGGATAGACGCCAGCTACTTCTGACATGATGTCTTCAAACTTAATGTTTTCACCAAGCTCCGCCTCTTTCTCGAGGAGCCTCCCCGCAGCTGCATTGGACAGGACTCTCTCTGTATTCCTCAATGGCCGCATCACAAGCTTTGTATCCAATTCAGTGGCCGCAAGTAACGCTTTCTTGACATTATCATGAACTGGGGCTTCCTGCGTTGCTATGAATCTGGTGCCGAGATTAATCCCTTCAGCTCCCAATGCAAGAGCAGCCACCAAAGACCTTCCGTCAGCCATACCGCCTGAGGCAACGAAGGGTATTGCAAGCTCGTCTGCTGCCCTCGGAAGTAAAATAAAATTTGGAATATCATCTTCACCCGGATGTCCGCCACACTCGAAACCATCAACCGATACGGCATTACATCCGATATCTTGTGCCTTTAATGCATGTCTGACAGATGTACATTTATGAATGACTTTAACATTGTTCTCTTGTAGCTTCGGCAGCCACTTCTGGGGATTGTTTCCAGCTGTCTCCACTACGCTGATGCCTTGTCCGACTATCACATCAACCAGCCCTGCGTAATCAGGCGGGCTTAAGGACGGTAGGAATGTCAAATTTACTCCAAATGGTTTGTTGGTCAGGGTTTTACATTTAATGATTTCCTTCTCAAGCTTCTCCGGTGTGCCCTGGGTGAGAGCAGTTATAATGCCTAGCCCACCAGCGTTTGATACAGCTGCCGCAAGATCAGCAAATCCTACATAGTGCATACCACCTTGAATTATCGGATGCTTTATATTAAGCAACTTGGTTATCTTTGTTTCCATGTTCTACGCGCCCTTTTTAATTGATGCTGTGTCTTTTAATGTGAGTTTATCAACGATTTTTGGTCGATAATTTGTTCCGTTTAAGTCATGCGTAATCCAGCTGTCGGGTAGACATCGCAGTTACTGTCCCTTGGTCACTAGTGGCCAGCGTTATTTTGCTGTTTAATCAAGCCGTCAACGCGACACTTCGAGCTTCTCTTGTAGCCCTAAATAATATGCATAGCTACCAGTGTTTTTCCGATCTGATTCAGTTAGCTTTTTATGCCAAATTCAAGTTCCTCCAGACACTTAAGCGATTTACTCCGATATTTCAACAGTGGCAATGCAGCCACGCCTAGCCCTATTCAGTCTCCGGATCACAAGACAGACTGGGTGAGCGAAGTTGATATCAAATCGTTCCGTCAAGCAGCGGTGCTCGTGCCGATCACAAAGTCTAAGCATAATAATGACAGTAGCATAGTCCTCACGGTCCGCTCATCAAACCTAAAAAGCCATGCCGGCCAAGTCAGCTTACCCGGCGGAACATCGGAGGAGCAAGATAGCGACCTTGCTGCTACCGCCCTTCGAGAGACTTATGAAGAAATCGGTTTGAGACCAGAAG
>TARA_B100001057_G_scaffold501196_1_pt1 | contig 12032 bp, 5 predicted proteins | sample TARA_B100001057 | Tara Oceans TARA_B100001057 (sample SAMEA2621839) | marine metagenome | biome: marine biome (ENVO:00000447); feature: surface water layer (ENVO:00002042); material: "saline water (ENVO:00002010), including plankton (ENVO:xxxxxxxx)" | depth 5 m | reverse complement strand
TTGTCATCAGTATCTAGCACTCCGTCCCCGTCGTCGTCAGTATCGCAGACATCACCTTCCCCGTCACCGTCAGTATCTAACTGGTCAGCATTTGCTGTCAGTGGACAGTTGTCTTCGGTATCAAGTACTCCGTCCCCGTCGTCATCTGTGTCACAGACATCTCCCTCCCCGTCACCGTCGGTATCTAACTGGTCAGCATTCGAGGTTTGTGGACAATTATCACTTTCATCAGCTAACCCGTCTCCATCTGAGTCATAGCCTAGTGGGATAAATTGTCTAATCTGAGGTACATATTTTCCAGAGCCTGAACTATATCTAACCCAGGATATGGATGCCTTCTCATCACTATCAATGGATATGTCAGAGTGTATGGCATTGCCTCCAGCATCGGATGCTGTGTAGGTAGATGACCATGAATTTGTGTTAAGGTTATAAAATCTTGACTGTATTCTGTAGTGCAGCCCGTCCGTTCTCTGCCAAGAAACCCCTATCAAACTATCACTAGAATTACCAATAGATATTGAGGGATTTATAGCACTTTTACCACTATCTGTTAGTCTATTATTTGTCCAGGAGTTACGAGTTTTCATTATAGACGCATAAATAACATTCCTTCCATCATTAACACCCCACCACGTCACAGCGGCCTTACCATTTTGAAAAACTATCCTAGGTTTAGTAACTTCAAGTGACGCATTGAATGAATCCTCACCATCAGGTGATATTGACTGGGCGACCTCAAAGGTCCCATCCTCATCCCTATATCTAACCATTAACTCACCAGTAGGGTTGTCGGTTGCATTTGGTTCAAAGGGTCCAACTTCTTCTCTCCAGTAAATAATTGCATCTCCACTGTTATCTAAAGCAACTTGAGAGAATCCTGCATGATTAGATTTGTCATTATAAGTTTCTAAAACTCCCCAACTTCCATTGTAACCTTCTCTAAACTTACCGACTACATCATATCTCTCTGAATCATCAATGTTCCACTCCTGCCAAGTAATAATCATATCACCACTATCATTATATGCTACAGATGGAAGCTCCTTATTATTAGATGAGGAGCTAATTACTTGTTCACCTTTCCATACACCGCCAACTAATTCGTTTGAGATAATTTTAAAGTCGAAGTCGTGATTCTCAAGCCATACCGCAGCGACATCACCTGAACTATTCATTGCGGAACTGCTTCTGAGATGATATCTAAAATCTGATGATGAGATTGTGACTGGGGAGTCCCAGTTATCAGAGTTATAAGGCCTGTAGATTGAAATTATGCCCTGATCTCGGAACGGTTCTGCAATAATAACAGCATCTCCCCTATAGTTCATTTTTACGTTAGCAGCATAAATATCCCCAGAGTACTCAGAGATATTTGACCACTCATTATTTTTATCTCTGGTAGCGTAGGAAAGCTTGTTATTATTTGCATTAACAAAGCTGAATGCGGCCTTATTATTTTCTGAGTTTTTTGATGAAGCAATTGAAGGAAATAGCTGATGAGATGATGTATTAAATTCTTTTAAATTTTTAAAATTAGATGACATATCAAGAATATTATTCCCCTCATAACCAGTACCTGGTGCATCAGAACTTATATAATCATTATTAACTAACCAACTCCTGAAACCTTCTTTGAAATGGTCACCGTAAGATGGTGTTGCGAGTGTATACTTTGAATCAGTAAGGTAAATACTTACGTAAGGATCATAATTTAGTGGGAAAGCTGTCCAATTACTCATGTATGAATTCTCAGCCTTTGAGATGTCAGCAGTTAGATAACCTAACTTTTTATTGTCTTGAAGGTCTAAAGAGTGAGAAGCTGGAGGCCAGGTTCCAGCTGTATGATTCATTCCTATTACGTGACCCATCTCATGTATTAGCACACCTGCGCCTGCATCTTTATCAAGTACTATAGACGCACCCTTTTTATCAAGAACGCTAGAGTATAAGTATGTGGTTCCAACAATTCCTGTCTTTTCAGCATCACAATCTAAAAAGATTAGGTTAAGGTAATTTTTCTTTACTGCGGGACCATTTCCAATTTGAGCTAGAGCTTGATGAGGGGATCCAGTTACGTGATAGTCTTCGTTAAAAAACTTTGTTACCCCAGCTAACTCAAATGAGGACCAATTACCAGAGTCGTAAAGTACGTTGTACTCTTTATTTAATTCTTTAATTAAATCTTGAACTTTAGAAACAGTGATAGGTATCTCATCTAGAGACTCATCATTAGTAATCAATACCGCATTAATCATAACTGAGTTTGTATCATTAACAGAATACTCCTCATATACAAAGTCGACATTAGAATCAGAGTCAAATTCTAAAGTATAATAGGTAATACCTGTTGATCCTAGCTTCCAGTCAGGGTCTTGAACGGAAACATCTGTACTCCACTGATTCTCATCATACTTACCATAATTTGTTGCTATTAAATTATAGGTACCAGACTTTTCAACCGTGTAATAAATTCTTGCATTTTTATTATTCCCAGAGTCATCATCTTGCGCAACAATATTCCCTTCTGAATCAAGGAGGTATAGCTTTGTATCCATAGAACTCCAATCTTCTCCACCCCACCAACCTCTTAAGAAGGGCTCGATATTATATAAGTCAATTACAAGATTTTCATCTTTTTTCAAAACAACGGAATAACTATGAACATCGTCACCCTGCGAGAAGCTACCATTCTCTGTATAATTCCACTCCTCACTAGAGTTAGCTGATTCATTTATTTTATATGTTTGCGTTACTGGTCTAGGACTGTCGTAACTAGTCAAATTAATGTATGAGTTATTCTTAATGACACCTAACTTATACCCCCCCTTTTCATTCTTATATGGGCTGACCTCAATTTGATACTCTCCATTTGGGCTGTCACCAGGAATTACGTAGCTTTTTGGAGTGGCAGTAGAGTTTGTTGAATATATTTTTGAGAATTCAATCATATAGGTTCCATCTGGCTTGATGACACTTATTTGTACCTCACCAAATGCACCATAATAAATTCCAACTTGAACCCCAGTAAACTCTATCTTTATATCTTCGTTATCAACTTTGGTAAATTTCCATACGTCATTACCGTATGCTTTAAGAAAGGACGTCACTATATTTTCCTCATTATTTGCAGTAAAAATTGGATTTTTAATTTGATTATCTGACTTAATTAGGGGCCTAAATCTTGCATCATGGCTATGATACGTCATGTTATCGTGATCCCCTCTGTGTACAAGGTGACATGTAGACTCATCGAATCTATTAATTTGCGCAAATAGAGAATTACAGAAAATAAGAAAAAAAAGGAGATAGGGCTTATGATATTTCTGGGCTAAAACCATAACCTAAAGTATTAATATTAAAATAAATTTAAAAGATATTAAATACTTATTTTACACTAAATCTGAAGATAGTTTCAGAGAGATATCTCTCTCCTGGTTGTAGTAAAGTAGATGGGAAGTTTATCTCATTTGGTGAATTTGGATAGTGCTGAGTCTCAAGACAGAAACCAGTCCTAAAATTATAAAATCCATCACCCTTCGAATTAAGACTTCCATCCAGGAAGTTACCTGAATAAAACTGTAAGCCAGGCTGATCAGAAAACACCTCTAGTAACCTCCCTGATACTTCCTCATATGCCGATGCAACAAATCTAACCCCCTGATTTTGATCGTTTAAAACCCAGCAGTGGTCGTAACCAATTCCATATTCTAACTGTCTATTCTTAGATTCAATATCTCTTCCAACTCTCTTAGATTCTAAAAAATTAAATGGTGTACCAATGACTTCACGAAGTTCACCCGTAGGAATAAGTGTCGGGTCCACGGGTAGATATGAGTCCGCATTTATTAAAATTTTATGATTCAATATGTTATTATTGAAATTTGCTGTTAGGTTAAAGTATGAGTGCTGTGTTAAATTTATTATGGTCGTTTTATCCGTCTCGGCCTCATACCTAACACTCAACTCGTCATCATTATTAAGACTATATGTAACAGTGACATCTAAGTTACCAGGGTAGCCTTCCTCCATGTCCTCACTCAGATATTTTAAGGATAGTGTCGCAGATGAGTCGTTATATTCTTCTTTAGCCTCCCAGACAACCTTATCAAATCCCGTTACCCCCCCGTGGAGGTGATTTTCATTATTATTTCTTTCTAAAGTATAGTTTATATTTTCAATGTTGAATTTACCGTCAGCTATCCTATTACCGTATCTTCCAATGAGTGCACCAAAGTAAGGACTTTTATTTTCGTAGTCACTCAAGTTATCAAACCCCAATACTACATCTTCGTAGATACCTTCTCTATCTCCAACTTTCCAAGATGTTATTATTCCACCATATTCAATAATACTAATCTCCATACCACCTTTATTTTTCAATGTGTACTCATAGATTTTTACTCCTTCCACTGTCTCACCAAATAACTGTTTATCTATACGAACTGATGACATACTATCCTTGTTAATATTTTCACATCCATAAAATAGAAATAAAAGTAATAGAAAATTGATATTTTTCATTAGTGCCTTAGAGATGATTATTTAAATTTAATTTCTTTTTTCAATAACTACCTTAACTCTACTGACCTCATTTTCGCTTTGTAGCTCAAGAATATATATACCATTATCGAAATTAGATACATTAACGTCTAAACTATATCCTGTGCGAATCACCGATACTGGCTTAAATACTTCTCCCTTCATATCAATAAAATTTATGCTCTTAATATCTAATCCTGGCTTTAGTGATATCTTTAATAAGTTATCTGCTGGATTTGGATATATTTTAATTATAAATATTGGATTTTCAGTAGAGAGAGGGGCCACATCAAAGTGAGCTTTAAATTTTGAAAAACCTTTCAAATCTACCTCTAGAGTGGGGCTATTTAAATCCAGATTTTCATACTGGGTCAACGATTCATCAGACCAGTGAGAAAAAGAAAAACCAGGATTAGACTTTGCATTAATCTTCACTGGGACACCTTCAAAATACTTACCAGTCCAGTCAGAAGTATTTATAATTAGATTATCATTTAACTCAATGGATCCCATTTCATTATCTTCGATAGAAAGTGAGAGGTTCTGAATACTTGGGAGATTAAATGTAGATTTAATGTGCTCTCTACAGAAGAAAGATCTATTATTAGAAAAATTCTTCATTTCGTTGACATAGTCCTCATAATTCCAATTTTGCACGTAATTTCTCCATCTATCAAAATGTGAAGGAATTTCAATTTTTATTTTATCAATCATAGAGTCAATGTGATTTGAAAATCTTTCAGGTAAGAATCTAGAATTGAGTTCGTCAGAGTACCTATTGATAAACTTATTTCTAAATTCTAAGTTCTCGACTAATCTCCTAAATAGTAAAGTAGACCAAGGAGGGTTAGGCCAATTGGGACCATTTTCATTCAGGGCAAAATTTAAAGTATTGTAGTTATACCCTAACCAGGAGGGGTGACTACCGAAACCAAAATCAGTATCATAAATTATCCATCTCCACTTTCCCTCCTTGTGTTTCCAATACTTTATATTATTTCCTGGCCAGTCGTGATTATTAAAATAGACCTGAGAGACTTGGTATATAATATAATTATCTATATCCACCCTATCCTGTACATAGTCATAATTAGCTTTAGAGGCTAAACTATTATTATATACAAAATTAATAAGGTCATCATAATCCTCTGAAGAGCCGTGAACTAATTCTGAATTGTTAGTGAGTATATCTATCTCATCCGGGTCAACATCATGTTTCGATGCTATAAAATGCTCATTTACCTTCTCCCTCATATTATATATACCCCAGTAATCACCATTGATATAGGTCACTACAGGTCTATAAGATTGATAATCAAGTCCAGTTCCCTCCAGGAGGCTTGTAATTGCAGCATCTTTAATTGATGTCCTTAGCCAGTCTTGTCCAGAGTTTCTTAAGATAAAGGATTGAAATTCAGAGTAGTCAAGATCTGGAAATAACTTATAATTAATTGAAGAGGTACCATACTTTCCCCTAGCAAATATTGAGAATGACCTCTGGGCTTGCCCCCTACTCCATCCTCCAAATATTTTAACACCAGCATTAAAGCTTGTCTCAAAATTATTATTATTCTGATATAAAGAGAAATGGATGGGTCTCTCCCAATCCTCCCAGAAATTAGCTCCAAAATGCGGATAATTTTGATCATAGGAATCTCCAAAAACGTATATACCATCATCCGCATCAAATAAGTTATTGGGCTCTGTGATTAATGAAACGACAGGTAAGGTATGATTTACGTTATATATATAGGCCTTCGATTTAGTAGTTGATGGGATATGCCCAGCCTCAAAAACCCTGGCCCTGACAACAGTAGTATTTTTAATATTTATTGGGGTTGAGTAAATCATTGAATTTTCTTCGGGTTCTGTTGAGTCTAAGGTGTACCTAATCACTTCATCCGAAGACACACCGGAGAGAGACAAGTTTACCTCTCCTGTGAACGATCCTCCATCATGTGAGAAAATAATATCTGTCTGATTAGATCCCTCATAAAAAATTGATGAATTCTTAAATCCAGGAGTTGGAGATTTAAAGTGGACGACATCATTATTATCTGAAATCCCAATTGAGATATCGGCAGGTAAACCCGTGACATTCATCTCACTAATTTTATTACCGCTAGGATCATATAATGAGATGTTCTCACCAGCCGAGGAAATCTTAAAATTTGTATGGAGACTCAAATTATTTAAATTAAGTAAGTCAGGAGGTATTACGCCAAGACCTGGATCATCATTTTTCAGGGAAACACTCAGAAATGGGATAATTGTAAAATCTGAGGATGTGCCAGAGATATTATGGGCTTGCAGTGCGAAGACATTTTCACCAGAATTTACTATACCATTTAAACTTGTTATAGTGACACGGTCAGGCATCTCGTTCCTGTAGATTGCGCTCTCATGGTCAGTGTAAGGGACTGAGTTGTACAGAGGGGGATTCCCACCTATATTTCTTCTACCTACTTCAACACCATTGACATATGCGACAAAGGCGTCATCATAATCAACATCTAGTATCAGACTCTCTACATTATCTAAATCGTTTAGTTGAAAAGTTTTTCTTATAAATAGTGATAATGTACCAGTAGGTATTTTTGTCTCATCGTCTCCGTCTCCGTAACCAAATCCACTTCTTCCATTGTCCCAACTTGCATCAATAAAATCCTCACCTTTCCAGTTAGATGGAGTACTGCCATCAGGAATTACATATTTAAATTCGTCACCCCAGTTTATCAATGTCTTGAAAATGTTAGAACTACCCCTATCCTTACCGGATGCCCAGATGACAATATATTCCTTTGGACCTAGCGATATATCAGGAAATACCCATTTTTTTGGGTTATCATCCTTATCTGAAACCGTCCAACCACCTAAAGAAATACTTTCGTCCCCATAATTATAGAGTTCAAACCAGTCCGGTGAATCACCTTCCTCATCAATGAATAAGGAATTTGACGATACAGCTTCATTTATCCTTACTGACTGAGAGATACAATAAAGAGGTGCAAGAAAAATATAATAAAATATTAAAATTCTAATTTTGAACAATCTCTAGTTCTGATTACATATTTGACCACTCCTCGATGGAATCGTTATTCATTTTAATATAATCTTGGTTATTAGCCTTAACCGATAGCTCTAAAGATTTTTTGGCAATTTTTACAGCTTCCCTGTACTTACCATTAGCGGCTAGGATTAATGACTGTTGTCTAAGTTGAAAGAACCTAGGATTTTCTGTCATTTCCATAGCTTTGTTCATCCATTTCAGAGCAATATCAAGTTTATTGTTTTCTTGTAGATAATATACAGCCGCAGAGTAATAATCACTTGATTTAGGGTCACCGTCCATAACTGATTCAATTTGATTCTCTACAAGTTGTCTGGTAGGTACTTCTATGGGAACTTGTACGAAAGTATCGTCCCACGAGAATACTAGGTTAACGTCGTTATTAGTTATGTTATCGAATGATATTGTGAATGTCTCAACAGTATGACTGTTGTATACGTTTGTTGCAAAATCAGATTGAAAAACTACCTTACTCTCGTCCCAGTTCCTTGGCACACTCCACAGGTCAGTATCTGAGTAGAGTATTATACTCCAGCTATCCTCATTTGGTATAGAAAAAGCTGAGTATGTACCCTCCTTGATATTCTCACCATTGATCGAGACATCGGATGAGAAACTAATCTCGGTGCCACTATTTGCACCTGTTCTCCATAATTTTCCGAAAGGAACCAAATTCCCAAAAATATCTCTACCCCTCTTCGAAGGTCTATTATATTCAACTTCTATCTCAGTTAATCCAACTGTCTGCTCAACTTTAGAAGCTGTACTTGCAGAGGGTGTCTTTAATTGGGAGAAACCATAAAAACATAGTAGTGAAAAACATAAAGTGTAAATTAATTTCATAGTATAAATTTTAATTAGGTAGTAAAAATATAAATAAAAAATAAATTCTTATTTAACCTGTGAGCCTCGTGCCGGGATCGAACCAGCGACCTAGTGATTACAAATCACTTGCTCTACCATCTGAGCTAACGAGGCTAATTTTAATTTCTCGCAAATATAATATCAATTTAAAAAGAAAAAAATCTTATCATCATTTCTAGAGATAAGTTTAAATTTAGAAGTAAAAAAGGTGACCTCTTACCTTCTTATTTGAAAACTCAATGGTAGGTAGAGGAATTTTAATGTAACTGAGGGCATTAAACACGTGAGACATGAATCTAGAATTCGTCTTAATCTTTGAAAAATCAATATCAAGTGATAAATAAAATTGCCTATACCTCTTATAATTAGGGATTTCAACTCCCCTATAACTTAGTCTATTTTCAAACTCTCCAATCATGCCATCAGACCCGTAACCTACAGAAAAGTTAATCCACTCTGGTATTTTCTTTAAATTGAATAGCCTCTTAGGAGAGAAGGAAAACCAGTAGGTGTATCCGTTATAATCATAAACAAACTCAGAAAATAAATTATTCTTGCCTAGCAGACCATTTGCATTTCTAGCATATAAAGATCTACTAAATGATAACTTTGGCCTAATAATCTGTTCACCAAATAACTTCTGCTGGTAAATAAAAAAAAGAGATCCAAAAGCATTTGCAACCATATCAGATATGGAAAAACCCCAACCATCATAGTAAGCATCAAAAAATTCAATTGGCGTCTCAAGGATAAGACCCTGAAAACCTCCTATGTAGAGAGATTGCCTCTCGGAAAAATTAAATTTTTTCATTAGGGAGTAACCTACATTACTTTCAATATATGAGGCATAGAAGTGCCCAAACTTATCGATTTGATTCCAACCCTTTAGGTCGTTATAGAAATGGAAAGGTACTCTTTTCTTATCTGAATACCACTCATTTTTAAGGTATGACATGGCACCTGTTAGAACTGCCCCCTCTACTACAAGAAATTTATAAAAATTTTTATCTATTTTATTTTTTGTAGAGTCTAATGAAAATAAGGGAGTAGAGCAAATAAGAAATAAGAAAAAAAGAATCTTAACCTTCAAAATAGAGACTTAATGTTTGAGAGATCAATATTTCCACCACAGACAACTACCAGACATTTTGATTTATTAGGAATTTTTAATTTATTGAAAATTATCGGGACAAAACATGCAGAGGCAGCAGGTTCTGGCACAATCTTTAATCTTTCAATCATCACCTTTAGAGATTCAATCATCTCCTCTTCGGAAACATTGATAATTTCATCGACATATTTTTTAACATATTCAAAAGTAAGATTCCCAGCGAAAGGAGCCGCCAAAGTATCTGCTATCGTCTTATTTTTTAATGTATCAAAATTTTGTGGTTTACCAGATTCTATACTTTTAGTCATGACATTAGAATTAACGGGTTCTACACCAATTACTTTAATATTAGGATTTATCTGTTTCAAGAAACATGCCATACCTGATATTAATCCACCACCTCCTATGCTAATAAAAGCATAGTCTAATGTCTTAATTTCATTTATTACCTCAAGAGATACTGTTCCCTGCCCTGAGATGATATCTTGGTCATCAAATGGATGTACAAATATCAAGTTTTCCTTATCAATTAACTCCTGACAAGTGTCCATCATTTTTCCTTTTGTGAGTACCACATCACCACCATATGATTTAGTTGCATTAATTTTTGATTTAGATGCGGTGTGCGGCATAACAATTTTTGATTTTATACCGAACTGAGAGCAAGCCCAAGATGTTGCCTGCGCGTGATTTCCAGCTGATATGGCTACAACACCTCTTAACCTTTCCTCATCGCTTAATTTTAAAACCTTATTTACTGCACCTCTAGCCTTAAAGGATCCTGTCTTCTGCATCAACTCTAATTTAAAGTAAATATCCAAATTAAACTTTTTATTAATTGATGAGGATGTTATTATAGGTGTCCTATTTATGTAAGGCTCTATAATTTCTAAAACTGAGTAAAAGCTTTCTAGGTGTGGAAAATTCAAACTTTATTAATAAGATTAAGTTGAAGCTTTAGAGATTCTACCTCCTTGTCAGAATTATTAATTTTTTCCATGTATTCCTTCTTTAAATTATCAGCAGCAACAGATTCTTTCAGATAATAAATATTGTTTTTTAGATTTTTAATTTCAGACTGTATTAAATTTATTTTTTTTATAATATCCGATTTTTTCTTAATAATCTTACTTTTAGAGTAAGGATTTTTAGCAAGTGAATTAAGTTCAACAATAAATTTAAATTTATCAAAATCATCCTTATCCATAGATTTAGAAGATTTTTCTACAACTAACTCAATGGTATACTTGAACTTCTCTTTTACCTTATCTATTTTATCTTTAGGTACATGGCCTATTTCTAGAAATCTAACTTGATGCTTGAAAAATTGATCTTGATCAAATGAGTCACTATCTAGAAGTGCTTCAATTTTTTCACAGATCTCAATTTTTTTAGAGAAGTTATCCTCATACATTTTTATTGTGTCCTTATCCTCGACTCTCATCCTCTCATAGAAGAAATCACATGCCTCTTTAAATTCATTATAAATTGAGTCTTTCTTTTTAATTGGAACCTTACCTATTTTTTTCCACTCCTTTTGTGTAAGCTGAATTTGTTTAGATGTCTCCTCCCACTTATCGCTATTTTTTAAAGAATTAACCTTATCAATTAGATCTTGTTTCTTGTTAAGATTAGAATTATACGATTCGTCAATTTTCTTAAAAAAATTCGATTTATTAGCAAAGAATTCTTTAAAAGAGTTCCAGAATTCTTTACTGATATTTTTAGATGACGGCTTAGGTATTCCTCCAATTGAATTCCATTTATCTTTTAAGGATAAAACAATCTTTGTCTTAGAGTTCCATTCTCTTATATTATCAGATTTAAAATTTTTGAGTGATATTATCTCATCTAGTAAACTTGATTTTTTCTCAAAGTTTTCATTAAGTGAGACCTTAATATTTGATATAAACTCTTTTTTCTTCTTGTACACTTCATCTGATGCTTTCTTAAGTCTATCCCATATCTTATCTTGAAAATCCTTACTTACAGGGCCAATATGTTTAAACTCAGAATGAAGCTCATTTAGCTTCGAAACGGACCTCATAACATTTGAGTCATTAATTAGGGACTCTGCCTTATCACATATCGCAGATTTAAGCTCTAAATTCTTTTTTCTATCTAAGTCTTTGAGCTCATAATAAATTCCTCTATTATCATAAAACCTGTCAAGTAAAGCATTATAAGTTGTCCATAATGATCTGTCTTTTGAATTCTCTACCTGTCCAATCTCTTTCCATAAGTTTTGTAACTCTTTGACTTTGTTAAATGTGTCTTTATCTTCGACTCCATTGACCAAGTCTCTTAAATTCCTGACGATTTCTTTCTTTTTCTTTATCTTTTTAATGGGATCAAGATCAGCATTAGATTGAGAATTATCACTATTTTCAAGGGTTGATTTCAATTCTTGAACAGGCTCTTCAGACAGTGGTTTCGATTCTTGAA
>TARA_B100001057_G_scaffold63213_2_pt1 | contig 12036 bp, 14 predicted proteins | sample TARA_B100001057 | Tara Oceans TARA_B100001057 (sample SAMEA2621839) | marine metagenome | biome: marine biome (ENVO:00000447); feature: surface water layer (ENVO:00002042); material: "saline water (ENVO:00002010), including plankton (ENVO:xxxxxxxx)" | depth 5 m | reverse complement strand
CATTGATGGCCCAACAGGGGGAAGTGATCAATCATATCTATGATGGAAATGAACAAGCCTCTGCCGAGCTTTTTGACGAGGCAGAAATGGCCTATCGCAGGGCGCTGTCAAAAGCCCCCGAAAAACCGGAGGCCCTGTATAACCTTGGAAATACCCATTTCCAAGAACAAGATTTTGATGAGGCCAAACAACGCTTTTTTCAAACCCAAAAATTTGCGGAGAACAAATCCAGTAAACACCATGCTTTTCACAACCTTGGCAATGTGTTCATGAAACAAAAAGACTATGCCAAGGCCGTAGAGGCCTATAAAAATGCCCTGCGAAATAATCCCGAGGACGAAGAGACCCGATACAATTTCGCTTTGGCCAAAGAGTTGTTAGAAAAGGAACAACAGCAAGAACAAAACCAAGATAAAAACGATCAGCAGGATCAAAATGATCAAGAGGATCAGCAGGATCAAGACAACAAGGGCGATAATAAAGAAGGCGATAAGGACAAAGATCCTGGAAAGGAAGATGAGGATAAGAAGGGAGATGAAGGAGAGGACAAAGAGGATAAAAAAGACGAGGGGGATCAAGAAAAACAGAAACAACCGGAGCAGGGTGATTCTGAAAAAGAGCAACCCTCAAAACCTCAACAAACTGAACTTTCTCCAGAGCAGGTTAAAAGCTTGTTGGAGGCCATGAGCAATCAAGAGAAAAAAGTACAAGACAAAGTGAATGCCGAGAAGGTTCAGGGAACACCCGTAAGAGGACAAAAAGATTGGTAAAGATTTATTGATGAAAAATGTTTTTGTTAGCGTTTTAGTGATGATGATGGCCCTCGGTCAGGCGATGGCTCAAGGGGTGAGTTTTGAAGCAAAAGTTAGTAAAAGAACCCTGGGATTGAATGAGCGGCTGCGGGTAGATTTTATCATGAATGAAAACGGGGATGATTTTACCCCACCAAGTTTTAGTGGATTCAGAGTCGTTGGTGGACCCAATCAGTCCATCAGCAATTCTTGGGTCAATGGAAAAAGAAGCTTTTCCAAGACCTACACCTATTTTCTGACCCCCACCCAAAAAGGAGCCTCAACCATCGCTCAGGCCACCATTGATATCGATGGAGAAACATACAAAACGACTCCGGTAAAAATTACTGTAACAGAGGCAGTCGAGGTTCCCAGAAATCCCAACAGTCCTGAGTATTTGATCGATGACAATCTCCATTTGGTTGCTGAAATATCCAATACCAGTCCCTACCTCAATGAGGCCATTACAGTGGTCTACAAATTGTATTTTAGAAGCCCATTGCGAATTTCAGATGGAAGAGCAGTGGAGAACCCTCAGTTTGCTGATTTTTGGAGTCACAACATCGACATCCCTCAGCTCAAAGTTGAAAATTCCACCTACAAAGGGGAACCCTACAGTGTAGTGGTCTGGAAGAAAAGCATCCTATATCCCCAAAAAACCGGAAAGCTTACCTTGGAGCCGCTCAGCCTCAGCTTGGTCATCGATTTACCCTCCAATCGCAGAGATTTTTTTGGTAACAGAATCCTACAGCAATCTTCCAGAACGATTACGGCTGGGAGAAGAACCATCGATGTCAAATCATTACCCGATAAAGGCAAACCGGTGAATTTCATGGGGGCCGTTGGACAATTCAATTTTGATGCACTGATCAATAAAAATTCACTAAAAGCTACGGAGTCCTTTGAAATCAAACTCAAGGTGACGGGCAATGGTAACCTCAAGCTTTTTAACTTACCCAAATTGGTTTTGCCCAATACATTGGAAGTTTTTGAGCCGGAACACGCTGAAAATGTGAAAACCACACTGTCCGGTATGCAGGGGAATATTGAGGACAACTACACCGTTGTCCCCCGTTTCCAAGGAAAATACCCTGTCGCTTCGGTCTCCTTTTCTTATTTTGATCCCAAAAAAGAAGAGTATTTTACTTTACGATCCAGCGAACATATCGTAGATGTCTATGGTGGTCCTGTGGCCAATAATTTAAATGACAATACTACATATGTTGCTGCTAAGCAACTTTTGGCCAATACAGACGAATCTTTCCGATTCATCAAATTGAAACCCAATTTAGAGCCCATCGTCAAAAAGGAATTTTGGAACAGTAAACTGTTTTATGCCTTGTTAACTTCCCCCATGTTTTTATTAATTGCTTTTGTTCTCCTAATGCAGCGCAATCAAAGAATTGCTGGTGATGTGGAAGGATCAAGACTTCGGGTGGCCAACCGTTTGTCCAAAAAATATTTGGGCGAAGCCAAAAAGAATTTAAAAAATAAAACGCTTTTTTACGATGCACTCGAAAGGGCGCTTTACAACTATTTGAAGGCCAGACTAAAAATCAAAGCAGATGACTTCAGCAAGGATAAAATAGCGGAGATTTTGTCCGGCAAAAAATTGGCAGAAGCGGAAATTCAGTCATTTATTGCCCTGTTGGAAAACTGTGAAGTGGCCCGATACTCTCCTGCTACGGATGCCAAGATGCAACAGGATTTTGACCAAGCTCTTTCTGTAATTTCTAATATTGATAAAAAATTATGAGAAAGCTTTTGATGCTCCTTTCTGTTTCATTTTTCTATTGCTCATTGGCTTTGGGTCAGGAAACAGAAACCACTTTCGAAAACGCCAATTCTGCCTATAACGCCGGACAGTTTGAAAAAGCGGTGATGCTTTATAAAGAGATTTTGGAGAGCGGCCGGCACAGTGCCGAACTCTATTTTAACTTGGCTAATTCATATTACCGTTTGAACCAAGTGGGGGAGAGTATATTTTATTTTGAAAAGGCGAAACAACTGCGACCAAAAGATGAAGACATTAATGTGAACAGCGCTTTTGCTCAAAACATGGCCATAGATGCAGTAGAGGTATTACCCAAATCCCAAGTCACCCAATTGCAAGAAAAGACCATTGACCTGTTTTCTCAAGACGGTTGGGCTTATTTTATTATTCTTTTGGCTTGGTTGCTGGTTCTTTTTTGGGGACTTTATTTACGGAATAAAGTTCCGTTAATCAAAAGGACTTTCTTTGTTTTCACTCTTGTTCTGGGAATGTTACTGATCGGTTCACTGTCTATTGCTGTTATTAAATCTGCCAACAATGCCGACACGACCTATGGCATACTGTTTGATGAAAAAATTGATGTATGGGCGGAGCCCAATTCTCGGGCGGAGGTTTTATTTTTACTCCATGAGGGGACCAAAGTTCAAATGTTGGATCAATTACAAGAATGGCAAAAAATCAGAATCTCCAACGGTTCAGAGGGTTGGATTAAAAACTCCAAAGTGAGAAGCCTAAAAGTTGTTAAATAAGGTCATCCGGGAGCTCTTTTGAAATTTTGCTTCCCCAACTAAAGAGGTATTCCCCCAATTCGGTGATGGGTTCGTAAAGGATGGAATTCTCCATCATTTCAGTATCGATAATCGTGACCCATGTATTGAGTTTTCCTAAAAAAAACAAGGCCACACTCATCAATATCGCCCATTTTAAAACGCCGAAAAAAGCACCTAAAAATTTATTAAAAAGTCCCAATGAGGCTTTACTGATGATTTTAGTCAAAACTCGGGCCAATACCGAAATGGCATATACGATGATGATAAACACGATTAAATAAGATCCGGTTTGGACGGCCACAGGATTCCAATCAAAGAATTCGTTTAAAATATCGCCAATAAAACCCGAGAATTCTACCGCGCCCAATAGCCCCAAAAACAAAGCCCCCAAACTGGCTACCTCAACAATGAAACCCTTATATAAACCTTTAATAAATCCAAAACCTAAGGCAATGGCCAGTATGATATCGATTGTATTCACTAGTGCGAAAGTACTTTATTTTTGGGAATCTCTCTCCGAGATTAACTCTAAAGCCAGTATCTTTGAGGGTGCAAAAAAGTCAAAGTAGAGATAAAAAATTAAAGGAGCGTTGGGATCAATTACTTATTGTCCTCACTGAGCGTTTTTCCGACGGTGAAGCCTTGGATGTCGAAGGCGTTTTGTATTTGATCGGTTTGCAAGAATTGGGTCAGGTTCATAAAAAAATGAAAAAAGACGACAATGTCAACCTGATCCATGTTGGTATCTGTACCGTATTGGAGCCTTATGGTTACTACCGATTTGATTTTTTTGACGAAGAGGGCTGGCCTCATTTTGAACTTTTGGAGGCTTTGCCTCCGCTCAAACCCGGAGAGCAAAGTATTTTGATGAAAGAAGCACTGGTAGCGTATTTTTTAAAACGAGAGCTAATTCAATAAATGTTTACTTTTGTCGCATGATTGATAAGATTAATGAAAACCTGACCCTGGTCAATGCTTTTGATGCTCAATCCAAAGAAGAGGTTGAGGCTTTTAGAATAAAATATTTGGGTAAAAAAGGGATTTTAAATGACTTTTTTGCTGCCTTTAAGGAGGTGCCTCCTCAAGAGAAAAGAGACTACGGGCTGGCTCTTAATACCCTTAAAAATTCAGTGGTCGAAAAGGTGAAAACTCTTCAAGTCCAAACCACCGATACTGCATCTCAAGGCAATCACGGTGATTTATCCAGACCGGGTTTTCCCCTGGAATTGGGTGCCCGACACCCCCTTTCCTTGGTCAAAAACAGAATTGTAGATATTTTTTCTCAGATAGGGTTCAACATTTCTGAGGGGCCGGAAATTGAGGACGACTGGCACAATTTCACCGCTTTGAATTTACCGCAATATCATCCTGCCAGAGACATGCAGGACACTTTCTTTATTCAAACCGATCCGGATATCTTATTGCGGACTCATACTTCCTCTGTTCAAGTGAGGTACATGGAAAACAATCACCCTCCCATCCGAACCATTTCACCGGGAAGGGTTTTTAGGAATGAGGCTATCTCTGCCAGAGCCCATTGTATCTTCCATCAGGTAGAGGGCTTGTATATTGACAAAAATGTCTCTTTTGCCGATCTAAAACAAACCTTGCTTTACTTTACCAAAGCCCTTTTTGGGAAGTCAAAAATTCGCTTGCGTCCTTCTTATTTTCCGTTCACTGAACCCAGTGCCGAAGTGGATATCTACTGGGGACTGGAGACAGAAACAGATTACCGCATCACCAAAGGAACAGGTTGGTTGGAAATCATGGGATGTGGCATGGTCGATCCCAATGTCTTAAAAAACTGTAATATCGATCATGAAAAATACTCTGGTTATGCTTTTGGGATGGGTATTGAAAGAATTGCAATGTTGTTGTACCAAATTGGAGACATTCGTTTGTTTTTTGAAAACGATGTTCGTTTTCTCTCCCAATTCCAATCGGTGAATTAATCCAATTTTTTGACGAGTTTTTTAAAGACTTTCTAAGGGTTTTTTCCCCAAGTAAAGGATATTGAAAACAGCTTCTATGAAGGGAACTCTGGTGGAATATTTTTGGTTGATCATCTTTGCCAATTGGTTAGCGTAATAGCCCTCTGCTACCATTTTCATTTCCATTTGGGCGGCCTTAACTTAATAGCCCTTGCCAATCATTCTGCCAAAAGAACGGTTTCGGCTGAAAACAGAATAGCCCGTTACCAAAAGATCCTCCAAATAGGAGGAGTTGTTGATATTGCATTTCATTTTGTAAACATCTTTGATAAAGCGCTTCATTTCTCTTATGGCATTACTCATCAATACACTTTGAAAATTATCACCATATCCTAAGGCCATAGCAATCCCTGAAGCAATGGCATAAATATTTTTGAGCATACTGGCATATTCTGTCCCCATTATATCATTGGAAATCGTGGCTCGGATGTATTTGGTTTTAAGCATGGCAGCCATCGTTCTTGCCAGTTTGTTTTCCTCACTGGCGATAGTGAGATAGGACAAACGTTCCATAGCGATTTCTTCAGCATGGGACGGGCCTGTAATGACACCAATTTTTTCTAGGGGGGTATTGAACTTTTGGTTTAGATGTTCTCCCACGATTAACATACTTTCTGGAACGACTCCCTTGACAGCAGAAAAAATTATTTTATCATTTAAGGGGTGGTTAAATTTTTTCCAATTCAATCGATATAAAGGCTGAGGGAATGGCAAGGACCAATAAATCGGCTTCAGACACGACATAGTTGATGTCTGAACTTATCTTAAACGTTTGGTTTTGAGGTTAGAAGTACTTAGATAGTTAGGGTTGTGGCGGTGTTTTTTACAAAATCGACATTGATGGGATTTCTGATGTACCACCCTACATTTCTTTTGTTTTCTGTAAGGATTTTGATCAGTGCAGTCCCCCAACTTCCACCACCCAAAACAGCTACTTTGAGTTTGCTTTTTAAAATCAAATGGGAAATAGTAGGCTTTTCTGATGGGTATTTCATAGGGTGTTATTTATCCTATGACAACCAAGTGTCCCATGGGATTCTGCTCAAAAGCAACAAGAACCCAAATCCGTAGAACAATGCTATTCGCATAAATTTTTTCCCAGGATCACTTTGGCGTTTGTGAAGGGACCAGCCCATAGTAATTAGGACAATAGCTAATATATTGGTAAAAGGATGCTCTACCAAATAAAGCCTCGTTTGAGCATCTTTCATGACACCGCCCATACCCATGTTGGACCATAGGACAAACCAAGGAGAAACGAAATATAAAATCAGTCCTATCAACAGTTGTATGTGAGAGAGGATCAATCCAAACAGGGATACTCTAAGGTCTCTAGATTCGAAATCTTTTCCTTCGATTTTTCCGACAAAGGCGTTTAGTATGCTAAGAATTAAAACCAGTAAAATCAAATAAACCCAAAAGGAGTGTACGTTTTTGAGTAGCGAATACATGCTTTAATTTTATTTTGAAAGATACGATATTCTTTGGATCAATAAATGTCCATAAGACAAATATGAGACTACATCATGGCATTGTAGTATGAGGGGTCTCCTGTAACCTTCTTGCCGAGCCAGTGGGGTCTGTGAAAGCTTTTATTTTAGGTGGGGAGATCATTTTCGGCCAGTATCAAATTATTGTTGGCGCTTAAAAATTCGTCTACTTAAAAAATTAAGTTCTTTCTTTGAAATGATGTATCTGATTTTTCCGATCGGTTTTCTTACAGCAAGTCGAAGTAAGTCTTTGACCTCTCAATAGGGAATGGCACTTTCTCACTCTAATCGGTTGGTTCACTCAGTGGTGCTTTTGCTTTTAATGGTTAGCCGTGTCTCTTTGTCTTTAATTTGAATCCTAACCTTTCGTTCAGGGCCCTTACTGAGATAGCCCTGAAGAAGTGGTGATGGCTTGTGGCATGGTCTTTGAAAGTAAAATCAAAAACCAAAAATTTTTTTTCAATTTCTGTTTTTATATTTTGAAATTAAGTTCAAATCAATCGGGGATCAAAACCGTCTTCACTAAATGAGTATCAATAAGGGTTTCGATTATCTTTAACCCTATGAGTAGTTGGTTATAGGAATGAATAGATCGACTACAACCTATTTGTTAAACAAATGAAGCTAATAAAAAACTACATGGTTGATACCCTGAGGGTGTTGACCATTCCTTTTTTAATGATGGGCATGGCGGTCAGGTTGATTAAAAGATCTCCTTTGTTCACGTAACCTGTTTTTTGGGCAATTTCATTAATCTGCTCTACTGTTTTGTCAGTGCTTTCAAAACTGTCATAGAAAAAGGCTTTGACCCCCCAAATTAGGTTGAGTTGGGTTAGAATTCTTTTGTTGGGTGTAAAAACCAAAATATGCGAATTGGGTCGCCAAGCCGAAACTTGAAAGGCAGTATAACCACTATTGGTCAAGGTGCATATGGCTTTGGCCTGAACATCATTGGCAATATGCACGGCGTGATAACAAACGGATTTGGTAATAAACCTGACGGTTCTAATGTTTGGAGGTTTTTGAGGTACTGAGATCAGTTCGGAGTTTTCAACACTGCGAATGATGGAACTCATGGTCTGGATAACCTGCACGGGATATTCACCAACAGACGTTTCTCCAGAGAGCATCACGGCGTCTGCTCCATCCATCACCGAATTGGCAACATCATTTACTTCTGCCCGCGTTGCAGTGAGGCTGTCGATCATACTCTCCATCATCTGTGTTGCAATGATGACGGGAATGCGGGCTTTTTTGGCACGTTTGACCAATTCTTTCTGAATCAGAGGAACCTCTGCCGGGGGAATTTCTACTCCCAGATCACCACGGGCCACCATCAGACCATCACAATAAGAAATAATTTTGTCTATGTTGTAAATTCCCTCAGGCTTTTCAATCTTAGCGATGATAGGGATTTTATGGTCGGAGTGTTTTTCGATCAACTTTTTCAAATCCAAAATATCCTCGCTGTTTCTTACAAAAGATAAGGCAATCCAATCTACCTTTTGTTTGATGGCAAACTCGGCATCGATTACATCTTTTTCGGTCAATGCGGGCAGTGATATTTTGGTGTTGGGAAGATTGACTCCTTTTTTGGATTTTAATTCACCTCCTTGAATTACTTTGGTTTTAACTTTTTCTTTTTTATCCGTGGAAATGACCTCAAAAATCAGCTTACCGTCATCCAATAGAATCCTCTCTCCAGGTTGAACGTCTTTGGAGAAATTATCGTAATTCATAAAGACTTTTTCTTTGTTCCCCAGAAAAGGTTCACCATTGAGAAATGTGATTTGATCTCCTGGGGCTACAACTGTTCCGTCTTCTAACACTCCTACCCTTAGTTTGGGTCCTTGAAGGTCCGCCAAAATAGAGGTATTGGAACCCAGTTTTTCGCCAAGTTCACGAATGACCTTAATCCTTTTTTCGACCTCTGCATGTTCTGCATGTGAAAAATTAATTCTAAAGACATCTACACCCGAAAGTATCATTTCCTCCATCACCTCAACGTTATTAGACGAAGGGCCTAAGGTGGCTACTATTTTGGTTTTTTTTCTTTTGCTCATTAATATAAATTTAGGCTAAGATCGATATTTAATTGACTTTGGTCAATTGAATAGCGGTATGAAATTTGTTCAATAGATTCCATTCTTTCTATCATTAGCTGTTCTTCGACACCTGAATCAATCTTGATGATGTAGTCAACGTCTTTTAAATCCTGCACCAAATATAATTCTTTTGTTTCAGGTAAATCAAATAGGCCCGCGCCCTTAAAGGTATCATCTTGAAATATTAAGAGTCTATTGGAAAATAGACGGATTTCAATGCCTTTGATGGGGTTGATCCACTCGTAGCTTTCAAAAGGATAATCCGATGGTACTCTTGCTTTATTTTTTTTGGTTTGTGTAAATCGACACTGGCATTTGGAGTTGAGTAAAAAAGCGAGATGAAAGGCCTCACAACAGCTGTGAATTGCAATAAGAGAAAAATGGTCCTCGTCAATTTCGTCTAAAATGTAATTTTTGACTTTAGCCATTTATCCTTGATTTGATATTCATGGCATGAAAGGCTCTTTTTGCAGCTTTTTCTTCAGATTTTTTTTTGGAGACTCCTCTGGCTTTGACAATTTGTTTTTCATTCAGATAAACTTTGGTGGTGTAGTTGTACTCGGGGTCAAGTCCATTGTCTGTATTAGTTTTAAACTTGATACTCTTTTTTGTTTTTTGCCCCCATTCGATCAAAAATCCTTTGTAACTCAAAACGGTGTGTTGCAGTTGATCAATTTTAACATGCTCCCCCAAGATTTTTTTCTTTACAAACTCACTGCATTTTTTATATCCCCGATCTATGAAAACAGCCCCGACCAATGCTTCAAGAAGATTGCCGTGGATGTTCTTACCAAAATTCACTTTACTTTTTTGGTCCAGGAAACCGATCAACCCTATTTTTTGACCGATCTGATTCAGATTTTCACGACTGACAATTTTTGCCCGATATTTGGTCAATGTACCCTCTTTTGCGAAAGGAAATCTTTCATACAGAAAAGAAGAAATTACAATGCTGAGTATTGAATCACCCAAAAATTCAAGCCTTTCGAAATTGATCAAATGTCCGTCATTATCCTTTAAGTTTTTGGATCGATGGGTAAAGGCAGTATGATAAATATCTTTATTGTACGCTTTGAGTGAAGTAATTTTTCTGAGCCTAATGAAAAACGTCGCATCTTCTTTTGCCGATGATTTCAGAAAGTGGCCCAAGAAATTCACATCCTAATTTAGGTAATTTTTTTGAAAACAATGCAGGCGTTGTGTCCTCCAAAGCCAAAAGTGTTGGACAATGCAACGTCAACGGTTCTTTTTTGGGCTTGTCCCAAGGTGAAATTAATTTTGGGATCCAATTGTTCATCAGCCGTTTGGTGGTTGATGGTTGGTGGAACAACACCGTTCTTAATGACCATGATAGAAGCGATAGCTTCTATAGCTCCTGCAGCTCCAAGAAGGTGACCTGTCATGGACTTGGTAGAATTGATGTTGAGCGTGTATGCGTGATCTCCAAAAACAGCTTTTACTGCATTGGTTTCGGCCACATCTCCAAGGGGGGTTGAAGTTCCATGCATATTGATGGCATCAACATCCTCGGGCTTAAGGCCGGCATCTTCCAGACAATTAATCATTACTTTTTTGGCTCCTGTCCCTTCAGGATGTGGAGCGGTCATATGGTGGGCATCTGCAGAGAGTCCACCTCCCAAAAGTTCCGCATATATTTTGGCTCCTCTGGCCTTGGCATGCTCGTATTCTTCCAGTATGAGCGCACCGGCGCCTTCTCCTAGTACGAAACCGTCTCGATCTTTATCAAAGGGTCGGGATGCAGTTTTGGGATCATCGTTTCTGGTGGAAAGGGCATGCATAGCATTAAACCCACCAATCCCAGCAATGGTAATTGCGGCTTCAGACCCACCGGAAACGATGATGTCTGCATAACCCATTCTGATATAGTTCAAGGAATCGATCATTGCATTCGAGGACGAAGCACAGGCGGATACGGTGGCAAAATTGGGCCCCCTGAGTCCGTGTTTCATTGAAATCAACCCCGGTGCTATGTCTGAAATCATCTTAGGAATAAAGAAAGGATTGAAACGAGGTGATCCATCACCTGCAGCAAAATTCAATACTTCGTTCTGGAACGTCTCTAGTCCGCCGATTCCAGCACCCCAAATCACTCCAATGCGATCTCTGTCTTCTTGATTAAAATCCAAACCTGCGTCAGCGATGGCTTCGTCAGTGGAAACCAATGCATATTGCGCAAATCGGTCACACTTTCGGGCCTCCTTTCGATCCATAAAATTTAATGGATCAAAATCTTTTAGCTCACAAGCGAACTGTGTTTTAAATCTTGAGGCATCAAAATGGGTGATGGGTCCGGCACCACTAGTGCCGGATAATAAGCCCTCCCAAAATGCAGGGAGGGAATTTCCTATAGGAGTTAATGCTCCCAATCCGGTAATTACTACACGTCTTGGTTTCATTTAAGCCAAATTTTACTTTGCTTGTTCAATAAATTGAATGGCTTGACCTACTGTGGCGATGTTTTCAGCTTGGTCATCTGGAATCTGAATGTCAAATTCTTTTTCGAATTCCATAATTAGTTCAACGGTATCCAAAGAATCGGCACCTAAATCGTTGGTGAAATTAGCGTCGGCTACGACTTCATTTTCGTCTACACCCAATTTGTCAACGATGATTGCTTTTACTCTTGATGAAATGTCAGACATAATTAAAATTTGTTTTTAAATTACTGTGCACAAAAATATAAAACTTTGGATCAAAACTACATTAAGGGAAAAGAATATAACTTTTCTTTGTGAGAAGGTTCATTAAACATAAACCAAAAATCCCTTTATTGTTGATCTAAAAGGAAATTTATATAAAAAAAATGGTTAAAAGAATTATCCTGTTTGCTTCTGGATCCGGCACTAACGTTCAGAATATCATTAAATATTTTAAACGGAATCCTCAGGTGGAGGTGGTAAATGTCTTCACCAATAACCCAAAAGCTGGTGTTATTGGCCTTATTCGCCCGATGAAAATTCCTGTAAATATCTTCGATAAGACTCAATTGAACAACGGCTCATTGAGCCATGAGATAGCGCTTTTAAAGCCCGATTTGATCGTTTTGGCAGGATTTTTACTGAAAATACCCTTGGGTTTTATCACTGCTTTTTCA
>TARA_B100001057_G_scaffold501256_1_pt1 | contig 12038 bp, 8 predicted proteins | sample TARA_B100001057 | Tara Oceans TARA_B100001057 (sample SAMEA2621839) | marine metagenome | biome: marine biome (ENVO:00000447); feature: surface water layer (ENVO:00002042); material: "saline water (ENVO:00002010), including plankton (ENVO:xxxxxxxx)" | depth 5 m | reverse complement strand
CGCTCTTTTCATTTATAGGATTTGGGCAGCAACAACTTATCAAAGGCCGTATTATAGATTTAAAATCAAAAGCGGTATTGCCATTTGCGGTGGTAAAAGCAATTCCCTCGAAAACAGCAACACTTTCAGACTCGGCAGGTCGTTTCAGAATTATGCCAAAGGGAAACGATGATACGTTAGAAGTCTCTGCTACAGGTTATCAAAAAGTGAAAATTGACCGTTCAACATTTGAGAAAAATATCAAAAGCGAAAATGGTGAGTTTACAATTTACTTGAAAAGTATTTTTATCGACTTTAAAGAGGTTACGGTTCGTGCTCCGGACGAGCTTCCTTCAACAGTTTTACACAGAAACCTCATTGCCAACAAGCATAAGAATGATAAGAAGAAGCTGGACAGCTACGCCTACAAATTATATACAAAAATTCAATTTGACTTAAATAATATTGGGAACGACATCGCAGAAAATAAACGTATTAAAAAGTTGAATGTGCTTCTCAATTACTTAGATTCCACGCAAACCGGAAATAAATACCTACCCCTCATCCTAAATGAAACCATTTCGCGTTTTTACTTCAAGAGCAAACCCCGAGCAAGAAAAGAAATTATTGAGGCGACAAGAACGACTGGAGTCGAAAACCTAGAATTAAATACCTTTTTGGGAGACATGTATCTTGACCTCAATATCTACGATAATATTTATACCATTTTCGGTAAATCCTTTATCAGTCCAATCGCAAATAATTCTAGATTTTTCTATAAATACTATCTAGAAGACTCAAGCTTTATAGACCAGCACTGGTGCTACAATTTAAAGTTTATTCCAAAGCGAAAAGGAACGCTTACATTTTCAGGTTCAATGTGGATCCATGATACAACTTTTGCGGTTAAAAAATTCAGTGCAAATGTATCACCCGATGTAAATTTAAATTTCGTGAATGACTTCTATTTTGTGCATGAATTCGAACAAGTAAATCAATCCACATGGATGCTGAGTAAAGAAAAGCTCATTGCAGATATTCAGCTAGCAAAGGGAGGTAAGCTCAGTGGTTTCTTTGCAAGGAAGTCGAGCCAGCGAAGTGAATTTACTGTCAATCAAGAACGAGAGAAAAAATTTTATAATTCAAACAGCACCGTAGAAGTTACTGAAGATGCAAAGCAGAAATCAAAAGAAGAATGGATGATGCTCAGACCTCTCAAACTTTCTGAACAAGAGGAGGGCATTGGCGATATGATTGATTCTCTCAATACGAATCCTTATTTCAAAAGACTTAAAAATATCACCTACCTAGCGGCAAGCGGCTTCTATCAAATAGGAAAAGTAGAACTGGGAGATCTCTATTCATTGGCAAGTACAAATCCTGTTGAAAAGTTCAGAACAGCACTCTCAATAAGAACCTCAAATGCGTTTTCCAAAAGAATAGAATTCGGAATCAAGGGGGCCTATGGATTTGGTGATAAAGTATGGAAATATGGAACCACATTTCGCGCAAACATCAGTCCAAAAAAAAGAGGAATCCTCTCCCTATATTATAATTATGACATTGAACAAATTGGATTATCACCCTACGCAATTGGTGTTGGAAATACCTTTGCTACACTTTTTAGCACAGCCCCTTTTGACAAACTTATATTTCTAAAAAAAGCAGGTGCAAGCATGGAGAAAGATTTCGGTAAAGACATTGTTTTCTTTATCGGTGGTGAATGGAAAGAGTTCAATCCTTTAGGCGTAGCCAATTTCTTAAGGCCCAATGCCAATGAAGGACTTGATACAATTAATCAAATTACGACGACTGAGTTTAAAACCATCATAAGGTGGGCTAAAGACGAAGAGTTCATCTCGGGTTCTTTCGACCGCACGAGCATTCGTTCAAAGTTTCCTGCTATTTCTGTTCAAGCCATCTTTGGTATCAAAGATCTATTCGGAAGTGAATATAATTATCAAAAAATAGAGCTCAATCTGGAGCATAGAACACAAATTGGGATTCTTGGACGTATCGAATACGGTGCCAACATTGGGGCGATATTTGGAAATGTAGCATACCCACTGCTGCATGCCATTCCCGGGAATCAATCACTTTGGCTAATGACATCAGCCTTTAACAAATTAAATTTCTTAGAATTTGTCTGTGACCGGTATACAGGATTTTATTTAGAAAATCATTGGGATGGCTTTTTTATGAACAAACTACCACTTGTTAAAAAATTGAAAATGAGACTGGTAACTTCAGGAAGATTGGCATATGGCGCATTGAGTCAAAGGCACGAGGTCAATATGTTGTTTCCCGACTTTATCAAAGAATTTAATCGGATACCGTACGCAGAGTCGACCATTGGAATAGAAAATTTATTTAGATTTTTCAGATTGGATCTAGTATGGAGAATGACCTACTTGGATGAAAACACACATCCTCTAGGAATTCGCGCAAGATTTACGCTCAATTTTTAGTACATTGATTACATGAAACTCTACACAAATAATATCCAAAAAAGCTACAAGGGGAAAAAAGTCGTTGACGGTGTCTCTATTGAGGTTAATCAGGGAGAAATCGTGGGGTTATTGGGGCCAAATGGAGCAGGAAAAACAACATCATTCTATATGATTGTTGGCTTGGTCCGACCCGATATCGGGAGGGTCTACCTAGATGACTCGGAAATCACGAAGCTCCCGATGTATAAAAGGGCCCAAATGGGAATTGGATATCTCCCCCAAGAAATTTCAGTTTTTCGAAAACTGAGTGTCGAAGATAATATTATGGCGATTTTAGAAATGACTGAAAAATCACCGAGTGAAAGAAAACAACGACTGGAAGAGCTTCTTGACGAATTTAACCTAAATGATTTTAGAAAGACTTTGGGGAACCGACTTTCAGGAGGAGAAAAAAGAAGGACTGAAATTGCACGCGCTTTGGCTACAGACCCGAAATTTGTACTCTTAGATGAGCCCTTTGCGGGGGTTGACCCCATTGCTGTCGAAGATATTCAAAGTATTGTTTCGGACTTAAAAAAGAAAAATATTGGGATTCTAATTACCGATCACAATGTTCAAGAAACACTTTCTATAACAGATCGAACCTATCTATTATTCGAGGGAAGTATTTTGAAATCTGGAACTGCTGAAGATTTAGCATCAGACGAACAGGTAAGACGGGTTTACCTAGGACGTAATTTTGAACTAAAGAAAAAAGTTATTTAACGTATCAAGTTTACGAAACCTTTTATCAATTTAGACTCAATAGGATTCGCACAAGATTTATACTTCAACTTATAGATGTATGTCCCATCTTGGCAACGCTTACCTTTGAATGTACCGTCCCAACCATTTGCATATTCTTGACTATTATAGATAAGTTCACCCCATTGACTGTAAATACTTAAATCCCATTCATGAATTTCAAAATCAGTAATAGGTGTAAAAATATCATTCAGCCCGTCTTCATCAGGAATGAAGGTATTTGGTATGTATATGGTAAATGGCTCTACAAATACCTCCGCACGAATTGAGTCGGCACAACCAAATTCATTGTAGGCTATTTGCATAGGGTAATCGGAACCAGATTGCGTATAATAATGAGTAAAATCTGATTCATTTGTCATGTATTGGCCTTGATCAAAATAATAGGCATAAGAACTTGCTCCAATAGATTGATTGATGAATAGAACCTCATTGTCACACACGTCTATCCGATTTGGATTTACAGTAAATCCAGCTGTTGGAGATGGGTATACATTGACTAAGTCTTGCTGTAAAAGATAGAGTGTGTCTAAACAGCCCTCCAAAGAAATTAATGTCAAACCGACACTGTAATCACCAATCGCACTATAAGGGTATGAAGGGCTAATCTGGTTTGAGGAGCCTCCATCTCCAAATTCCCAGGTATAAATCACCTCCCCTTCTACCTGACTCAAATTAATAAATTGAGCCGCGTCAGGAGCACATAAGACCCCGTCTACAACTCCAAAATCGATGGAAGGTTCGGGAAAAACATAAAGCAAAGATTCAATAGAGTCAACACATATATCATGAATCCCCGTGAGGGTTATCGAGTGAAATCCTGGATTTGAAAATTGGATCCCTGACACAGACAGCTCACTAGAATTCTGAAGTGAGGCGTTGGGGCCGAAATCCCAAACAAAAGATGCATCCTCAGGACCACTAACCGTTGCTTGGAAATCATAAAGCCCATCTGTGATGCAAAGCGAATCACTGTGATCCATCTCCATCAATAATTCTTCCTTTACCTCTATCACTGCCTCTGCCGTATCGATACAATTCGGTGAATTTGCACCAGTAAGCTGAACCGTATAAGTACCCGGGCCCGGAAAAGAGTAACTTGGGTTGTTCAAGTTACTTTGGTCATCAATAGTAGATTCATCTCCAAAGTCCCATTGAATGCTTATCACATTCAAAAGTGTGCTTTGAAAGTCAATTGTTAAACCCAAACAGGTAAGGTCATCAGGTAAATCAATACTCACCGCTGGTTCATCAAAAATATAAATCGAATCCTCGAAAGTTGTAGCGCATTCCCCATCATTACCAGACAATGAAATCGTATGAAATCCAGGATTAGAAAAGCTCACCAAGGGCACATTTGTACCTGTCCAATTTTCAATACTTGCATCTGAACCAAAAGACCATTCAAAGCTCGCATTTTCATTGCTTGAAAGTAAATTAAAATCAAAAGCATTACCCGTTATGCAAATTGAATCCTCTGTCGTCCAACCCACTGAAAATGGATTTCCTACGGTAATAGACATATATGCTGTATCGGTACATGTCATTCCTGGATTCACTATTAAAGTTGCCAAATAATCTCCTGGACCGGGATAAGTATATGTTGGTTGAAAAGTTGTACTTACATCATTAGATTGCTCGAAAACACCAAAATCCCAGGCGTAAGAGGACCCTCCGTAAGAGTTGTTTTCAAACTGCACAGTCAATCCCTGACAATAAGAAACAAAAGTCGAAAGTTCCTCCTGTAATGGAAGTATTGCCTGCATGGTTATATTACAATCCATGACCTTAAAGAGAAAATCGCGAATCGTCTCACCAATGAGTACCCCATTTCTAAATTCTTGAACACGAACTCCCACCACAAACAAACCCATCAGATTCGGGTTCACGAGCAATACGCCGTTGGCATCTATTTGAGTTGAAGATCCAGGCCCCAAAGGATCTTGTTCAGCAAATCCGCCACTCCATTGAATTGGAAAATAAGGAGGAGCCGGGGCAATAGGTGCAGGGTCGAAAGAGCTCCCTCCTGAGAATGGGGTCGCCATGGAGTAGACCAGTTGATCTCCATCAGGGTCAGTTGCAACGTGGTCAAAAACGATTTGTTCGTTGTTACAAAGTAAAAAGGGAGGGTAGTTTGTAAATCGAGGACTACTATTATCCGTGAAACCTGTTTCAATTCCCGGAACATGTGTTGTTAAAGTGAGCCCCGTATCATCAGGATTAATGATATTCACGATTTCAGGTCCTCTACAACATCGCTGGTAACTAACATCATATCCACCTTGAATCGGAGGTAGATTCAACACTGTTTCATAAATCGCACGCTCTACACATATTCCACTCGGTGCAGTTGCGCAAGGATTATCAAAGTCTAGTGGAATAAAAACGCTTCCTGTAAATGGAACCTGAATGGTCTGATAGGGACTGCCATTTGCAACATAGACAGACAGCATCAAGGGGTTGTCGAACTCTGCTCCATCTGAGGCACAATCTCGGTACAGGGTAAGAACAAATTTATAATTGTTATTGCCCAAATAATCATAATAGATGTCACCGCCTATGATGTGCGAGGCATTTGCACATAGGGAGTGAATGAAAAATAAGAAATAGACAATGTATCTCATTAAGAGTAAGACGTTAAAAAAAATTATTTGTTGTCTATACCGACCTCCTGAAGGTGGTCAATATCCCGAATATCATATTTATATTCATAATGAAACGTATTTGCAAATTTTGAGCCATTTATCACTTTTCCCTCTCCTTGGTTTTCAAATTCTAGCTCGGTTTGAAAAATTTTACGGGCAATTTGGCCATAATAATCACTCTTAGTAGGATGAGATGGATAGCATAAATTATAAATACCTGGACATGGATTTTCAAGCAATAGATTGAGGGCCTTTAGGATGTCCTTTCTGTGAATCAAATTAACTGGCGCATTACCGCTTGGATTGATTTTCTTTTTTAGGAAATAACGAGCAGGGTGGCGATCATTTCCAATTAGCCCTGCCAGTCTAAGTATGGTAGCATTGTTTGGAAAATTCATCTGGATTTTTCGTTCGGCAAGCACGACAGGATGAACTTTTTTCAATACGCCATCTTCATTAACAGTACCACTATGATCTTCATACACCCCTGTAGAACTTGTGAATATAAAATGCCCCACTGAAGGAAATTGTCTACAAATGGAATCTATCGTATGTGCGTAGTCTACCATCTGAGTTGGTGGGAGCATGACGATAATATCGTTAACTTTTTGAGGAGGTGGGAACTCAAATTCTATAGCTCCGGATTGGATATGAAAAAATATTTTTCGGTATTCTATGTTTGGATGAGATTTTTGCGGTATCGGTCTGCGAGAGGCAACAATAATTTTATGTTTTGATGAGACCAATTCTTCAACAAATGCATTCCCTAGCCAACCAGCTCCAAATATTAAAATAGTTTTCATTGCAACAAAAGTAGAGAAGTCCATTCAATGAATCTAATATGCTAATATTAAATCTCTCATGAATAAGGATAAATCACAGGAGATTCGTATGAAAATAATAGTTGATGTTTGTTACCTTTGCTTAAAATTTGAAACTATGTACGACGTCATTGTTATTGGATCTGGACCTGGAGGCTATGTCGCAGCGATTAGAAGCGCACAGCTCGGAATGAAAACCGCACTCGTTGAGAAATATGCCACACTTGGAGGAACTTGCTTAAATGTTGGGTGCATTCCTTCGAAAGCATTATTAGATTCATCTGAGCACTTTCACAATGCCACACATACTTTCGAAAAACATGGTATTGAAGTCGAAAATCCGAAAGTAAATCTCAAACAGATGATGGATCGTAAGGATGAGGTCATTAGTCAAACCTGTGACGGAGTTAAATTCCTTATGGATAAAAATAAAATCGATGTAATACATGGTATTGGAACTTTCCTGAATAATAAGACGATTGAGGTGCTGTCTGATGAAAAAAAGAAAACTAAAATTGAGGGAAAAAATATCATCATCGCAACTGGATCTAAACCAAATTATTTCCCCGGAATGGAACCGGATAAAAAAAGAATCATCACAAGCACTGAGGCCCTAAAAATGAAAGAGATACCCGGAAAGCTTTTGGTCATTGGAGCTGGTGTTATTGGATTGGAACTTGGATCCGTATACAAAAGACTTGGTAGTCAAGTGGAGGTTATCGAGTTTGCAAAACAAATTTTACCCACAATGGATATCAGCATAGGGAAAGATTTTGCGAAAATTCTTAAAAAAGATGGATTTAAATTCCACATGGAACATCGCGTTCAATCTGTCAAAAACAATGGTAAAAAAGTACTTGTTAAGGCATTAAATAAGAAAGGAATAGAGGTTGAAATCGAGGGGGATTATTGTCTAGTGGCCGTTGGAAGAAAACCGTTTACTGAAGGACTCAACCTAAATGGAGCCGGGGTTGAGGCGAATGATCGAGGACAAATCATTGTAAACGAAGATCTTCAAACCAATGTACCAAATATATATGCAATTGGAGATGTCGTCCGTGGCGCGATGCTCGCTCATAAAGCTGAAGAAGAAGGAGTCTATGTAGCGGAATTTATTTCAGGACAAAAACCCCATATCAATCATAATTTAATTCCTGGAGTTGTATATACTTGGCCTGAAATTGCGGCAGTAGGCAAAACAGAGCAAGAACTTATTGAAGATAATATTGAATTCAAATCTGGGTCATTCCCAATAAGGGCATTAGGTAGAGCTCGAGCAAGTATGGACATCAATGGGATGATCAAAATATTAGCGGACAAAACTACAGACGAAATACTTGGTGTCCACATGATTGCACCCAGGGCTGCAGACCTAATTATGGAGGCTGTAACTGCAATGGAATACAGAGCATCTGCCGAAGACCTCGCGAGAATTTGTCACCCTCATCCGACATATACCGAGGCTATAAAAGAAGCTGCATTATCTGCCACTGAGAATAGACCTTTACATATTTAATAAATTACATAGACCAGAGCTTCCAGCTTTTCAAAGCTTGTTGATGAAGCATGCTCTTCCCATTTAAAACGATACTTCCCTGCTCCGCCGATTTTTGCAAAAAAAGAGTCTCTTCAGGATTGTAAATCAAGTCAATTACCAAATGATGATTTGTTAAATAGTGATGAGGAAAAGTAATGGTCTTGTTCACATGAGGATACATTCCTACAGGCGTACAATTCACAATTAGCTTACAAGAATCAATCATATTTTTATTAATCTCTCCATATCCAAAGGTTTTGGTTCCTCCTGGATTTCTAGAAATATAAAATACCTCTAAGCCTATTTTTTCTAATATATATGCCACAGCCTTTGCAGCTCCTCCGGTTCCTAAAATTAAGGCCCTATGGTGATGGGATGTCAAAAAAGGCTTGATACTCTGATGAAAGCCGAAAGCATCGGTATTATATCCCACTGTTCTTCCGGACTCGTTCACTTTAATTGTGTTGACTGCACCTATCATTAATGCCTCATCATCTATATCGTCTAGTAATGGCATAACCTGCTCTTTGTATGGTACTGTAACATTTAAACCGCGATATACGGTTATTTTCTCCTTTAAAAAAGCAGTCAAATTTTTACTAGAATCGAGCTCGATTAAATCATATTCAGCAGATAAATTCTTTTCTTCAAATAATTGAGTAAAAAAGTCTTTCGAAAACGAATGCGCTAAGTTCTTGCCAAGAAGACCGTATTTATTTAATGACACATGCAAAAATACAACTATTTCAACGGTTTTCTTTTCTTTACTTCTCAAGTCACTTACCTTTGTAATATGCACGGAGAAGTAATTAAGTCAACAGGTAAATGGTACAAAGTGCTCCTTGAAGACGGTCAAACAATTCAAGCATCAATAAAGGGAAAGCTTAGGCTTGAAGGATTAAAAACAACCAACCCTATTGCTGCAGGTGACGTTGTTGACATTAAAGCCATCGATGCATCGGGAGAGACAATTTACACCATCCGAGGTATAGAGAAACGTAAAAATTATTTGGTTCGAAAATCTACGAACCTCAGTAAGCAAATGCAGATTATTGCAGCAAACGTTGATCGTGTATATCTTGTGGTAACACTTAAATCACCTGAAACACAAATCGCTTTTATAGATCGCTTCTTAGTTGCAGCAGAGTCTTTTCGTATACCTACGACAATTTTATTTAACAAAATAGATTTATACAGTGACGATGATCTTGCACTTATGGAATACCTAACTGAGGTCTATGAACCCTTGGGTTATCCGTGTAAATCCATTGTTGCAGAAAAAAAATCTAGTATCGCATTCTTGAAAGAAGAAATAAAAGATAAAAAAGTAATGATCTCCGGAAATAGTGGTGTTGGAAAAACCACACTTGTGAATTCTTTAGATGCAAGTTTATCGCTGAGAGTAGGTGAAATATCACATGCACATGCTCAGGGTAGACATACAACAACCTTTTCTGAGATGCATGCACTTGAAAGTGGCGGATTCATAATTGATACACCCGGAATACGGGCCTTCGGCCTTGTTGATTTGGAAAAAGAACACTACGCGCATTATTTCCCAGAAATGCGGGCCCTACTCGGACAGTGTAAGTTTCACAATTGCAGGCATTTGGAAGAACCGAAATGTGCGATCAAAACTGCCTTAGACAATGAGGAAATTGCTACCTCAAGATACATGACCTACATGCAGCTAATGTCTGAAGATACTGGAGAAAGTTATCGACGAAATGATTTCAAATGAGGTTAGTAATTCAAAGAGTTTTGGAGGCTCAAGTGAGCATTGATGGCAAGATGTATGCCAAAATAAAACAAGGGCTACTCATTTTTATCGGAATAGAAGATTCAGATTCAAGCAATGACATTGATTACCTCGCCAGTAAGGTATGTAACCTTCGTATCTTTTCCGATCTTGATGGGAAAATGAATCTTAACCTCCGAGATACGGGAGGAGAAATACTTGTTATTAGCCAGTTTACGCTTCATGCCAAAACAAAAAAAGGAAATCGACCGAGCTTTATAAGGGCAGCTAAACCAGAATATGCCATTCCAATTTATAATGGCTTTTGCACTGAATTAGAAACCTTACTCCAAAAGCAAATTCAAACTGGTGAATTCGGTGCCGAAATGAAAGTTAATTTAGTCAATGATGGTCCGGTAACCATACTTATGGATTCAAAACATAAGCAATAAAAGACTTTTCTTACATTTGAACTATGGATTTCCTCACCGATTCTTCTATTGATGATTTACTGTCGAAGCAAAAAAATTTCTTTGCGAGCAATCAAACAAAATCTATTTCTTTTAGAAAAAATGCCCTTCAGAAGCTATTAAAAGCATGTTTGAAATACGAGAAGGAAATTTTAATCGCGCTTCATAAAGACCTAAGAAAGTCTTCAGAAGAAGCCTTTTTAACGGAATTCAGCTTTGTTGTTAACGAAATAAAGCTGCACATGAAAAACCTTTATAAATGGAGCGCTCCTCGAAGAGTTTCAACACCATTGGTATTGATGCCATCGAGAAGCCAAATTTATTACGAACCACTCGGTGTTAGTTTGGTCATCGCACCATGGAATTATCCTTTTTTACTCTTATTCTCACCATTGATTGGAGTATTGTCCTCAGGGTGTTGTGCAGTACTAAAGCCATCTCCAGATAGTAAGTATACCGCTGAAATTATGGAAAAAATAATAAAAGAGACCTTTGACGAGGGACATATTGCAATCGTTCATGGAGAAAAAAAAGAAAATCAAATCCTATTTAAAAAACGTTTTGATCATATTTTTTTTACCGGCGGAAGTGAGCTTGGCAAAATTGTTATGCGTGCAGCCGCTGAATTTTTGACACCAGTTACTCTAGAGCTTGGCGGAAAGTCTCCCTGCATCGTTGATGAAAGTGCCGACTTAAAGGTTACAGCCAAAAGAATCGCCTGGTCAAAAACGATAAACGCTGGTCAAACTTGTATTGCGCCAGACTATGTATTGGTTGCAAATGATTTAAAGGAGCAGCTTATGTTCCATATCAATGAAGAATGGACTAAAATGTACGGTGGGGATGTATTAGGTAGTGAAATGTATCCTAAAATCATACACCAAGGACATTACAATCGACTTTTGGGCCTCATCGATTCAGATAAAATAAAATATGGCGGCGATAAAAATGACGAAACCCTGCAGATTGCTCCCACGATTCTGGACAGAGTAACCTTGGACGATGCTGTAATGAAAGAGGAGATTTTCGGGCCAATCTTACCCGTTATAGGTATAAAGTCTATGGAAGAAGCTAATCATATTATTCAAGAGTTTGAGAAGCCGCTGGCCTTATATTACTTCGGAAATTCAAATAAAGCTAAAAACATACTAAATAAAACTAGTTCTGGCGGCGCATGTATTAATGATGCCATAATGCATATTGCCAATCCTAATCTGCCTTTTGGAGGGGTTGGTCAAAGCGGACATGGCGCCTATCATGGTCACGATAGCTTTCTATGCTTCACTCACAAGAAAGCAGTGGCTACAACACCCACATGGATTGATTTACCATTTAAGTATGTGCCTTTTAAAGGCTTCAAGTGGCTCAAAAAGTTTTTAACATAAAAAAGAGGCTTTAAAGCCTCTTTTTATAAAATCTATGGTGACAAAAATTAGACCTTCGTTACGTTAACAGCATTAAGCCCTCTATTTCCCTGTTCTACCTCAAACTCAACTGCATCGTCTTCCTGAATATTATCTACCAATCCGGTTTTGTGAACGAATACATCCTCTTTTGATTCCTCATCAACGATAAAGCCAAAGCCTTTCTCATT
>TARA_B100001057_G_scaffold501063_1_pt1 | contig 12038 bp, 11 predicted proteins | sample TARA_B100001057 | Tara Oceans TARA_B100001057 (sample SAMEA2621839) | marine metagenome | biome: marine biome (ENVO:00000447); feature: surface water layer (ENVO:00002042); material: "saline water (ENVO:00002010), including plankton (ENVO:xxxxxxxx)" | depth 5 m | reverse complement strand
CACCTTTTTTTAAACGTAAGCATAAGCCCAAGCTCCTCAAAAAAATTAGTTTGATTATCTAAAAATTTAAATATTAGTTCTGGTTTATTTTTTTCAAACATTTTCTTAAACAACAAACTTCCTTTATCATTATGCTTATTTAAAACGTCCAAGAAAAGTAAATCATAGTACCAAAATCTTGTATTTTTTTCAAATTCATTTAAAGGTTTGTTTTCTTTCAAAAAAGAAATTAACAAATTGGTTTTATTTAAAGTATTCAAAAAAGTGTAACCCGTACTGGCTTTAGTCCATCCACCTGCAGTCCCAATATTTAAAATACTTTTTGTGTTATTTGATTTGAATTTGTATGCTGTCATAGGTATACTTCCTTTTTCGCTTTCGATTATGCTAAATTTTCCAGGATCGAGGTTAATCAAGTATTTTTTTATTGAATTTATATATTCCTCTTTTACTAATTCTTTAGGAGAGAATAAAGTATATTCTATTAATGCTTTATTTTGGGTGATTGGAAGAACATACATAAACCTAGTTGAATTTTTTTGAGGTATATCAAAATCCATAAATGTTACTTCGTCTGGTTTAAATATTTTTTTTTCAGTTTGAATCATTTGACCAATGAAATGTTGTTTTAACAAAGGAAATTTATTTTGTTTTGATAATTTATTTTTATCTAATACACTAGAAAAAATATTATCTCCAAAAAAAGCTCCCTTATCAGTTTTTACAACATTGGTTTTTTCATCTATGGAATTAATTTTTGCACTTAAATATTCGAAATTTTTCTGTTTGTTTTTTAAATATTTGAAGTTGTTATAAAAATCAATTCCTCTTATTAATTTATAAGTGTAGGGATCTGTTAAGAATTTAGTCTTGAAATTTTTAGCTTTAAAAATTGCATGAGACCAATTTTTACTGACTAAATGGTCTAATTCACCCTTTCCCTTTTCCCAAAAACACCATGTCCTGTCATTTAAATTTTTTTCATCTTTTTCAATCAATAAAATTTTTTTATTTGAAAAAAAACTGTCAGAAATTAATTTACTTGCAAGCATTAGCCCAGAGGCACCACCTCCACATATTATAAAATCATATCTTTTAATTTTCATAAAATTTTAAAAATAAATAATTAAGACACATACTCTTCTTTTTTATTTAGTTTTGCTAAAATAAATCTTTTTTGTGGAAAATATTTTTTCTTTTTTTGAATCTATCAATCCTGTTTTAGGTGCATTTTATGCAACAATTTTTACGTGGGCACTAACCGCATTTGGAGCATCATTTGTTTTTTTATTTAAAAAAATGAATCGAGCCCTATTAGACGGTATGCTTGGTTTTACAGGTGGAGTAATGGTAGCCGCAAGCTTTTGGAGTCTTTTGTCACCTGCAATTGAAATGACTGGAGGTAAAGGATTTGAGAAGGTCTTTCCTGCTGCAATAGGCTTTGGTCTCGGTGCTATTTTTTTATTTTCATTGGATAAAATTTTACCGCATATTCATATTAATTTTAAGGAAACAGAAGGAATTAAAACACCATGGAGAAGGACAACATTAATGGTTTTAGCTATTACATTACATAACATCCCCGAAGGGCTTGCAGTGGGAGTTTTATTTGGTGGAGTGGCATCTGGCATACCAGAAGCTTCTATTTCTGCAGCTGTTACTCTTGCAATTGGTATAGGGATACAGAATTTTCCCGAGGGTATTGCAGTAGCTATGCCATTAAGAAGGCAAGGAGCTAGTAGATTTAAAAGTTTTTGGTATGGTCAATTATCAGCAATCGTAGAACCAATTGCTGCTGTAATTGGCGCATTGGCGGTTACATTTTTCACTCCAATATTACCATATGCTCTGGCATTTGCTGCTGGTGCTATGATTTTTGTTGTAGTTGAAGAAGTAATTCCTGAGACACAACAAGATAGGTTTACTGATATTGCAACTATGGGGTTTATTATTGGTTTCATCTTAATGATGATACTTGATGTCTCGTTGAGCTAATTTACTTAAGAAATTGAGTTCCAGCCTTGGGCGTTCAAATCAATCTCCTCATTCATGGAGGTTATCAGTTTAGCACCAGATTTAGTGTCAGTAAAATGTCCAATAACAGTTAAATATGGATGGCTTTTAATTTTTTCATATTCCTTTTGTGAAATGGCCATCAATAACTCATAATCTTCTCCACCGTTAAGAGCTGCAGTTAAAGGATTAATTTTAAACTCATCACAAATTTTAATTACTTCAGGATCAATTGGGATTTTATCTTCAAAAATATTACATCCTATTTTTGAGGATTTACAGATGTGGAGAATCTCAGATGAAAGTCCATCACTGATATCAATCATTGATTTTGGAAGTATATTTAACTCATCCAAAAGTTCAAAAACATCTTTTCTGGCCTCAGGTTTTAGCTGTCTACCTATGCAATATGAATATGAATCAAGATCAGGTTGGCTTTTTGGATTTACACTAAAAACAGCTTTTTCTCTTTCCAAAATTTGTAGACCTGAATATGCAGCACCTAAATCTCCAGAAACAACTAGCAGATCATTGTCACAGGCGCCTTCTCTCCTGGTAACTTTATTTTTAGATACATGTCCAATAGCAGTTAATGATATTATCATGCCTTTATCAGAACTACTAGTGTCCCCACCAACTAGATCAATTTTATATTTCTTACATGCTATTCTTATACCCTCATAAAACTCCTCCAGTGCTTCAACCGAAAATCGATTTGAAATTCCCAATGAAACAGTAATTTGAGTAGGTCTGGCATTCATTGAATATATATCTGATAGATTTACAACTACAGATTTATAGCCAAGATGTTTCAGAGGTACGTATGTTAAATCAAAATGAACATTTTCAATCAAAAGATCAGTACTTATGACACTTAGGCTATTTTTAAAATCAATTACACAAGCATCATCTCCAACACCAATTAATGTAGAAGGGTCGTTAAGTTCGAAGTTTTTTGTTAAATGATCTATTAGCTTGAATTCACCCAACTCTTTAATTGAAGTTACTTTTTTATTTTTATCGTCAAACATAATGTAAAAATAATGAATTACTCGTAAGTAATTTTAATCAAAATTTATAGGCGAATTTATTAAATTGCGATATGAGAAAAATTAATGAAATATTTATTTTGTTTTCACTAATAATTTTAGGTTGTGATAAATATTATTATGAGATTGAGGAAGAGACTATTATAACTCAAAATATAACTTTTCCTCAAGAAACAAAAATAGTTAAGTGTGAAGAGGGTTATGCAAATCAATTTCCTTGTATGGGACTAGATCTCTACAGTAGAGTTTCTCTACAGGATTTTGAAAGTGATTTTGCAAATGATATTTGGGGTTGGACAGACAAAATTAATAATAAAGAATATGTTATTCAGGGACTAAATGATGGTACTTTATTTATAGATATATCTGATCCTATTAACCCTATTTTATTGGGAAAATTACTTACTGAAACAAGTAAAAGTACTTGGAGAGATATTAAGGTTTACAATGACCATGCATTTATTGTTTCTGAAGCTAATGAACATGGATTGCAAATTTTTGATTTAACAAGGTTAAGAGAGGTAGATGATTTTCAATTTTTTTCATCAGATGCTGTCTTGAAGACTTTTGGAAGCGCACATAATATCGCAATAAATAAATCTTCAGGATTTGCATATGTTATCGGGAGCAACAGGTTTTCTGGTGGACCTATTTTTATTGATATTAACGATCCTAAAAATCCGATTGAAGTTGGAGGGTATAGTGGAATGGGCTATTCGCACGATGCTCAGATTGTAAATTATGAAGGGCCTGACAAAAACTTTTTAGGCAAAGAGATTTATATCGGAAGTAATAGTGAAGGTGGATCAAATAATAGAGTTGTAATTGTTGATGTCACAGATAAAGAAGAACCTAAATTAATCGCAAGAAAGTCATATTCTGGATCAAGATATGCCCATCAAAGTTGGCTATCCGAGGATCAAAAGTATTTATTTTTAGGTGATGAGCTTGACGAGTATTACTATGGAAATAGATCAAAGACATATATTTTTGACTTGTCTGAACTTGAGAAACCAACATTACATCACAGTTATCTTGGAACTTCAAATGCCATTGACCATAATGGATATATAGTTGGTGATTTTTTTTATTTAGCAAATTATACTGCTGGACTTCGAATCATGGATATTTCAGATATTGAAAATAAGAAAATTGAGGAAATTATGTATTTTGATACATATGTCTTGAATGATAACACAACATTTAATGGAGTTTGGAGTATTTACCCATTTTTTCAAAGTGGAATAATTGCCATAAGTGACACTCAGGAAGGTCTGTTTATTGTAAAACCTTCTCTATGAACCGAAACTTTATTTTAATAATACTTTTCATTTTTTCATGTTCTCCCGATTATTCAGAAATTAATTTTGAAAAGATAAATTTAGACAACCAATTTCCAAAGCTTTTGGATGTAATTGGTGGAAGTGATGAAGATGAAGTGAAAAAAGTCATTTCAACTAGTGATGGTGGATTTATAATTATTGGTAATTCAAAAAGTACAGATGGACACTTTAAAATGAAGAAAAGATCAGGAAATGATATTTTTGCACTTAAATTTAATAGTCTTCTAGAAATACAATGGATTAATTTCTATGGTGGATCCGAGGATGATGTAGGTAGTGATATCATTGAGTCACCTGATGGGGGTTTCTACATAATAGGTTACAGTAAAAGTAATGATGGGGATTTAACTACTAACATGGGTCAGCACGACAATTTGTTATTAAAAATAGATTCTGCTGGAAACTTACTGTGGGAAAAAAGCTATGGATTTGCAGGACACGATCACGCTTATAATATTCTGGCAACCAAAGATGGAGGTTTGTTTTTCAATGGTTTTTTAGATGTTACTGCTTCTAATGGACAGGGGAGATCTTTTAGGCATGGAATTGGAGAATTTTGGTGTCACAAGACAGATAATGATGGTAATATAATCTGGAGAAATTATTTTGGAGGATCCAATAATGATAGATCCTATGACGCAGTTGAGACATCTGATGGTGGATATATTTTAATAGGTACATCTGAAAGCGATGATTTTGATATATCAAACCCAAGAGGCAGTTATGATATATGGCTAGTAAGATTGACAAAATTTGGGGAGATGGTATGGGAAAAGTCTTATGGTGGAAATGGAATTGATAAGGGAATAGTAATTTTAAACAATATTGAAAATTCTTTCACAATTCTAGGAAATACAAATAGCGAAATGACGGGAGTCGAGTCAAAGGGAGGTAATGATTATGTAATTATTAAATTAGATTTAGATGGAAATACGATAAATAAAATCCGTCATGGAGGTTCTGATTTTGATTTTGCACAAGACTTTATTCAGACCAAGGACGGAAGTTATTTTATAACTGGGTATTCCAAAAACCCACAAAATTCATTAGCCACAAGTCTTGATAAAAATTCAGTTTTCATAACTCAAACTCAACGTAATGGTATCGTAGAAAAAACATGGAGTATCAGTGGCTCTAATGATGATTTAGGAACATCTTTGTGTCAGTTAATGGATGGTTCAATAATTTTGGTCGGAACAACCAAAAGTTCCGACGGAGATTTTCAAAGGATAGATACAAATAGTACTGATATTTTTATTGCAATTTTGAAACAATATAAATAACCCATATTTTGCCAATATTTTAAACCCATATCAAACAATATACTAAGTATTACTTATATTTGCATCAAATTATTCAAAGTTTAGTTCGAGATGATAAAAGTATCTATTTCCGCAAAAAACAAAGTGGAAATGTTAATGAAAGAAGAAGGGTTCGATCCCAACCATGATTATGTGAGGGTTGCAGTCAAAAGTGGTGGTTGCTCGGGTTTGTCGTATGATTTAAACTTTGATAAAAAAACAAATGACGAGGATAAGTTATATGAGCACAATAATATAAAGATTATTGTAGATAAAAAAAGCTTACTTTATTTGCTTGGAACAACGTTAGAGTACTCAGGGGGTTTAAATGGAAAAGGATTTGTATTTAACAATCCTAATGCTCAGAGAACTTGTGGTTGCGGAGAAAGCTTTTCATTGTAATTATTAATTATGGGATACACAGAAGAAGAACTTAAAAAGGAATTACAAACCAAAGAATATGAGTATGGTTTTTACACAGATATAGAATCTGAAACATTTCCAAAAGGGTTAAATGAGGAGATAGTTTCCGCTATTTCAAAAAAGAAGGGTGAGCCGAACTGGATGACAGAATGGAGATTAGATGCATATCGTTCGTGGCTAAAAATGGAAGAGCCAGAATGGGCTAATGTTAGCTATGAAAAGCCTGATTTCCAAAATATATCTTATTACTCGGCACCAAAGAAAAAGAACAAATATAAAAGTTTAGATGAAGTAGATCCTGAACTTCTAAAAACATTTGATAAGTTAGGTATATCAATTGATGAACAAAAAAAACTCTCTGGAGTCGCAATGGATATTGTTGTAGATTCTGTTTCTGTGGCAACAACATTTAGAGATACATTGGCAGAAAAGGGTATAATTTTTTGCTCAATTTCTGAAGCAATAAAAAATCATTCAGATTTAGTAAAAAAATATATAGGGACTATAATTCCTGCAAAAGATAATTATTATGCTGCCCTTAATTCCGCAGTTTTTACAGATGGATCGTTTTGTTATATCCCAAAAGGTGTAAGGTGTCCAATGGAGCTTTCAACATATTTCAGGATTAATCAAGCAGGAACAGGTCAATTCGAGAGAACTTTAGTTATTGCCGACGAGGAGAGCTATGTTAGTTATTTAGAGGGTTGTACAGCCCCTTCTCGAGATGAGAATCAATTACATGCAGCAGTTGTTGAATTAATTGCTCACGACAATGCGGAGATAAAATATTCAACTGTTCAAAATTGGTTTCCAGGTGACAAGGATGGTAAAGGTGGTGTATTTAATTTTGTAACTAAGAGAGGTATTTGCCATAAAAATGCCAAGATTTCTTGGACTCAGGTTGAAACAGGATCAGCTGTCACTTGGAAATATCCATCTTGTATATTAAAAGGAGATAATTCAATTGGAGAATTTTATTCAATTGCAGTGACAAATAATTTTCAGCAAGCTGATACAGGAACTAAAATGATTCACATTGGAAAAAATACAAAAAGTACAATTATTTCTAAAGGGATTTCTGCAGGACAATCTCAGAATAGCTATAGAGGACTAGTTCAGGTAAGTCCCAGAGCCCAAAATGCAAGGAATTTTTCTCAATGTGATTCGTTACTGATGGGTAACAAATGTGGAGCTCATACCTTTCCTTATATCGAAGCTAGAAATAAATCAGCTCAAATAGAACATGAAGCAACAACAAGTAAAATTGGTGAAGATCAAATATTCTACTGTAATCAAAGGGGTATTGATACTGAGAAAGCGATAGCACTTATTGTAAATGGTTTTAGTAAAGAGGTACTTAACAAATTACCAATGGAATTTGCTGTTGAGGCCCAAAAATTGTTAGAAATCACCCTCGAGGGATCAGTGGGATAAAAATTAATTATTATATGTTAACCATAGAAAATCTTCACGCTACAGTAGACGGTAAATCAATTCTAAATGGAGTTGATTTAGATGTAAAATCAGGAGAAGTTCATGCGATAATGGGACCGAATGGCTCAGGTAAAAGTACACTTTCATCTGTTATTGCAGGTAATGAAATTTATGAGATGACGGAAGGTAATATTCTTCTAAATGGAGAGGAAATTAAGGATATGGATGCTGAGGAAAGAGCCCACAAGGGAATTTTCATGTCTTTTCAATATCCAGTTGAAATACCTGGTGTAAGTGTCACTAACTTCATAAAAACAGCAATAAATTCTTCAAGAAAGGCCCAAGGTTTAAGTGATATGCCGGCAAGTGAAATGTTAAAAAAAATAAGAGAAAAAGCAGAACTTTTAGAAATAGATACAAAGTTTTTGTCTAGATCTTTAAATGAGGGATTTTCAGGAGGTGAAAAAAAACGAAATGAAATTTTCCAAATGGCAATGTTAGAGCCGAAATTATCTATTCTTGACGAAACAGATTCTGGCTTAGACATTGACGCACTAAAAATTGTTGCAAATGGAGTTAATAAACTAAGAAATAATAATAATGCGGTAATAATAATTACTCACTATCAGAGACTTTTGAATTACATTTCACCTGATTTTGTTCATGTTTTACATGATGGAAAAATAGTTAAATCTGGAACAAAAGATCTTGCACATGAGTTGGAAGCTAAAGGGTATGATTGGATAAAAGATGATATAGATTAAAATATGGAACTAAAAGAAAAACTGTTGAATTCCCATCTGGCTTTTGAGGAACAATCTGATGTTAATGAAGTTGTTCAAACCCAAAGAATCAATTCTCTAAAGGTCTTTCAAGAAAAAGGTTTTCCAACTAAAAAAATTGAGGCTTGGAAATACACTTCTTTGAGTTCATTAATCAAAAAAGATTACGTATTGTTTCCTAAAAATGACACTCAAGTTGAATTTAAAAAAATTAAAAAATATTTCCTTCCTGATATCGAAACTTTTAAGATTGTTTTTATCAATGGTATTTACAGTCCATTTCTCTCAGATACTACCCATGATGGTTTAGACGTCTGTCTGTTATCTGCGGCATTTAATCAGAGCAAATACAATGAAATTATTAAGAAATATTTCAACAAGTCAGTAATTAAGGACGAGAGTCTAGCATCACTTAATACTGCCTATGCAAGAGAGGGAGCTTATATATTTATTCCTAAAAACATGGTTTCTGAAAAACCCATAGAAATAATGCATTTCTCAACCGGAGAGCAGAAAACTTTATGGCTTCAACCACGCAATTTAATAATTGTTGAAAAAAACTCCCAAGTTCAAATTATAGAGAGACATCAAAGTTTAGTTGATCATGATGTAGTAACTAACTCAGTTACTGAAATATATGCTCACAACGATGCGTTAGTAGATTACTATAAAATCCAAAACGACCTTGATTCAGCCAGTCTAATTGATAATACATACATAGATCAGGAAAAAAACAGTCATGTTAGTGTTCACACGTTTTCGTTTGGAGGAAATTTAGTAAGAAACAATCTTAATTATCTTCACAAGGGAGAGCATATAATGTCTACTCTTAAAGGTCTGACAATTTTAAAAGACAACCAACATATTGACCACAATACATTGGTTAACCACTCTAAGCCTAATTGTGAAAGTCATCAGGATTATAAAGGAATTTTTTCTGATCAATCCAAAGGAGTTTTTAATGGTAAGATATTTGTTCACAAAACTGCTCAAAAGACCAACGCTTTTCAACAAAGTAATAATATTTTAATTGATGATAAAGCAACAATCAACTCTAAACCTCAATTAGAAATTTTTGCTGATGATGTCAAATGTTCTCACGGTTGTACTATTGGTCAATTGAATGAGGAAACACTTTTTTATTTAAGATCAAGAGGTATTCCAAGAAAAGAGGCTAAGGCATTACTCACATATGCATTCGCCAATAATATACTTCAAAGTGTTCAAATTAATGTTTTGAAGAAAAGAATTAATGAACAGATCGCCGAAAAATTAGGGGTTGATCTTGGTTTTGATTTGTAATGATTGATATAAATAAAATAAGAAAAGATTTCCCGATTTTAAACCGTAAAATAAATGGAAATCGATTGATTTACTTTGATAATGCTGCAACATCTCAGACTCCAAGTGTAGTTGTGGAAGAAATTGCTAATTATTACTATAATTACAATTCAAATATACATAGAGGAGTACATAGTCTAAGCCAAGAAGCAACTGAGGCTTATGAAAAATCTAGAAAAATAATTCAGTCTAATTTCAATGCAAAATATAACCATGAGATAATTTTTACTTCAGGTTCTACTCATGGAATAAATCTTGTTGCATCTGGTTACGCTCATTTATTAAAAAAAGGAGATGAAATAATTTTATCAGCCATGGAACATCACTCAAATATAGTTCCATGGCAGATGCTTTGTGAAAAAACAGGTGCAAAATTAAAAGTTGCTCCTATGAACTCAGATGGAGTTTTAATTATGGAAGAGTACAACAAGATGTGTAACAAAAATACAAAGCTAGTAGTAATCTCTCATGTTTCAAATGCTTTAGGTACAATTAATCCTATTAAATCCATTTTATCAATAGCGCATTCAAATAATGCTGTTGTTTTGATTGACGGGGCTCAAGCAGCTCCACACATAAAAATAGATGTTCAGGATTTAGATATTGACTTTTATGTTGTATCAGGTCATAAATTGATGGGACCAACTGGAGTTGGGGTTTTATATGGAAAAGAAAAACTTTTAAAACTTTTACCTCCATATCAAGGTGGTGGCGAGATGATCGATCAAGTAACCTTTGAAAAGACTACATATGCTGGATTACCCCACAAGTTTGAGGCGGGCACTCCAAATATAGCTGGAGGAATAGCGATGGGAAAAGCAGTTGAATATATTAACGAAATAGGATATGAAGCTATAGCACAATACGAAAATACCCTTCTAAGATATGCCACATCTGAACTCCTTAAGATTGAAGGGTTAAAAATATATGGTGAATCTGAAAATAAAACGGCTGTAATATCTTTTAATATAAAATCAATTCATCCCTATGATATAGGTACAATTTTGGATAAATTGGGAATTGCAGTCAGAACTGGACATCATTGTGCGCAGCCAATAATGGATTTTTTTGAAATTCCAGGAACAATCAGAGTTTCTTTCTCTTTTTACAACACCAAAGAAGAAATTGATTTCATGGTTAATTCAATTAAACGTGCAAAATCTATGTTAGGTTAAATATAATTTTTAATGAAAAAAATAGAAATCATACAAAAGGAAATTATAGATGAATTTAATTTATTTGATGATTGGATGCAACGGTATGAATATATGATAGACCTTGGCAAATCTATTCCAACTATAGATCCAAAAAATAAAAATGATAAAAATATTATAAATGGATGTCAGAGTAAAGTATGGGTTCATGCTGAATTGAAAGAAAATAAAGTCTTATACACAGCTGATAGTGATGCAATAATTACTAAAGGGATTATTGCTTTACTCCTAAGGGTTTTTTCAAATCAACATCCTAGAGATATTTTATTGGCTGACACCAGTTTTATTGATAAAATTGGTCTAAAAGAGCACCTTTCCCCCACAAGAGCAAATGGATTATTATCTATGGTTAAGCAGCTAAAAATGTATGCAGTTGCATACCAAACACAAGTAAAATAAAATGGACAAAAAAATAAACGTTAATGATTTAGGTGAAAAAATAGTCAAAATGATAAAAACCATTTTTGATCCTGAGATTCCTGTCGATATATACGAGCTTGGATTAATTTATGATGTTTTTGTAAATGAAGATTTTGATGTTAAGATTCTCATGACACTTACCACACCGAATTGCCCCGTTGCAGAAACTCTTCCAGTTGAGGTTGAAGAAAAAGTTATGTCAATCAATGAAGTAAAAAGTGCAAAAGTTGAACTAACTTTTGATCCCCCATGGTCAAAAGACTTAATGAGTGAGGAGGCTAAATTAGAATTAGGAATGTTATAGTCAATGAAAAATGAACCAATTTATAATAGAGTTGCAAATAGTCCATTAATTACTATTGATCTCAAAGAATATCGTCCTAAAGAATCAAGATTCTTTTTCGATTTAAAAGATATCTTGGATGAATCAAAGTTAATTCGTGAAAAAAATGTTAGACAATTCATTAAAGAACATGATTGGAATAAATATTTAAATCAATATGTTGCTGTTGGATGTAGTTTGGATATTGTTCTTCCGTCATGGACAAAACTCATAATTTGTGCAGCTATAAAACCATATGCTAAAAAAGTCATTATTGGTGATTTAGAGCAACTCGAAATCTCAATTTTTGATGAAATCATTAATAACTTCGATTTTAATAAATATTTAAATAAACCAGTTATTATAAAGGGGTGTACTGACACCTATATTCCTGAT
>TARA_B100001057_G_scaffold481244_1_pt1 | contig 12046 bp, 9 predicted proteins | sample TARA_B100001057 | Tara Oceans TARA_B100001057 (sample SAMEA2621839) | marine metagenome | biome: marine biome (ENVO:00000447); feature: surface water layer (ENVO:00002042); material: "saline water (ENVO:00002010), including plankton (ENVO:xxxxxxxx)" | depth 5 m | reverse complement strand
TGGCTGCTCATCATGAGTCTCAAGTTCCTGCAGGTCGGCGGAATCGTAGGCGGGGTAGCCCTCATTTTCATGCAGATTCCGGCTCTCGCGGAATTCGGACTCGCATGGTGGACATTTTTCACCGCACTCGCCGTCGCTATTGTTGTTTCCGTCGGACGGTACGGACTTTTGGAGCGCCTCTCTCTCATCATGATTGGTCTCTTCACCATCTTCACCCTTGTCTCCGTCCTCGCTCTGCAATGGACAGGCAATGCCGTCAGCGGAGCGGAACTCCTCTCCGGACTGAATCTCCAACTTCCCGCTGCCATGATCCTCTTTGCGGTGGGGGCCTTCGGAATTACCGGGGTGGGGGGAGACGAGATCATGGCCTACAACTACTGGCTGCTCGAAAAAGGCTACGCTGCTCACACTGGACCGCGGCCGGGATGGACCACTGGCGAAGCGCATCGGGTCTGGGTAAAGCGAGCACGGGGCTGGATCAAGGTCATGACCCTTGACGCCATCGCTGCCATGGTCTGCTACACCCTCGTCACGGTCCTCTTCTATATTCTCGGCGCTGCCATTCTTCACCGGAATGGCCTCCTTCCGGAGAAGAATGATATGATTACCCAATTGGGCGCGATCTATACCGAGTCCCTCGGTCCCTGGGCGTTTGGGATCTTCCTCGGGGGGGCCTTGGTGGTCCTCTTTTCCACCCTCTTCTCCGCCCTCGCAGCCTGGACCCGCCTCTTCAGTGATGCCTTCAGCCAACTGGGCTGGGGGGACTTCCAAGACCCGGAGAGCCGCCGAAAGTTCGTTAAGGGCTGCGCCTATGTGTTCCCCTCCATCTGGGGCATCCTCTTCCTCACCTTTCAGGCACCAGGAGTCATGGTCATTATCGGAGGAGTTGCCACCTCCTTCATTCTTCTCATCGTGGTCTATGCCGCGATCATCATGCACCGCAGGTGGGCTCCCCGCGAACTTGGGGGAGGGAGGCCCTACAGGATCGCTTTTGTCCTGAGTTCTCTCGCCATCCTTACGGTAGCCGCCATCACCGGGGGCAAGGCTCTGGGGTGGATTGGTTGAAGAAAGAAAATTCCTTTCCTACCACAAGCACACCAGGTGCCGGTCCCCCCGGATGAGCACCTTGCCATCCACCACCACCGGGGAGGCGATCACTCCCTCCTCGATCGTGATCTCCTGCAGGTCCTCCATTCCATCCGCGGTCAGGCTGGCGGTAAAAACCGTCCCGTCCCGGCGCGCAACGTAAAGGCGTTTCCCCGCCACCACTGGAGACGCGCAGAAGGTGTGAACCGACTTTGGCAGGCTCTCCTGCCAGATCTTTTTCCCCGTGGTGGCATCCACCATCGTCATGGTCCCACGGGCCTTCCCGGTATCAGTCAGCATGAGAGCCCGGTTCCCGTGGGCGGCAGGAGTGCAATTGTCCGATCCCCAGCCCCGAGCGCTCCAGAGCCATGCTGACTTGGTAATGTCTCCCTTCCCCCCGAGCTTGATGCCCGCTACCCGGTCTTCACGGCCATGGGGAACGATGGCTACTCCATTCGTGCCTGACGGAGAAGCAATGGTCCGCCAGACCCGCTCCGGCTTGGGGTTGAAGCCGCCACAGAACCAAAGCTGTTCCCCGGTTGCCGCATGATGACCCGTCAGGTGATCACCCCCCCAAGTCACAATCGTCTCTACCCCGTCGACAGTTTCCACAAAGGGAGAAGAGTAGCTGTCTCCATTCTCTCCAACCGTAGGAAAGGGACGCTCTGTGATCCAGGCCCGGCTCCCGTTTTTCTTGTCCAGGGCAACGAGATAAGAGGTCCCCGCCTGTTGCATGACCGCGATGACCAGACGGCCCCCCGCAAAAATTGGCGAGGTTCCCCGGTCCCAGAGAATCTTGTCCGGATGAGCGACCTCATCGAGGTTGATCTTCCAGGTCACCTCTCCCCGCAGGGTCATCGCTGCCACCGTTCCCGACTTGAAGTAGACATAAAGATGCTTCCCGTCCGTAAGCGGAGACGAGTTTGCGCTGCTCCCAATCCTCTGCGTCCTTCCCGACCTCGCCGCTCCCAGCTCCTTCCGCCAGAGTTCCTTCCCACTCCTGAGGTCAAAGGCCTGGACCGAATCATTCTCACCAATCAATCCCGTCACAAACACCTTGCCATCCCACACCACCGGGGTCGAACAGGCCCGCCCTTCCAGTCTGGCCTTCCACATGCGCGTTCCCGAGAAACTCGCAGGCCCTTTCCGATCCGGCACCACCCCGCTACTGCGCGGCCCTCTCCAAGCAGGCCAGTTTTCCGCCGACACCACCTGTCCTCCACACAAGACCAAGACCATTAGAGCCACTCGCAACATCATTGGCCTACTACAGTCAGGCCTTCTTCTGATCCTCAACAAGAATCGAAGCAACAAACGCCTGATTACCAACAGTCGATGAATAATAAGGGCACCACGATTCTTGACCAATGGCGTTCACTTTGGACACTGCTCCAACGCCATGGCTGATATTATCAATAAGACCGACATTGAACTTGGAGTCGTCGCCACTCATTCCGGATGGGTCGGAGGAATCGTTCCAGACGACGAGGGCAACGCGCCACGAACCAGTGAGGGCGAACTCGTTGTCCTTGCCGAAATGAAAAAGCTCCGGGAGCTGAGCCGGGTTCAGATCAATGGAGTCCAATTACCGGTGATTCCTGGCACCAAGCCACAGGATTTTGATGAGATCTGTAATGGCATCAAGGATCTCGACCTCAATCTCTACTTTGTTCTGATGGTGGGTGGCGCCGACCCCATGAATCCCGAGGACGAGTCGGCGGTAACAGACCAGCTTCTCTCGGGACTGGAAGCAGCCAAGAACCATGGGGTGACTATCGTATCCTCTACCTCGATTGAGGAGTGGATGAGCGGCTCACCTCGCAAGGACGGTGCCGACTTCGAGGCGGCCGTGGAACAGAATGCCAAACTTCATCATCGATGCTATACCGAGGCAGGCCTCGCCGATTCCTGTGTCGATTCCTGGCATGTGGAGTTCCTGCGCCCCGGGGAGTTCGCCACCTTTACCGACATTGGCCGACTCTGGAAATTTCTGCAGGCTGCCAATTCCCTCGTCGGCGGAGACAGCAAGTTCTTTAAATCTCTCACTGATGCCGCCCACTGTGGTGACTCCGCTCTGACAATTCCCGAAAACGAGGATCTCATTGCTCAAATGGGGCAGACGGGTGAACTCGGCTGCTTTCATGCCTCTGCTATGACTACCCGGGGATGCCTCTCCACCGATGATGGGTGGATCGGATCCCTGCTCACTGCGGTAGCGAAAACCGGAACTCTGTCACAGGTATTCGTCGAACTGTTCCGCCACGATGACGCGGCCCTTCAGGCTCTCCGGGACCTGGACCCCGGCCATGGCATCGACACCACCGACGGGCGGGACTACAACCAGTGCACTGCAGACGGACTTGAAGACATCGCCCACCGCCTGAACAATCTCAAGGCGCGGGGCATCCTCTAGGATCTTCCCCTCTTTGTCTCCCAAGGGGGCCTCATCTGGCCCCAATGCAGAAAAGGTGCTCTTCACCGCGAAGAAGCCACTGCCCCCGCGTGATCACGGGCGAGGCGTGCATCTCCTCTCCGAGTTCATTCTTCGCTACCTCCGCATACTCCTCCCCTGGCTTAATCACAGTCATGACCCCTTTTTCCGAGACGAAGCAGACGTGCCCCTGCACTGTAATGGCCGACGCACCATGTTCACGACCAATCCGTTGATTCCACACGAGCCTACCTGTTCCAGCCTCCAGACAACTCGCCTTCCCACTATCGGATACCACCATGAAATATTTCCCGATACTGGCTGGACTCGGCACATAGGAAGGATCCTTGCGGGTCCGCCACCTGACGTGTGACTTGGTCACATTACCTGAGCCCCGCGGATCGATAGCCAGCATATGTCGCTGCGGAAACCCGCAGGTCATGAAGAGCAGATCCCCGTTATACACCAGGGAGGCCACGAACTGGTCGGTGGGACCGTCGATTACCCAGTGTCGCTTCCCCGTGTCAGGATCATAGCTCGCCACCGTCTTATCTCCCGAGAGAACCATCTGATTCCGCCCTTCAATGGTCCAGATTACCGGAGTGCAGTAACTCCGGGTCCGGTTCAGGCGCATTGTCTTCCAAACTTCCTCCCCCGTATTCTTATCCAATGCTACGATATAGGAATCGCCATCGTGATCTCCATTAACAATCACCTTGTTCTTCCAGAGGATAGGGCTCGAACAATAACCGTGCACGCTGGAGAACACCCCGGGGCGCTTCTCCCACCTTCGTTTTCCGTCAAAGTCATAGGCCGCCACATACATTTCATCACCATCAAGAAAACTTACATAGACCAACCTTCCATCCGTAACCGGGGTAGACGAGGCCAGGCTGTTACGCCGGTGAATTGGCTCGCGGGAGGAAGTCAACACCGTCTTTACCCACCTCTCCTCGCCACTAAGACGATCCAGACAAAGCAGAACCCTCCGATCCTCTACTGCAGCCACCACAAAAACATGATCCTTCCACACGATGGGTGAAGCATGTCCCTTTCCCGGCAGGCTCTTCTTCCAAATCGTATTTTTCTGCACATTCCATTCCAGCGGCACCGTCTCGTCTGGGCTGGAGCCATCACCACGCGACCCTCGCCAGGAAGGCCAGCTCTCCTCCGCATCTGCAGGTAGAACCAGTCCTAAAAAGCCAGTGAGAAGGACAAGGGAAACCATCACAAACCTCATGCAGGTATCTTAGCCCATCATCCACGCCCCTTATCAAGCATTCCCCGTCGCGGACCGAAGAAAGGGAGTCCGGCGGGAGAAAACGTTCATCCGATGAGCCTGCCCAGCGACTTTCCGACCTCTTCAACCCACTCATTACCCGGTAAGGCATAGGGCCGGAAGGTTTCGAGGTAACCTTCATGCTCATTGTAGAAAAGAGCCCGGTGCAGACCAAGATTACTTGCTGCCGGACTGTCAACCAGAGCAGCAGAGTCATTCTGACTCATCTGGAAGATGACCCGCATCTCAAATTCACTAAGAGATTTCCGACTGAGGAAGCGATTCACATTGTTATAAGTATCAACTGTCGCGATCACATGCAGCCCGTAACTCGTTCCCTCAGTAACGATTTCATTAAGTTGCGCGCCCGGCCCTGGTCCAGTCGAGTCAGTATCGAACGAGAAATCAAAATCATCCTCGTGCTTCAGCTTCTTAAATCTCTGAAGACTATGAATAAGGAGGAAAACCGGCGGATCATTAGTGGCGGCCTCCTCATCGGAGGCCCTTCGCTTCATTTCTTCTCCCAGCTCACCCATCACCCTGGGGAGGTCACTATTCCTCACAAGTTCAACCTCCTGTGGAATCGCCTCCACAACACGTTGCAAAAACGCACCCTCAGAGGATCCTGGAGCCGTTCCGTCACACACCACGAAACGAATTCCATCCCTTGAAGACTGAGCCGAAAGGCACACCAATGACACCGCCAACATCGCAAGAGCAGCCTCTTCACGCTGACCGATGACAATGAGATTGCTCCCACTCTGACGATGAAAGGTTGCCTCCGTAGGCCCCTTGATTGAGTTGGGAGAACCCAGCCACGATCGCTTGGAATCCGTGGGAGCCACGGCACCAGCACCGAGAAGGCGTTGAAGCGAGGTATTCTCTCCCACGTCCGCAGGAGAATTCCCCTCAAAGACAATCGGAGCAGCACAATCGTAGGACTTCTCCTCCGCGATTGTGATTACCTGCTGCAGAGCCTTATCCCTTTCTTCATCCGGAAGCCATACTACCTGAAACGGGCTATTTGCCTCCAATGCTCCCGCGCTATCGTTGTAAATCCCCTCTCCCGGGCGAGTCAGCATCCGGGGAGCCGGATTGGAGTCGTCCATGATGAGATAGGCGTCCGTCTCGTTACATTGCAGGGCAACACGAATGACCATCTGCCCCATGGTAGTCCGGGCCATACTGTATGCTCCCCCAAGAGTCTGCGATCCGAGCAGGACGTGAATCCCAAAAGCCCGTCCCTGTCTCACGATACGGTCGAGAAGAACGGAGGCGTCCTGGGAAATCCGGTCATCTTCAACAAACAACTCCTGAAACTCATCGATCATCAGCAGAGACCTCGGAACCGGCTTTTCCCCACCAGCCTTCTTGTAGCCAGCGATATCCTGAACTCCCATCTTGCGGAACATATCCCCTCGCATTTTCAGCTCATCATCCACCCGCTTGAGCACACTCAGCCCAAACTCCCGATCGCTCTCAATTGCCACCACCCGAGCATGGGGGAGCCGCGCTGAAGCATAACACTTGAACTCGACCCCTTTCTTGAAATCCACCAGATAGAACTCAACCTCATCAGGACTGCACCAGAGTGCCAGATTCGAGATAATGACATGAAAGAGTGTCGACTTACCCGAACCTGTCTTTCCTGCAAAAAGGGCATGCTGCCGGGTCCCCTTTCCAATAGCGAGATACTGTAGTTTGGTCGCTCCTGTCCTCCCAATCGGAACCCTGAGCTCATGAGTGGTATCACTGCTCCAGAACTCACCTTCCCCGGGAATAACATGACGGAAAGGAACCTCCACCCGGTTGGCGTCAACGCTACTAGCTCCGATCTTCTGGATGAACTCGATAGCCATGCCCGGTTCAGGAGCAGGGTCAAAATCAATGGGTAATTCAGCCCCCCCGCCAGCGGAAATCAGGGAGCGCCCCTCATCACAGCGAATGCGGATGCTGTTTTCACGCAGGACTTCCGGCATCAGTTCAGCTGGGCCCCCGGTCTGCTGGTGATCCCAGTGCATCAAGGTATAGATGCCACACCGTGCGCCACTCATCGCAATGCTCTGCAGGCGTTTGGCAGCTGCCTCACTGAAACTCGCCGGGAAGTCTGCTATCACGAGAAAGTGATACTTTTCCGCAATATTGCCTGCCTGCTCATTGTATTCCGTAATCGTCTCATACTCGTTGCGGAGATACATCTGGATCACCTTTTCAATATGCTCGTTGAGCTCCCCCAGCTTTTCCTCGATCTGACCTCGCTGAGTCCAGATTCTCCCGTTGATCACGCTGTCTTCAAAATCAGCAAGATGCATGATCCCCGCAAAATTTTCACCCAGTCCCACAGGGTCGATAATGGTGAAATTAAGCTTCCCGGGAGGGGTCGTAGCCAAAAGCCGCAGAATAATATTATTAAGAGATCCGATCGCAGCCTCACGGCCTGCAACATCTCCATCAGTCTCGAAAAGAATGGATCCGTCACGGGGCAGCTGCAGAGCCATGGGAATGTCAATCGCCCTGGCATCCGGGAGCTCCAGCTCTAACTCCTCCGCCAGCCGATCCCCTGCCACTGAGACCTTACCAAACCGTGCCACATCATGTAACTCACTTGAGGGCTCCCAGCATTCCAAATACTTCTGGTCCCAGGCAGGAGTGAGAGGTGAAAGCGCCTCCTCCAGCCCCTTCGTATCCCGGTAAATGGATTGCACAAGTGCGGACCATTCCTCTTCAATCTCGCTCCTCTCTTCGGCATAAGAAGACTCAGTCTCCTCCACCGTCGCTTCATGGCGCTTCTGCAACACCGAAATCCTGTCAGCTGATTCTTCCTGTAGAACACTCGCCTCTTTCTCATGAAGCGCATCAATTGGCCCCACTACATGATCACGCATTTCGTCATTCTTTGCATTAACCCGGCTATACTTTTCGTCAATGCTTCTACCTCCTTCCTCGCGCAGCCTGCTGGCTGCCGCGTCAGCCTCATCCCATCGATTCCCCTCCGAGTTCTCTTCCGCAATAAGCTGCGCCTGCTCTTCCGCGAACCTCATTGAGATTCGTTCTGAGCAGGACCTGCTTGCGAGCCGCGTCTTCTCCAACTGTTCTGCAACTCTCTCGACTGCTGGCTCTACCCCTCCCCCAGTAAAAAATTGAACGAGAATAATGAGCATTACGGTGCCGGCCGCCACCCCACCAGCAAGCATCAAATTACCCTCTCCCTCGGCCCACAGGCCAGACAGATAGAACGCACTGCCCCAGCCGAGCAGCAGCATCACCCACCACGGCAAAAAACTCAGAAAACGAGCGATCCCGTTATCTTTGAAGCGATTCAGCCTCTGCTCTCCTTCCTCAATTTCGGAGCGAACCCGCTCAAGAAAGTCAGGGGTTTGTCCTGACTCGTCGGGCGGCTCGACCTCAAGAGAGGCCCCATATGTCGGCGTCATTTTCTTCTGAAAACGAAGATACCCACGCATTGCTGCCCTGCATTTGTCCTCAAGCTTTTTAAGCCCCTGTTCGCATTCCCCTAATTCCATCCGCAGGCCCTCATACATTTGGCTCAGCCTCTCAAGAGAATGTTGCCGATTCACCTTGTTGGTCACAGCCGTTACCTGGAGGTCAGAGGCTGTCTTACCCCGAAGAGCCTCAGCCTGCTTCGACAATTGACGCCTGCTCGCGGGAAGAGCTCTCTCAATCCACTCCAGCCTTGCCGCATGGCGACTCTCCGCATGCTTCTTCGATTCGCCCAGTTGCGTCTCCTTACTGGCCAGGGATGCCTCCAGCGATTCCTTCTCCTCTCCTGACTCTCTTTCGAAAGCCCGCTTCGCGGCAAACGTCTTAGCTCGCATCTCTTTGGCGGCTTTCTGATCCCTTTCAGAGAAATCCCTAATTGCCTCAGCCAACCCATTCGCGAGCTCCAAGCCCTTAGTCACTCCTATTCTACTCCTCACAGTCTCTTCTTGCTCTGGTTAGAATCTTGTCAATTTCCTCAATCACTCGAATCGCAGCCGATACATCGTCGGGGAGCGTTTCCATAAAGTCTTTTTCGAATTCCCGTTGCCTCCTGTCACCCCAATAACTTTTGACCTGATCCCAGCTCTGCATGAATACCTTGGTCGACTTGGTAAGCTTGACCGCGCTTGCCCGTGCACTCATTCGTCCTCTCCCTTCTCTGAACGCCCCTCACTATGCAGCCCTTCCTCTCCGGATTGTCCTTTGGCCCCCGTTCCCGGCTCTACTCCGCCCTCTGGCGCGACACGGGTGTAATCGTCGAGCGTCCGCTCTGCCTGCGCGAGAGAGGAAGCCGCCTTGGGGAGATCATGAGTTGCGAAATGCTGTATCCCATCCAGCTTCTTTAGCAGCGGCTCGACCAGAGTGTCGTAGTTGCGAATCCACTTTTGCAGCTCCCTCGCCCGCTCCTCACTTTCCCTCACCATTCGCCTGAGGCGTGTGACCGCCATCTGGCGGGCTGCACTGTGACTAGTCATCGCACTCAACCGGGAGGTAAACAATTCCGCCTCGGCCTGCTCCAATTGCTTACGGAGCCGCTTGAGGCGCCCCCCCCAGTAAGCCTTCTGATCCACTTGGAGCCACGTTCGCATCCGACGCACTTCATCGCGCACGCCGTTCAGGGCGTTTCCCACCGATCCAGTATACAGAACAAGACTGGCACGAAACGCAGTGAGAGCGTCAACTGATGTGACTTTGGCCTGGCGATCCATGCAATTCGGGGGTGGCAGAACGACTACCTCTGATCGAGATATTCTTCAATTCTCTGAGCCTTGCGCAGGAGGAAAGGAGTATGTTTCTCCGAAATTTCGATGAATTTCTTCAGTGCCTTCATCGTGCCAACAAATTCTTCGGCAAATTTCTGATTTTCCTGGTCTTTCCATGTATCTCCCAGGCCAGTGAAGCGGGATTGCAGGGAGGAAGCCTTCACCTGAAGTTCATCGTTGAATCGCTTGAGTTCCTTGGCGAACCGCCGGACCTCGTCCGGATCCATTATTGCCTGAGCCATTTTGTATAATAAGGGGTAACAAAGCCAATTCTGCTCCTCCCCATGCTGAGCGCAAGGATAGATCCCCGTTTTACAAAACCTTAATGTAACCAGTCCTCGACAGCTCCCCTTCAGTTCTTTTCTCTTGAGGGCAGGCTCTCAGCCTTAGCATCTTTGAATTCCACAATTTGTCACCCAGACCTCACACCACGAATGCACAAACCAACCGTTCAGATATCTCTCGACCTGGTCGATCTTGACGAGGCGGTGGAAACTGCGGCGATGGCCCTGAGGTGCGGCGTAGATTGGCTCGAAGCCGGCACGCCGCTCCTACTAGCCCACGGGCTGAGTTCTGTGCGAGCACTTCGTGAAAACTTCCCGGACGCGCCCATCGTAGCCGACCTGAAGACAATGGACGGAGGCTACCTTGAAGCCGAGATGATGGCCAAGGCGGGGGCAACCCATGTGGTCGTCATGGCACGCGCCCACGAGGAAACAATCAAATGTGTGGTTCAATGCGGAAAGGACTCCGGGGTGGGGGTAATGGGCGACAACCTTGGCTGCCCCGACATGGTTGAGGGAGCCCGCCGACTTGAGGATCTCGGGTGCGGCTACATCGTCCACCACATCGGTTATGATGAACGCCGTGGTATTGCCGCTGCCGGCCACCGTATGCCCAGCCCACTCGATCAATTAAAGGAAGTCGTAGAAGCTGTTTCGGTTCCTGTTCAAGCAGTAGGAGGATTATCCATCGAACAGGCCGTCGCCTGCCCCTCTTATGGTGCTCCCCTCGTTGTTCTCGGCGCTCCCCTCACCATCGATGCCGATTCCTTCCAGACGGCATCCGGGGATGTGGAGGAGTCCCTGAGGATGATCTGTCGGCGAGTGCATGGTGCTTCCTGATTTCATTTCTTCCAACCATTTACACCATGCGACTGAAAGATAAACGTATCCTCGTCACCGGATCCACCACCGGGATCGGCAAGGCCATCGCCCAACGATATGTTCGGGAGGGCGCGCGCGTGATGATCCACGGGCTCGAGCAGGATCTCGCCCGTGAAACCTCCGCCGAGCTCGATGGAGCTCCATGGCACATCTCTGACCTTTCTGATCCTGACGTTCCCGCCCAGCTCATTGAGACCTCCATTCGGGAACTCGGGGGACTCGACGGACTCGTCAACAACGCCGGAGTGGTCACCAGAAATCAGCCTGCGGACATGAGCCTCGAGACTTGGGACTGGACCTATGCCATAAACGTGAGGGCTCCATTTCTGCTCATCCAGTCCGCCCTTGAGGAACTTTCCCGAACCAAGGGGCGAGTACTTAATATCGGATCCGTGAATGCCTACGGAGGGGAGTCATACTTTGCCGCTTATGCCAGTTCAAAGGGAGCGCTAATGGCCCTGACAAGAAATCTCGGCGACACCCTCCATCGCGACTACGGTGTAGTCGTCAACCAGATCAACCCTGGCTGGGTCCTCACCGAAAACGAATCAGCCCGCAAGCAGGAAGATGGACTCGACCCCGATTGGCACACCAAGCTTCCCAAGGTCTATGCCCCAGCTGGCCGCATCCTCACCTCAGAGGAAATCGCTGCAGGTGCCGTATACTGGCTCGACGATGCCACTGGACCGGTCAGCGGCTGTGTCGTCGAACTTGAACAATATCCCGCCCACGGGAGAAATCCCGATAAAGTCGGATTGTGAGATCCGGGCCCTTCTTCAAGCCCTCTCACCTGAACTCATCGTCTGCACGATTCATCAACTCTCTGAATCAGGAACATGCCTAAGCTCGCCACCTTCCCCAAGGCTGAACTGGATGACCTCGTTACGGGTTCCATGAGCCTCTCCGACTATCTGGATTTTGCCTCCGGACTCGATATCGATGGAGTGGAGCTCTATCCCCTCATTGCCGACCTCAAAGATCCGGGATCATGGGGCGACTACCGGCAAACATGTAGCGACATGGGGCTTGAAATCCCAATGCTCTGCTGTTCCCCGGACTTTACCCACCCAGACCCGGCTTTCCGAGCGCAGGAAATCGAGAAGGAGAAAAAGTGGATCGAAATGGCTCACGCGCTGGGAGCCCGTTTCTGTCGAGTGCTAAGCGGCCAGCGACGGCCAGAGATCTCCCGGGAGCAGGGAATCGACCTTGCTGCCGATGCCATCCGGGCCTGCCTTCCCCATGCAGGAGAGCATGGCGTAACCCTCATTCTTGAGAATCACTACAAGGATGGATTCTGGAAGCATCCCGAGTTCGCCCAGCC
>TARA_B100001057_G_scaffold491588_1_pt1 | contig 12048 bp, 21 predicted proteins | sample TARA_B100001057 | Tara Oceans TARA_B100001057 (sample SAMEA2621839) | marine metagenome | biome: marine biome (ENVO:00000447); feature: surface water layer (ENVO:00002042); material: "saline water (ENVO:00002010), including plankton (ENVO:xxxxxxxx)" | depth 5 m | reverse complement strand
CAAAAAATTCGAATCGAGGGTTGACAGCGCGGAAATAGGAGCAGCGCCGATTCCGACCCTCAAGCCTCTCTTCAAGCTTCTCGCATGAGAATATAGGACCTCTACAAGGGTCGTGTAAAGTATTTTAAGGCCACAGGTATTCGCCTTAACCTCAAAACCGAGCCCAATTTAAGGGCTTCAAGGGGGAACATTCTCCCCTATTTTAGGACAAATTAAGAGGCTTCAGGGGGGAACATTCTCCCCCATATTTGAGCACATTTTGACAGGAAATTGACGATGGAATTTAACAACGTTTCGATACGATTTGGCTGGCATAAGCCGGTGGTTGTCCTCCAATATGGCACGCTGCAATACGAGATTGGCACGCTAGAATTGAAAGGTGTGACACTCATGGAATTGGGAAATTTAGACCCAGAACACGTAGCCAAGCATCACCAAATGTTGTTGATTTGTGAAATGAGCACAACAATTAGACTCGCGCAAAAGGATATTCCAGAGCCAGTTAACACCTGTTCCCGTAAACTTTTTGACGAAACGGGTGTAGAACCCTCAAAAGTCACACACAAGCCCAACTTAAGTGCTTAAATACAATAACTTAAGTTTTGTGTTCCCATAAACTTTCTAGGCCATTTTTCGCAAATTGTGAAACGGTAGAATGCGGCCTGTAGCTGTGCGAATTTTGACCAGTTACGCGTAACTTCGGTGAGGGTAATTATTACTCGCAATGCCGTGGGTAACAAGGGCTTCAGAGCCGGTGACAAAAATGTTCCCACAAACTTTCGTTATTAAATGTACATTTATATATTTTACTGGGAACATTTTTTAAGAAGTATACTTTTAAAAACTTCGCTTTCGATTTAATTCGTACCTGAGGTTTATTTACACACAATGTCCTCGTTACTCCTTGTGACTTGCTGCGAGTCGCAGTGATCTACCTAACGACCTTTGTGTGACGACCTGTTAGCTCTGCGTGATAAGAATTTGAATTCACTTGTGGTCTTCACTGTCGCAACGTGCAACAAACCACCGCGAAAGTGAATCACACCCAAATTGTGTTTTTGGTCGAAATAAGACCATTGCGATTGACTCGGGCATTTTGCCCTTGTATAACTGAAATCCGCCCTTCGGGGTGTTACGGCGTGAGCCGATTAATTAACTTAGGAAATTGACGATATGACTACCACCATTCCCCAGCCTGTAAACCAGACTGCTCCCTCCCCTCACGAACTTATGCGCCAAACTCAGCGCGAGATTGCTGAAGCTGTCATGCAGATGAAAGCCAAACAAATCGAATGTCTCATTGGTCTCTACCGAAAATCGGATGCACTGGAAGGTACCAACGACCTCGGTGAAATGCACCGTCGTACTCAAGCATTGTCTCGCGAACTCGAACTGGACTTTTCAGTGGTTGAAAAACTGGTCGATTTTGGCTTTAACTGTGGTGTTGAATGCGCGACCTCTATCGCATCCTCAGCGGGCGCAATGGAAAAGGTGCTAGGTAAGGACGAATTCACCGATAAGTCTTCGCGTGGTGACGCTGCGGCGCGAGAATCGGCATAGTTTAACCCGACAATTAGTGAGATTGACGATTATGAGTAAAAAAGTGACTAATAGTACGATGTTAAATTCGAGACTTATGAAACATTGTGTGCGGGTTATGTATCTTTTGGATGAATTGAAAAGGTTGTGTGATTTACAAGGCACGGTTCACCTTGACGGAGATTATCCGTTGGCTATTCACGGGACAGATAAAATTTGTGTTGGTCCTTTCAATGTGAGTGGGGGCTGGTTTCAGGAGATTATCGCCCGTCGTAAAAGTGAAATTATCGACGAGCTCTACGATATGGGTTACGACCTTACCGCTTTTGAGGAGCCTAAGGACGAGGACGATGAGTAAAAATATGCCTATTTTCCGGCGTATGATTGCGGTTGCGCATACGGCGAGAAACTGTGGTCGTTTGGCTATGATAATCGAGGGTGAAGACGAAGGTTCTCGAGCCTCGATTGATAACCTCAAGCCGATAACCAAAGACACGCCACACACCACAATCGAGGGTTACTGTGTCCGTGACGCGAAGATTCGAACCTTAATGGGCTGGGAGTATTCGCACTGGATGTTGATTGAGTCCGCGTTGATCTGTGCCTTGGTGGAAGAAGTTAGCCTTGTGCTGGATGATTTTGAAATGGGCTCGTTGATGATTGATTCGCTCTTGGGTGTCAATATCCACATTCGCCGGTATTCGGCTGAAGGTATAGGACTTGACCGCGATAAAATCAAAAGCTTTGCGTGGTTGTATCTGGGTAGTGAATACCTAGACGATTTTATCAGCTACGCCGATTATCTCCTGGCCATGCTCGAGGTAAGAGCGAAAGACGCCGCCTAAGAGGGGGGAATGTTCCCCCCTGTGGTTCAAAAAATTTGGTAATTAACTTTTTAAATTGGAAATTGACGACTATGACTAGCCTAACTGAATGTGGTCCTTACACCCCTACCGAGAAACGCGCTATCACTCGATCGCTAAACATCATTCGTGAGAAACAGCCTAATTTCTATGGCCGTTCTAAGATTACTAATCCTATCGCTTGTCAGCAATATTGTGCCTTGCAACTGGTCGATGGCTCTCGCGAACGATTTCTTTGCCTATTTCTAGACTCTCAACATGGTTTGATTAGCGGTGAAATCATGTTTGAAGGAACGATAAACGCGGCCTCGGTTTACCCTCGTGAGATTATTCGTCGTGTTTTAGAGCTCAATGCCGCGGCGTTGATAATCGCACATAACCATCCCTCGGGGCACCCTGAGCCAAGTCGAGCGGATATTAGTTTGACGCAAGACATTAAACAGGCGTTAGCGAGTATCGATGTGCCGTTACTCGATCACATTATCGTAGGTAACGGCCAAGGTTGCCCGACTATTTCTCTTTCACAACGAGGTGACTTATGAGTGCTGGTAATTTTCCGCTGTTAGAACTGTTAATCGAGACCATGGAACAAGTGGTTGCGTCTAACCTAGATTTTCGGATGGATGATTTCTATTTGGATAGGGATACCGCAGACCAAGCTACAGATATTCACACTTGTGGTACGGCAGCGTGTGTTGCTGGGTATGGTGCGGTTAACCCTAAAATTCAGAAATTCTTGGAAGTAGATATGCCCTACTTCCGAGCGGCAGAAACGGCTGAGGATATTGCGGACTATTTGTTAGAAGAAATCGGCTATTTAGGCTACTCCGTTTTTGCAAGTAAAGCTTACGAAAGATATCAACATGCCGCTGATTATCTACCAGAAACCGACCTTGAGTTTGAGCACCTACACAAAGATGAGCCCGAGGCTAAGGAAACCTTGAAGTACATGAAGTATGTGCTGGCCTTCAAAGAGCGTGAACTAAAACGCTGGGAACGTGAGGAAGCGGAAGATGAAAAATAAGCATGGAATTGAAATTGAACTAGGTACCGTGATCCATGCTACCCACCGCACGCAGGATTTAATTCCTGCGTTTCTAGAAGCGGTCCGTAGGTATGCGGATGCTGAGTATACCCAGATAATGGCCTCACCTTTCAGCTTTATCCCCGCATGGGTAACCGATGAAGGTGACGACTGCGAGTGGTGGAACAGTGAAGAGGCCGGTTACCGGCTTGATGAACTGTTCAATATCTTAGATAACCAAGCCCCTGAAGGTTATTACTTTGGGGCTCATGAAGGGGATGGGTCGGACTTTGGCTATTGGCCTATCCCTGAAGAGGACTAAACGCTAACGGGTGGGAACATTCCCCCCTCTTTTGGAGATTGACGATGCGCGAAGTGTGCAAAAAGTGTGGTGGCACCATGCTAGGTGATGGGTATAAAACGGTTGAGCACTGCGAGTTTGCTACCAACCCAGAAATTGACTTTATGGCCCCTGATGAAGGGCCAGTTTATTGTGACTTTAAGGAAATTGACGATGAGTGAAATTAACAGAAAAAATTATTTACAATCACGCCCCCATTCGGAGCTTGTAGATCTGGTTTTGTCGTTGGAAAAGCTTTCTTTGAAGGGGGCGCAAGTGTGCCAGCAAATCTACGAAAGTGAACAGTTATTCTCTGGCATTGTGCATGGCGAGGTCAAAGATTTTAAGATTCAATGCGACGAAGGCAAAGCGTTCTTCGTTAAACCTCGAGTGATGTTTGATGTGTGCACCGACGATGAAACTCACGTTCCCGACTGCACCACACTCGAGGAAGCGGAACGTTATTGCAAACAGCTCAATATTGAAGACCGCATGGGCAATGGCCGCGTAGACTTCGGCGGGGAAACACCCAACGACTTAACCGGCTTTATCGAAGCGAACGAGCAGATGATACGTAACATTCTTACGCTGTCAGATGATGTTCTAGCCTATCTTGCAACCCTACCGTTAGGGGACGAGTAATGAGCGACTTAAAAGAATTCAAAATAGTGCTAGAAGAGAGCGATACCGGCCGACAGCTTGTTTTACCTAACGTTATGGCAAGCGATTATGACGTTGCTGAAGCTTATGGCAACCATGTTGCGGCGGACCTACCGGTTTCTGAAATTGACCGACAACAAGGCTTTGGCCTGAGTGAAACGTCGTGGTCTTGTTACCCTGAAGAAGTGAAACCAGAACCTGAAAAAATGCGCCGTATGGAGTGGAACACTGGGCGTCACTATGGTTCGGAGGGCCAAATTATTCGAGCGGTTGAGTACAAAGAAGTTGTTGATGAAACCCTTACGTTATGTGGTGTGTTTTTGCTCGATATGACTCGAAATCTTTGCTATCAGATTGAGGATTGTCCTTTCACACACTCAGGTATCCTTCACCGCTACGATCTAGGGGGAAATTTCAGCTATTCGACAGCCGAGTTCGAAAAAGCCTGGGCGGAGGCCGTAGACGTATGAATAACCAACCACCAAAAGTAAACCCGCGTTTTCCCCTATTCCGCATGTTAATCGCAACGATGGAAGAAGTCGTTAAGGATGAGTTGCCTTTGAAAATGATTTCTTACTTTGAAAATGAGATGGTGGCTAACGAAGCGAAAGATATTCACACCTGTGGTACTCCTGCTTGTGTCGCTGGCTATGGGGCGGTAACACCTGAAATTCAGAAATTCATAGCTATTGATACGGAGGATTTTCGAAGCTCTATCGCGGCCGAACAAGTTCTTTGGGCTTTACACCATGAAATAGGCAATGTCGCGGAGGCAATTGTCTCAGGATCACTTTATCTTCGACGCCGAGCAGCCGAAGTTTATCTCCCGTGGGATTGCCTCCGATTCAAACATATTGAATCCGAGGAACCTACCGCTTCTGAAGCGTTGGAGTTTATGAAGCATGTGCTGGCTTTGTTATTAGAAGGCCGTGTGGGAGTGGAAGAAAGAAAACAACCACATCCACACCGATACACCTCAGAAGAGATTTTGGCGGATAAAGATATAGCGTTCTACAACATACCCGAAAGAGTCAGTTCGGGTATGCCTATTCACTATATCCTAGCGGATGAAGAATGGGTCTGGATGAACTTCATTGAAGGTAAGTACAGCATTCACGACTACATCATGGAAAACCTTGAGTGGGTTGACCCTGATGATCCTGAAGCGGAATACCAAGTTGCGGTTCTCACTATCTCGTGTGCCGATGAATTGAGTCGAGCGCTCGATGCCGATTGTGGGGGTGCGGGTAAAGCCGTTTGCTTGGCGGATGATACCGCACTACAGGCTATTTTCTTCTCGCTGTATCAAGAAGACTGGAACGAACGTTTGGAGGACTTTGAAGATGCCAAAGAAGAAGAATAAAAACGTCCACATGATTGTTTGTCGTAAGCCTAATTCGGAGGACTTTAGTTTCTGGCCCCCGAAGATATTCCATGGCCGCGTTGAAGCTATTACTGAGTTCGACAAGACATTTATTAAGTGTGATTCCTTTGAGGAAACGCGTAGAAAAGAATACTGCGACCAAACAGGCCAGTTATTGTTTTTCGAAACCTCAGCCGGTTTTCGCTGGCAGTTGTATTTAGACCTAGAACCTAACGATTAAAATTGACGATAAGGAGAAAAGCCGTGAGTAAGATTGGATTAATGACCGCGATGGTTGCTGGTATGGGGGCCTCGGTCTCTGGGGCGTGGGGTGAGAAAGTAAAAGCCTCACACCTCGAGTCTATCAACCTTGCTAAGAATCACGCACCTAAGGTTGAGCACTTAGGCCGAAAGAAGCCTAAAGGTAGCGCTGCGGTTCAGCGTCGTGAAGCGAAAAAGCGTAAAGCGCTTCGAGCGCGTTCGAAGAAATAGGAGGTTGGTATGCAATATTTCACAACAGTCTTATTTGACCACCGACGCGGCAAGCGAGTGAACCACTGTGCCGCTGAGTGCTTAGCGGCTAATATTCACCAAGCGGCAAACTTTGGTAACTCTTTAGCGGAGAAGTTTGCGGTTACGGTAGAAGTTGAAATTCGCTTGGGACGCTTAAGCACTCATAGGGATTTACACGGTGAGTAGTATCCCCAACCTATTTAAGGGCCTTGTTCCGGCAAAGGCTGACGCGCACTGTTCAAAGTGCCAGTCAAAGATAAGTGACTCGAGACGCCGTGCAATAGAAATGGAACTTGAGTTGATGGGTTCGAGCAAGAATATCTGCTCGGAATGTTTTAACCGTGAAGCAGTAATAATTAGCGTAATTTAGGGGGGAATGTTCTCCCCCTTTGAAATTAACTTTTTGGAGATTGACGATGAATAAAGGTTTGAAATTAGGTAACGGTGCCGTAGTACAGGCCCAAATGATTGTATGGAATAAAGATAAACTTGGTGACGCCATGAGTAACTTAACGGATTACGAGGAAAGGCAAGTTCACCTTAAGTTAGTCGAAAAGAAGACACCGGCTTCAACTAAAAATTACGAAACACTGATTGCCGTGGAAGAAATAACACAAAATAGTTTCTCTACGAAAATCCCCCTCACCTGTCCTGAGACCGCGAATGCAATCATTACGGCATTCACCAACGAGGCGGATGTTGAGCTGGGCTACTATGTTTACCACGCCCACCAAACACACGGGGGCTCTGAACCTGTAGCCTTTAGTGGTTATGATTTTGCCCAATCGTATTCAGATATTCTTTCAATGGTACGTAGCGAGATATTTGTGATTAATGGTAAGGGCACGGGCTTTCACAAACGTAAGCCAGAACCAAGGCAATACCCTCAGGAAGTGGGGCTTCAACCTGAATTGCCAAAAAGAAGAGCCTATATTGATCACAGGGGTAAAACTCCAGATAGATTAAATCTTAATTGTAGTCTAAAAAAACAATTCATTGTTCCGCCGGAGTCCGGCTGGGAAGAACATACGTGGTATCTGGTTGATGTTTCTTTTAGAGGGGTCAACCCAATCCACCGTGTGCTCTTTTTCTCGGGATTCCTCAACGATAAAGATAATGGGCCTGGGGGTTATAACCAACTTTATTCGCCTAATTACGATAAAGATGCCTCATATAATATTAAGGATGTTGTTTATCTCTCAGTAGCGAAAAAGCTGGCGTCTGAGGATGAATGGGGCGTTTAGCCCTCTTTGGAATTAACTTTTAAATTTGGAAATTGACGATGCAAATAAACGTAAACAGTTATTTTTGTGGTGCTGGCCTGATGGATATTGGGCTGATAAATGCGGGATTAACTATTAACCAGTCTTTTGAAATTGATACCGACGCGGTTAAGACGTATCGCGAGAATATTGGCCACCATGTTCAACAGTGCGATTTGACTGAAGAGCTCGTGTTAAACCAAGAAGAATGCGATGCGATGGTTTTTACCTACCCTTGCACCAAGTATTCCACGATAGGTGATATTCACGGCGTAAGAACTGGTGACGATTTATTCCTTCATGCTTTGCGTCACTTAGCCATTCGCAAGCCCGATGCCTACGTGGTGGAAAATGTGCCAGGAATGAGAGCGTTTCCGCTGGTAATGGAAGCTATGACAAAGTTGCCGGATTACTACGTTCACGTTTTTTGTCCGGTCCAATCTCAGCATTGGTTACCCCAGCGAAGAGATCGTCTGATTATTTTTGGTACCCGCCGACCTTTTGAAGTTCGCCCCCCTAAGAACTGTCGTCCAGTGACGCTGGCTGAAATTGTCGAGCATGACCCAGAAGTAACCTTGCCCAGCGCTATTAAAGCGCGAATGTCGGGTAAGTACCGTGACCTCCCAATAATCAGCGACCCCAGCAAAGGAGATATCGCGCCGACTTGTGTTGCTCACTACGCCAAGGATAAATCGACACGCTTGGTTGCTGACAAGCGATTCCCAATGGGTGTTCGTCCTTACTCAGTGCGTGAGTATGCGAGGCTACAAGGAGTACCAGACTGGTTTACGTTCCCTGTCTCGGCTACGGCAGCATATCGCCAGATTGGTAATGGTGTGTCAGTGCCGAAAGGTGAATGGGTAGGCGGCGAGTTGTTCCGCTATTTTCAACAAAGTAAAAAATTAGACAAGGTGGCTTAAGTGAAGTACGAACTGGTGTATCACGACAGGTTTACGCATGAGCGCCGTATGCAAGAGTTCTTTGCTCCGAATCCTGAGAAAGCAAAAGAGCACGCAGACAGCATGTGTGAGCGACGTAAAGTGCCTTACTGTTTAGTAGATGCAAATGGCCGAACGTGGGAGCGAGATTATAGTCGAGAGACTATGAAGCTCTATGATTGGTATGAAGTAACAACCCATAGCCCGATACGGGCTGCAAGCTAAGGAAATTGACGATGTGTAATTGTTTTGAAGAAACGATGGAAAAAGTAACCGAGCATATTAAAGAGCAATTGCCGGACAACGTGGAAGAATTTAAAGCCGAATGGCAGGGCCGAGCTTATATGCTTGCGGAAGGTCAGTATGCTCCAACCAGTCCTAAAATTGACTACGAGTATCGGCCTATGAAGCGAGACGGTACCCCGCAAAAGAATCTTAAGAAAGATTCAATAACGATACTAGCAAGCCATTGCTGCTATTGTGGTGAGAAGTTCGAAAGACCTGAAAAGTCGTAACGCTCGGGGGAGAATATTCCCCCCTCTTAATTAACTTTTAAAATTGGAAATTGACGATCATGACTGATGTTAAACGTATCAATAAACAGGCTATGGCCACGATGCTGTTTGTAATTGCTGACGCGATTACACAACCACGCTTCGTAAAGTTCTTAGAAGATAACACCTCTCGATTTGGCTCAGATGGTACCGGTACCGTTGAAGACCTTCACGACAAGTTACGCCAGTTATTTGATTTTCAGCTTAAGCAAGCGGTAAGTGTGTATTCCGAGCAGTATTCAGTTTTGAGCTGGGAAGAAAAGTTACAAATGATGAGTGAAAAACTTATCAACTTAGGCAACCGCACGGCTCACAAGTGGCGTGTAAAGCTACACCAAAGCAGTAAGAAATTTATTGTCCCTCGCGGTGTGAGTTTATCGAAAGCTTTAACTGACTTGATGTTAAGTGCCCAGCCTCACCGAATAATTCTAAGTCAGTCTCGAGCCCCTACTCATCCAGACCATGACTGGCGTTGGGGTGGCGATATTGCCAATGCCGATATCTTTCTGGCCGCGCTATATAGTTTCGTTATTGCCAAAGACACGCTGGCCTACGACACAGGCATGATGTTTTTTGAAGACGTATTAACCGAGTTCGGCAATAAAATCGAATGGTTCGTGAAGGGGTATCCACACGACTTATTGGTTGTTGACCGAATGATAAATACGGGTGATCAGCGCAAAGACTATCAAGGTATCGGGCTACGCACTGAGTTCTGTTCTACGTGGTCTATCACTTCCGAGACTAGAAATATCTTGAGCAGTCACGGTTATCGAGAACTACGCCATAAAACGTATGGCCGAACTAAACAGGTGGCCGCATGAAGAACTAGCAGAAGAAGAAATCGCGGAAGAAGAAAAAGTCCTGGCTGAAGCAAAAGCGATTGCTGCAGCCGTTTAACCTGGGGGGAATGTTCTCCCCCTTCAATTAACTTTTACAATTTGGAAATTGACGATTATGACTAATCAAACTATTGCTACAAAACACGAAGATATCGAACGCGCTACTTACTCACCAGAAGATAACAAGTTGCGTATCTACCCCCTAAATCGCCTAGATACAGACCTTTACAACGAGCTTAAGGAACTGGGCTTTGGTTGGGCACCAAAACAAGAACTTTTCGTGAAACCTTCTTGGTCGCCTCAAGCGGAAGATTTATGTATTCGCTTGGCCGGCACTATTGAACCTGAAGACACGACGATGGCCGAGCGTGCAGAAGCTAAGGCTGAGCGATTAAGGGCTCTTGCTGAAAAGCGTGCTGACCAAGCACGAGGTTTTAGTGCTGCGGCTAACAATATGCAATTTGGTGATCAACCTATTCTAATGGGCCATCACAGCCAGCGTAAAATGCAGAAAGCGCAAGAAGCCCAAGAGCGTAACGAAGAACGCGCCAAAGAAGCCAGCTCAGCGGTCCGATATTGGAACTGGCGCATGATGGGCACCATTGCTCATGCTAACCACAAAAATCGCCCTGACGTTATTTATAGACGTATTAAAACGTTACTCACGGACTTGCGAAAGCAACAACGCTATTTGCACGCTGCAGGGGATTGCTTATCTCTTTGGGAACGCTGCAAAGGGATGGAGGATGCCGATAAGCAAAAAGAGTTTGCTTTGATGATTGCGAATTACCGTTGGGATATCTGTATCTCAGATAGTTACCGCGACATTAAGGAAGATAAGAAACCTTTATCGGAAATTATCGACGCCAATATTGAGCTAGGTACCAAGCGTAAGAACGACCAGAACTTACACCGCAAGATAAACCATATCTTGAACCGTCTTACTTACGAACGGGCTCAGTTGGGGGAAGTTGAATATTTTACCGGTAAGCTTACCGCCCCTGTATTGCAAACGTTCCTTAGAACACACGGCGCGGATAAACCTAAAGCGACCAAATCTGACGTTGGTTGGATTGTGGAGTGTGACAACGACTTACCTATCCACATTGGTACAGGTTCGACACTGGAACTGGAAGAATTGGAATGGCGCGACCTGATGTATGAGGTGGGCTATGAAGTACCGGTCCCTAAGCCGAAGGCTCCCCCAATTGTTAACCTGTCACCGGAAGAAGTAAAAAGCGTGACGGTGAAAATGTGGGGCAGCGCACACAAGTACCCTATCGTCTCAATGACGAAAGCGGAGTACAGCGCTATTTATAGTGATTACCGTGGGGTTAAGCCGAGTACCTGTGGTCTGTTCAGAGTCAAGGTATGTAAGCAGGTTCCTGCAGGAGGTGACCATTGGAACTCTAACTGGGCTGTGGTTTACCTAACGGACTCAAAGACGCACGCCGCGCCGAATTCAACGGCTCTTGAGTATGTGGAAGTGGAGACAGCCTAATGGATTCATCAGTGTATGTAAGACCCAATAAACCCAAGCATGTTACGGCACCGGAAAAAGTAGAACTCGAGCCTATCGAGTTCTCCGAGGCCCCAAAGCCTGTCGTTGTTCATGCCTCAACGGAATGCCACGTTACGCCCTATGATGTGGCGGAGCGTATGGTCGAGCTGTTGGAGTTGGAATCCGACGATCATGTTCTAGAACCTTCGGGGGGTACCGGTAATTTGGTTCAGGCTGTTAAAGCCGAGGGGCATGATGCTGACCTTATTACGATTGTTGAGCGTGAATACTCGTTGGTTGAAGCTTTGTTACAGCGTTTTTGTAGTGCCGATTGCGAGGGGGCTGTCCCCTTGGTGCATCATGAAGACTTTCTTAGCTGGGCCGAGGCTCGTTACAACGCGGGGTATCGTTATGAAAAGATCATAATGAACCCCCCGTTCAAACAGGTAAAAAAGCATATGGAGGCCGCACGCAAGTTACTCCGCTTCACGGGGGTACTTATTGCGGTGGTACCAACGTCGTTCGACCACCCCAGTTACGAGGAAGTCGAGACGTTACCCAGCGACACGTTTAGCACCTGTAAGGTGTTCACGAAAATCGTGCGGTATGAGGGTTAGCCATGGCTATTTTAAAAGTTGAGTGGCGGTAT
>TARA_B100001057_G_scaffold493667_1_pt1 | contig 12055 bp, 13 predicted proteins | sample TARA_B100001057 | Tara Oceans TARA_B100001057 (sample SAMEA2621839) | marine metagenome | biome: marine biome (ENVO:00000447); feature: surface water layer (ENVO:00002042); material: "saline water (ENVO:00002010), including plankton (ENVO:xxxxxxxx)" | depth 5 m | reverse complement strand
TTAATTCTGTCCTCTGTTCCGCGTTTTTACTAAGAGATGCATAAACTGATCTTGGGTCTCTTATTACTACAAAAAACTTTGCTTTTGGAAAAGAGTGAGCAAGAGTTTTTAAGGAGCAAATGTTCCAGGTTTCATGAAAACCGTAATAAATTTTTTTATTTTTTATAGGTTTTCTTATTTTTCTTTTTACTTTTATTAGCTTAATTAGATTTAAAATAATATTTTTAAAAGACTTTGCTTTAAGACTTGGAAAATAATCAATTAAGTCAGCACTATCATGATCATTTTTTGTTTGGGATTTGGTAAGAAATAAATTCCAATCTTTCTTATCAAATTTTTCTGACAATTTACCGTTAAGCATCAATTTTAACAATTCTAGATTTTCAGAGGAACCAAAATAATCTTGAAAAGGTGAAAATATTTTATTTTTTTTTTTTAGAGAATAACTTCCATATTTTTGGATTAACTTATTTCTGAAAAATCTATAAATCTCAACATTAGGACCAACAGCAATAGATGCTTGATTACTTTCATATAAGGCTTTTGTTAATAATGCGGTTCCGGATCTTGGGAGTCCGGTTGAGAAAATATAATTCATTAGATTAACTACTCATTCTTATCAACTTCAATTTCTTTTCTTAACTCGTCATATTCTCTCATTTTTCGTTTCATAAATTTGATAGTAAGATTAGTTTTTTCTGATATGCCTTTAGCTGTTAAAACATAAAAATATTGCATCTTTTTTGGATTTTGCTTAAAATTTTGCAATTTTATAAGTCCTTTGGCCTTTAATGCTTTTAAACAATAATTAAGCTTTCCCAAACTAAAGTCTAACTCTGATGCAAGTTTTCTTTGAGTGGCTTCTGGGTTAGATTTAATTTTTCTTAATACCTCAAAATGGTCTTGATTTTTTTTCATAATATGTTCAATATTTGAACAATATACTCTTTATAAGGCACAAGTAAAGAGGAAATTTTTATTAATTATCTTGATTTTTTTTTCTCAAATATTCTTCGATGTTTTGATCCCAATTATTTAAGTTTTTTGGCAAATCCTTACTGCGATGAGAAGTGAAAATTTTACCCTGTTTTTTTGTGGAATACTTATAATTAATTATACTATCAAAATTCTCAATAAATAGTTGCTCTAAAGAATTAAATAAAAAGAGATAAGTTTTTCTAAATGTAGAAAATTCTTCTTGTGATGGATCTAAATTAAATTTTTTTTGAAAAATGATGTCACCATCATCAATACCGTTTGAGATCTCATGAATTGAAACACCTTTGGGAGTCTCTTCCACAAATGACCAAAAGTTAGGGTGGGAACCTCTGTTATAAGGTAAATAAGACATATGAAGATTTATTATTGGTTTTTTTAAATTAGATAATATCTTTTTGTCAATAATTTTTCTATAACCAAAAGAAATTGTTAAATCTGAGTTTTTTAAATCATTTATTTTGAGTTCTTCATTGTAATTTTTTACATTTATATCTTTTTTTTTCAAAAAGTTTATAAGTTTAGTTTTTTTTTGATTGTAACCTAAAAATGAACAAGTTAATTTATGCATATGTTTTTTTAAAAAAATTTAAACTCATTAAGTCTTTATTATAATTAATCATAATTTTTTTTTTAGCTTTCTTTATTAAATAATATATTGGGGTTTTCTTTTTTTTATTTTTTATAAAATTAGTAAAAAGTTTTAATCTTTTTTTATTTTTCAATACAATTATTATGTAATTTGAAAGTAAAACCATTGATAAATTCATTGTATATCTTTTGCAGAAAGGTTTACCAATTTTTTCAGTAAGGTAAAAATTCGGTTTTTTACTTGAATCAATAATACTTTTGAATTTTTTTAGATTATAAAAAATTGATGCAAAGTGGCCATCCTCTCCTACTCCAATAATGGTTAAAGTATAGAGATATTTTAAATTATCAATTAATGTTTTTTTATTTTTTTTTAAAGTTAATTTTTTATCGAATGAAAATATTTTTTTTTTTTTAAATATCTTTTTAAGAAAAGCGATATTTCTAAGGTTAATTTTTTTTGTGTCTCTTTCATCAATTAAATAAATATTAATATTATTCCAATTAATTTTTGCTTTTTCGATAAGTTTGTAAGACTTTTTAATTGAATTACCGCCAGATAAAATAAGATTTTTTTTTTGCTTATTTTTTTTAAGAAATTTTTCTATCCCTTTTTTAAAATACATTATTGAAATAAAAGAGACTTATTTTCAGTTCCGTTTTTTGAATTAAATTTGTCTTTATAATATTTTTCTCTCATCGAATTTTTATTCATAGATAAATTTTTTTTATAATATGTCGCGTAAAACATCATTCTAGAATTTTTAGAATTATTCTTTTTAGAAAAATGAGCACATTTCCAATTAAAAAAACAAACATCTCCAACATTCATTTCGATGGGATAAAATTTAAAAAATTTTAGATCTTGCTTTTTTATGTTCGGCGTTGATTTAATCATTTTTTTTGTTATTTCGGCAAAACTCTTTCCTAGCTTTTCTGTATCTTCTTTTTTGGCAACATAAATGCATCCATTTTTTTTTTCAGTTTTTTCAAGCGGTAAAACTAAATTAACTAAATTATCTCCATACTTTTTCCATCCCTTTTGAGTTTTATTATCTTTATCTCTCCAATAAAAATGACCATCGATATGAGGTAGATAGCCTCGGCCGCCAGGGTATTTAAAGTTTAACTTATCTTTTAACAATTCATATTTGGATTTTTCTAAATTTTCTATAATTTTTAAAATTTCAATTGAGCATATAAGATGTTTCGATTTTTTTGAAAAATCCGAAATTCTCTCTATTCTTCTAAGTTTTTTTTCTTTTTTTATTGTTTCATAATAAAAAAATTTGTTATTTTTTTTTTTATTGGTTAGTTCATTTCTTATATCTTGTATAATTTTTTTGTTGATAAAATTTTTTATAATTACAAAACCATTTTTTCTATAATTTTTTTCTACCCTAATAAAATTTGACTTAGATTTATTTGAGTTGATTGAATTTGTCATACTAAATATTTTTTTTTAAATTATCGTAAATAATTTTAGAGACATTATCACTTTTTAAACAAAAATCCTCTTCATTTTTAATAACTGGTAACTTATTATGAAATATTGCATCAAGAGCTTTTTCTTTAAATTGTTCATAAGATCCTATTCTCATAAAAGAATTATAATTTTCATAATGAAGCCATGAATTATTTTCTAGATTAGGATCCAAAAAAAAACATGGTTTTTTATTTCCTAAAAATTCATAAGCAATTGTAGAACACCAAGTACAAATAAATTTTGCGTTTATACCATAACCATAAGATGTATGATTTATACTGTTATTTGACTCACCTTTCACTACTCTTCTAATTGATGTGCCTTCAATTATTCTCATTTCATATATGTCAGTTTTTTCGTTATTTGAGTGATGTTTAATTATAATTTTAAGTTCCGGATACTCTTTGGAAAGCCGAGCTAACCATCTCAAATGTTCATAATAATTTTTCATATAATTATCTTTGACTGCAAAAAGAGGTACATCATTTCCAGCAAAATTTACAAGGTCATAAATTTTTTCTTCTTCTTTTTTTAAATTTAACCAATTTTCCATAAATGTCGATCCTACTGGTATAATTTTTAGGATTTGAGAATCTGTAAATTTCAAAACTTCGGTTCCTTTTTTTCCAAGAGAAAAAAGTATATCGGTATTAATGCAAAAACCTGTTTCACCAATCTGAATAATATTTTTTTGTAAACAGGTTGTAATTCTTCCACCCTTTTTTTTAAAAATATAATTCTTAATAGCTGAAGTTGTGTAATGCCTCTCTTGAAGCAAATACTTGGACTGTATTTGATTAAAAATAGTTTCATATTTTATGAGTTTTTTAAAAATATGTAAATAAATTGACACTAAATTTGTTTTTTCGGAAAATGAATAATAAATTGAATGAAAAAAATTTTTTAAAACGATTGTTTTAGCGTTGCCTAAAAGAAAATCTCTATCACAACCCATATATTTTCTAAATTGAAATATATTGGGATTTCCTTTTAAATTTAAAGGGGAAATAATCGAATAACTTTTAAAATGTTTTCCTAAATTTTTAACTCTATTTATCTCATTTTCTGATTCACACTCATCATAAATAATATCAACGTTTTTTTTTAAAGTTATTTTTTTTGAGAAAATTAATATAAAAATATAACTTAAAATAAATATTAACAACGATTTGAATGTAACTGTGAAGTTAAAAATATTTCTAAATTTTCCATTCACAAAATCGTGATTTCTAATAAGATATTGTTTTGTCTCAAATTCAACTGTCTCTTTTGGTAAGGAAAAATTTTTAGAGATTGCGTTTAGAAAATTGGAAAAATTTTTATTTTTTAACTTATTGTTGATAAATCCTCTTAGATTTTTTGCTTGTACAACGGGATCTTCACTTTTATCTACATAAAAGTAATTTATATTGTCATTTTTCATAAGTTAACTGTTATTTATTTGTATTGATAATTCGCTTCATATTGTTATAGTGTTCAAAAAATGAACAATAAAGTATTTTGTGGTTAAGTCAAAAAAAAAAATAATCGTTTTTGGAGGAAGTGGTTTTTTAGGCTCTCACGTTTCTGATGCATTAACCAAAGATGGCCATAAAGTAATTATAATAGATTATAAGAAGTCTAAGTGGATTAATAAAGATCAAAGTTTCCATAAGGGAGATATTAACAATCCTAAGACATTTGAACATTTATTAAAAAAAGTTGATGCTATTTTTAATTTTGCAGCAATTTCCGATATTGGGAAATCCAATGAAGACCCTGAAGAAACAGTAAAAATAAATATTTTAGGCGTTGTAAACTTACTAAATCTTTGTGTTAAAAGAAAAATTAAAAAATTCATACAAGCTAGTTCAATTTATGTATCGGGTAATCATGGTGGGTTTTATAAATCAAGTAAATTAGCAGCAGAAAGCTACATAAGTGAGTTTAATAAAATTAAAGGATTAAACTATTGTATTCTTAGATATGGAACTTTATATGGACCACGTTCGGACAAAACAAATGGACTACATAGTCTAATTGAAAATGCATTAAAAAAAAATAAAATAGAGTACTCTGGTAGCCCAGAGTCAGTGAGGGATTATATTCATGTAATAGATGCAGCAAGAGCTTCTCTAAAAGCTTTAGACAAAGAGTTTATTAATAAAACCATAATTATTTCTGGTCCTGAAAGTCATAAAATAACCGAGATTTTAAAAATAATTTCCGAAATAACTGGAATAAAAAAAATATCTTTTGTTAAAAAAGATAAAGTTAAATTACATAGCCATTATCTTAAGACACCTTACAGCTCTGAGGAGAATAGTTATTACGCTTTTAAATACTCCGATAATTTAAATGTAGATATTGGGCAAGGTTTAAGTGCTCTAATAAAAAATCTAAAAGAATATTAATTTTTCCCTTTTTTATAGATCATTTCACAAAAATCGAAATTATGCTGATAATCAATATCAGTACTAGAAACAGGATCTAAAATATAAAAAAAAGGTTTTTTTCCCACACATGATCCTCTCTTAATTAAACTCTTTTTTCTTAAAATATTTATAACAAAAGGAAGAGATATTAAAGGACTTAAATCTTGGGATCGTGGCCAAGGAGTTGGTTTAAAATTTATTGGTTTATTTTTGTAGAAAAAGTTTTCTTTATTTTCATTTGCACTTAAAAGACAATCGTACTTTTTATAAATTTTTTTGTATATTGTTACAGCTTTATCGTAAATTTTAGGACCAGCTAATGGATTAGTGACATTTATCCAGGCTACATGCTCCGTGTCAGCAGCCGAAGCAATATATTTATAAACTTCACTCATGGGAACGCTACTTGTAGAATAGTATGAGTCTCTTAAATGAGTTAAAAATCCGAATTGCCTTGCAATCTTTAAAATTTTTTTACTTTCTGACGAAACCATGAAGTTTTTAAATTTTTTGGTTTTTTTTAATTGCGACAATTTTAATTTTAGTAAATTAGTATCAGCAAATTTTCTTAAATTTTTTCTTTTTACCCTATCAGAGTTTGCTTTTACTGGTATGATGCCTGTAATTTCCATTTATTTAAATTAAATTGTTAACTCTTTGACACTATGATAATAAATTTTTTAAATATAGTTTTATGAAAAAAAAACATTTAGCCTTATATAGCTTAACAATTGTAACATTTCTATCATTAATTTTAATTTTTAACTTTGATAATATAAGACAATACTTACGTGATAATTTATCAAGCAATGCTAAAATAATAATTAAGCGAATACTCTTAGGTGAAAAATATCTAAACGAAGTAAACTTTTATAGAAAAATAAATTACAATCAAAAAATAATTCCTGAAACGCAATTTGTTAAAATTAATTTTCAGAAAATACTCTTAAACGAATTATTAGAGTTTAGCGACACCCATTACAATAAAGCAGTTTTAGGTAATAAAGTTATCACTAAAAAGTTTTTTATCGATACTTCAGAGGAAAGACTAATTATTTCAAATGTAAAAGGGGAAATATATTTTTCAAAATTTGCTGATATTGGAAATTTATCCAAGATCGATTCAAATTTAAAATCATATGGAATTTACGATGTATTAGATATTGCTGTTGCAAATAATTATCTCTTCGTTTCCTCAACGTTTAAAAAAAATGAGAATGATGAATGTACTTTTTTTCAAATTCTTTATTCTAGAATTGATTATAGTAAATTAGAATTTAAGGATTTTTTTAAAACTGATAATTGTTTAAAAAACACCCTTGGCGGAAGAATAGTAAAGTTTGATGAAAATTTGACCAAAGGTATTTTAGTCACTTTAGGAGCTAGCGGAACTGAAGGATTTTTAGCGCAGAAGGACGATTCTGTTTATGGAAAAATTTTATTTTTTAATATTGAAACAAAAAAATATAAAATTTTTTCTAAGGGCCATAGAAATCCTCAAGGTTTAATTATTGATGGTGAAAATATACTTTCTACTGAACACGGAGCTTACGGTGGAGATGAAATAAATAAAATCATATTTCAAAAAAATTATGGATTTCCTGTAGTTTCTTATGGTGACAGTTACGAGTTTAAAAATAATTATGATAAAGATTTAGATTATAGATTTAAAAAAGACCATAAAAAATTTGGTTTTAAAGAACCAATTTTTTCATTTGTGCCATCAATAGGAATTTCAGAGTTGGTAAGAATACCTAATAATTTTACTAAATATTGGCAAAATAATTATTTTGTATCATCATTGAATGGCAGATCTATTTTTAGAATTAAAATGGATGAAAATTTTGAGAAAGTAATTTATTTAGAAAAAATTCCAATTGGTGAGAGAATAAGAGATATAAAATTTTTACCAAAAATAAATTCATTTATTTTAGCATTGGAAGAAACTGGGTCATTGGGTGTTATCAAAATTGAATAAATTTAATAATTAATGAAAATATTTTATAGTATATTAAAATTAATATTTTCAAAAAAATTTGATTTTATTTTTTTTTCTGAGGAAAAATCCTACCAAAAGTACTATATTTTATTAATAGAAAAACTTTTGACAAAAAAATATTCGATTGCTTATCTTAGCTCCGATAAAAACGATTTCATCAATTTAAAAGGTATAAATAATTTTTATGTTGGAGAAGGTTTAACACGTATGTTTGCTTTTATGATTGTTAGATCTAAATTTTTATTCCTAACTTTACCTGACTTAGGTTATAATGAAATTAAAAAGCAACCTGATAATATAAACTACTATATTTACTTTTTTCATGCAGTGAATAGTGCCCACAGAGCATTTAAAAAGAATGCTTTTAACAATTATGATATTATATTTTGTGCAGGCGAATATCATTATAATGAATTGAGAAAACTTGAAGAAATAAATAATTCTAAAAAAAAATTTCTACCTAAAACTGGATACCTTTATTTTGACTATTTAAGTAAAAATAATAAAGAATTAAAAAAAGAAGATTTTGTTTTAGTGGCTCCTTCTTGGAATTATAATAAAAAAAATTTTTTGAATGAAACCTGTTTAAATCTAATTACAAATTTACTTAAAAGCGACCAAAAGGTTTTTTTTAGGCCCCACATGGAACATCACAAAAGGAATAAAAATACACTAAATACTATTAAAGAAAAATTTAGCACTAACAAAAATTTTATTTTTGATGAAAAGACCGAAAATTTAGATTCAATGCTCAAATCTAAAATTTTGATTACTGACAATTCAGGAATAGCCATAGAGTATATGTTTAGTTTAAAAAGACCAGTAATATATTTTGATTATTTTTCTAAAATACACAATGAACTTTTTGATAAAATCAATATTAAACCGATGGAGGATCAAATTAAAGAAAAATTTGGATATTTTGTTAAGGAGAAACATGTTGATGATTTAGATCTAAAACATTTAATATCAGATGCAGAAAAAAAATTTTTAGACAATTCTCAAAATCTACAAAATTTTATAAACAAAAATTTTTTTAATTTTGAAAATTCTCTTGAAAAGTATATAGAATTTTTACAAAAGAAATTTAATAATTAAGTCTTCTTTTAAAAATTATATCTATATTTTTCATTTCTGGTTTGTAAACTCTTCTGTTTTCAAAAAACGATTTAATTTCCTCATGATTATTTATCTCATTTTTATTATATTTTTCTATTAATTCTCCAATATGATACGTTGAAATATTTTTAGCTGATTCAATGTTATTGCTCTCTCTCCCTAGTTTTATGATTAAAGGCACTGCTCTGTGGTTTCCTAATATTCTCTCTTCTGCTCTCTTACCGTGATCTGATGTAATTATTATTAAATAATCTTCATCTTTATTATGAATTTGAATTTCATCTATTAATTGTTTTAAAACTAAATTAAATAAATTCAAATTTGTTAAATAATCATCTTTAAGTATTTCATTTTTACCTAATAGTTTTTTTGCATAGTGACTTGGGTGGTGGGGAAACGGAAAATGAGAATAAATAATTTTAAATGAGTCATTTTTAATTGCTTTAAGTGTCTTAATTAATACTCTTTCATTAATTGAAATTTGTTTGATTTTTTCTTTTTCATTTTCATAAATCTTATCTATGACTGCCTTGTCAGTTTTTTGGGCCTCTAAATTGAATAGATAATTACGAAAAATAAGATTAAAGACAATCTTTGGAATTTCAAAAAAGTTTAAAAGCCGTTTAAAATTTTTATTTAAGTCATGAACAGAGTCAGAGCAATGAGGAATTTCTAAATAAATGCAGTATACCATCCCCTGTGAGCCTATTAATGCTATTTCTTCTGGATGATAAATTGAGAAAAAAGAATTTTGAAAATTAATCTCAATATTTTCATCGCTATTTTTATAATTGAACCCTTTAAAATTTTGCTGAAAGGTGCCTGATCCATCTTGACCTAATAAAGTGGAGTAGACAGAATAAAGCGTGTCTCTGCCTGGAGTGAAGCCATTTTTAAAAAAAATAGAGTTGCTTTTAAAATTATTCAAATTTGTTTTATTAATCTGATTATTTTCATTTAAAATTTTTGTGTCAAGTTCATCAAAAATAAAAAAATAAACTTTTTTGCTTTTATTGCTTATATAATTACTATCAAAATTTTCTTTTTTCAAATATGCGTTAGTTATAAATTTTGTGGAATTATACAAATTAAAAATTAAAACAGTTGATAGGACAATAACATACGTTTTTAATATCCTTTTAATATCTAATTTTAAATATTTTTTATTCAAGAAAATTAATCCTAAAAATATAAAAAATAATATTGAGATTAGATAAATTTTTTGAAGAAGCGTAAAAACAATAATATCATAATTACTTAAGAAATCAGAAATTCTTGGTACTCCAAATATGAAGAAGATTGTTCTTAAAAAAACAACGAATACAAAAAAATTAAAAAATAAATTTAAAGAAGAAAAAAAGATATTTTTTTTCAATTCTAAAAAACTAAATATTGAAAAAAAAATTACTGTATACAATATAGTTGATATTACAAGTCCAGCGTAAAAAATTATTAAATACTCTACAATTGTTGGATTGTTTATGAATTTAAATATATATGAAGACTGAAAAAGTATACTTAGTATGAAACTAAAATAAAACGTTTCTATCTTTTGCACTTAAATTATCCCTTAATTTTTTTTATTTTTTTTTTAATTTTAAGATAAATGATTTTAAATAACTTTAAAATTTTTGATGGTGTCCTAATATAGATTAATATAGTTGCAAATATAGCTATACTACCTTGTATAATTGCAGTAGTAGTTACTGGATCTATATATGCGTGTAGCTTTGAAAAATAGAAATAACAAATTGTAAATAATATTATGGAGTTTATTTTCTTTTTAAACATTTGTAATTATATAACATTTGGTTAATATCCTGTATTACTATACATTTTCGCTATAAAAATGAAATTCAATTTTAAAAAATATAACTCAAAAAATATAGATAATAGTATCAATAGTTACTTAATAAACAATAACAGTTTAAACAAAAAATATTTTTTAACTTCGATTAATAAAATCAAAAAAAATTATTTAGAAAAAAGTGGTGCTTATCTGCTGAAACTTTCAAAAGAAAATATTATTGATATAAAAAATAATACTTTGAGAATAGGCAAAGGATTTGGTGTTTTGCAAAAACAAAATAAAAAAGGAGATAAGGTAATTTCTGTCGAAAGTAAAAAAACGAAAAAAAAAAATTTAAGATATCATCAAACAAATATTGAGGGGTCTATTCATACTGATGGACCTCAATTAAATAAACCTCCAAAGATAATAATTTTATCATGTAAAAATAATGCTAAAATTGGTGGTGAGACAATCCTTTCTGATGCTGAAAGAATTCATAAATATTTACAAAAAAATAAAAAAGAAGTTTTAAATAATTTAAAAAAAAAATATTTTTTTGAAAAAAAGGGATTTAGCAAATCTATAATTAAAAAACCAATTTATACTTATTCCCATAAAATGAAATTTAGATATATAAGAGAATATATATATTCTGGATATGAACTTAAGAAAAAAAAAATACCAGATAAACAATTGAAAGCCATAAAAATTTTAGATCATTTAATGAAGCAAGAGGAAAATAGAATTAAATTTAAACTAAAATCAGGTGATGTAATTATTGTTAATAATGAAAAAAGAGCGCACGGAAGAAAAAAATTTTCTAAAAGAGATAAAGCTAAAAGAAAACTTTATAGAGTATGGGTAAAAGGCTAAATGTATTTATTTTAGCTGCTGGCAGAGGCTTACGAATGGGTAAACTAGGAAAAGAAATACCTAAAAGTTTAGCAAATATTAATAATAGTACAATTTTATCAAAAATCTTACAAAGGCTAGATAAAGTTAAAAAAAAAAAAAAATATTTTTTTGTTCTAGGATATAAATATAAAAAAATTTTAGGTGAACTAAAAAATAATAAAATTAAATTTAATTATACTCTTAATAAAAATTACTCAAAAACTGGATCTGCATATAGCTGGTATTTATTAAGAAAGTATCTTCCTAAAAATAAAAATGACACGATTTTAATACATGCTGATATTTATTTTCATTATAGTCATTTAGATAAAATTTTTTCCTCGAAAAAAGAAAATATTATTGGTTCTGTAAAAAAATTAAAAAAAAATACAAAAAGAAAAGGTTGGGTTTTAGATGCAAGTAAAGATTTACAAGTCACGCGATTAAGGCAAAAAAAGAATTATCTTGGATATTATGGTGAGATCAGTTGTATTAACCGCTTTTCCTATAAATCAATGAAAAAAATATTCAATTTTATGAATTATTATTTTCTTAAAAACGGTAAAGATTTCACCTGGGAAATATTACTAAACGATATAGTGAGAAACAAAATTTTAAAAATTTATACAAATAAAAATTTTAAAAAAAAGAATTTCTGGTTTAATGTAAATAAACCTGATGATCTAATTAAAGTTAGAACTTTTGTTAAAACAATCCGATAAAAATTTTTTTCAGTGCATAAATCAAGCCAATTGAGCTATTAG
>TARA_B100001057_G_scaffold248642_1_pt1 | contig 12063 bp, 14 predicted proteins | sample TARA_B100001057 | Tara Oceans TARA_B100001057 (sample SAMEA2621839) | marine metagenome | biome: marine biome (ENVO:00000447); feature: surface water layer (ENVO:00002042); material: "saline water (ENVO:00002010), including plankton (ENVO:xxxxxxxx)" | depth 5 m | reverse complement strand
ATATAAATTGACAAGAACCGAATTGAATTCTTCGCCAGTAAAATTTTCTATTTTGTGACAAATTGAATCTAAAAGCGGAGTAAAATCCCTCGTTTTCATTCTTTTTCCCGAGTAGCCATATTCTTGACCATTTTTAGCATAAAATCCCTCCATTCGAGGCGTATTATAGATCTTTCCGAATATCTTAATTTCGTTTTGCTTGAGTTTTAGGTCTTTCATCAGCTCCGTAAATAGTATACCTGATTCTTTCTGGGTATAAAATTCTGTAATGTAATGCAAGGTCCCGTTCTGAAGTTTTATTTCCATTATATAAATCCAAATAATCGATACATAATTGTTCCTACCCACTCCTTAATCATGCGTTTCCACATTACAAATGCCTCCGCACTAGGAATAATCGAATTGGGTGAAAATGTATTCGAAGCGTCATAATAATGGTCGGTAGAAAATGCTGCGCAATCTAGGCCCTCTTTTTCAAAACATGCCTTGGCACGTCGCATATGAATGGCAGATGTAATCAAGAGAAATGACTTTGAAGTTATGTCTTGTTTCTTTATGAATCTAATCGTTTCTTGCGCGTTTTCATGCGTATTTCTCGATTTATTTTCAATTAAAATATCAACTTCAGGAATATTTTGTTCAATTAGTATTTGCTTAAGCTGATCGGCCTCATGAAGTCCTGCTTTAAATATGTATCCGGAATCCCCTGAGAGTAGGATTTTTTTAATTTTTCCTTTGTGGTACAAATGAATAGCTTGCCATAATCGATCTGATCCTCGTCTTGCACTCAGTCGTTCCAGTGTTCCATGAAATTCAAACATTCCTGATAAAACAATTCCGTAGTCATATGTTTTGAGCGCATCGCTTTTGGTTCCGGGCACCTCCCATAACTCGACAAACTTCCCGACAATAAAACCATTAGAAAAAAGTATGCTGATACAAATTGAGAACCAGAGTAAGATTTTTTTTGGTTTTGGCGCCTTTACCCGAATATAGGCCAGCCAAGATAGGATAACCCATAGAAAGGGTGAGAGTAGTATTGAAAGTGTTTTTGACAAAATAAAAAATATCACAAAGGTTTCATTTATTGCGTGTTTAAAATTAATCTTTTTGTTTCAAAAAAAGCCTCTCTAAATCCTGTGTAATCTGTTTTTTGGGACCACTATTTTTAGACTTTCGGGCAAGACTTTGAAAGTGATTGACTTATGCTCTTTGACAAATTCACCATCATAATGTGCGCTATTTTCAGAAAGTTCTATCTTCCCTTCTGTTGCTAATATGGTTTGTACATACTTCGATTTGTGTACATTTTTATTAAAAAAACGGGTAGCAACGATTGCCGCCTTCCACTTTGGAAAAGGCTTTACTAAAATGAGTTCGAGTATTCCATCTCTTACACTAGATTTAGGAGAAATTTTGAAGCCATTGCCAAATTCAGAGGTATTGGCGATACACAACATAAATGCGTCTAGTTTTATTTTTTGACCCGCAGCCTCAAGATCAACCTGAATTGGCTTGAGATTAATAAATTCCTTCAGCGAATGCTTTATATAAGTTTTAAAGCCACGATTCGGATCTTTTTCAAATTTTTGTGCTATTATCGCGTCTATGCCAAATCCTGATGTGCCGATGAAGAAGGATGTGTTTACTGCAACAGTATCCATTTTTATAATCGTACGTTCGTTAATACATTGAATGGCTCTTCGGGTTTTTTTATAAATACCCATGTGGTTTGCAATACCATTTCCAGAACCTTTAGGTAGGATACATAGCACCGTATTACTATTTAGAAGCTCCTTTCCAATCTCATGAATTGTTCCATCTCCTCCGACAGCGCAAACGAATGCTATTTTTTCTTTGACCGCTCTCGAGGCAATTTCTTTTGCATGGCCCTTATGTTCTGTAAATATGATTTTATAGCTAAAAGATTTTAAATCAAGGTGTTTAATAATTTCGCCTTCGAGTTTTTTCTTGGATTTGTCGCCTGAAATCGGATTCACAATGAACCAAATGACTGAATTTTCTGTTTGATTTTTCAATGGAAAAACGCTTTAGTTTCAAAATTGTACAATTTTTAGGAGATTATCTGTAAAAATCTAAACCAAAAAATTGTTGTGTACACTTGTAATTAGAGATTTTCATCCTATATTTGCACTCTCAAAATAACGTTTTGAGAATTTATTGGCCCGTTCGTCTAGTGGTTAGGACGCCAGGTTTTCATCCTGGTAACAGGGGTTCGATTCCCCTACGGGCTACTGCTTTAGGCCCATTCGTCTAGTGGTTAGGACGCCAGGTTTTCATCCTGGTAACAGGAGTTCGATTCTCCTATGGGCTACATTATAAACAACATTAAAATAAATAAAATGGCAAATCATAAATCAGCAATGAAGAGAATTCGTTCCAATGAGAAAAGGCGAGTATTAAATAAATACCAGCATAAAACTACACGTAACGCAATTAAAGCATTGAGAGAAATGTCCAAAAAGAAAGATGCTGAAAAACTAGCGCCAAATGTTTTTAAAATGATCGATAAGCTTGCTAAGAAAAATATTATTCATGACAACAAGGCGGCAAACCTTAAATCAGGTTTACAATTATTTGTAAGCGGACTATAAGTAAGTTTTAGATACAAGATATGCAAGGGGCCTTTTGGCCCCTTTTTTTTATTAAGTTTGTTAGGTATGAGGGTTCTTTTCGTCCTTTTTTTGATTGGATTGCTGCCTGTAAAGATTCTGTCTCAAATCAATCTCTTTTCAGCCTCCTATGATTCTCTTCGTAGTGATGATCGTATTGAAGGTACTCTGAACGATCTCGAAATTTCTTCTCGATTTTTTGATGCCGCTTTTATCCTTTCTAAATCTTCTAGCCGCTTTCTCTCACTGAACTCACTTACACCTTATGGTTCAAAAATTCATCAGTTCAAGGCTGTAAATAATAATCGAATTGTGAGTCCACTTCCTCACATGGGCTTTAGCTACATCTTTGGAACCCAAGGTGCACAAAAATTAGGTGTAGAATATCAGCAGGTCTTTCAAGGGGATTGGGTATTAAATTCAGCAGTAAGCAATATCAAGTCTGGAGGTTATTTCAGAAATACAGCCTATGGTAATACAAATCTTACTTTTTCGCTAACTAAGAAAAACGAGCGCTACGGATTTTCTTTGAGTGGACGTACCACAAAAGTATCTAGACAGTGGAGTGGAGGAGTAATCGATTCAGTGCTCTTAGAGTCATTTGCACCACTTTTGGTTCCTGTTTATAAACCAAACTGTAACTCGATATTAAAATATTTTGAGACAGAGGCAACAGGTTATATTCGCTTGATTGCAAATGAGAAGTATTCAATAGGATTTTTAAATGTGCTAGGGGTGAATGGTGAGAATCGTGTTTATACAGAGTTAGATACTTTGTCAGGAATATATTCGACGATTTATTACGATTCACTTTCAACAAATGACCAATACCAACGAAGTGCCATCACAAACTCAAGTGCCCTTTATATTAAGAGAGAAAATTTGAGCTATTCTGCTGGTATTGGCTCGAGATACTGGAATTATAGAAATCGGGATTTATACCGAGATACTTTTGAGCTGGATGTAATACAGCAGTTTGAACTTTCAAAGCGAAAGTTTCAATTTTCTCACCAATCCTCATTTAATGTTTTAGGCGCCGCGAATACATGGGTGATTCGAAATGATGTAAAATATAGATTCAAAAAAGCTGTAATGAAGTGGAGCAGTACTTTTGGGCAAACATTACCTGAGCTATATCAGAGATTTTATAGTGCCAATAATGTTTTTTATTCCAACGTGAATCAATCCCTTCAAAGCTATACCCAAAATACCTTGGGTATAAATTTTACTTTAAAGCGGTTGGAATTTGACTTAGGATATCTATTACAAACGAATAATGGGGTCTATTTTTTTGATCCACTGCTACTTAATTGGTCTAACCAAACAGACCTTAATTCAAGTGTAAGTCAGCAAGCGTATCTTAAAACTTCATATGTATTCAGGAAGTTCCATTGGTATCAAAGCTATCGCTTTACCCATTCGAATATAGATAGGACGATTATTCCCAAACATCAGCTACAGGGCAATTTTATGACGCGATTAGGATTGTTTAAAGCAAAGAAATTGCAAATGACATTTGGATTAAGTTATCACCTAACTTCAAAGACCAATATCATTCCAATAATCGAAAAAATAGGGGTTTTCGACCTACTTAATGTTTCTAGCCAAAATAATCAAAAACCTTTATTTACAATGGGCGCAATGCTCGCTATGGAAATAGAAACCTTCCGATTTTTTGTAAAGCTGAGTAATATGGGTTACCTGTGGAATAGTACCTCATGGCAGTATATCGATGGTATTTATCTTCCTGAGGTAGCCGTCAGGGTTGGACTCACTTGGGATTTCTGGAATTAAGGATTACTTACCTAATAATTCATGCATTTTAGCTCCAATTTGAGCGGGTGAATCAACGACATGTATTCCACATTCTCTCATGATTCTTTTCTTTGCCTCTGCCGTATCATCTTTTCCACCAACAATGGCTCCTGCATGGCCCATTGTTCTGCCTTTTGGAGCTGTCTCTCCTGCGATGAATCCGACAACTGGTTTGGTACCATTTTCCTTCACCCACTTTGCTGCATTGGCTTCGAGGTTTCCTCCAATTTCTCCAATCATCACAATCCCCTCTGTTTCCGGATCATTCATTAAGAGCTCTACGGCTTCTTTTGTTGTCGTACCGATTATTGGGTCACCGCCGATTCCAATTGCAGTTGTGATACCTAATCCAGTTTTTACAACTTGATCTGCCGCTTCATAAGTAAGCGTTCCTGATTTAGAGACGATTCCTATCTTTCCTTTGCTAAAAACAAATCCAGGCATAATTCCTACTTTGGCTTCATCAGCAGTAATAACTCCGGGACAATTTGGTCCGACAAGTCGACTATCGTATTTGTCAATGTAAGCCTTAGCTTTCACCATATCATTCACAGGAATTCCTTCTGTAATACAAACAATTACTTTGATACCAGATTCAGCAGCTTCCATAATCGCATCAGCGGCAAAGGCAGGTGGGACAAAAATAATTGAAACATCGGCGCCCGTATTTTTTACAGCGTCGGCAACAGAATTAAAAACGGGTTTATCTAAATGGTTTTGTCCTCCTTTACCTGGAGTAACACCACCAACGACATTGGTACCATAAGCAATCATTTGCTCAGCATGGAAAGTGCCTTCGCCTCCAGTGAAACCTTGGACGATAACTTTTGAATCTTTATTAACTAGAACGCTCATTTAGTCTTTATTTTGAAGCCAAAAATAAGAATAGGAAGTGATAAATAGGCCAATTATCTTCTATTTTATGTCAATAATTTCGATTTCGTAGAATAGGGTGCTATTTTGGGGTATTTTATCAAGCTTATGATTGCCATAACCTAGCTGGGGAGGGACAATGATTTTAACCTTAGCGCTGCGCTTACTCATAAGTAACAACTCTTTCCAAGCTATGATCACTTCATTTACTGCAAAGGTTAAAGGCACTTTTTCAATTTCAAAAATAGTACCGTCAAGCAGGGTTCCTTTGAATTGAACGGAAACACTGTCTGTATATTTTATTTTTGGTCCCTGCCCCATACGCTCAAAATAATAGTATAGGCCCGAATCAGTGTTTTTATATGGGGTATCTTGTTGTCCAATCCACTCTTTTATTCTTTTGTCAAAATCCTTAAGGTCCCCTTCAGAATAGGTTGAGCAAGCTCCTAAAATTAAAATCAAAAGGAAGAACAGCAGCCTCATAATTCAATCGGTTTAATCGTAAAGCCTTCTTTCTTTAGCAATGCGATGAGACCATTTTCACCGCATAGGTGCCCCGCCCCAACAGCAAAGAAAACCTTTTCCTCTAGCATCATTTCTTTCATTTTAGGCATCCATTTTTTATTTCTATTGTCAAGAAATAGTGCTTTGTATCCGACAAATGTTTTATCTGAAGAAAAATCGCAAAGCGTAGCAAGATCCTGCTCGATGTATGCTTGCTGCATATCATTAAAGTCTTGCTTGTTCTTTTCACCTTCGTTAAGCTCATTAAAAACCATATCCATCTGATCATCAAATGGGATTTGATTAAAAATATTTAGCTGTTCATGAACACTTTCGAGGCCCAAAAATTGAATTTTATTTGCGGCTGCAATTTTTTCAAGCTCTTGTTCATGCGATTTGTTATTCACCGGTAAACTCATTGCCAAGATAAATTGAAAGAGCATGAATGGCTTTGCGAATTTAAAATTTTCTTCAAATTGTTTTGGCTTCATGTATAGTTTATCTTCTGCCCACAAGGTGAGCTCAGACCATTCAGTTGAATCGCAATAAGCTTTAAGGTTCAATGTACTATCAAACATTATATCTGGATCTATATGGACGTTAGTGATGCTTTTGATTTCTAGACACAGTGCATCAGACTTTTGCAAAAGGCGGCTTAATTTTTTTGGAAAAAAGAAGCGATTTGCCTCCATCACGTGCATTGTACCAAATAAGTAAGAGCCATTAATTCCAAATTCATCATGACTTAACTCATAGCACAAGAGCTGCTCTTGTGCATTGCTCTGCAAATAAAATAAACACGTCAAAATAGCAACCCACCTCATGGTTTCAATTTTGCGAGATAATGGTTGCCATCTTCGAATATTTTTTCACAAGTTAATCCAGCCATTTTTGCGTGTATTTTTAAAGTATCAAAATCTACATAAAGCCAATTAAAAAATGGACCACTCTCTCCATTAAAATGCATTTGGAATTGAAATTCACCGTAGTATGAGCTATTTAAATCAATCCAAACACTATCATCTTCGTCCTCATAAAGATATTTAATGTCAGTTGAGTCTAACAGGATCTGGCCCTTTTCTGTAAGCAGAGATTTACATTTTGCCAAAAAGGATGCCAATGCTTCAAGTTTTTCACTGATTCCAATTCCATTCATCATAAGTAGTATGGTATCGTAGCGTTCTGTTGTTTCAAAATATTGAATAGGTGATAATGCACATGGAATATTATTTTTTTTAAGATGAGCAATTGCTCCTGGTGAAACGTCAAGAGCAAAAACGTCAAAACCCCTCTCCTTTAATATCTTTAAGTGCGCACCTGCACCTGCACCTGCATCTAAGACTCTTCCTTTGCAGAGTGTCAGCGCCCTCTTTTCAACAGCTGGCATTTCCTCGTGCGTTCTAAATAGATATTGAATTGGAAGTTCGTCATCGTCACACAGGTCCGAGGAAACCCGAATTATTTTTGCAGTTCTATTTTTGTCAAATTCTAAAATAGCCTTACCAAATGGGTCATTTTTTGAGAAGTCTTCTGACATATCTTTAGACATAAGGACTCAAATCTTCTTCAGAAAAACCATCTTCAAAATCATCGAAGCCATATTCATCCGCTTCTCCCTTTTCTTCAAAATCTGTTGGCATTTGAAATTCCTCATCAAGTGCTTTCGATTCTTCTTTAGGTTTTTCACCAACACTAAGTAGCACAGAGGGAGCATTCGGTGTTTCTTCTTGTAAGCCAATACATTCGATTAGAAAAATCCACATTTTCAGAAAGTCATACACAAGAATGAACTTTTGTTCGGGTTCTTCGACCATTTCTCGAATTGTCGTTTTAGCCATAATTTTGTAGCTACCTTCCTCACCGAAGCTTACATCCATAAGACTTACCTCCTCTCCTTTATCCCAATTCTCATTAGAAGCATAAAAGCTAGCCATCTGATCGCCCTTGAATCCATATGCCCCAACAATGGCATTGAAAAAAGACTCAAAATTGTCATCTAGGGACAACAAAATATCACAAAAGACCTCCTCCTTTTGATTTGAATCTAACAGCACCCGAAATTTTATTCCAGCCATGATTTTTTATTTAATACTTTATTGTTCCGTCTCAACTGCAGTCAATCCTAGCTCTTTACCGTATGACAACATCAATGATTTTGCTTGCTCCTCTGAGTTTTCAATTTCACCTTCGAGTATGGCTTCTTTTATCTTACTTTTAATCACTCCAATTTCATAACAAGGGCCAATGTTAAAAGTTTTCATAATATCTTCTCCCGTAACAGGTGGTTGAAAATTTCTGATTTTGTCTTTTTGCTCAACCTCTTCTAATTTTCTAGAAACGATTTTGAAGTTTTCTCTATACTTCTTCACCTTAAATTCATTTTTTGAGGTAATATCTGCGTTGCAAAGCATCATAAGATCTTCAATATCATCTCCAGCCTCATTTAAAAGTCTTCTAATTGCCGTATCTGTAACATTGCCCTTGACCAATGCGATAGGCCGAAGATGTAGACGCACCATTTTTTGTACGTATTTCATTTTAGAATCAAGTGGTAATCTATGGTGCTTAAAAATTCTTGGAACCATTTTAGAACCTAATTCTTCATGACCATGAAAAGTCCATCCAATTTTTTTATCAAATCTTTTTGTTGCTGGCTTCGCGATGTCGTGCATAATTGCAGACCATCTTAACCATAGAGAGTCCGTATGTTTAGCTATATTGTCAAGTACCTGCAGTGTATGTAAGAAATTGTCTTTATGACTTTTCCCTTCAATTGTTTCTATTCCTGACAACTTGAGTAGTTCTGGAAATATATACCCCAGTAAATCCGTTGATTTTAATAACTTAAAACCCCTCGAAGGTTCATTAGTGAGAATTATTTTATTGAGCTCCTCTGTAATTCTCTCTCTTGAAATTATTTTAATGCGCTCAGATTGCTCCTTTATAGAACGAAGACACGCTATATCCAGCTTGAAAGATAGTCTTGTTGCAAAACGAATTGCTCTCAGCATTCTCAGGGGGTCATCTTGAAATGTAGTGGCCGGATCTAAGGGTGTTCTAATGAGCCCTTCTTTAAGGTCAGCTACTCCATTAAAAGGGTCTATCAATGCACCTAATTTTTCAGGGTGAAGATCAATGGCCAGTGCATTAATGGTAAAATCTCGTCTGTATTGATCATCTTTTAGAGTCCCAGGAGCTACTGTTGGATTTCTCGAATCCTCTGAATAGGACTCCTTTCTAGCTCCGACAAACTCAACATCTATATCTTTATATTTAAAGTGTGCAGTGCCATAATTTTTAAAAACAGTAACCTTTTTTACCCTCAATATTTTGGCAACTCGTTGTGCAAAAAGAGTACCGTCACCCTGAACAACAATATCAATATCTTTTGAGGCATTGCCGAGTATCAGATCACGGACAAATCCACCGATTACGAAAGCCTTTTCGTTCGAGTCACCGAGCTCCTGAGAGATGACCTTAAAAATAGGATGTGTTAAATGTGAAGCGAAGTTTTGTTCCATGAGTCCATGCAAAAGTAAATAAACTTAGGACAGAATATAGGTCAAATGCTCTTGAGGGTTCAATCTTCGTCTGAATCAAAGGAGAAAAGACCTCCCTCTATTGGTTCATCGTCTTCGAAGTAATTAAAATGTTTACCGCTTTTCTTGTGCGCAGTCATTTTTTTAGCTTTTTTACCACCTCCTCCTGAATCAGTGTCAAAATTCTTCGAGGTTTTTCCTTTGAATGATTTTTTTCTTGATTCATTTTTAAGTTCCTCGGGAGGCATTGATGACGGCTCTGCGTCTGTATTGTAATTGTTTCTTGAAGCAGTGCTTACATTTGTAGTTCTGGTCTCTCTGCCTGCATTGCCCGCTGGTCTTGAGCGGTCATTCCTATTCTCTGCGACTTTGACAGCTATTCGGCGTCTATTAATTTCAAATCCATCTAGGGCTTCGATGGCTTTTGCGGCCTCATCGTCGTTTGACATTTCAACAAATGCAAACCCCCTGGGTTTACCCGTGTCTTTATCCAATGGGAGGTGGGCCTTAGTCACCTTGCCATATTGAGCGAACAATTCAAATAACTGCTCCTTAGATACACCAAAATCTAATTTGGCAACAAAAATACTGGTCATAAAAAATTAATCAATTCTGACTTTTTCAACTTAATTAGGGTTCGAAATTAGAACAAATATTTTAAATATTTGAAAATTATTTTTGACAAATACTTAATTTTTAGTGGCCTAAGAAATTTGAAAAGTGATATAGTTACTCCAATATACACGTTTTTCTTTATTTTTCCGAACCTGTTGGTCGAACCGATACGTGTAAAACATTCATGCATTATCCCAGATTTTTTCAATCCTCCAATCATTGTGTTTTAATCTAAAGACTTTAAGATTAATTTATGTAAGGTACCATTATCGCTTATTGAGCAACTTTTTTACGCCTAAAATTTATTTTCAAATGGCACACGACTTTATATTATACTTACCTTTGCTGCGATTATGAGACTTTTAAAAAGAATTCCTCACGACAGATATTTAATTGAGCTTCATCAATATAACCAAAAGTTAATTTTGAAAATAGCGATAGACCAATATGAGCAATCTTTTAAACTTCCGGAATCAGAGAACGGTGTAAGCGATTTAGAACGACTTTTGAGTTCAACAGATTTCTTAAAGACCTGTCTCCAACGTTTTATTTCAATGAGAGAAGACTTTACGACTTCTTTTAAATCTATTCAAAATGAAAACTAGTCTATATATTATTGCTTTGAGTCTGATCATTTTATCATGTTCAAATAAATCAGAAAAAGAAACAGCGCTTGAACCACCAGTTTCTTTTAGCACGATTGAAAAGGATACGAGTGGTCTGGTCATTGCATTTTATTTCAACGACAGTCTGAAGGAAGGCTTTACTTACTACAAAAATATTGATGAAGACGTAAGTAGAAAAAACCTTGCGTTTCAAACCGAGTTACAACGTCGGACTGCCAACCTTGAAAATTTTGTTTCTAAAAAGGGTGCTGAGGCGCAACAGGGTCTCCTCTCGGAAAATGAAATCATGAAAATTCAGCAAAAAGCACAACGAATGGAGGCTGAGTTAATGGAATATCAACAGCGAGAAGGTGGGAAATTAGAAGCTGAGGTGATGCGGAAACTAACTGACATAAATAATAAGGTCATCTCTTTTGGTAAAAAATTCAGTGAGGCCAATGGGATTGATCTTTTGATGGGTTACGCCGATGGCGGTCAAATTAATTATGCGAATCCAAGTATGAATGTTACGCGTGCTTTCATAGACTTTTTAAATAAGGAGCAGAAACAAATCGAAAAGGATCTTTAAACTATGTTGGTTGCCCAAAAAAAACAGCAGAAAAATATTGCTGAGTATGTTTTGTATCTATTTCAAATTGAGGACATCGTTCGGTCGTTGAATTTTGATGTTGATCAAATTATGGAATCATTTGTAAAACCCAATCTTCTTGATGCCTCATTTGAAGCCCAATATAGAAGCTGGTACACGGATATTGTAAAAGAGATGAAGCGTTCCGGTCTAGAAAAAAAAGGTCACCTAGACCGAGTAATGGAAGTAATGAAGGAGCTTTTATTTTTGCACAATACACTGTTTTCAATTCAAGGGGAAAGCCAGTATAAGCAACTCTGTTCCAATGCTAGTTCATTTATGACTGAGTTTCGGGAAAAGGCATCTATGAAGAATCAACATGATGTTGAGATATTGATTCATGCCATGCACATGAAGCTTCAGTTTCGTTTGCGAAAGAAAGAAATTACACAAGAAACAGAGGAGGCATTAGATGCGATGCGCATACAGCTTGCCTTTCTTGTTCGGGAATACCATAAAATGAAATCAGGAGATTATTCAGCTATGCAAAACTAGGATAAGAAGGAAATTCTTCGATAATGGTCAGACCATGTTTTTCCTTTTTGAAGATGATATGCTCAATGCCATTGCTTAGAACTAAAAATCTCGATTGAAGTCCTTTATAATAAATCAAAGATTGTTCAAAAACTGCCTTTGTAATAGGGATGCTTGGTGCTTTACACTCAAGAAGTAAAAAGCATTCACGATCTGGCATAAAAGTGGCTAAATCCCACCGTTTCTCCATTGCTCCGTATTGAATTTTTTTCTCTACGGTTAAAAGGCCTTTTGGATAAGCAAGTTGATTCAAGAAATAGGAGATAAAGTGTTGACGAACCCATTCCTCAGGGGTC
>TARA_B100001057_G_scaffold256800_1_pt1 | contig 12067 bp, 10 predicted proteins | sample TARA_B100001057 | Tara Oceans TARA_B100001057 (sample SAMEA2621839) | marine metagenome | biome: marine biome (ENVO:00000447); feature: surface water layer (ENVO:00002042); material: "saline water (ENVO:00002010), including plankton (ENVO:xxxxxxxx)" | depth 5 m | reverse complement strand
TTTTTAAATACTTAAGACAATTTCTTATGGACCCTAAAGTTATAACTTTTCCTTATTTACTCAGATTCATATTAGTTTCACTTATCATTGTTCCTTTCAGGTCTTTTAGCTCTGGCAAGATTTATAAAAAAATCTGGACAGAAAAGGGATCACCATTAATTGTAAATACATCTGCTTTAGCTAAAAAAGTAAGAAAAAAATTACCAGCGATGGAAGTCGAATATGCAATGAGATATCAATCACCATCTATTGAAGAAAAATTAAAAAAACTAATTTCTCAAAATCTTGATGAAATTATAATTCTTCCTCTGTTCCCTCAATATAGTACTGCTACAACAGGATCAGTATTTGATGAGATATCGAGAGTCCTAAAAAAACAAAGTGTTACACCATCTATTAAGTTTATAAATCAGTTTTATGAACAAGAATCATTTATAGACTCTTGGGAAGAAAGATTAGATTCGTTTAATGTTGATGAATATGATCATATCCTATTTAGCTATCACGGATTACCAACGAAAGCGGTAGATGATATATATGATGATTCACTTTGTGCTGATAACAATTGCGAGAATAGAATAACAAATGAAAATAAATTCTGTTATAAAGCAACATGTTATGAAACAACTAGGCTTATAGCTAATAGATTTAATCTTCCTCCTGATAAATATACTGTTTCATTTCAATCAAGATTAACAAAAAATTGGATAGAGCCATTTACAGACGTAATTCTTGAAGAATTTCCTAGTAAAGGAATTAAAAATATTCTAGTTCTTTCTCCTGCATTTACAGCAGATAATTTAGAAACATTATATGAAATAGACGATGAATATAAGGAGCTGTTTATAGAAAATGGTGGTAAGTCATTAACTATGGTACCTTCATTAAATGACTCGTCTGCATGGGCAGATTCAATTGTAAAAATTATAGATGTATAGGGAGGAAGGATGTTTAAAGATAATTTACTAAAAGATAAAAGAATTTTAGTTACTGGAGGTGGAACTGGTTTAGGTAAAGAAATGGCTACACATTTTGCTAAACATGGTGCTCAAGTATATATTTGTGGAAGACGAGGTAATGTCTTAGAAGATACTGCCAACGAGTTAAAAGAAAAATATGGCGTTGATGTTAAGCATGATCCTTTAGACATCAGATCTCCTCAAGATGTTGACGACTATATTGGTAAAATCTTTGATGAAGGACCGCTTGATGGACTTGTGAACAACGCTGCTGGAAATTTTATTTCTCCAACCAAGGATTTATCATCAAGAGGTTTTGATGCAATTGCAAATATTGTATTTCATGGAACCTTTTATGTTACTCATTCAGTTGGTAAAAGATGGATAGAGCAAAAGTGTAAAGGCTCAATAATTTCAATTTTAGCAACATGGGTTTGGACAGGATCTGCTTATGTAGTTCCTTCTGCAATGTCAAAAACTGGTCTTGATGCTATGACAAAGTCGCTTGCTGTTGAATGGGGTCCATACGGTATAAGACTAAACTCTATTGCACCAGGTCCATTTCCCACTGAAGGAGCATGGGCACGCTTAAGTCCAAAAGGAGACATAAGCGAGGATACATACAAAGCTATACCTTTAGGAAGAGCAGGAAAAATGGAAGAGTTACAAAACTTAGCAACTTTTTTGATGGCTGATGGATGTGAGTACCTCACTGGTCAGACGATTGCACTTGATGGTGCTCAATACTTAAGTGGAGGAGGTACATTCTCTAATTTATCAGAACTATCAGACAATGATTGGTCTGAAATTAGAGATATAATAAGAAAGGCTAATAACAAAGATAAAGAGAATAGATCTTAATTGAGTTCGGAGGAGATTATGGAATATCAAAAATCAATGGAAGAGGTTCTAAAACTTCAAAGAGATTTTTACTTCAAAGAGGGGCCACCTTCTTACGAACTTAGAATAGATAGATTGAATAGAGTTCAAGATATGGTTATTCAAAACAAAGATAGAATAACAGAAGCGCTAAATGCAGATTTTGGTGCAAGGTCTCCAAATCAATCCCTGATCTCTGATGTCTACGGTGTTCTGCCGGCATTTTCTCATGCAAAAAAACATTTAAAGTCTTGGATGAAGGATGAAAAAAGAAAATCCAACTTCCCATTTGGATTTATTGGTGCGAAGTCATATATTCATAGAGAGCCACTGGGAGTAGTTGGAATGATTTCTCCTTGGAACTTCCCAATGTATTTGTCCCTTGCTCCTTTAGCTGGAATCTTTAGTGCTGGTAATCAAGTTATGCATAAACCCAGTGAATTTACTCCTATTACTTCAGATTTACTAAAAGAGATGTGCGATTCTGCTTTTGATGAAACTGAGTTTGCAACTTTTATTGGAGGACCAGATATTGGTGCAGCATTTACCCAGCTTAAATTTGATCATCTATTATTCACCGGTAGTGGCAATATTGGTAAACACGTTATGAGGGCTGCATCAGAAAATTTAGTACCCGTAACATTAGAGCTTGGAGGAAAGTCTCCTGTTATAGTAAGTGATTCTTCAAATATTGATATAACAGCAAGGAGAGTAATGTTTAATAAAACTCTTAATGCAGGTCAAATATGCTTAGCACCCGATTATGTTTACGTTCATGAAACCGAAAAGGATAATTTTGTAGAGGCCTGTAAAGATCAGGTTAATAATTTTTACAGTGATTTAAAATACAACCCTGATTACACATCAGTAATAAATCGAAAACATTATGACAGATTAAATGGTCTTCTTTCTGACGCAAGGGATCACGGCGCAGAAATCGTTGAAATTAATCCAGCTAATGAAGATTTCTCACAACAAGAAGCACATAAAATCCCACCAACTCTTGTTTTAAATCCAACAGATGATATGCAAATTATGAAAGAAGAGATTTTTGGTCCCTTGCTTCCAATAAAAACTTTTAAGGACATAGATGAACCTATTAGCTATATAAATCAAAAAGATAAGCCTCTAGGCTTATATTATTTTGGAAATAATAAAACTGAGGAGGCTAAGGTTGTAAATTCTACTTCTTCAGGTGGTGTGACAGTAAATGATATCATGGGCCATATTCAACAAAATGAGTTAGGTTTTGGTGGCGTTGGACCATCAGGTATGGGTAAGTATGATGGTTTTGATGGTTTTATGAACTTTTCAAATAATAAACCAATTTATAAGCAAGTAGGCTTTAGTTTAGAAAAGTTTTTTAATGCTATAAGGCCTCCCTATAAAGATAGCTTTGAAAAAGTTATACAGAAACTATTAAAGTAATGCTTAAGCTTTCAGCCTCTCTTGGCCTGAAGTATTTTAGATCAAGCAAAGGAGCTTTCGTATCCTTCACATCCATAATGGCTGTTATCGGCTTAACTATTGGTGTAGCAGCTCTTATAATCGTTACATCTGTCATGAATGGGTTTGAAAAAGAACTAAGGGATAGAATATTAGGTGTAATACCACACGTACTAATTCACTCTAAAGAACCAATTTCTAATTATCAACTATTGATTAATCAAATTGAAGAAAATCAAGATGTTGAAGCAGCAGTTCCTTTTATACAGAATCAAGCATTAATATCTATAGGTAATAGATCAAAGGGAATACTGCTTACCGGTATTGATGTTGATAAAGAATCGCAGATTTCAATACTTCCAGAAAATATGCTGATGGGCACAATAGAGTCTCTAAAAGATAACGAAATTATTCTTGGCTATTGGTTGGCAGCACATCTGGGAGCCTCTATAGGTGATGAAGTAAGTATTACGACCTCAGAAATGAGATCTTCAATTATTGGATCTTTTCCTAGAAGTTTTAAATTTATAGTTTCAGGTATTTTTGAGTTAAAGGCTGAGCCTGATCAGAATTTAGCTTTGATTACTCATAAGTCCGCTCAAAAGATTAAGGGTCTTGGTTTTGCAACCGAAAACATCCGGCTAAAAGTTTCGGATGTAATGAATTCAAGACTTGTTGGATCAGACATTGTTTTCGAGATCTCCACTCAGGATAAAGTATATGCATCATCCACATGGGAAAAAACACATGGGACTCTTTTTCAAGCAGTTCAATTAGAAAAATTAATAATTGGTATTCTAGTATTCCTAATTATTGGTGTTGCTGCTTTTAATGTTCTTTGTACAACAATTATGAGTGTTAAGTCGAAAGAGAGAGAAATAGCTATCTTAAAAACAATTGGTGCATCAGATTTTGTTATTGTGAGTATTTTTATATTCCAAGGTCTTTATATATCTATGCTAGGAATAGTTTCAGGTCTTATATTGGGTATTTTTATAACATTAAATCTTGATTCGCTAATTAGCATCATCGAAACATTGATTGGTAGATCACTCTTAGATAATTATTTTATTAATTATTTTCCTTACGCATTTAATTTTAATCAAATTACTTTAGTTTTGCTTTCATCTTTTATCTTATGTTTTATTTCTTCTGTTTGGCCATCAACAAGAGCAGCTAAATTAAACCCAAATGAGGTCCTTAGGCATGAATAAAATTATCACAAAGGATCTATCTAAAACTTTTGATACTGATGGAATTAAAAATTCAGTACTTAAAGATATAAACTTTGAGATTCATCAAGGAAAAACATGTTCGATTATAGGTGCTTCCGGGTGTGGTAAATCTACATTTCTTCATCTACTTGCTAAATTAGATAATATTTCCTCTGGGGAAATCTTTTTTAACGATGTAAATTATAATAATTTAGACTCTAACTCTTCAGCTCGTTTAAGATTAGATAATTTTGGTTTTGTTTATCAATTTCATCATCTTCTTGAGGATTTTAATTCTTTTGATAATTGCAAGATCGTTCAAGATTTAAATAATAAAAAGGATAATCCTGCTATTGATGAGCTATTAAATAAGGTCGGTTTACATAATAAATTTAACTCTTATCCCTACCAACTATCTGGTGGAGAAAAGCAGAGACTGGCAATCGCAAGAGCTTTATCAAATAACCCAAATTTCTTAATTATGGATGAACCAACAGGTAATCTCGATAATAAAACCTCTAAATTAATCCAAGATTTAATTACCGAAATTTCAAACAATAGAGATATTGGAATCATTCTGGCAACTCATGATTTAAATTTTGCTAATATGATGGATACAGTTTATGAGATTCATGATGGAGGCATAAGAAAAGTAAATGAGTGATATCTTTATAGCAGGTGGATGGTTTATGTGGCCATTACTTATATGCTCCATTACTATAATTTCAATTTCTATTGAGAGATTCTGGATGTTACAAGAAAGGCTTGTTTCCCCATCGGGCCTAGATAAACAGGTAATGAATTTAATTAATAGAGATCTTTTAGATGATTACCAAGAAAGTGCAATAGCAGATATATCATCATTGGGAGATCTTTTAATAACAGTCCACAAGTATAAAAAGCTATCTAGAGATTTACTCGAATCAAAGTTAGAAGAAAAATCTATAGAAATTAAATACAGACTAGAAAGAAACCTTTCAATGCTGGGTGTAGTTTCAACTATTTCACCATTGTTAGGATTGTTAGGGACAGTAGTTGGCATGATAACTGTTTTTTCAACTTTCCAATCCTCAGGAGCAGCATCACCAGATTTATTAGCAAGCGGTATTTCACAAGCACTTATTACTACAGCTTTTGGTTTAATGATTGCAGTGCCTGGGTTAATTTTACATAGACACTTTGAACAAAGAGTTAATAAATTAATGATTTTGTTACAAAGTAAAACCTCCTTGTTTATAGACAATTTTTAAAATGAGATTCGCGCAAACATCAAACAAGAATCCAACTATAGAGATCACACCTCTAATTGATATTGTATTTATCTTAGTAATATTTTTTGTAGCAACTTCAAAGATAACCGACTCACAATTCCTTGATTTAGACCTGCCAACAACAGAGTCATTTGCTTCTGAGAGCTCTTCGATAGGCAACAAGGTTTATATATTTAATAATAATAATGTCATTTTTAATAATAAGTCCTATGAAGCCAATAATGATGCTTTAAAAAATGCACTTTTGAGCGAACTAATTGTCGAAGATACAGTTATTCTTAGCATAGAAGGCGAAGTTACTCATAAAATAACTATAGAACTAATGGATTTTTTACAAAAAAACTCTTTCACTGATGTTCAAATCAGGACCCTTTCAAAATGAAGCAAAATTCATTAAAAAGATTATTTTCTTATTCATGGAGATATAAGTGGTCTTTTCTTATAAGTATTTTTGGTTTTATATTATTTGCATCAGCTGACATTGCTGCGGTCGAATGGATAAGACAAATTATTGGATTTATTAATGATACTTCAGAGGATAGGCAACAACTTCTTGCTTTAGCTTTAATTGGTATAGCTCTTGCTAGAGGTTTGGGTTTCTTTATAGGTAATTATTATATGGCTAGAGTCGGTTTTGGGGTTGTTTATCATCTCAGAGATGAACTCTTTAAAAAGTTACATCAGCTGCCCAAGAAATATTTTGATCAAAATCAAGCTGGACAGCTAATCAACAGGATTACATTTACAACAACTCAAGTATCAGGAGCTGCATCTAATGCAATAAAGACCTTGGTTAGAGAGGGGTTTTTACTTATTGGTTTATTCTTTTATATGATATTTCTAAATTGGAAGTTAACCTTACTTCTTATAGTTACAGCTCCATTAATTGCGATAATAGTTTACTTTGCTGGAAAACGTCTAAGGAGGCTAGCTAAAAAAATACAAACAGCAATGGGTGACGTTACTCATATTGCATCAGAAGCAGTAAATGGACATGTTGAAATAAAATCATTTGGTGCTGAAGAATATGAAAATAATAGATTTGCAAATGCTAATTCATCTAATAAAATTCAGAATCTTAAACTTGAGGCTACGAATAACTTAGCTACACCAATAATTCAATTTTTAGTTTCTATATCTCTTTCATTAGTTGCATATTTCGCTTTAGGTTCTTCACTAGGAATAACTCTTGATGCAGAAACCTTTGTAGCTTTTTTTACAGCAGCTGGCTTAATGGCCAAACCCATAAGACAATTATCAAGCATTAATGGTGTTATACAAAAGGGTCTTGCTGCGGCAAATGAGATATTTGATCAATTAGATTTTACTGATGAAGCTAACACGGGTGATTCAATTAGTGATATTGAGGGTTTTATAGAATTTAAAGACGTTTCTTTCGGATATACTGCAGATAAAAATATATTAAATAATATAAATCTAACTATTAATAAGTATGAAACAATTGCATTTGTTGGTAAATCAGGATCTGGTAAATCAACACTAGCAAATCTTATTTCTAGATTTTATTCAGATTATAGTGGTCAAATATTAATCGATGGAATTCCAAATAATGAATACGATTTAGGTTTCCTCAGAAAATCTATATCAATTGTTACTCAATCACCAACCCTTTTTAATGACACTATAGAAAAAAATATAGCCTATGGTGATGATGATTTTGATAGTGCTAGAGTTATGGATTCTGCTAAATTAGCTGGATGTCTAGATTTTATAGAAAAATTACCTGAAGGTATCAAATCAGAAATAGGTGATGATGGTGTTCTTCTTTCTGGCGGACAAAGACAGAGACTTGCTATAGCTAGAGCATTTTATAAGAATTCTCCAATTATTATTCTTGATGAGGCCACCTCTGCTCTAGATACTGAATCAGAAGAGTTAGTGCAGGATTCCCTTGAGAAATTAATATCTGATAGAACTACAATTGTTATAGCACATAGATTATCAACAATTGAAAATGCTGATCAGATAGTTGTGCTTGATAATGGCTCGATATCTCAACAAGGAAAGCATATAGATCTACTTGAAGAAGAGGGTATATACGCATCTCTTTATAAAAATATACCAATTGAAACTAAGAAGGTTTCCCCAACTACTATTCAGCAAGTTACATATTTGCAGCCCATAGACCATGTGGAAACTAATTCCAGTTTTGTTATAAATGCTTGGTATCAAAAACATTTATGGCTATATTTACTTTTACCATTTACCTGGATTTTTACTTTTTTAACTAATAGAAGAAGAAGAAAATATTTAAAGAATCAAATTCCTTCTTACAAAGTTGATACACCTGTTGTTGTAGTTGGGAATATAAATATCGGTGGAACCGGTAAAACACCTTTAGTTAAATATATTGCCTCAAAATTAAAAGATAGAGGCTTAAAAGTTGGTATTGTTTCAAGAGGATATGGTGGAAGCTTTTCTGGAACCCTTAGAGTCGATGACAATACTGAATATAAGAAATCAGGTGACGAGGCTCAGATGCTTGTAAACTTAAAATCTCCATTGTATTTAGATAGAAATAGATCAAGAGCAGTAAAAAATTTACTTAACGAGAATCAATGCGATGTTGTTTTATCCGATGATGGCCTTCAGCATTACAAGATGCACAGAGATATTGAGATTATTGTTATTGATGGTTCAAGAAGACTTGGAAATGGGCTTACATTTCCTGCTGGCCCACTGAGAGAATCATCTAAGAGATTAAATACAGGTAATTATATTATTAATAATGGTGGTCCTACAGAAGATGGTGAAATTTTGATGACACTTCAACCAAGTAAATTTATTCATTTAAATACAGGAAAATCATATGATATTGATAAATGGCCTATGCATAACCAAGTTCATGCAATAGCTGGCTTAGGCAATCCTGGAAGATTTTTTGATACCTTGTCACAGTTAAATTTAAGTGTAGAGAGACATCCTTTTCCTGACCATCATCAATTTGAAGAGACTGATTTAGAATTTCTTGATCATCATCCAATCATAATGACTGAAAAAGATGCAGCTCGTTGTAAGAATTTTGATAATCCTAGAATTTGGTATTTAACAGTTGAACCTAAAATAGAGGAATCATTTATCAATGATCTTGAATCTAGGATTCGGTCCTTAAATAAAAATGAATGAATTTATTGTAATTATTCCATCAAGACTTTCGAGCTCAAGACTTAAAGAAAAAGCATTATTGGATCTGAATGGTAAAAGTCTTATTGAAAGAGTTTATACAAGAGCCATTCAAAGTAACGCATCTGCAGTTTATATAGCCACAGATTCTGTAAAAATTGAGGAACATGTAAAAAGATTCACATCAAATGTGATTTTAACCTCAAAAGACCATAAATCTGGTACAGATAGAGTTTATGAATGTGCGTCAAAAATTAATATAAATAATGATATGGTCATTGTTAATGTTCAAGGCGATGAGCCATTTATTAATCCTAAAACAATAAATAAAACAGCCGATATTCTTTTTAATAATAAAAATGCATGTGTTGGTTCAGCATGTACCTTATTTAAAGATAATGATTTCTTAGATCCGAATAATGTAAAAGTTTCTCTATCAAATTCTAATAGAGCACTTTTTTTTTCTAGAAATGTTATTCCTAATAATTTCACAAATACAGATGTTCAATATTATCAACATGTTGGAATATACTCATATAATTTTAAAACATTGTCAGTTTTTGTTTCATTACCAAGGTCCTCCTATGAAATAGCAGAAAATCTAGAACAATTAAGATTCTTAGAAAATGGTTATGATATTTATTTAGAAGAAATTGACGAGTTGAGTATAGGAATTGATACTGAGACTGATTATAAAAAAGCTTTAAAGATTCTTAATGATAATGACTAGTTATGAAATAAAGATTAAGAATTCTTTAAATCTTCCTTGTCATACAAATACACTATATGAAATTGAATCAAATGAAGATCTTCTTAAAGTTGACTTCAACAAATATGATGAATTATTGATTATAGGAGAATGTACTAATTTAGTTCTTCCTACAAAACTAAATAAAAAAGTAATTAAATCAAAAAATACAGATATTAATAAAATATCATCAACCCTATATAGAGTTGGATCTGCTGTAAATTGGAACGATTTTGTATTAAGTATTGTTGAAGATAATAGATTTGGTATTGAAAACTTAATAGGGATTCCTGGATCTGTAGGTGCTGCACCAGTTCAAAATATAGGTGCATATGGAGTTCAAGTTTCTGATTTTATTAAGAGTATCAATGTTTATGACTTTGAGGATAAAAAACTAAAAAAACTCCAAAAAAATCAATGTGATTTTGGCTATAGATCTTCAATCTTTCAAACTAAACCATATTTTATTATTGATATTGATTTTGAATTTAAACATATTGAACAACTGAATATAAATTATGAAGGAATAAGACACCTTATTACTGCTAAAGAAAAAGATATAGGATCTATAACTTCAAAAGAACTAGCTGTGATTATAAGTGAGCTACGAGATTCTAAGTTGCCTAACCCCAAAGTTATAGCAAATGCAGGAAGCTTTTTTAAAAATCCTATAATTAATGAAAAGAATATTTCATATAACAGATTTAAAAAAGAAGATTTAATAATATGGGATCATGATAAATCAAATGTAAAAGTTGGAGCTGGAAGACTTATTGAACTTATAAAAAGTACTTTAGATAAAAAATCTATTGATAATTTATATTCAAGTCATGCACTAATAATTACCAATAAAAACAATATTAGTTATGACGACATAATAGAAATCTCTTTAGACATTCAATCAAAAGTTTATAAAGAGTTTAATATTTACTTAGAGATAGAACCAACAATTATATAAAAATGATTTATGCAGCTTTAGCTCATTTGTTCGCTGTAATGAGCCCAGGACCAGATACAGCAATAGTTATTAGAGAAGTTTCACTCAATAAAAGAAGAGGCGGTTTATTCTGTGCATTTGGTATTGGAGTTGGGATATTAATTCATTGTTACCTAGCAATATTTGGCATATCAACTTTATTGCTCTCAAATAATATTGCGGGTGATCTTATATCTGTATTAGGATCTTTTTACTTAATATTTATAGGTTTTTCATCATTTAAAACTGAATCTCAGAAATCTGAAAAATCCCAATTAATGTCTAGCAGTTTCATAAATGGATTTATTACAAACATTTTCAATATAAAAGCTTTTATTTTTTTTATTTCATTATTTTCAATCATTCTTAATGATGATATTTCATCTATTGGAAAGATCTTAATTCCTATCTACTTTGCAGTAGCAACTTCTTTATGGTTTTCATTCTTAACTATAGTTCTTACACAAGATAATATTCAAAAGAGGTGGGAGCCAGTTCAAGAAATTATCAATAAGATTGCAGGATCTATCCTTATTGCTCTTGGATGTTTAATTATGATAAATATACTTATCTAAAATAACTCCAGCAGCATACAACGAACTGAACCACCACCAATTTTTTCAATTGTGGGAATATTTATTTCTATAATATCGTAATATTTTTCAATAAATCTTATTTGCATTAAACCTAAAGCTTTTAAACCAGATGAAGATATTAAAAATTTACCTTCGTTAGCAATATTTCTTACTACTATGGCATTACCTGCAAATTTTTTAATCTGCTCTATAGATAAATTAAGAATCTTGTGGGTTTTTTTAATATTTGATAGTAAGTATTTAGAGTCAGAAATTGAATCAAAACATATTCCAGCAAATTTATCTGTAATAAACATTAGAACATTTGTATGGTAAGTAAGTTTTTTATTTATATAGCTTTTAAAATGAACAAGATCATATCCTCTGAGTTGAGACCATTTTGAGGCTAAAATTACGTTTGATCTATTTGATTCAGCCATATATGCGGTTTTGTTAACTCTATCTAAAACCAAAGAACCCGTTCCTTCTAAAAAAATATTTTGTGCTTCATATTCAGTTAAATTATTTTTAAGTGAATAGTTTGTATTTAAAAAATTTATGTTTGCATTTGATCTTTCTAATCGTCTATTAAAAGATTGCATACTAAATAAGTCATAAGTTCCATCTTCAAAAGTTACAACCCAATTATTAGGATATATACAATCAGGCGAATTCTTTGGACTCTTTAGAATATTAAATGAGATTTTATTTTTATCTAATGCGCTTATAAAGTTATCAAACTCATCAAAAATCTTTAGCTTATTAAATTGAACATCATTTTGAAAAACATTTGAATTAAATGTCTCTGTATTAAAATTAAAATTTGATGGCTCAACAAGAGCTAATTTATTTGCT
>TARA_B100001057_G_scaffold166765_1_pt1 | contig 12076 bp, 11 predicted proteins | sample TARA_B100001057 | Tara Oceans TARA_B100001057 (sample SAMEA2621839) | marine metagenome | biome: marine biome (ENVO:00000447); feature: surface water layer (ENVO:00002042); material: "saline water (ENVO:00002010), including plankton (ENVO:xxxxxxxx)" | depth 5 m | reverse complement strand
TTTACAAATTCAGAAGGTGTTACTAAAGTTGAATTTTCTTTTGTCTACAAAAAAAATGATGATGGAGATCTAAAAATTATTCTTCATGATTCTCACCTTCCTTTTCAAAATTAAATGAACGATAGAGATCGTATACATTCACTTAGAAAAAAAATTAATTATCATAACCATTTATATTATGTAAATGATTCTCCAGAAATATCTGACTTTGATTTTGATTCTTTGTTAAATGAACTTATTCAATTAGAAGAAAAGAATCCACAATTTTTTGATATAAATTCTCCAACGCAAAGGGTAGGATCTAGCCTTATTGATGGCTTTGAGTCTATTGATCATAAATATCCAATGTTATCTCTTGGAAATACATATTCTGATCAAGATTTACTAGATTTTGACAAAAGAATAAAAAAGTTAATAAATTCAGATTTTGAGTACGTTTGTGAATTAAAGTATGATGGTGTATCAATTAGTCTCAATTATGAGAATGGAAAGTTAATATCTGCAATAACAAGAGGAGATGGAACAAAAGGAGATAATGTTATTTCAAATGTTAGAACTATAAAATCAATACCACTGCAGTTATCCGGAGATTTTCCATCAAAATTTGAAATCAGAGGGGAAATTTTTATATCTCTTCATGATTTTAAAATACTAAATAAAGATAGAGAATTAAAAAACATAGAATTGTTTTCAAACCCCAGAAATACTGCATCTGGGTCATTAAAGATTTTAAATAGTAAGGAGGTTGCAAAAAGACCATTGGATTGCTATTTATATCATCTTTTAGGGGATGATATTCCATCTACAAAACATTATGAAAATTTACAGTTTGCAAAAAAATGGGGTTTTAAAATATCCTCTGACACAAAAAAATGTAGTGATATCAATCGTGTCATCAAATATGTTAGAAATTGGGATCTAAAACGAGATAATTTACCCTTTGAAATAGATGGTATTGTAATTAAAGTAAATGATATTAAAATACAAGAAAAGCTAGGATTTACAGCAAAATCTCCCAGATGGGCAATTTCTTACAAGTTTAAAGCGCTTCAAGCTAAAACACAATTAAAGGGTATTACATATCAAGTTGGTAGAACTGGAGCTATTACCCCTGTTGCTGACCTTGATCCTGTCCAACTTGCTGGAACTATAGTAAAAAGAGCTTCTTTACATAATGAGGATCAAATAAACAAATTAGGAATTCAAATAAATGATTTTGTATTTGTTGAGAAAGGTGGAGAAATAATACCTAAAATTGTCTCGGTTAGTATCGAAGATAGAGATTTATTCAATATTCCAGTAAACTTTATAGAAAATTGTCCAGAATGTAATTCTAGATTAGTGAAACATAGTGACGATGCAAAACATTACTGCATTAATAGTGCTAATTGCAAGCCTCAAATAAAGGGAAAGTTTGAACACTTTATCTCAAAAAAAGCAATGAATATTGAAGAGCTTGGTCCAAAGACAATCGATCTTTTATTTAAAAATAATTTAATAAAAGAAATTTCAGATTTATACACTCTAAATTATAATGATTTACTTCCATTTAAAAAAGATGGAAAAAAATGGGCAAAAAATTTAATTGATGGAATAGAAAAGTCTAAGCATATTCCATTTGAAAAAGTTTTATTTGGTTTAGGAATTAGGTACGTCGGTGAAACAGTATCCATGATATTATGTAAAAACTTAAATAATGTAGATAATATCATTGCTGCTTCAATTGAAGATTTATTAAATATTGATGAAATAGGAAAAAGAATTGCTGAAAGTGTCAAAAGTTTTTTTAATAGTTCTGAAAATCTTTTAATGATAGACAAATTAAAATCTTTTGGACTTAACTTTAATTATCAAAGTAATGTCCTCTCAAATAAGCTTGCTGGCCATAATATTGTAATTTCAGGTAAGTTTGAAGATTTTTCTCGAGATGAGCTGAAAAAAATAGTTGAGAAACATGATGGTAAGAATCTTTCTAGCATTTCTAAAAAAACTACATATCTTTTAGCTGGTGATAACATTGGTCCAAGCAAATTAAAAAAAGCAAATTTACTTAACATACAAATAATTAATATTAATCAATTTTTAGAAATCATTAATTCATGAGCTATATCGAAGATTTTAAAACTAAAATAGGCCAAATTGTTTTTCAAAATCAATTAAAATCAAATAAGCGAAAAAAAGAAGTATGTAACCTTGAAAATGCCAAATCCGTTGGAATTTTGTATGAAGCTACAACTGAAGATCAAATTCGACAAATTCAACCTTTTGTCTCATATTTTTTTGATTTAAGAAAAGAAGTAAAAGCACTTGGATATGTAAATGCAAAGAAATTATCATATTGTCATACTCCAAAATTACAATATGATTTTTTTTATTTAAAAGATTTAAATTGGTACAAGAAACCACAGAATTATATAATAGATAATTTTATTAAAAAAGAGTATGATATTTTAATTAATCTTTGTGATAGTTCCTGCATACCAATTAAATATTTAGTTGCAAGTTCTGTTGCTAGATTTAAAATTGGACAACATGAAGACGGTTACGAAATTTATGATTTAATGATTTCTTTAAAAGATGACAAATCTCTACCAAAATTAATGTCAGAGATTAAACATTACTTACAGTTAATAAATAAATAGTTATGAAAACAATTTCTGGAACTGGAGTTGCTTTAATTACTCCCTTTAACGAAGATAAGAGTATTGATTATAATTCTATAGATGTTTTAATTGAAAGATCCATAGAAAAAGGAATTGATTTTTTTGTTGTTTTAGGAACAACTGGAGAAGCAACATCTTTAAATGAAACAGAAAAAAAACAGTTAATCCAACATGTTTTAAAAAAAAATAATAAAAGACTTCCTGTTGTAATTGGCATTGGAGGGAACAACACATTGAAATTAGTTGAGGAAATTAAAAAAATTGAGACAATCAATTTTGATGCTATCTTAAATGTGACACCCTACTACAACAAACCTACTCAAGAGGGATTATACCAACACTATAGACAAATTTCAATAGCTTCTAAATTACCTATTATTTTATACAATGTTCCCTCAAGAACTGGAGTAAATATGAGTGCTGAGTTAACGATTAAATTAGCTAATGATTTTGATAATATATGTTACATCAAAGAGGCGTCTGGAGATATTAAGCAAATAAAATATATTCTAGAAAATAAACCACATGACTTTAATGTTCTTTCTGGAGATGATGCTTTGACATTAGAAATTTTAAAAAATGGAGGTAGTGGAGTTATTTCAGTAATTGGACAATCAAATCCTAAGGAATTTTCATCTATGGTCAATCTTGCCCTTAATGGTGAATTTTCAAAAGCAAGCCATATTCATAAAAAGTTATATGGATTGTATCACTATTTATATTCTGAAGGTAACCCATCAGGTGTAAAAGCTTTGTTATCTTTGCAAAAAATTTGTAAAAATTATTTGAGACTTCCTTTGGTTCCAATAAGCAAACCATTACTTGAAGATCTCAAGAAATATATCTCTAATGAAGTTATTTAATATTTTCTTTCTAATGTTATCATTTTTTAGCTCCTCTGCGTGTATTCCACCATCTCAGTCTTTTTATGATTTAAGTATTAATTCGATTGAGGGTGAAATTATTGATTTCAAAGTGTTTAAAGGAAAATCTGTTTTAATAGTTAATGTTGCATCATATTGTGGCTTCACAGGTCAATATAAGGCCTTAGAACAACTTTATAATAAATACAAAGAAGATTTAGTTATAGTTGGAGTCCCATGCAATCAATTTGGTGGTCAGGAACCAAACGCGGAAGAGCAAATTCAAGACTTTTGTGAGAAAAACTTTGGTGTTTCTTTCATTCTTACAGAAAAGGTGTTTGTTAAAGGTTCAAAACAGCACCCCTTGTACAAATGGTTAACAAATAAAAGTTTAAATGGATTTTCGGACAGCTCAGTTAAGTGGAATTTTCAAAAATATTTCGTCAATAAAGATGGAAAATTGTTAAATTACTTTCTTTCTACTACATCTCCAACATCATCAAAAATTACTTCATTAATTCAACAATAACACATAATTTTTGCTGTTTACTAGATATAAAAAAAATTTAGGAATTTCCAACAATTGAATTTATCTTTGAACAAATTTTTCTTTATGAAACAATTTTTATCCATTTTTATAATTATTGCATCTATTTTCTCATGTAGTAAATATCAAAAGGTTTTAAAAAGTGATGATATCAACTATAAGTACGAACAAGCTGTCAAGTATTATAAAAATGCAGAATTTAATAAAGCTTTACCTATTTTTAATGAGTTATTACCAATTTTTAAAGGAACTAATAAAGCAGAAGAAATAGCTTTTTATTTCGCATATACCCATTATTCAACTGGAGACTATTTGATGGCTTCATATTTGTTTAATAGGTTTACCATTAATTTCCCAAGAAGTAAACATGTTGAAGAATGTAAATATATGGTAGCGTACTGTCACTATGAAGAAGCACCAGAATTTTCTTTAGATGCCACAAATACCTCATTAGCTATTGATAAATTTCAAGAGTTTATTGACAAATATCCTAACAGCGATAGGTTAGAAAGATGTAATCAATTAATGGATGAGTTAAGATTAAATTTATCTAGAAAGGCATTTGCAAATGCGAAACAATATCACACAACAGAAAATTATAGAGCAGCTATTATAGCTTTAGATAATGTATTGATTGACTATCCAGATGTGGAAAATAGACAAGAGATTTATTTTTTAATACTTGAGTCGTCTTATTTTTTAGCAATTAATAGTATTTCTGCAAAAAAGGAAAAAAGATTAAATATGACTATTGAATACTACAATCAATTTATTGATAATTTCCCTGAAAGTGTTTACAATGATGACGTGAAAAAAATCTATGATGTAACCAAAATAAATTTAGAACAATTAAAATCAAATCAAAATGAAATTTAAAAAAACCGGAGCTGAAAAATCAACAATAACTCGTGAAATCAATGATCTAACTGAGAAAACTGGAAATATATACAAAGCTGTTTCTATTTTAGCCAGTAGAAGCAAACAAATCAATGAAAAGATGAAGGAGGAGCTTTTAACTAAATTAGAAGAGTTTGCTCTAGATCAAGAACAATTAGATGAAGTATTTGAAAACCAAGAACAAATAGCTGTATCTAAATTTTATGAAAGTCTACCAAAACCATGGGCAATTGCTATACAAGAACTTATGAAAGACGAAATCTATGTTCGTCAAATTGATGATGAAGAAAGTTCAGAAGAATAATTTAGCATATTATGCTAAAAAACAAAAAAATTCTATTAGGTGTTACTGCAAGTATTGCTGCATATAAATCAGCCAATTTAGTTAGAATTTTAAAGAAAAAGGGTGCGCAAGTAAGAGTAATACAAACACCAAGTTCTTTGCAATTTGTAACACCACTAACACTATCAACATTATCAGAAAATCCTGTGTATTCTGAAATGATTGATGATGAGAAAAATTGGAATAATCATGTAGAGATTGGAAATTGGGCAGACCTAATGCTTATTGCACCCACTTCAGCAAAAACATTATCAAAAATGTGTAGTGGTGATTGTGATAATCTATTACTAGCAACATACTTATCTGCGACATGCCCTGTTTATTTTGCTCCTGCTATGGACCTTGATATGTACAAGCATAGCTCTACTGAACTAAATATTAAAAGACTAGTTTCAAATAAAAATATTTTAATACCTGCTTCTGTTGGTGAACTTGCCAGTGGGCTTGTTGGTGAAGGTAGAATGGAAGAGCCCAAAAATATTGTTGACTTTATTGAAAAAGATTTATTAGAAAAATCTCCTTTCCATAAAAGAAAAATATTAATCACTGCTGGACCAACAATTGAAAAAATAGATAAAGTTAGATACATATCTAATTTTTCTTCAGGTAAGATGGGTGTTTCTTTAGCAAAAGTAGGAGCTGAAATGGGTGCTGATATTTTGTTAATAAAGGGACCAACAAAAGTTGAAATTGATCATTATAACATTAAAACTATTGATGTTGAATCAGCTGATGAAATGCTTAAAGAAGTGCTTAAGAATAAAGATAAGTTTGACATAGGAATTTTTTCAGCTGCAGTTTCTGATTTTAAACCTAAAAATGTAATTTTAGGAAAATTGAAAAAATCTAATGGATTAGACAAAATAGATTTAGATCTAAACAAAGATATTTTAGCCGAATACTCAAAATATAAAAAGAAGGATCAATTTACCGTAGGTTTTGCTTTGGAGGCCGATAATGAAATTGAAAATGCTAAAACTAAACTCAAACAAAAAAGATTAGACATGATTGTGTTAAACTCATTAAATGATGATAAAGCAACGTTTGGTTACGACACAAACAAGATAACAATCATAGACTCAAATAATAATATTGAAAAATATGAGTTAAAATCTAAGTATAATGTGGCAAAAGATATTTACAATAAAATTTTGAAAGAGTTATAAGATGAAAAATATTATTTTTCTTACCTTTCTTTTTTGTTCTTTTAATTCATTTTCACAAGAACTTATTTGCAATGTTATGGTAAATTCAAATCAAGTTCAAACAAGTGATAGACAAATATTTACATCATTACAAAAGTCACTTTATGAATTTGTGAACAATACCAAATGGACTGATACCAAAATTGAAAATGAAGAAAGAATCGAATGCTCAATAATGATTAATATAAGTAAAATGATTTCTAATGATGTTTTTGAAGCCACACTACAAATTCAGAGCAAAAGACCTATATATGGCACATCATATCAATCCACACTCTTAAATTATCAGGACCAAAATTTTAAATTTAATTATCAAGAGTTTGAACCCCTAGAATTTACAATAAATACCCATTTATCAAATCTAACCTCAACTATAGCTTTTTATATAAATATTATTTTAGCATTGGACTTTTCATCTTTTTCTGAAGATGGTGGTATGGAATATATAGGAAAGGCTCAAAAAATTGTTAATAATGCACAAAATGCACCAGAAAAAGGGTGGAAGGCTTTTGAAAGTGATAGAAACAGATATTGGTTAGCATATGACTTAGCAGATCCAAGGTATTCTGCTTTCCAAGGTTGTATATATGCTTATCATAGGTTGGGTTTGGATAAATTAGCAGAAGAACCTGACGACGCTAGATTTGAAATTACAGAAGCGCTTGAATCATTAAGAGATATTTATCGTGAAAATCCATCTTCTTTTTTGTTAAAATTATTTTTTGATGCAAAATCAGATGAAATTGTTAAAATTTATTCTGAAGCTTTTCCAAATGAAAAGTCTAGAATTGCTAAAACATTAGTAGAAATTGATCCAACCAATTCGAGTAAATATCAAAAAATAACTGAATCTAATCAGGGCAGATAATGCTACTAAATCTTAATATCAAAAATTATGCTCTAATAGAGGATTTAGATATTAATTTCTCAGACTCATTTACTGTAATTTCAGGAGATACCGGCTCTGGAAAATCTATCATTTTAGATGCTATTTCCTTACTACTTGGATCAAGGGTTGATAAAAAAAAATTAGGTTCAAAAAAATGTATCGTTGAAGGTAGTTTCAAAATATCGTCCGATCTTAAATTTTTTTTTAATGATAATGATCTAGATTTTGAAAAAATCACCTGTATTAGAAGAGAAATTAACAATAAAGGAAAAATTAGAAATTTTATAAATGATACTCCCGTTAACTTAAGTACACTATCAAATTTGTCCTCTAAAATAATTGAAATACATGAACAGCACCATAATTTACTTATTAAAAATAAGATTGAACAATTAAATATAATTGATAAAATTGCTGAAAATTCTTCAACTTTTTCTGATTATAGAAAAGTTCTTGAAAAATTTATTTCTTATGAGAATGAGTTGGATGATTTTGAATCTAGGAAAAAGTTGAGTGATGATGATTATAAATTGTACAAATACTATTTGCAAGAAATACTGGATGCTGATATAAAAGAAGACGAGGAAATTGATCTTGAAAGAGAAATTAATTTATATGAAAATATAAATCAAATTGTTGAAATTACTCAGGTTTCTAATCATTTGTTAAACAAAGAAAATTATGTTTTAGATCTTTTGAACAAAATCAAATTTTCATTTTCAAAATTTAGTCAATTTGATGAGTTAAATAAAAGAATTAACTCTTCAATCATCGATTTAAATGACATATCACATGAATTATCTGATCTTGAGCAGGAACTAACATCAGATGGTTTTAGTCTGGAAAATAAAATTGAAAGATTTGACCTAATTAATAAAATTTTAAAAAAACATAATCTAACTTCTTCTAAAGAAATTGATCATTTGCTTCAAAAAATAGAAAAGGAAATTAAAATTTATGAAAATTTTGAATTAGAAAAATCTAAAATAATCTTAAATATTAAAAAAGCTAAAGATAAATTGATTGTAAATTCAAGCCTATTAACTAAATCAAGATTAAAAACAATACCTTTTTTTGAGAAAGAAATTACTAAACTTTTAAAAACTCTAGGTATGCCTCATGCTATTTTTAAAGTAAAGTTAGGAGTTTCCCACATATTTAATAAAAACGGGGTTGATGATATTTCATTTGAATTTTCTTCTAATCCTGGGGTTAAAGAACAAGATATTAGTAAAATAGCTTCTGGTGGAGAAATTTCACGACTTGTCCTTGCTCTAAAATATATTGTATCTGTTAAAAGTAATATTAAAACAATAATTTTTGATGAAATAGATACTGGTGTTTCTGGTAAAATAGCAAGTTTTATGGGTGACTTGATGAGATCTATTTCTAAACAAAATCAGTTAATTTCTGTTACTCATTTACCTCAAATTGCTTCCAAGTCAGATGAACATATCAAAGTTTTTAAAGTTGTTAAAGAAAATAAAACAAGAACAGAAATTAAAGTGCTGGAAAAAGATGAAAGAGTTCTAGAAGTTGCAAGATTATTAAGTGGAAAAAAGATATCTAATGCCGCAATAACAAATGCAAAAGAGTTGTTAAATCAATAATTATATATTTGTAAAAACAAAAAAGATGAAGAATAACTTACTTAAAGGTAAAAGAGGTATAATTTTTGGTGCACTTGACGATAAATCAATTGCTTGGAAAGTTGCTAAACAAGCTCATGATGAAGGTGCTAAATTTGTTTTAACAAACGCACCCATTGCTCTGAGAATGGGAAGTATTGATCAGCTGGCAAAAGAGACAAACTCTAAAGTCATTGCTGCTGATGCTACAAACATGGACGATCTTGATAATCTTTTTAAAGAATCCATAAAAGAACTTGGGGGCAAAATTGATTTTGTTTTACATTCAATAGGCATGTCTGTAAATGTAAGAAAAGGACGATCATATTATGATCAAAATTATGATTTTACAATTAAGGGAATGGATGTTTCTGCTATTTCTTTTCATAAAGTCATGCAGGCTGCCTGGAACTTAGATGCTATGAACGAATGGGGGTCAATTGTTGGCTTATCATATATTGCTGCACAAAGAGTTTTTCACACCTATAATGATATGGCTGATAATAAGGCTGTTCTTGAATCAATTGCTCGAAGTTTTGGGTATCACTACGGAGTAAGAAGAAATGTTAGAGTAAATACTATTTCTCAATCACCAACTTTAACAACCGCAGGTAGTGGAGTTAAAGGCTTTGATGTATTTTACAGATTTTCAGATGACCTTGCTCCACTTGGAAATGCTAGTGCCGATGAGTGTGCATCTTACACAATAACTTTATTTTCTGATTACACAAAAAAGGTAACTATGCAAAATCTTTTTCATGATGGTGGTTTCTCTTTTATGGGAATGAGTGAAGAGTCAATGTCAAATTATTTGAATTCTTCAAAAAAATAATTTTGTTCTATAAAATTCTTTTCTTTTTTATCAATTTATTTCCCTGGTTAAAGAAACGTAGTTGGAAAATCTGGTACAATTTTATTTCTAAAAGATTTAAAAATGATTTTTTTAAATTAATGAATTATGGATATTTTGATGATTCAATGAAATTGGATCTTCGCAAAGAAGATGAGATTGAAAGATTCCCTATTCAGCTATATCATCATTTATGTTCCAAAACCAATTTAAATAATTTAAAAATTTTAGAAGTTGGATGTGGTAGAGGAGGAGGAGCATCCTTTATTGCTCGTTACCACAAGCCAAAAAAAATATATGGCCTTGATTTATCTCCTAATGCAATTAAATTATGTAATGAATCTCACAATGAATCAAACTTAGAATTTCTAGTTGGAGATTGTGAAAACATTCCTTTTGAAGATAATTTTTTTGATATAGTAATTAATGTTGAATCATCACATTGCTATCCTTCCATCCCTAATTTTGTTAATGAAGTATCTAGAGTCCTCAAGAGAAATGGTAAGTTTCTTTATTGTGACTTTATAATTGGTAGTACAATAAATGAACATTTGTTAAAAATGAAAAATGATCAGTTAGTTTCTGAAAATTACATCGATATAACAAAAAATATAATTAAAGCTTCAGAAATTATGACTGATCAAAGGATGGAATTATTAAGTTCTGTTAAATTAAATTTTCTCAAAAAAGTTTTAGAGTCTTTTGCTGCTGTTAAGGGTAGTAAAATTTATAACTCCTTTGTTGATGGCCATTATAAGTATATAAGTATGCTAATGAGCAAGAAATAGTTTTACTTCTTGTGTTTAAACTCTAGTGATTTTTTGTCTTTTGAAAGTGAAACCATAATTGTTTCTCCTTTAATTATTTTAGAATCAATTATAAGTTCAGAAATAGGATCTTCAAATAATCGCTGTATGGCTCTTTTAAGGGGCCTTACGCCATTTTTAGGATCATATCCTTCATCAGCAATAAAAACCTTTGCACTTCGATTAATTTTAGCGGTATAGCCTAAATCATTTATTCTGTTTATAATTTGCTTAATTTCAATATCAATGATTTTCAAAATATCATTTTTGTCTAAAGTTCTAAACAAAATAGTTTCATCTATTCTATTTAGAAATTCAGGGCTAAATTGTTTTTTTAAAGCTTTTTTGATTATTCTTTTAGATTCAGCATCTTGACTATTTTCCTTAGATTTTGTGTTAAAGCCAATTCCGTTCCCATATTCTTTAACTTGTCTAGAACCTAAATTTGAAGTCATTATTATTATTGTATTTCTGAAATCAATAGTTCTTCCTAAACTGTCAGTGATTTTTCCCTCGTCAAGAACTTGTAGTAATAAATTTGTTATATCAGGATGAGCCTTTTCAATTTCATCTAATAAAACAACGGAGTATGGTCTTCTTCTAACTTTCTCAGTTAATTGACCACCTTCTTCATATCCAACATAACCTGGAGGGGCACCAATTAGTCTAGAAATAGCAAATTTTTCCATATACTCACTCATATCAATTCTTATCAACGCATCTTCTGAGTCAAACATTTCTAGTGAAAGAGACTTGGTTAATTGTGTTTTTCCAACACCAGTTGGACCAATAAAAATAAATGACCCTATAGGTTTGTTTGGATCTTTTAAACCCGCTCTATTTCTTCTTATAGCATTAACCACTTTTATGACTGCTTCATCTTGACCAACTATTGTTTTGTTAATTTTATTGGCCATGTTGGAAAGTACTTTTTTCTCTTTAGAAGCAATGGATTGTACTTTTATTCCAGTCATGATACTAACAACATCTTCAATATTTTTTTCATTCACAACTTCTCTTTTTTCTTTAGAAGTCTTTTCCCATTTTCTTTTTTCTTTTTCTAAAGTTTGAATTAAAAGCTTTTCAGAATCTCTAAGTTTTGCAGCTATTTCAAATTTTTGTTGTTTGATAGCTTTAATTTTGTTTGCAGATGTTTCAGTAATTTTTTCTTCGAGTTCTGTAACTTTTTTAGATACTTTGATATTTGTTATGTGTACTCTTGAGCCTGCTTCGTCTAAAGCATCGATTGCTTTATCTGGAAAAAACCTATCAGTAATGTATCTATTTGTTAAATGAACACAAGCTCTCACTGCTTCCTCAGTGTAAATTACATTATGATGATCTTCATATTTATGCTTGATATTCATCAATATATCAATTGTTTC
>TARA_B100001057_G_scaffold501169_1_pt1 | contig 12077 bp, 20 predicted proteins | sample TARA_B100001057 | Tara Oceans TARA_B100001057 (sample SAMEA2621839) | marine metagenome | biome: marine biome (ENVO:00000447); feature: surface water layer (ENVO:00002042); material: "saline water (ENVO:00002010), including plankton (ENVO:xxxxxxxx)" | depth 5 m | reverse complement strand
CCCCTGCCGCCCCCCGGTTGCGATTCCGCTCGTGTTCGTCACATGTGTGACACATGCGAGGCTAACCCACTGATTTTGCTCCATTTCCTCTCCCTTCGTAGGGGTGTCTGCGCTCATCTGCTGGCGCACGTTTTGGAACTGATCTCCGCGAGCGCACAAACGATGGTCTTTCAGACCCCAAGCTCAATCATTTCAAGAGCTTACGAAAACAGCTTGGCGGTGTCGTCCCATGTGTACGCGTGTGTGCAATCCGAAGGAACTTTTGGGGTGACAGCTCGGCATTCCGTCGAACTGCGTAACGTCAGACACGGAGAAACGTACATGACACTCACACACGAACAAGCACAAGAAATCATCGACGCTAACGCATACGCAGGTAGCACACTCGCAGACGTAGCCAAAGGCTACGCGACCAAGTCCAAGCGCAAAGCCGCTATCGAGTACATCACGGCTAAAGCCGTCGTGTCCAAGCGCAAGCGTTGGAGCAACGCCGCTAAAGCGGCCAACGCGGGTGATGACCTGCGCATGGCGGCTTACGCCGCAGTCGGCAAGGCCGACCGCAACGCTGCATGGGCGGCTGTGACTGCGGCTAACACGGACGCAGAGCCGAAGGCTCCGACCAAGGCCAAGGCGACCGCCAAGCCGAAGGCTTCCAAGCCCAAGGCTCAGCCGAAGGCTGACGCTCAGAACGGCCTAGACGCGCTTGCAGAGCAACTCGTTGCTCTCGACGATGCCGCGTTCACCGCGTTCACACACAAGCTCCTCGCGCTCAAGACGAAGTCATAAGCGCACACACCCAACCAACCCTCACAGGCTCGCGCCTGTGGGGGTTTTTTTTGTCCCAAATTTACGGAGGTACACACATGGACAGACAACAACAACAACGACGCACGAGTACGTGGGTCGAGAACACGCTCGGAGCGGTTGCCACAGCCGCGTTCGGGCTTTTCTTCGCGTGGCTGATACTCAACTGGCTCATGGGATGCGGAGAGAGTTTCCCACAAGCCGATGGCACACGTGTCATGGGCGAGTGCTTATCAATCATGCCATGGAGGTGGTGATGGACGAGTACGAAATCTTAGTTCAGCACACCACGGTGTGGGAGAGAACGATCAAGGCCGCGAGTCAAGAACAAGCCGAAGAGATCGCTCGGAAAGAATGGCACGAAGGTGAGTTCACGACGCCAGACCCAGTAACGGGTGCAACATCGCCAATCGGATGGGATGAAGTCAATTCCGTCTCCGGCGAGTTCGAGATTATTTGACGTCTCACGGACACACGCACACACACATGTGCGCAATCTTAAAAGGAACTTTTAGAGTGAGGAGCTGGTCGACTTGTCGACTGGCTTCTCGTCGTTTCCCACAACATCACGGAGGTATTCATGGAAACATCAACTAAACTCGACTTGTCGCAATTCACTGGAAGCATGGAGTTTGCTCGGTTCGGATTGACCAAGTCAATTATGAGCCAAGGCGTTACGCACGTAGCGACCACGCTTAACTGTTTTTGGCTCGTGCAAGACATCGACTTGCACATTCGAGAGCTTGCCAATAACGGCAAGGACGTAAGGTTCGTCGTCGCTAAACTCAAGCCAAGGGCCGCTCTTTCGCGAACAGAGAGCGATGGCGCAGTGCTTGTGCTTGAAGACGGTAACGACAACGTCCTCAAGGAAGTCAACATTCCATACACGGACTTCGACTTCGACTCCGTAAGCGACGACTTCGAGATCTGGGCCGCACCAAACGAGATCGGTGCATACACGCTCTACTTGCCCTCAGAGCACTAACCCCAACATTAAACTTGCGCTAAAGGTGTCTACTGTGTATCGTAAGGTATACAGTGACACCCTTGGTGCTCACATCAACCCAAGGAGGTCTACATGACACCAACGCAAACAGAGCTGCGTTCATGTCTCGGTATCACCGACTTCGCCAAACGTCGAGCGGCTATTCGCAAGCTGTTCTCACAGGTGGCAAGAGTTACCGAGATGCAAGAACTTATCGACACAGTCAAAGACGCACCGCCGAGCAAGGTTCCCAAGAGTGTTTGGGAAAAGCGCACAGCATCGTGCATTCGAGACAACATGACAGTACCAACACTGTGTGTTTTGATCGAGCACGAGTTGGGAGAAGTCTGGCTCAACAAAACACGCTTAGCCATCACAGATCCAGACACCTACGCCGCCACAGGGCGTCGTGGTCTTTCATTCGCCGAGCATCACGACATCAGGCGTGAGTTCGACAAGATCTACGCAAGAACATCAACAGCAACATCGGAGAAGCCCATGAGCTTAACAGCCGCAATCAATGCGTTTGACTACGCACGTATCAACGGACTCGCAGACGACATGACCATCTGGTCAGATCTGGAAGCCGCAACCGACAGCGACACTGTCAATGGTGTCAAGGCACTCGTGTCGGTACGTGAGGACAAGGACGCACCTCGCACCGAGGCAGACCTCAAAATCGAGGCCATGAGCAAAGAGGATATAGACCTCTACGCTAAGATCATCTCACGCATGTCAGAGGAGGCAGACGTCGAGGATACCAAGCCAACCGCGAGGGTATTGCTCAACCCACCTACCGATCCCGCGCTTATCAATCTCGCACTAGCGCAGTCTGGCTTGCCACCCATCGGCGAGATCATCGACGAGATGAACTCACTCTCAGACGAACTCACCAAGGCCGAGTCCGCACCTACCATGTCCGTCGCACCTGTAGCAGAAGAGGCCAAGGGTGACGGTACGATCCCTAGCGGTAGTCTCAAGACCAAGGAGGCGCATGTAGCTTTCAATCTCTCGCGTGGCAAGAAGCAATTCAGCTTCAAGGTTCCGTGTTGGGAGTGGGATGCACCACATCCTCACGTGCCGGAGGTCGACGAGGATTACGTCTTCCGTCCGTTCGAGTTACTGCGTGTGCTTTACGCCATCATGACCAACCAACGGTGCTACCTTCACGGTCACACTGGTTCGGGCAAGACTACGCTCGTGGAGCAAGTTGCCGCTCGTCTCAACTGGCCGTTCATGCGCATCAACTTCGACAGTGAGATCACTCGTATGGACTTGATCGGTCGTGACGTACTCACCAATGACGGTGGTGTAACGTCTTCCAAGTTCGTCGACGGTATCCTTCCACAGATGATGTCTGGCCCGTACATTGGTTGTCTCGACGAGATAGACTTCGTGCGTCCAGACATTGCTTACGTCTTGCAACGTGCTCTTGAGGGCAACGGTCTCATGCTCACCGAGGATGGTGGTCGCATGGTCATGCCTCACAAGCTGTTCCGTATGTTCGGTACTGGCAATACCGTGGGTCAGGGTGACGAGTTCGGTCTCTATCAGGGTGCTCGTCCGCAGTCGATGGCATTCCTCGACCGCTTCACCGTGTGGATCAAGGTCGACTACCTCAAGCCGTCTGATCGCTTGAAGCTCATCAAGGCACGTCTGCCAAAGCTCAGCGTAGACCACGTCAACAAGCTCAACAGCTACATCACCGAGCATCTGGAAGCGTTCACCACATCCAAGGTCATGCAACCAATATCACCACGTGGATACCTCGCACTAGGTCAGGCCATGACCGCATACATGTCCTTCATCGACGACGAGTCGAGGGCAGTCGAGGAGGCCATATCAACCACCATCCTTGACCGTGCGTCTGTCAATGACCGTGCGGTGCTCAAGGCAATCTATCAGCGAGTCTGGGGGTAATCATGAAGACATCAACATTCGTAAACGAACTAACCAAATCATCCGCAGTGTTCGGACGCAAGCATGACGTCAAGGTTGTGTTCGCTGGCGACCAAGCGGCAACCAATGGCGAGACCATCAAGCTACCTGCGATTGACCGCAACAGCACCATGACAGACGAGCAGATGGATATTCTGCGCGGCTATGTCGATCACGAGTCTGGTCACGTCAAGCACACCAACCATGCGGCAGTGCAACGTCTTGCTCGTGAGTGTCAATCCAAGGGTGACATGCACCTCAAGTCTGTGTGGAATGCACTCGAAGACATCTGGCTTGAGCGTCGTGTTATCGAAGACTATCCCGGCGCGGCTCACAATCTCAGAGCCACGGCTACGGCAGTCAACAAGGAATATCTGCGAGCTGTCAAGAATGATCCAAGCATACCAACCAAGGATCGCGCCATCGGTGCGGTCGCTATCACATGGGAGGGTCGCAAGTCTTACGGCGGCGATACCTGTCAGGAGTGTATCGATACCGCAAGCGTAGACTTACAATCTGCGGTCAAGAAGTGGGTCGGCGCACTCGATCATTGCAAAACCACCGAAGACGTAATCGCGCTCGCTCGTGTGGTTGAGAAATCATTGCGCGACGAAGACTACAAGGAGGAGCCGGAAGATGGGCGAGGAGACGAACCAACAGAGAACGACGAAGAGCGTGAAGATACAGGCGATGGTGAAGGACGAGGAGAACCCGTTCCCACTGACGATGACAATCACGAAGAAGAACGCAACGACGGCGGAGCTGATGAAACTAGCGACGACGACGCTGATCGGGATGAAGCTGGAGGCGGCCCCCGTGTTGATGACGATACTACCCACCCCGAAGAGGAAGACGTAACGCCCTACAATCCTGAGTTGCAAGACGCAATTACACGGATGTTCGAGCGTAACGAGTTCACTACAGGCGGTGATGGTTTCAGCTACACACCATGGACTGAGAAGGACACATGGCATCACCGCACGTTCAAGACGCGACACTCTGATCGTCTGCGTCATCTTACTGGCGCACACTATGACGACATGCTCAATCGTATGGCATCCGAAGCCAATAGTATGCGCTCCAAGCTCATGCGTTCGCTTATGTCCAAGCAGAAGCGTGACTGGGATTACGGTCGTGAGGACGGAAGACTTGACACCCGACGCTTCACGCAAGCGTTCAATGGCAAGGCCAACGTGTTCAAGATGCGCACCGACAGGACGGAACTCGATACGGCAGTGACCGTGCTCGTAGACTTGAGCGGCAGCATGTGCTCCAAGATCTACCTTGCAACGCAGTGTTGCATTGCCATCTGCGAGACGTTGGAAAAAGCCAACATACCTTACGAGGTGCTCGGCTTCACCAATCCCTACGTCAGCCCACGTGACGGTGTTCATTACGACCGTGCGCAACCACTCGACATGTACATCTTCAAGCAGTTCGACGAGCGTTTGTTCGATGCCAAGGGTGCGCTTGCTTCCATGGCTCACATGGCATTGGACGAGAACAGTGACGGTGACGCTATCGAGAAGGCTCACGACCGCTTGTTGCAACGACAAGAGCGACGTCGTGTGATGCTCGTGCTGTCGGATGGTCTACCCGCATGTGGTGGCGACCGTCGCAAGGTCGACAAGTACACACGTCAAGCTGTTGCTGATGCTGAGAAGTCTGGCACGGACATTATCGGTCTCGGCATCATGGATAACTCAGTCGAGCGTTACTACCCCAAGTACACTGTTATCAATGACATATCCGACCTTGCAGGTGCGGCCATGGATCAGCTTGCTCGTGCGCTTATCGGTGAGCGGTACATCGTGGATAACAGCAAGCTCTTGGACGTGTCATGAAGCGCGTCAAGGTACGCACTGAGTGGTATGTCCTACACCCCCGACGAGACATGCGCTTCTGGCTCGCTGTTGCACTGCGAGTCAAGACGCGGAGCGTTCGTCACAAGGATTTCAGCACGATCAAACAGATCTGCATGGAAGTCGACACCCAAATCAAACAACTGAAAGGAGAACTAACGTGAATATATTTTTCGTTGACGACAACCCCAAGATTGCCGCGCAATCATTGGGTGACAAGCATATCGGTAAGATGCTCGTCGAGTCTGCACAGATGTTGTTCACCGCCGTGCGTCAGCACGGATACGACGGCGGCGGTTACAAGTCTGCGTATGAGCATCACCCCATGACCAAGTGGGTAGCCAAGTCTTACTTACATGCACAGTGGTTGCTTGACCATGCTATCGAACTCGCCAAGGAATTTGAGCTACGGTACAACCACGAGCACAAGACCAAGTCTATGTTGCCCGTGCTCAGCATGGCGGTGCATCACCACATGCCAGACGAGACATGGCGTAACCCACCTCGCTGTATGCCAGACATCTACAAGATTGAGTTTGACGCATGGCGTGGTGAAATTCCTTGCCACGTTGCTTCGTACCGTGACTTCTACAGGTGCGAGAAAACTACGTGCCATGTGTATACCAATCGACAAGCACCTGACTGGCTCACGGAGGTAATCGACGAGGTTTCCCATGACTGAATCACTCAAGCGCAGATGGTGGCAATACCACAACCAAAACCCTCATGTGTACTCACTCGTGGAACGGTTCACGTTCGACGTGATTAGACGTGGGTTCGCGAACTACTCAATCAACTCAGTGTTCGAGCGCATCAGATGGCACACGGACATCGAGACACATGGTGAGAAGTTCAAACTATCCAACAACCATCGTGCTTACTACGCACGATACTTCATGCACAACCATCCTCAATATCGAGGATTCTTTAGAACCAAGGAGACTACAGATGAAAAAAGCTGATGATGTAATCAAGGACATTACGAAGAAATCTCTCGCCTCATACGGCATTGAGAAAGACGAACAAGCCCCGACACCCACTGTATCGACAGACTTGTTCGCCACTCCAGAGTCCAACCATGCGGTAGCAAAGCGTAAGTATAAGACCAAGAAGCCCATCTATACTGCACCACGTAGGCCAGTTATGTCACGTGAAGAATACCTCAAGCGTCACCCAGAGGCGGCCACTCCAAGCGTGGCATCCAAGGGTAAGACAGACGAGCTATTACTTGCGTGTCAGGAATTGCCGACGCCAGACCAACCTATCAAGGGTTACGCCGGATACACACAAGCTGAGTGGGACAAGCTCGTTACCATCATTGCGAGGTATACCGCAGACGTAGCCGAGGGTGCAGGTCTGTTGTACAAGGGCGGCATGTTCTGCCCCGACAATCTACGCAAGGGATTGTCCGTGTTGTTGCAAGCGAACTTCTCTCACCTCGACCCGTATGACAAGCGCAGACGAAACATCAGCGTCGACGGTCGAATCGACACAGACGAACGTCAGCCATGAAACTACGGAGTGACCCCAGACGTCGTGAGCAGATCAACGTCTGCTTAGAGACGTTCGAGTGGATACTCCACGAAGAAATGGAGGAGTCCGAAACTATGAGCCAGCTTCACGAGCTGGCTTGGAAGTTAGTCAACTTAACACGAGAGGAAGAAGACACATGAGCTACGAAGACACGAGCCTGTACAACCTAATGTTAGCCGCACTGTCTGCACCGAAGAGGGGGTTTCACGCCCCCTGTTTCGGTGTGAAGAACAAAAGTTTTAACAAGATCGTTGACCGTGAGGTGAGAACCCTACGCGCAGACTTGATAGGAGCACAGCGTTTCATAGTGCAGCCAAGTCTGATGCGTCACGCTGCGATGGCAAGTCTTGTGCCACCCGAACGTCTGCTCGATATGTTTTCTGTCGGGCGACCATGCTTTGACAACCTATGGATTGAGTGGGAAGACGCCAGACGTGTGCCTATTCTGTTCGAGTGTATGGAAGAGATGGGCATGGAGATCACACAGGAACAAGACCCTAGCCAATGGGTTGCCAAGATAGGTTTTCATATCACGAGCAACGAGCCACACGGACAGGGTTGGTTGTGCCAACAGTATGCTCTGATCGATGGCAAGATCGGGAGTCCAGAGTGGGCGGTCAACTTCACATGTGATGAGCCATTCGATAGGAAAAGACTTGCGGATCTGTCTTTCTCCAAAAGGTCAGACACGGGGTTTGAGTCGCACGGTGTGAGTGCCACGGATATTGAGGACATGATGGGTGAGCAGGGGCCGTTGTTAATCGGTGCGCCATACACGAAGCACTGGAGTCAACAACGTCGCCGACCAATGACAGACGTCTTCCATCGCGTCACCATGACGCTTGGTACATTCTCGTCCTTGCAACTCAAGTACAACACCGCATCAGTGGCCACCCATGCAGACCAGATGAAGGTTCACAAAGATTCCCAACAGGGAGCACTTCTCGCATGGACAGGTGACATTCGCTACCTGATGGCGGTACTTGCACTGGTCAACTATCCGCACACAGTAGTGGAGCGTGACCAGATCGAAACCAAGCTACGGTCGATGGCATGGGGTCAACGTGTGCCTCGCAATGAGGTCAGACTTCTCGACATAGACTTACCAAAACCACGTGGAACAACACGCTACGAGAAGATGTTCAAGGGCGGTGGCGCACCCAAGCGTCGGCACGTCAGACGTGGGCATTGGCGCAGACTCAAGCACAAGGACGGAACATTCACAACCAAGTGGATCGAAGAGCAATGGGTCGGCAACGCAGACTTAGGAACAATCATTCACGACTATAACTTGAAATCAAAGGAGAACAGAGCATGAGTTTAGATCAAATACATAACATGGAGATGGTGCTCGAATGGGTGAAGGCTTGCCCATTCAAGTACCGTGTCTCGTCGTACCAAGGCGGTGCGATTAGCGTGAGGGTCGACGTGCCAGAGCATGAGTGGTCGGTCGATGATGGACAACATTACGAAACTGAACAGCCTAACTACACGGTGGTTGGCACAATCAAAGAGGAGAGGAATGATGATAGTACAGACGATTGAGAAAATGTTCCGGGCGATGTCAGACGCAGAACGTCTGGCAACTGTTGCGATGATTACCGAAGTTTGCAAGGAGCTGGGCCACGCTATGCCGGAGTCGAGTACGACGCCGAAAAAGTCTGGTTGGAAGCGCAAGCCACGTGGTGTGTCGTCCAAGACTTACTGGATGCGGAGTGCCAAGGCTATCGACATGTCCAAGAAGGGTATGTTTCAGATAGAAGGTGAGTGGGTCAACAACTTATCCAATGATACAAAAATGGGTGAGCTTGTTGTGCTCGGTGTGAAGGGTGACGAAAAAGCATATCACCTCGTCACCAGATCATCATCAAGTTCATATCAGTTCAAAGATTCGGGAAGCAACACAATCACAATAGAAAATTGTGAGCACATTTCCCAAGCAAAAAACTACAGGGAGCTTATCAAAGACGTCGAAGCACGACTTGCTTAAAGTCTGGCAATCAATAACGGGGGCGCGAAGCCCCCGTTGTCACGAAGGGGATGGACAAAACAACGAAAGGTGTATAACATGGGATACACTCCAAAACTTTACAGATGAAAAGGACATCACATGAATACAGATATTTTTAGTTGGGCATATGTGGCAACAGTTCCACATAGCACAAGAAAGAAGATAAGTAAGTTTAAGTATATGGCGCGAGGTTGTGCTAACTCTGACTGGGTGGGAAGCGAATGGAGTAGCCCCATCTCTCTGATAGGCCCACCCAAAGTAAGCAACATAAATATTCTAATTAATCATTGTTACAAATTAATTTGCACTAGGTGCTACAGATCAATAAAAACTGGAGAAAAACTTGACGGAGAGAAATCTGAACGACTTGTACGAGCTAGTAGAAGGCCAGTACGAGCAGATCAAATTGCTTACGCGAGCGGTAAATACGTACCTCGACGTAATGCAGACCCAAGAACAATCCCCTGCTGTTCGGCAGACGGAGACTATATTACAGGGCCACCCATCAAACACCCTATACAAACTGACTACCAAGCAACATGGGGCATTACAAATGCTGCTTGATGGTTGCTCTAACTCAGAAATAGCTAAGCGTTTTGATGTGTCGGAAGACACAGCCAAAGTCTACGTGCGGACAATAGCCAAGAAGTATGAGGTTAATACACGTGCGCAGATTGTGATGGCTACCTTGGAAGAATTTAACAGCCTCGACGATGATGTCTACATGAGGATCAGTGGTGGACTGCCAAAAGATTGGCACTCTAACTTCCAAGATCCAGATCCATTCGCCGAGCTATACAGGACGAAGAAACATGAGCCTAAACCTAAGACTTAGGGGTGACGTCTGGCAAGTACAGGGAACCGTCAAAACTTTGACGGGTTCAACTGTTCGCGTCAGAAAATCGACGGGTTTTACCAAGCCTGAGAAGCGTTACGCTCAAGTTGTCATGAGCAAGATCATAGAAGACGCAATGACTGGACGTCTGGAAGACAAGTCTGGAGTCGAGTACGTTGCCGACGCCTGTGATGCTTACATATCTCGGCCCAGTCCGCCGGGGGATACAGACGTCAGAATTGTTGAGCAAATCAAGTCTGCCCTTGGGCGGATCAAGCTGAGCAAGATTACTCTGGCGGATTTTACGATGCACTTCGCCACTCGTGGCGTTGCGGCCAATACATTAGCACGAGAAATGACGAGCGCGAATGCCATGTTGAATCATGCACGAGCAATCGGTATGGACGTGCCAGATATTAATCTCAAGAAACCTTCTTACGATGATGCCAGAAGTAGGTGGTTATATAAGGAGGAAATGGAGGCTTTAATTGAGGCGTCTCCAGACGAGATTGAAAGTCTTGTTGCCTTTCTCTTCTTCACTGGCGCAAGACTAGGGGAAGCGACCTCCCTGTTGTGGAGAGACGTGGTTGACGAGTCAGCTATTTTCTCCTCACGAAAGGGTCGCTCGAAGAAGATAAGACGTCGGGCGGTCAAGCTGTCACCTTACCTTCTCTCTTTAATAGGTGAGCGGCAGGGATCGAACGACTATGTCTTTACAAATACTGTCGGTAGCAAGTGGGATAGAAGTAATTTCTATACTTATTTCCGTCCTGCTTGCGAAGCGGCACACATTAAAGACTTCACACCCCATGATTGCAGACACACGTTTGCAAGCCACCTCGTACAGAAAGGAGCCAGTCTTAGAGCGGTGGCAGACTTATTAGGACACTCAAGTTTACAGATGGTCATGCGTTATGCGCACCTTGCACCTTCACACCTTGAGAGTACGGTGAGTCTCTTATGGGACACCGACACAAATGAGACACACACCTATGTTTAAGGGTGTGGTGCTGACGGGGAGGATTGAACTCCCGACCTATTCGTTACCAACGAATTGCTCTACCACTGAGCTACGTCAGCCTATCTGTAACTCCCTTACCAAGGGCTACTGTGTCAAAAACCATAGCCAATCCGACACCCCAATACACCTAAAGAACATTGGTCATGTCGGCATCTTTCAACTGCGTACTCGTTCGGGTGTAACGAGTCACGAATATGACACACCAGATTCGACAAAACAGCAATTACGTGTTACCGATAGTGAGTCGTCTGTACTCGAACGGTGTGTTAAGGACATGCACAAATGATAAAAACTAAACATGAGCTAAGACCACCATTCACAACTGATGAAATAAAATCCATGCAAGAAATGACGGAAGGTCTTATCGAGCAAGTAACTAAGTACACGGGCGGCGAGAACAGTCAGGCAATCAAAGACTTTGCCAATGACATGATAGATGTCCTCGTAGATGTGAAGATAGATTTAGATAAATTTAATCCAACAGAGAGGACAGACGATGGAAAATCAGAGGCAATTCATTGAGGTAGGCAAAGTCTACCTCGTTAAAGAAGGCGACCGTTTCGTAAGCGTGGAGTGGGCGATGGAAAATGTTCCGTCGCGCACTGCTGCTGCTGAATTGATAGACTTCGCTAAGCGATGTGCAGACAACTCGACGTGGGTTTACAACACCATCTCACGAGTACAGGAAGGAGGAGAGGATGCACAGACTCAAAGCACAGGAGATCCGAGCGGCGATATTGATAAGCAGGGAATTGGACAAACTGAACAGGCCGTTAGCGATCAAGGAGATACCACTAATAACAATGCGTAGTCACGCATCCTTGAAACCTATCATTGATAAGTTAATTCACACCCGAATACTAAAGCGAGAGTCTTTTCGATCCGGCTTAGAGAAGGGTGACAAATGGAAAGTCTACTGGAAGAAGTGGTTGGAAGACTACACTTAGGCGTTCCCTCTTGGGGTTTGGTGGCTTCAAGTCTGGCCACCAATCTCTTTAACGGCAGGCTTACATTCCACAGATAGCCTATAGTTTTCGTTCCTTTCGTACTTACTCCAATTACTTTGATGGGCAATGAACATACAAATA
>TARA_B100001057_G_C22870635_1_pt1 | contig 12078 bp, 14 predicted proteins | sample TARA_B100001057 | Tara Oceans TARA_B100001057 (sample SAMEA2621839) | marine metagenome | biome: marine biome (ENVO:00000447); feature: surface water layer (ENVO:00002042); material: "saline water (ENVO:00002010), including plankton (ENVO:xxxxxxxx)" | depth 5 m | reverse complement strand
GAGAGTTTAAAAACATAATAAGTATTCAAAATAAAACATTAATTTTGAGATTCAAAAAATTATTATGGCAACATTTAATAGAAGAGGGTACAAAAAAAGCAGATCAAATACTGTTAATAATAAAGATAAAAGCCAAACAGCTGAAGTATTCGATTCATTAGACTCAACAGCTAATAAATCAGAACAGTGGATATTAAAAAACCAAAATAAAATTTTTATCGTTATAGCTGCAATATCAATCTCAGTTCTATCCTACTTAGGATATGATAGACTAATTGCTGAGCCTAAAGAAAAAGAGGCCATAAGTGAACTTAATAAGGCTCAATACTTCTTTGAGCTGGCCCTTGTTTCTAATGAATCTGATTCACTTTTTAGACTTGCATTAAATGGTGGAGAGGGTAAGTATGGTTTTTTAGATATAGTTAATGAATATTCTGGAACAAAAGCTGCAAATCTTGCTTATTACTCCATTGGTATGTCTTATCTTAATTTAAAAGAGTATGACAATGCTATTATTTATCTAGAAAAGTTTAAATCAGATGATATTCTTCTTCAGTCAATCTCTCTTGGAACTATAGGAGATTGTTTTTCAGAACTTAACCAACCAGATGATGCTTTTGAATATTATCAGAAAGCATTTAAACATAATGAAAATATTTACACTACTCCAAAGTATTTATTCAAAGCTGCACTTATAGGTTCAGAAATTGGAAATTATAAATCTTCAATCAATTTTTTAAATAGAATCAAAGAAGATTATCCAGATTCATACGAATCTGGTCTAGTAGAAGTTCAATTAGGAAGAATAGAAAATTTAAATAACTGAAATGTCTACTAAGGAAGCTGGTAATAATTTAACTAGATCTTTTAAAATTAATAACCCAGATAAAATTAAAATTGCATGTGTTATATCTGAGTGGCACAGTGAAATCACTGAAAATCTTTTTATTGGCGCTAAGCAAAAACTAATGATGTATGGTTTGTTAGAAAAAAATATTCATGAAATTCATGTCCCAGGTAGTTTTGAGCTAATTTTTGGAACAAAAACCTTGATAAAAAAGGATTATGATGCAATAATATCTATTGGCTGCATTTTAAGAGGTGAGACTAAACACTTTGATTTTATTTCTGATGCTGTAGTTAATGGAATTAAAGATTTAAATATCTTATCTGATATTCCAATAATTCTTTGTGTAACTACAGATGATAATATTCAACAATCTGTCGATAGGAGTGGAGGTAAGTTTGGAAATAAAGGTGAAGATTCAGCGGAAGCTGCCTTAAAAATGATTCTAATTAATTCTAAATAAGCAATTACTTGTTTAAATTAAATAAAAATAGAAGATTCAACTATACTCCAAGGTATTTTAAAGGAAAGGAAGGTATTCCAACAAGCTTTGAATCAAAATTCTCTAAATATAGAGATACACATAATTCAATTGACATTGGACAAAAGTGGAAAGTTGAAAGACTCAAAATGCGAAATAGGAAAAATAGAGGAGTTAATATGACGTTAATCCTAGTTATTGTTTTTTTAATTTTGGTATTTTTATACATAATTGATTTTGATTTAACAATTTTCCAAGTTGATTAATGCCAGATATAATTAAAATTTTACCAACTGAAGTTTCAAATAAAATTGCTGCAGGTGAAGTTGTCCAAAGGCCATCATCTGTTCTTAAAGAGCTTTTAGAAAATTCCATTGATGCAAACGCATCTAAGATTAAAGTCATCATAAAAAAAGCTGGTAAAAATTTGATTCAAGTTATTGATGATGGTCAAGGTATGTCAAGAAATGACATGCATACCTCTTTTGTTAAACATGCTACATCAAAAATCAACAAAATTGATGATATATTCTCTATTAATTCAATGGGATTCAGAGGAGAAGCTTTAGCTGCAATAGCATCTGTTTCGATGATTGAAATGTCTTCAGCAAAGTTTGATGAAAATGATGGCTATTTTATTGAACTTAATAGTGGTAAAATTATTTCTGAAAAAGAATTAATTAGAAATAAAGGTACTTCCATTAAAGTACAAAATCTTTTTTTTAATGTTCCAGCTCGAAGAAATTTTTTAAAGTCTGACTTTGTTGAGTTAAGGCATATTATTGATGTTTTTAATAAAATAGCATTATCGCACAATGAAATAGAATTTTCCTTTATTAATGACGGTGAAGAGATATTTTATTTAAAAAAAGAGTCGCTAAAGAAAAGAATTATTTCAATTTTTGGGGATAAGATTCGTGAAAATCTTATACCTATCAATGAAGATACACAAATAGCTAGTCTTAACGGATTTATTCTTAAACCTGATTTTGCAAAAAAATCAAGATCAAATCAATATATTTTTGTAAACAATAGGTCAGTTAAAAGTCAGTTTATTAATCACTCGATTTTCACTTCTTATGATGGGATTCTTAGAGATGGATATTATCCAGGTTACTTCTTGTTCATAAATATAGATCCTACTAAAATTGATGTGAATGTCCATCCAAATAAAACTGAAATAAAATTTGATGATGATCAAAATCTTTATTCAATTATTAATTCGGCTGTAAAACATTGTCTTGGAATTTTTCAAGTTAGACCAATATTGGACTTTGACAAAGACCCATCATTGGATGTATCTTATTCTCAAATTAAAATTAATCCTAAAATTCCGAGTGTTGATGTAAACACAGGTTTTAACCCCTTTCAAATTTTTAATGATGATAAAGTTGAAAATCTTTTTTCTGAAAAATTTCCAAATATAATTGAATCCAATAATGATCTAAAAGAAAATGAATCCATTAAAATTTTTCAAATATTTAATAAGTTCCTAGTTAGCGCAAGTACTTCATCATTGATTATTATTAATCAAAAACTAGCTCATCAAAGAATTTTATATGAGAGCTTTTTAAGATCTATGTTTGATAGCATAGAAGATATACAAAAGCTTGCATTTCCAATTGAATTAAGCTTATCTAATAAACAATTACTTCTATTTGAAAAAATTGATTCTGAATTTAAATCTATAGGGTTTGAATATGAGTTATTTGATCATCAATTGAAGATTTTAACAATACCAAGCCAATTGAAGATGAATTCCATTGAGGAAATTATTGATAATATTTTAAACGATGAATATGACTTCGATTGTTCCAATAGTTTGAGTCATTCAGATTTTTTTGCAAAAAAACTTTCAAAAAGTTCGTCAATAAAATCAGGAAAAAAATTAAATTCATATGAGCAAGAGTTTCTAGTCAATCAACTTTTCTCATGTAAGGAACCAAATCTATCTCCTGATAATAAGCAAATATTTGTTACTTTGAGTAAAAACGATATTGAAAATATTTTTTAATGGGCAGAATTAGTGAAATAGTAAAGCATTTAATCATAATCAATGTAATATTTTTTATTGCTTCAACAGTCTTAGGTGATTTTATGTATGAACTATTTGCTATGCACTATCCAAAAAATCCAGACTTTATCTTATGGCAACCATTAACTCATATGTTCATGCATGGTGACTACACTCATATACTTTTTAACATGTTTGGTCTTTGGATGTTTGGTACCCCTCTAGAACAAATGTGGGGAAAACAAAAATTTATATTTTATTATTTGTCTGCTGGTTTTGGAGCTGTTTTAATTCAAACTTTAGTATATCACTATGATGTTATGTCTGTTACTCAAATTCTGTTAGATAACGGTCTTTCAAAACTAGATGTGAACTCTTTCTATGAAACTGGTAGTCTCAACACTATAATAATTCAATCTGTTGGTGAGGAAAGATTATTTACTAGTATTCAATCATATAAGGCAGTAATGGTTGGAGCATCTGGTGCTTTATATGGAATTTTAGTAGGCTTTGCCATGCTTTTTCCCAACGTGCAATTAATGCTATTATTCCCCCCAATTCCAATAAAAGCAAAATTTCTAGTACCTCTTTTAATTTTATTTGACTTATTTTTTGGTTTTACATCTTATTCAGTAGGGCCTATCGCTCATTTTGCCCACATAGGTGGAGCAATTACAGGCTTCGTTATGATGTTGTATTGGAAAAAAAATCAGTTCAATGATAAAAGATGGAACTAGGATTTAAGTATTTCATTAATCAGCCAGTCTTTAAGAAAATTATAATTATAAATATTGTAATTTTTTTACTGCCTCTTGTATCAAATACTTTTTTGTTTCTTTTTAATCTTCCACAGATTAATATTATTATGTTCTTTGATCTTCATCCAAATTTTAATCAAATATTAATGAGTCCTTGGACGCTAGTAACTTATGCTTTTTTCCACCTTGACTTTTTTCACATTTTTTGGAATATGTTGATTCTCTATTTAGTATCTAATTATTTTTTGTCATTTTTAAATAATAAAAAATTTCTCGAAATTTATTTTTATGGGGCTATTTCAGGCGGATTATTATTTATAATTTCATATAATATTTTCCCAGCTTTTGAGAATTCTTTTTCACCTTTAATTGGATCATCTGCAGCTGTATATTCTCTTCTTATATTTGTTTGTGCATATTTTCCTAATACAACTATTAATCTTATTTTTTTTAATGTAAAGCTTAAGAACTTAGGCTTATTTTATGTTATTTTGAGCTTAATTCAAATACCATTTAGTAATGCGGGTGGAAATATTGCACATCTTGGAGGAGCAGTTTACGGATTTTACTATGCAAAAAATTACAATACTTTTAAATCTCCACTTGATACAATTATTAAAGGTTTTAAAAAAATTTATGTGAAGCCTAAAAATAAAATTGATAATCAGGTTGAAATTGATAAAATACTAGACAAGATTAGTAAATCAGGATATGAAAGTTTATCAAAAAAGGAAAAGGAATTCCTTTTTAAAAACTCAGATAGAAACTAGACATTTTTTTTTCTTCTTTTTATAAAAATGAGAATTTGCCAAGCTAATATGAAAAATAAAAAGTGTGGCAAATATGACCTGGGTTTACCCTCAAAACCAATAGTAGTGAAAACTCTATCCCATCTAAACTTCCAATTTCTAAAACCTTGAAATAGACCATCAATACTCATCCAAATAAATACTGGTTTACCCAAAACATGGTCAAATGGAACATAACCCCAAACTCTTGAGTCCTCTGAGTTATATCTGTTATCTCCCATCATCCAGTAATAGTCTTGTTTAAAAGTATATTCATTAGATATCTTATTGTTTATATAAATATTATTATCCACAACTCTAATACTATTATTCTCATAATCTCTAATTATCTTTTTATACACTGGTAGTTGATCCACAGTTAATTTAATTTTATCACCGGCTTTAGGAACATATATTGGTCCTAATTGATCATTATTCCATTTATATCTATTATTACCTGGAAAGAAGATCGAATTTGAAAACTTTGTTTTTTCAACCATTCTGTATATTGTGTCAAACTGATTAGAAATTTTAATTTTATTTGCATCACTAATAGTTAGACTCAACTCCTTTTTATTATCAATTATCTCCATAATATCTAGATTTAGCTCTCTCACCTTTTTGATTGGAATACCCTGATCAGCTGTGTAAATAAGATATTCATTTTCATTGGTATTTGAAATACTCAAAATATAGTCTTTTAACTGTGTATATGATTCTTGAGATAAATTTTTTATCACAAATCTCCTGATAAACCCATCTATATCAAGCTCCTTGAGCTTACTTGAGGAAACTCCATTTTTTGAGTTGATTTTAAAGGTATATAAAGGTTTTGCTCTATCTGGTAACTTATTTTCTTGGCCATTTAAATAAACTATACCATCTCTAATCTCTAACGAGTCTCCTGGGACTCCAATCGCTCTTTTAACATAGTTAGATTTCTTATCTCTAGGTTTAATGACACCCTTTTCCTTTACGAAAAACTGTCTAACAGTATCAGCAGGCCAATTAAAAACCACAATATCATTATTTTTAATTTCCTGGAAACCTGGTATTCTAATGTATGGAAGCTGAGGTTTTTTCAGGTATGATCTTGTTTTGATTATTGGGATAGTATCATGAACCATTGGAAAAGAAATAACTGTAGATGGTATTCTTGCACCATAATGAAATTTACTTACTAATAAAAAGTCCCCAACTCTTAATGTCTTCTCTAGTGATCCTGTAGGTATAACAAAAGGTTGCAGAAAATAGTTGTGAACTATAGTAGCTATAACAACAGCAAAAACAAGAGATCCTATAGATTTTTCAAAATTTGAGAAAGAAATATCAATAATATATTTTGTTCTTTTACTGATGTAACTAATATAAAACAAGTATAGGCCAAAGGTTATTATAACTAATATTCTATCTAATCTAGAATTATGATTGAATCGTTTGGCAAGTTCAACCCAAATAACAGGAATCATAATAAGATTTATAACTGGGATAAATACTAAAATTACCCACCATTTCGGCCTATTTATTACATTTAATAAATTAATGATGTTATAAATGGGAATAAGGGATTTCCATGATGAAATACCAGCAAGCACAAAAAGCTTTTGAGTTCCCCAGAATATAACTACGTTATAACATAGAAAGAAAATTAACCACTCAATTAAGCTCATATTAATCTAAATTAATTTTAAGTTTGATTCCCGCACTTTGAGAAAAATCAAAATAGTGATTTTCTATATATGGCTCAAATGATAAATCTTCGCTAACATTAAATTGAAGTAGATGAGCTCCTACATTTGCATCAATAATATTCAATACATATGTTCCAATAAGAAACATAAAAGAAAAGTCTTTATATCTTCTGTGAAATTTCATTCCCTCTAGTAATTTATCATTTTCAGGTATTATTTCAATATATTCATCATCTAAATATCCAGCAAGCCTTCTTTTGTAGGCGGTTCGATATTTTTTCATTTCCCTATTGTTGTGGTTATAATAATATGCAGATGCACCTAATCCACCATAAATTATTGGAATCATCCAATATCTTCTTGTGTACACTTGACCTAATCCAGGTATGACAGAAGAGTAGAATGCTGCTTTAGATGGAGTTAATGGGTCGTTAATCAACTTTAATTTTCTTGGACTTATGTAAGTTGAATCTTCAATAGATTGACTAGATAAATTTATTGTATAACATAGAATCATTAACAAGATTATTTTCCTCAATTTGATATTTTTTTTAGAATTGAGTAAAGTTCATTTATGCTTTTAAAACTTGTCGAAAGAGTGACTTTACCACTATTATTTTCTTTCAAGGTTACTTTAGAATCAAACAGCTTCTCAAATTTATTAGTCGCATCTATATAAATTTTGGATACATCAGCACCGGAATTATTAGAGATTAAAGTTTTATTTCCTCTGACAATTTTCTCAGTTTGTCTAACAGATAATTTTGAGGATATGATTCGCTCATAAATCTCTATTTGTAAATTTCTATCATCAATATTTATCAATGCTCTTCCGTGGCCCATACTTAGAAAACCATCCCTCATGCCTGATTGTATAATTGGATCTAATTTTAAAAGTCTAACATAATTAGATATAGTTGATCTATCCTTACCTACTAATCTTGAGATAGCATCAATATCTAAATTATACTCATTTATTAATCTTTTGTACGTAAGTGCAATTTCTATAGGATCAAGGTCAACTCTTTGGACATTTTCAGCTAATGACATTTTCAATAAGTCGGTATCATTTTCAACTGCCTTTATATAGCAAGGTATTGAGTCTAAATTAGCTATTTTTGAAGCACGATATCTTCTTTCACCAGATATAATTTCAAACTTATCGTCATTAATTTTTCTTACTGTAATTGGTTGAATAATACCCAGTTCTTTTATTGATACAACAAGATTATCAATTTCTTTACTATCAAAATTTGTTCTTGGTTGATTTGGATTTACATGAATCTTGTTTAAAGATAATTGAAAGCTATTAGTCTTTTTTGCTTTTTTAATCGACAAATCTGAATTATCAGTATCACCTAATAGTGCATCAAGACCCCTTCCTAGTACTTTTTTTTGTTTCTTTTCAGACATTTAATTTCTATTTACAATTTCATCGGCTAATGAAAGATAGTTTTTTGTTCCTTTTGATGATACATCATAAGTAATTATATCTTTACCAAAACCTGGAGCTTCCCCTAATTTAATATTTCTTTGAATAATAGTATCAAACACAATATTTCCAAAGTGCTTTCTTACCTCTTCAACAACTTGATTTGATAACCTTAATCTGGAATCAAACATAGTGAGCAATATGCCCTCAATATCTAAATTATCATTGTGAATTTTTTGAACACTTTTGATCGTATTGAGTAATTTTCCAAGACCTTCTAATGCAAAATACTCACATTGAATTGGAATTAGAACTGAATCAGAGCTTGTAAGAGCGTTGAGAGTAATTAAACCAAGAGATGGAGCACAATCAATTAATATAAAGTCATAAAGGCTTTTAATATCATTAACTTTTTCCTTTAATTTATATTCTCTTTCTTCTTCATCTACAAATTCAATTTCAATACCTACAAGGTCAATGCTTGACTGAATTAAATCAAGATTAGGAGATCCACTTTTTTTTATTACATCAGATATTTTTTTTGTTCCAGATAAAACATGATAAAGAGACAAATCTTTATTATTTGGATCAAAACCTAATCCAGAAGATGCATTTGCTTGTGGGTCAGCGTCAATTAGTAAAACTTTCTTTTCTAAAACTCCAAGTGACGCGGCTAGATTAACTGAAGTTGTTGTTTTGCCAACACCTCCTTTTTGATTTGCTATTGAAATTATTTTTCCCATTAATTACTCATCTTCAGACTTAAATTCAATTATGAAGATATCTTCATTGTCTTTTTTTAAGTTATATTCTTCTCTAGCATAGTGCTCAAGACTATCTATATTATCAAGTTTTTTGATAAGTGATTTGTCTTTAAGTATCTCTTCACTAAGAGCTTCTCTTCTATTTTTGAGCTTTTTAATTTCCCGATTTAACTCTGCATGTATCAACAATGAGTTAGTATCTAAAAAAGTCATCCAAATCAAAAATGCTAGAGAAATAATTAAATATTTGAAATAAGATTTTTTAATTAAAACTTTAAGTTTTAAAAAAATTTTGTCCATTATTCTGCAATATCGTTTTTTACATAAACTTCAGATGGGATAATTTTAAAAATACCTTTTTTCTCAATCCCTACATAAAGGTGACCATCGGGGCCTTGCACAACTTCTCTTACCCTTCCAACCCTATCTAAGAGCTTTTCTCTTTTATAAACATAGTTTCCTATTAGCTCCATTCTTTCTAAATATCTAAATCTAAGAGATCCAACAAATAAATTTCCTTTCCATCCATTATATACATCAGAGGTCAGCATTACCATTCCGGAAGGTGCAATTGATGGAGTCCAAAAATATGATGGGGATTCAGTACCCTCTAAAGAAGTAAGATCTGTAAATGAAGTTCCATTATAATTGATACCATTTGAAACTAATGGCCACCCATAATTTCTTGTCAATAATGGCTCTTCTCTAATACTATCTCTTTCACGAATTATATTAATTTCATCTCCACCTCTTGGGCCATGTTCATGCAACATAATGTCTCCAGGTTCATTACCAAAAATAATCCCTTGAGGATTCCTGTGACCATAACTCCATATTGCTTTTTTTGCATTTTTCATATTGTAAAAAGGATTGTCTTTAGGTATAGTACCATCTAGATTAAGCCTATATAGTTTGCCACCATCTTTAGTTAAATCTTGAGGGTAGATATCTCTTCCAGCTCTATCACCAACTGTGAAATAGACATATTTATCATCAACTAAAATCTTTCCTCCGTAATGTCTATATTGATCAGAATCAGGATTTGCTTTATATAATAGCTTTAAATTAGAAAGCTTAAAATTACTATAATTAGCACTATAAAGTGCTGTATTTGAGTCTTTTGTGTTATTTGAACTATTACTAGTTGTTATGAATATTCTATTATTTTTATCAAAATTTTTATCTACCTCAATATCAAGTAAACCACCTTGTCTATTTTCAACAACTTTTGGAACACCCTCAACAACTGTCTTCTTATTATTTTTAACATGATATAATATTCCTTTTTTGTCAGTAATTAAAATTTCATCTTTATTAATAAATGATATACCCCATGGAATATCAATACCATCTACAATTTTTTCTAAATATATCATAGATTCATTTCCGATCTCAATAAATGGTGGGTTTTCCGATTGAGCACACGAAAAACTTGTGCTAAGGATAATTAATAAAATTCCTATTAAATTTACTTTTTTCATATATAATTCTAATTTAAAATAATTTAGTTACTCATTAAAGTTTTTTTTATATCAAGTCAATTAAGCTTACATTTTGATAATTTTTTTTTAAATATTCTAGAGTTTCCTCCATCAACTCACCCATTGAATTGCATCTTAAAAAGGAATCTTCATTTGTAAATTTAAATATTTCATTTTTAAGATTTTCTATATTTTCCTTAATACTTACTGTATCTTCTTTCATTATACCTACAAGTAACTTCATTCTTTCATCCGATATTATTAGTCTTCTTGATATGGTCGATCTTTCTTCTATTTTGTACTGTACTATAGAGTCTGCTTTTAATTTGGCTCTCACTAAATCCATCATTGGTTGATTTTCTTTAAAGAATTGAGGCCTGTAAACAGAGAACTTACCTTCGAAACATTGTTGATCAAAATCAATAGCACGTATTTTGTAAATAACTTGATCAAAATCGTGAATTGGAATCACTACATAATTATATGACCTCATATCACCAAGAAGTCTAATCATACATCTTTCATTAAATTTCACATATTCTTTTGCAATTTGTGACTTTTGAAGCTCTGTACATTTTGGTAAATACTCTTCAATAAAAATATCACCAGGAATACCAGCTATATGTTCCTCAATTAAGGATGAATTGTTTACTAAAAAGTTCAAATTTCTTGGAGATAGCATATGCTCAAATTCAATTCCATATACTCTTGATGCATCAGTTTTCTTGACATAGAAATATGTAAAATTGTCATTGACTATATTTCTAATCTTAACACGAAAAGGCTTAGAGTTTCCGAAGGTACAGTAATCAACAGAATCAATATTTAGGTATGGAATAGAAGATGAGTTACCGTCTGAATGTAAATAAGTATATATAATTTTGAGATTATTATCAATTTCTTGTCTTTCAGTTTCATTGAAAATTAATCTTACCCAAAGAGTGTCTTTATTATTTTTATCATAAAGATTTATTGAGTCGGAATACCTAAGGAGATCATCATAAGAAATAACATTATCCATCCACCTATCATGAGTTTTTAAAAAATTTTTAAGTTTTTTTGAAATAGGATAGAAAGGTTTTTTCTTTGATATTAATTTTTTACTAATTCCCATAAAATAAATATACGACAAACTAAAAAATCGGGATGAAAGGATTTGAACTTTCAATCCTATGGTCCCATATCATGAGTACTTTAAAATAATTAAAAAAACCCCCAATTGGGGGTTTTTGTATTATTTAGAATCTAAATACCTTCCAATTTCTGAAAAGTACCACTGAGTATCCATGTAGGCACCAGTTGCAATAATTTTCCCATCTTTCCATTCCCAAAAACCATAATAATGTATTGTGTTTTCTTCACCTGTTAATCTTGAGTTACCTGTCCATGTTAACCAGTGATTAGTAAAAACTCTTCCATTGTTATAATACATTGTGGTAATATTAGCATCATTATGTTTAACATTATCAAACACCTCTTGGTCCTGTTTGTATCCAGCGACCCACTCCTCATTTGTAAACTCTACTCCATTTACTTCATGAACAGCCCCCTCAGCTAAATGATCTATAGCAATCTCGAAATTTCCATTTACATATGCAGCAGCAAGTTCTTCAACAATTTTACTCTCCTCACTGTTTGCATTAATGGTCCCTGACCAATCGCCATCATCAACAGTAACGACTTGAGAGCATGATATTGTTATTATTGATATTAATAAAATTAGTTTTTTCATATTATTCGTTTTTAAGTTAATTATCTAAATTAAAAATTCTCTTTTAATATTAAAAGTCGGGATGACAGGATTTGAACCTGCGACCCCACG
>TARA_B100001057_G_scaffold141710_1_pt1 | contig 12079 bp, 11 predicted proteins | sample TARA_B100001057 | Tara Oceans TARA_B100001057 (sample SAMEA2621839) | marine metagenome | biome: marine biome (ENVO:00000447); feature: surface water layer (ENVO:00002042); material: "saline water (ENVO:00002010), including plankton (ENVO:xxxxxxxx)" | depth 5 m | reverse complement strand
ATGGATGCTTGTGGAATTAATTCTGATTTCAATAGAAGACTAAAAACTGTAAATTTTTGGACGTCACATGAAGCGTTACATTTACCTTTTGAAGAAAGTATGACAAGGATTGACTCAACCACAGGGGAACATCATGCAACATCAGCACATTTTGTATGGATTGGTGATAGAACAAGGCAATTAGATGGAGGGCATGTTGAATACTGCAGAGGGATAGAAAATCCTATTGGAATTAAATGTGGCCCAACGAGCAAGCCTGATGAAATTGTGAAAATTTGTAATTTAATTAATCCTAAAAATGAAAAAGGTAAGATTACTTTAATTTCTAGATTTGGTCACGACAGTGTTGAAAAATATTTGCCAAAACTTATCAGAGGGATTAAGAAAGAAGGTGTTAATGTAATTTGGTCGTGTGATCCTATGCACGGAAATACAATTAAATCCACAACAGGATATAAAACAAGAAGATTTAACAATGTTTTGAAAGAAGTCAAAGATGTATTTGCTGTGCATCAGAGTGAAGGATCTTATGCAGGAGGATTACATATTGAGATGACTGGTCAAAATGTAACTGAGTGTACGGGTGGTGCTAAAAATATTCAAGATCAAGATTTATCTAGTAGATACCACACTCATTGCGACCCAAGACTTAACGCAGATCAAGCTTTGGAATTAGCTTTTTTAATTTCAGATGAGATAAAAAAGAATAGCAGCTATTCTAAAAATGCTATTCAAGCGGCATCTTAAGCTATTGCTTTAGAAAATTTGATTGTTAAATAGATGATATGAATCCCTCAGAAAAAGTAAAATATATATCTAATTGGATCAAAACATATGTTGATCAGATGCCAAATAAAGCAGAATCTTTAGTTATAGGAATATCTGGCGGAATAGACTCCTCTGTTTCAAGTACATTAAGTGCGATGACAGGTTTGAAAACAATTGTTTTAACAATGCCAATTAAGCAAAAAGAAAATCAACACGATTTAAGTTTAAAACACCAAGATTGGTTAGTAAAAAATTTTAAAAATGTTGAGGCTCATACTCTAAGTTTAGACAAGTTATTTGAAACATTTTCATCCACCTTAAATAAATTTGATAACGAACATGGATTTGCTAATTCTAGAGCTCGACTTAGAATGACTACTCTTTATCAAGTTGCAGCTGCAAATAAAGGTATTGTTGTAGGAACTGGAAATAAAGTAGAGGATTTTGGGGTAGGTTTTTACACGAAATATGGTGATGGTGGTGTTGACATATCTCCAATAGCAGATTGTAATAAATCTGAAGTGTGGGAATTAGGAAGAGAACTTGGAATATTAAAGGAAATTATTGATGCTCCGCCAACAGATGGTTTATGGGACGATGGAAGAACAGATGAGGGCCAGTTAGGTTTTAAATATTCAGAGCTAGAAGATGCCATGGAGAACCCAAATTCACCTCATAGACAACAATACGAAAAAATTAGAAATCAAAACTTGCATAAAATGGACCCAATTCCAGTTTGCAAGATTCCAAGTTAATCAATTAGATTAACAAATCTTCAAATAAGGTATATTTCTTTATCAATGAATATGGATATTTTTTTAACAAATAATTTGACCAACAGAAAAGAACAATTTGTTCCAAAAAATGAAAAAAATGTTGGAATGTATGTTTGTGGACCCACTGTCTACGATGATCCCCACATAGGTAACGCAAGACCATTAGTTGTATTTGATATCTTATTTAAATTATTAAAAAATAAATTTTCTTCAGTTACTTATGTAAGAAATATTACGGATATAGATGATAAGATAATCAAAACTTCACAAGAGCAAAAAATTTCAACAAAAGAACTTACAGAAAAAGTTACAAAAAATTTTTTAGATGATTGTAAATTTTTAAATTGTGAAAATCCTACTCACCAACCAAAAGCTACAGAACACATTGATCTTATGATTGATATGATAAATAATTTGATAAAAAAAGGATTTGCTTATGAAAACAATAAGCATGTTTATTTCGAGGTAAAAAAATTTACTGAATATGGAAAATTATCAAATAAAAAATTAGAGGATTTAATTGCTGGCTCCAGAGTGGAAATCAGTGAAAATAAAAAGAATTCTGAGGACTTTGTTTTGTGGAAACCTTCGAATAACAATGAACCCTCATGGGATTCACCCTGGGGCAAAGGTAGACCTGGATGGCATTTGGAATGTTCCGCAATGTCAAAAAAATTTTTAGGGAATGAGTTTGATATTCATGGAGGAGGTATAGATTTGATTTTTCCACATCATGAAAATGAAATAGCTCAATCCAGATGTGCAAATGATACAAATGTGTTTGCTAAATATTGGATACACAATGCTTTTATTACTATGTCCAATGAAAAAATGGCCAAGTCCCAGGGGAATATTGTTAAAATAAAAGATTTTAGAAATAAAATTAGTGGTCAAATTATTAGATTAGCTTTAATGAGCGCTCATTATAAACAACCATTAGATTGGAATGAAAAACTATTAAATGATTGTGAAAATACTTTAGATAAATGGTATAATTTGAACTTATCTAATATAAAATCAGTAAAAGTTCCTGATGAAATTATAAAGCCATTATCTGAGGATTTAAATACTCCCGGTTATATAGCCAATCTCCATAGTCTTTACGAAAAAGCTAGCAAAGGTGAAAATGTGGAATTATTTATCTCGGCATGTCAATTTATTGGATTATTAAATGAGAGTAATGAACAATGGCAAAACTTTAAAAAAAATAGGGCATCTATCTCTAAGTCTCAAATTGAGGAAAAGATAAATTTAAGAAATAAAGCAAGGGAAAATAAGGATTATGGTGAAGCTGATAGAATAAGAAATGAACTTTTAGACAAAGGTGTTTTAATAGAGGACAAAGATGGTAAAACTCAGTGGAAATTTAAATGAGTAAAGAAAGATTATACATATTCGATACAACTCTGAGAGATGGAGCTCAAACGCAAGGAGTTGATTTTTCTTTAGAGGATAAAGAAAAAATTGCCTCTGCTCTTGATAATTTGGGTGTAGATTACATAGAAGCAGGATGGCCAGGTGCCAATCCTACAGATACAGAGTTTTTTCAAAAAAAACATAATTTTAGGAATTCAAAACTTACCTCTTTTGGAATGACTAAAAGATCAGGTCGAAGCGCAGAAAATGATCCAGGATTATCTGCTATAATGAATTCTAATACTTCAGCTGTTTGTTTAGTTGGTAAGTCATGGGATTTTCACGTTGACGTTGCTTTAGGAATTAAAAACGAGGAGAATTTAGAAAATATTAGTGAAAGCACTAAACACTTTGTAAAAGCAAAAAAAGAATTTATGTTTGATGCAGAACATTTCTTTGATGGATATAAATCAAATCCTAAATATGCAATCTCATGTATTAAAGCTGCATACGATGAAGGTGCTAGATGGATTGTATTATGTGATACTAATGGTGGCACACTTCCTCACGAAGTATCAGAAATAGTTTCAGAGGTTGTAAAAGTAATCCCTGGAAAAAATTTAGGGATTCATGCTCATAATGACACAGGAAATGCAGTAGCAAATACTTTAGCAGCAGTCTTGTCAGGAGCTCGTCATGTTCAAGGAACAATAAATGGACTTGGTGAGAGGTGTGGGAATGCAAATTTAATGTCTTTAATTCCTACTTTTTTTCTTAAGAATGACTTTTCATCTCAATTTGAAATAAATATTAAATCAAATAATATTAAAAATTTAACAGAGTGTTCAAGACTTTTAGACGAGGTTTTAAATAGAAAGCCCAATATGCATTTACCCTATGTAGGAGCTGCAGCTTTTTCACATAAAGGTGGATTGCACGTTTCAGCAGTTCAAAAAAATCCAAAAACATATGAACATATTGATCCAGAGAGTGTTGGAAATAATAGAAATATAGTAATTTCAGATCAGTCAGGTAAATCAAATATTATTTCTAGATTGAAAACAATAAATATAAATATTGATGAAAATGATCCAAAGATTAAAAAACTTTTAAATGAAGTTAAAGATAGAGAGTTCATCGGCTATAGTTACGATGGAGCTGATGCTTCATTTGAATTACTTGCAAGAAGAATTATTGGAGAAATTCCAAGATATATATCAATTACCGAATATGACGTTTCAGTTAAGAAAGATAATTCAGGAAAAATAATTTCATCTGCAAAGGCTCAATTAGAGGTTGATGGTGAAAAAATTATTTGTGAAGGAGAGGGTAACGGACCTGTGAATGCTTTAGACAATGCTATTAGACAAAATGTAGATCGTTTAGCGAAATATTCAAAATATCTTAAAGATCTTAAATTAGTTGACTATAAAGTAAGAATTTTAAATACCGGCACCGAAGCGGTAACAAGAGTTTCTATTGAAAGCACTGATTCTAACGGAAAAAATTGGTTCACTATTGGAGTGTCAACAAACATAATAGAAGCCTCTTTTAAAGCTTTGGTTGATAGTTTAGATTATAAACTTTTCAAAGATAATGCTCCTGCAAGTAAATAAATGAAAATAAAAAAATTTTCTAAAAAACCCTTAGATGTTTCAGAAAGGATGGTCTCAGAACCAATTATTTGTTATTCTAATGAAGTTTTAGATAATAACTTAGAAATTTTACACGAAGCAAGAAAAAACATTACAAAGATAGATGAAGTAATAATTCCTCCAAGAGATGCAAAAACATTTACAGTAAAATCAGGAAATTTTTTTAGAATAGAAAGTATTGAAGGTCCTCAAGTAGGTGATTTAAATATATTTCATGCTGATAATCTTGATGAAAAATTTTATTCTGGTAAGACCAGAGCTTTATATGGAACACATATTTCAGTTGGCGATAAAATGTTTAGTAGTTTTCCATATTTGAGGTCACTTGCTACAATTACTTGGGATACTTTAGATTGGTATGGTTACGATAAAGATGGAGGATCTGTTCATGACGTTATAGGAACTCGTTGCGATCCATATACCTCAAAATTACTTTCAGGTAGTGATTACCATTATTGTTGCCACTCAAATTTAACAAGAGCATTAATTAAAGAAAAAAAATTAAAGAAAGATTTCGCTGAAAAATTAGTTCATGATGTTTTAAATGTTTTTATGCTTACAGGATTTACAAATGATACAAAACAATATTTTATGAAGTCAAGCCCTGTAAGACCAGGTGACTATTTGGAATTTTTTGCAGAAACAGATCTTCTTGGAGTTTTGTCAGCTTGTCCTGGGGGTGATTGTGGTTCTGAACATTCTTCAGATGTTGCGAAATGCTACCCATTAAAGGTATCAATTTGGAACGTAGATTCAAAATTTTTAGAGGGAATAAAAGTCTCAAAAGTATCATCTTATAATAGAGGCCATGGTCTAGTCTAATTAGATGTCAAAAAATAACATTTCATTCATTCTTCATAAACCTCAATTATCAGAAAATATAGGAGCGTGTGCAAGAGCAATAAAAAATTTTAATTTTAAGAAATTGGTTCTTATCAATCCAAAACCCATTTTTCCAAATGATAAAATCTTAGCAACCTCAGTTGGTGCAAAAAATATAATTAAACAAAGTAAAGTTTTTCATGACACCGAAAAAGCTCTTGAAAATATAGATATTGTGATTGCAACTTCTGCAAGATTTAGAAATAAAAATATAAAACATATTAATTTAGATGATTTAAAAAAAATTGATTTTAAAAAAAAAGTTGCCTTTTTATTTGGTTCAGAAGCTTCAGGATTATCGAATAACGAAATTAGTTATGCAAACTACACTTTACAGATACCAACGAATCCGGAATTCAAATCATTAAATCTGTCACACAGTTTAATTATAATCGCTCAAATAGTTTCTGGTATTATGGATATTAAAGTTAAGCCATTTCAGAGATCTAAAAAAGTTAAATCTGCAACAAAAAAAGAAATTCAATCAATGATAAATCTTTGTATAAAAAATTTAGAGGGTATTGATTTCTTCAAGCCAATAGAGAAGAGGCCCATTATGTTACAAAATTTGAGAAATATTTTTTATAAGATGGACCTCTCTGACAAAGAAACACGTATATTATCAAGTGTATTTGCTAGCCTTGGTAAAAAACGTTGATTGACAAAATATTGTGTAAGTTTATAAGACCCATTATTAAATGACTAAAAGATTAAACTCTAAACATAAAGTTGATAGAAGACTCAAGGTAAACCTTTGGGGGAGACCAAAAAGTCCTTTTAATACTCGTGCTTATGGTCCTGGTCAACACGGACAAACAAAAACTTCAAAACCTTCAGATTACGGAATTCAACTTCAAGCAAAACAAAAATTAAAATCTTATTATGGAAATATTAATGAAAGACAATTTAGAAATATTTATAAAAAAGCAAGTATGCTCAAGGGAGATACCAGTGAAAATCTTATCGGTTTACTTGAAAGAAGATTAGACTCTGTCATTTACCGTGCAAAATTTGCGACTACAATATTTTCAGCTAGGCAATTAATCAACCATGGTCATGTCAAAGTTAATGGAAAAAAAGTAAATATAGCTAGTTATTCAGTTAGAGAAGAAGATACAATTGAAATTAGAGATAAATCAAAGCAGCTTGCAATTATAGACATAGCATTAGCAAATAAAGAAAGAGAAGCTCCTGAGTATATTCAAATTGATGAAAAAAATAAAAAATTTAAATTTGTTAGAATACCAAAATTTGAGGAAGTCCCTTACCCTGTTGTTATGGAGCCAAATTTAGTAATTGAATATTACTCTAGATAAAAATTATTTTTTATAATTAATTTCTTTTTCGTCAAAAATTTTTTTTAATTCACCACTTTCGTACATTTCCTTAACAATATCACAACCACCAACAAATTCCTTTTTTACATAAAGCTGAGGTATTGTAGGCCAATCACTATAAACTTTTATACCCTCTCTAAGGGATTGATCTTCTAATACATTTACACCTTTAAAATTTACTTCTAAAATTTTAAGCATATTAGAAACAGCCATTGAGAATCCACACTGTGGCGCATCTGGCGTTCCTTTCATAAATAAACATACTTCATTACTATCAATATGATTTTCAATTAAATTTTTTGTTTGCTCATCCATTATTGTTCCTTTGTTTTTATTGCTAAAGCATGTAATTCATTACCCATTCTACCTTTTAAAGAGTTGTAAACCATTTTGTGTTGTTCAATTTTACTTTTACCTGCGAATTGAGAAGATGTAACAGTTGCCGAATAATGATTACCATCACCTGCAAGATCTTGGATATCAACATTAGCATCGGGCATCGCCTCTTTTATAAATTTTTCTATTTCTTTTAAATCCATTGCCATTATGAGCTCATATATTTAGTTAACCAATTAGTATTATAAGATCTTAATTCGTCAATTGTAACTTTTGTCTTTTCGTTAATAATCATATCTTTTTCAATAATAATACCCAATTCCTCGAAATGAACTGAATTTTTGTCTAATATTTTAGAAACTTCTTTAAAATCATTAGGTCTAATCTCTATAATATACCTCCCTTGATCTTCTGCAAACAGATACTCAATTTCGTGTATTAAGTGCTTAGATTTTTTAAGTTTAATTCCTTTATTTCCTTTTATGCACATTTTACTTACAGCAGTGATTAAGCCTCCTAGTGATATATCATGAGCACTTCTAATATAACCTTTGTCAATCAATGAAAGAATTGACTCTCCATTATTTTTTTCATTAAAAAGATTTACTTCAGGTGGTGGACCGTTTTTTTCATCTAAGATTGTTCTTGCAAATAAACTTTGATCAATATGACCTTCAGTTTTTCCAATCACTAAAGCCATATTATTAATTTCCTTAAAGTTTAAAGTAATCATATTTTTGTAATTTTTTATTAAACCTACACCTCCTATTGTGGGTGTTGGTTTAATGCCAACTTCTTTTGTTTGATTATAAAAAGAGACATTCCCTGAAACTACTGGAAAATTTAAATATTTACTTGCTTCTCCAATTCCTTGAACACATTCAACAAACTCACCCATATTTTCCTCTTTTTCAGGGCTTCCAAAATTTAAACAATTTGTAATTGCTATTGGAGTAGCCCCGACAGAAATCAGATTTCTCCAACTTTCAGCTACTACCTGTTTTCCTCCAGTAAGTGGGTGAGCCCAGCAGTATACCGCAGAAGAATCAACAGAAGCTGCTACTGCTTTGTTAGTACCGTGCACCCTTACTACTCCAGAGTCGCCGCCAGGTTTTTGGATAGTATCACCCATAACGGTATGATCATACTGCTGCCAAATCCATTCTTTACTACAAATATTTTGGTGAGATAAAATTTTTTTTAAAACATCTTTTATTTTAAATTTATTAAAGGTTTCTTTTTTAATCTTATTTTTTTTAGGTAATTTAGATTTTTTCCAATTCCGATCATACATGGGAGAGTTTTCCACCAAAGTATTTACTGGAATATTTGCAACTGATTGATCATCAAAAAATAATTCAATATTTTTAGAATTTGTTGTTTTACCAATTATCGCAAAATCTAAATTCCATTTATCAAATATTTTTTTTGCCAACTCCTCTTTACCATTTTCTAAAATTATTAGCATCCTCTCTTGGCTCTCTGAAAGCATAATTTCATACGGTGTCATTTTAGATTCTCTGCAAGGAACTTTGTTTAAATTTATCTCAATTCCCAAGTTACCTTTTGAAGCCATCTCAATACTTGAAGAAGTTAAACCAGCGGCCCCCATATCTTGAATAGCAATAATCGAATCACCAGCCATTAATTCTAAACAGGCCTCCAGTAGAAGCTTTTCTGTAAATGGATCTCCAACTTGTACCGTTGGTTTTTTTTCCTCAATTTTATCATCAAAACTCGCCGAGGCCATACTAGCACCATGGATACCATCTCGACCAGTTTTTGATCCAACATATATAACTGGTTTATCTAAACCTGCAGCTTTTGAATAAAAAATTTTATTTGTTTTAACATGACCTAAAGTCATTGCATTAACTAAGATATTTCCATTGTAAGAGCTGTCAAATGACGTTTGGCCAGCGATTGTTGGCACTCCCATACAATTTCCATATCCTCCAATACCATGAACAACTCCCCTTAATAGATTTTTTGTTTTTTTATGTTGTGGTGAACCAAAATGAATAGAATTTAAATTAGCTATAGGTCTTGCTCCCATTGTAAATACATCTCGCATAATTCCACCAACACCTGTAGCAGCACCTTGGTATGGTTCAATAAAAGATGGATGGTTATGACTTTCTATTTTAAAAACAATTGCATCACCGTCTTCAATGTCAATTACACCAGCGTTTTCACCAGGTCCTTGAATAACTTTTTTTCCTTTGGTGGGTAATTTTTTTAGATGCAATCTTGAGGATTTGTATGAACAATGTTCATTCCACATTGCAGAAAAAATCCCAAGTTCAGTAATATTTGGTGTCCTTTTTAATAATTTACAGATTTTTTTGTATTCATCTGATTTAAGACCATGCTCAATAGCTACTTTTTCGTTAACTAACATTATTTTATATTACTAATTAAATTTTTAAAAAATAGAGATCCATCTTCTCCAGACAAACTTATATCTATCATTCTCTCTGGATGTGGCATCATACCTAATACATTTTTCTCTTTATTAAAAATTCCAGCAATATTCTTAATAGAACCATTTGGATTAAATTGGTCTTCTATTTTACCCTCTTCATTACAATAAAAAATTGCTATTTGATTATTATCTTCAATTTCTTTTAACTGATCTCTAGTACAGAAATAATTTCCCTCATTATGAGCTATATGAAATTCTAATACATCTTTATCAATATTCTTGAAATATGAGTTATCTTTATTATCTACTTTTACAAAAACATTTTTACAAATAAACTCTAAATATCTATTTCTTAGTAAAACTCCAGGCACCAGACCTGTTTCAACTAAGATTTGAAAACCATTGCAAACTCCCATTACAAGACCGCCAGATTTAGCAAAATTTATCACAGATTGCATTATCTTAGATTTAGAGGCCATACTTCCACAACGCAGATAATCTCCATATGAAAAACCTCCAGGCAAAACAACTAAATCACTTTTTGGAAGTTCAACATCATTATGCCAAACCATTTTATTGTTAAATCCAAATTTTTTAAGAGCGACATCCATGTCTCTATCACAATTTGAACCAGGGAAGGTTATTACAGATGATTTCATTAACTATTGTGTCTCAATAATCTTATAATTTTCAATGACAAGATTAGCTAAAAGCTTTGAACACATATTTTCAACAATCTCTTTAGCTTTTTTAGGATCATTTTCTTTGACATCTATTTCAAAATATTTGCCTTGTCTTACTTCATTCACATTACTAAATCCCATTCCATCCAAAGCCTGATGAATTACTTTACCTTGAGGATCCAAAACATCTTTTTTTAATGTTATAATTGCCGAAACCTTCATTTATTTTTTTTCTTTATTGAAGACAATTTTGTTACATTTACAGCTGATACATTTGATTGTTCATGAAGAATACCAAGTCTCTTAGCTACTTCTGTGTAAGCTGGAATTAAATCACCAAGATCTTTTCTAAATCTATCTTTATCAAGTTTTTTTTCAGTGATGGAGTCCCACAATCTACAAGTATCAGGGCTTATTTCATCAGCAAGAATAACTTCATTTTTTCCATTTATCTTTAATCTTCCGAATTCTAATTTGAAATCTATGAGTTTAATTCCAATACCTCTAAACATACCAATCATAAAATCATTTATTCGTAAAATCATTTTTTTTACTTTTTCAATTTCTTTTTTATTTGCCCATTCAAATGCATAGATATGCTCTTCGGCAATTAACGGGTCACCAAGCTTGTCATCTTTTAAACAATATTCAATCAAAGGCTCTTTTAAGACTGTACCGTCTTCTATACCAAGTCTTTTGGTGAGAGATCCAGTCGCAACATTTCGAACTACAAATTCAATAGGAATTATTTCTACAAACTTAATTACTTGTTCTCTCATATTTAATCTTTTCACTAAATGATTTTTAATTCCTATTTGAGATAGGTTGGAGAGAATATGTTCTGAAATTCTGTTATTTAAAACTCCTTTTCCTTCAATAGTTGTTTTTTTTTGATTATTAAAAGCAGTTGCATCATCTTTAAAATATTGGATAACTAAACTTTTATCCTGTGTAGCATAAATAATTTTAGCTTTTCCTTCGTAAAGTTTTTTACCTTTTTTCATTATTTAAATACTCGTCTAAAGATTAGGTTTATATTTCTAAAATGTTTAGAATAGCTAAAAATAGTTCTTAATTTTTTTGGAGAAATTTTGTTCATTATGTACTTGTCTGACTGAATTACATAAAACAAATCTAAATTTTCAGCAAAACATTTTTTTGCGTAACTTTGAACCATTTTGTATGATTTTTCTCTACTTAATCCAGTTTTTGTAAGCTCAAGCATTAATTCTTGAGAGAAAATTAATCCCTTAGTAATATTTAAATTTTCTAACATCTTTTTTGGATAAACTATCATATTGTCCAAAATATCTGTTAACCTTACTAATGCAAAATCTATTGTAATATTTGCATCTGGTCCAATATTTCGTTCAACACTTGAATGAGAAATATCCCTTTCATGCCAAAGAGCTATATTTTCGAGAGCAGGCATAACGTTACTTCTCACCATTCTTGCAAGACCAGTTAAATTTTCACTTAATATTGGATTTTTTTTATGTGGCATTGCTGATGAACCTTTTTGGTTTTTTGAAAAATATTCTTGTAGCTCATAAACTTCGGTTCTTTGCAAATGTCTTATTTCAATTGCTACTCTTTCTATAGAACCAGCAATGATTCCTAAAATTGAAAAATAAAAAGCATGTCTGTCCCTTGGAATTATTTGAGTTGATATAGGCTCAACTTTTAATCCAAGTTTTTTAGCTACATGTTTTTCAACATTTGGATTTATATTTGCAAAAGTTCCAACAGCTCCTGAAATTGCACAGGTCGAAACTTCATTAATCGCATCAACCAATCTTTTTCTATTTCTTTTAAATTCTTCGTAAAAAGAAGCAAGTTTTAAACCAAAAGTAATTGGTTC
>TARA_B100001057_G_scaffold201593_1_pt1 | contig 12083 bp, 11 predicted proteins | sample TARA_B100001057 | Tara Oceans TARA_B100001057 (sample SAMEA2621839) | marine metagenome | biome: marine biome (ENVO:00000447); feature: surface water layer (ENVO:00002042); material: "saline water (ENVO:00002010), including plankton (ENVO:xxxxxxxx)" | depth 5 m | reverse complement strand
ATTAAAATTGCCTCTGGTGGGGAAAAATCAAGAATTTTATTAGCAATAAATGTGCTATTTTCTGAAAAAATGAGTTTACCAACACTAATTTTTGATGAGATTGATTCTGGAACCTCTGGTAAAGTAGCTAACGTCATTGCTGATTTGCTGAAAAGAATAGGGAATAAATCACAAATTATAGCAATCTCACATCTTCCTCAAGTGGCTGCAAAAGCTTCAAATCATTATAAAGTTTATAAGATTTTAGATCAAAACAAACTAAAAACACTAATGAAAAAACTAAATCATGATGAAAGAATCAAAGAAATTGCAGCCATGATTTCAGCTGATAATATTACAAATCCTGCACTTGACCAGGCACTAGAGTTGCTCAAATAGTATTATATTTAAAACAAAAATGCCAAACGAATTACTAAAAAATAAAAAAGGGATTATTTTTGGTGCTCTTGATGAGAGCTCTATTGCTTGGAAAACAGCTGAGAAAGTTTTTGAGCAGGGTGGTAGGTTTGTTCTAACAAACTCACCAGTTGCTGTAAGAATGGGGTCAATAGATTTACTTGCAAAAAAAACAAACTCAATTGTAATTCCTGCAGATGCTACATCCAATACCGATTTAGAAAACTTAATAGACGAGTCTACTAAACATTTTAATGATAAAATTGATTTTGTTTTACATTCAATAGGAATGTCAATAAATGTGAGGAAAGGTAAACACTATACCAATCTAAATCACGACTGGTTAACAAAGGGATGGAATATTTCTGCAGCTTCTTTTCATAGATTAATGCAGTGTCTTTATAATAAAAATGCAATGAATGAATGGGGAAGTATTGTAGCATTATCATATATGGCTGCCCAAAGAGTTTTTCCCGACTACAACGATATGGCAGATAACAAAGCATATCTTGAATCTGTAGCTAGAAGTTTTGGTTATTTTTTTGGAAAAGAGAAAAAAGTAAGGGTAAATACAATTAGTCAATCACCTACACCAACAACTGCTGGAAAAGGTGTAAAAGGATTTGATGGTTTTATGGAATACGCAGAAAAAATGTCTCCACTTGGAAATGCGACAGCAGATGAGTGCGCCAATTATACAGTTTCTTTATTTTCTGACCTGACAAAAAAAGTTACATTACAAAATTTATTTCATGATGGTGGTTTTAGTAATGTAGGTGTAAGTCAAGAAATTATTGATTCTATTCCAAAAAAATAATCCTGATGCTAAAAGTTGGATTAACAGGCGGAATTGGTTCAGGTAAAACCACAGTTTCTCGCGTTTTTGCCGACAAACATTTTAAAATATTTAATTCTGACGATATAGCAAAAAATATTATCAAAACTGACATAGAGTTAAAGAAATCTATTATAAAATTTTTTGGATCAAAATCATTTAAAGGTGCTGATTTCAACTCAATATATATTTCAGAAATTGTTTTTAATGATCGTAAAAAGTTAGACCTTTTAAATAGTATAGTTCACCCAAAAGTGTTTGAGAAATTTGAAAAATTTGTAAAAAAAAATTTAAAATCAAAAATATTAGTGGAGTCAGCAATACTTTTTGAAAGTAACTTTTACAAGTTAATGGATTATAACATACTTTTAAAATCGCCTAAAAATGCGAGAATTAATAGAATTATTGAGAGAGATAATTTTAATAGAAAAACCATTGAAAAAATCATGAAAATTCAATGGAGTGATAAAAAAAAAAAAAAATTAGCAACTTTTGTTATTGATAATATTAACATTTCAAAAACAAAAATAGAGACCTTAAGTTTAATAAATAAAATTCAATCACTAAATGAAAAAAAATAGAATCATTATTTTAATTTCATTCATGTCAATTTCCCTGATTGGTATAATATTTTTACAGTTTTATTGGATAAAAAATTCATTAGATATTTATGATAATCAATTCTCTCAGAGTACTAACAGCGCATTAGTTACTGTAGCAAACGCTATTTCAGACAGAGAAATGAGAGATTATTTATCGGTTTATCAAAAACTAAAAGATAGCATCGGAGATCCTGTCGAATCCCAGCTTGTTGATGTTTTTCAGTATATAGACAAGAATAGAGATGATGAAAATATTTACTTGTATTATTCTGCCATTTTGGAGGAGGATTATAACATTAATTCAAACTTATTTGACTCAAGAATTTCAGATAGTATTTCAATAAAAGACTATACAAGTTTAAAATCAACAATAATTTTTGATGATGCATTTGGAAAAGAAATGAATAATATGAGTTCAATGGAAAAGTTGCAGATGATGGAAAAAATTTCACTAATTGATGAAGCTAAATATAAGTCAATTTTTATTGATATAGCCAATCTAAAACCCATAGCTAATCGAGTATCAAATATCGAAGTCCAACTACTTTTACAAAAAGAGTTTAAAGAAAGAGGGTTGCCTAGTGATTATGATTTCAAGATTTTAAATAATAAAATAGAAACTAAATTAGGAACAAGTAAGTATGAAAATTTTAATGAACTCTCACAACACAGCGTCCCTTTATTTACAAACCAAATTGGAGAAACGGACTACGTATTAGTTGTTGGGTTTCCTATGAACATTACTTTTATTAATTCAAATGTTATTTACCTCATTCTACTTTTATTATTTTTTACATTTATCATAATTTTTTCATTTTATTCAACGATCGTTATTTCAATAAAACAAAAAAATATATCTGAGATGAAATCAGATTTCATTAACAATATGACACACGAATTTAAAACTCCCATAGCTACTATAAATCTAGCAATTGATGCGATAAAGAAAAAGTTGACTGGAAAAGTAGATACTAAGTCCATGGGTTATTTAAATATCATAAAAGATGAAAATAATAGAATGAATAATCAGGTTGAAAATGTCTTGATGATTTCACAATTAGAGAAAGAAAAAATAGAGATTGACATGAAGATGATGGATTTAAATAAACTGGTTCAGTTGGCCATTGATAGGGTAGAGCTACTTTCATTAAGTATGGGGGCAAGGATAACAAAGAAGTTTGATAAAAAAGAAAATATTATGATGTTAGCTAAAGAAGAAATGATAAATGTTTTTGTAAATATTCTTGAAAATTCCCTTAAATATTCAAAATCAAATCCCGTAATTCAAATAATGGTAAAAAATGAAAAATCAAATACGATAGTATTTTTTAAAGACAATGGAATTGGAATGACAAAAAAAGTTAAAACTAAAATTTTTGAAAAATTTTACAGAGAGTCGAGCGGAAATATTCATAATATAAAAGGTCATGGTTTAGGTCTTGCTTTTGTCAAAAAAATTATTGAGCTGCACGCTGGTATAATTTCTGTTCGAAGCCAAATTGGTAAGGGATCAACATTTGAAATAACTTTTAATAATGTCAATAAAACGTAAAAAAATATTAATTGTTGAGGATGATCCAAATTTTGGATCAATATTAGTTGACTTTCTCAGATTACACTCTTTTAATGTTACACTTTCAAAAAATGGTGTTGACGGCTTAAAAAAATTTAAATCTCAAAATTTTGATATGTGTATTTTGGATATTATGATGCCTTTCAAGGACGGATTCACTCTTGCAAAAGAAATTAGAAACTTAAATTATAATGTTCCTATTATTTTTTTGACTGCAAAATCTTTAAAGGACGATATTGTAAAAGGTTTTAAAATTGGTGCTGATGACTATATTATAAAACCATTTGATTCGGATATACTTTTATTAAAAATTAAATCACATTTTAAAAGGAATTTTAGATCAAAATTGACCGAAAATAAAAAAACTGATTATAAGTTTTCTAAGTTTACCTTCGATTCTAAACTACGACAATTAATTTTTAATAATGAAAATCCTGTTATATTATCCCCTAAAGAGTCTGATTTATTGCAATTACTAATTGAAAATATAAATGATTTAACATCAAGAGAAGAAGCATTAATCAAGATATGGAAGGACGATAATTATTTTACTTCACGATCAATGGATGTTTACATAACAAAGATTAGAAAATATCTATCCAAGGATCCCTTAATAAGGATTGATAATATTCATGGTAAAGGATTTAAATTATCAATCTAAATTGATTTTCTAGGGTGATACTTAATCATAGTTTCAACTAAGTGTTTTTTATTTACGTTTAAATATTTTTCAGTTGTAATAATATTCTCATGTCCCATCATTTTTTGAATACTAATGATATCAGCTCCATTTTCAATTAGATGTGTTGCAAATGAATGTCTCAACGTGTGTGGACTAATTTTATAGTTAATTTTTGCTGCTATAGCGGCATCATTTATAATATTATATAGCATTATCCTACTCAATTTACCACCTCTGTTGTTTAAAAATACAATATCAACGGATTGTTTATTAATCTTTGATTCGTCCCTTTCACAATCGATATAGTTATAAAGTAATTTTTTTGCGATACTACTTAATGGTACAAACCTTTCTTTTTTGCCTTTACCCAAAACCTTAATTAAAGACTCATCAAAAAATATATTGGATATTTTCATTTCTATTACCTCACTTACACGAAGACCACAACTATACATTACTTCAATAATTGTTTGATTTCGTATACCAAATTTTGTAAGCGAAGCCTGTGTTATTATTTTATCAATTTCATTAGTGGACAGAACAAAAGGAACTTTAGAATCAATTTTTGGATAATCAATATCTTCAATTGGATTGTTTTCCAATATTTTTTCTAAAACTAAAAAATTATAAAATGATTTTAGCGTTGAAATAATTCTTCCTTGTGTTTTACCACTTACTTTTTTTGATTCTTCATATAAAAACTCACGAATAATTTCAGGATTTATAAAATTCAATTCTTTAATATTACTTTTTAATAAAAAAACTTTAAATTTTATTAAATCTGAAATATAACTTTTGATTGTATTCTCTGATAAGTTTCTTTCTAATTTTAAAAAATTTTCAAAATCTTTAAAATAAGTTATTAGATTCAAATCTTTTAATTTTAAATTTATAAATTGAAAAATATGAAGTTACAAATTATAAATGGTCCCAACTTAAACCTCATTGGTCAAAGAGAAAAAAGTATATATGGAGTTATGAGTTTTGATGATTATTTACATTATTTATTAAAAAAATACTCTGCATTATCAATTGATTATTTTCAATCTAATATTGAGGGTGAAATTATAGACAAGATACAGGAAGTTGGATACTCATCTTATGGAATTATTCTTAATGCTGCAGCCTACACACATACATCTGTTGGTATAGCTGATGCTGTGAGAGCGATTGAAACACCTGTGATTGAAGTTCACATCTCAAATACTAAATCTAGAGAGGATTATAGGCATAAATCATTTATAAGCCCGCACGTTAAAGGCATTATCCAAGGTTTTGGCTTGTTGAGTTATGAGTTAGCTATTATTAGTTTTTTAGATAGAATTAAAGATGAATAACTTCATCATATGCATCAGCAACTGCCTCCATTACTGCCTCACTCATTGTAGGATGTGGATGTACAGATTTTAAAATTTCATGCCCTGTAGTTTCCAGTTTTTTTCCGACAACCGCCTCTGAAATCATTTCAGTAACATTGCTGCCAATCATATGGCATCCTAACCATTCGCCGTATTTAGAATCAAAAATAACTTTTACGAAACCATCAGTGTGACCAGAAGCTTGAGCTTTACCGGATGCAGAGAAGGGAAATTTACCAACTTTTATTTCATAACCATTTTCTAAAGCCTTTTTTTCAGTTAAACCAACAGATGCGATCTCAGGTTTACAGTAAGTACAGCCCGGGATATTATTGTAATCAATAGGATGTGGGTTTAAGCCTTTTATGTATTCAACACATGTTATACCTTCGGCTGATGCAACATGAGCAAGAGACTGTCCAGAGACAATATCACCAATGGCATAAATACCTTCAACATTTGTCATGTAATATTCATTTACTAATACTTTATCAGATTCAACTTTAACACCAATTTGCTCTAATCCAATATCTTCAATATTTGACTTAATACCGACAGCACTTAAAACAACATCACTGATAAGTTTGAGATTTTTGTCTTTACTCTCAATTTCTACCATTACTTTGTCTTCAGATATTTTAGAAGAAACAACTTTTGAGCCGGTAAGGATATTAATATTTTTTTTCTTTAAAATTTTTTCTAATTCTTTTGATACCTCGTGATCTTCATTTGGAGCTATTCTATCTTGAAATTCAACAACTGTTACGTCTGTTCCCAAGGAATTATAAAAATATGCAAACTCAATCCCAATAGCACCAGATCCAACAATGATCATACTGCTTGGTTGTTTATTTAATGTCATAGCATCTCGGTAACCCAAAATTTTTTCTCCATCCTTTTTTAATGATTCTATATCTCTAGATCTAGCTCCTGTAGCGATAATTATATTTTTGGCAGAAATATCAAATGACTCTTCATCATTAATTACCTCTAATATTTTACCTTCTTTTATTCTTCCAAATCCTTCATAAACTTTTATTTTATTTTTTTTCATTAAAAGTTAACCCCTTTACTCATTTTATCTGCAACATTTCTGCTTCGATCAATAATTTTGTTAAAGTTTTGGGTGTAATTTTCAACAGTAATTCCATAATCATTTATGTTGTTTAAATAATCAAATACTTCAGCAGATTTAAGTAAGGCTTTAGTTGGTATACATCCCCAATTTAGACAAATACCACCTAAACTCTCCTTTTCAATTATGGCTGTTTTAAAACCTAATTGGGAAGCTCTGATAGCACTTACGTAACCACCTGGACCACTCCCTAATACAACAATATCATAATTTTCCATACTATTTATTTTCAAAATTTATACTTGCAGAATTAACACAATATCTCATACCTGTTTCAGTTGGACCATCATTAAAAACATGACCAATATGGCCATTACAGTTTGAACATAATATTTCTGTTCGAATTCTCATCAACGATCTATCTTCTTTGTAGGTTATACTTCCTTTTTTTGCTTTATCAAAACTTGGCCAACCACATCCACTATCAAATTTTGAATCGCTTTCAAATAAAACTGTATCACATCCTTTGCAGCTATAATTCCCATTTTTGAAATGTAAATTGTATTTTCCAGAAAATGGAATTTCAGTTGCTGCTTCCCTCAAAACCTTATAGCTTAATCCATCTAATTTAGATTTCCAATACTTATTGTCTTTCTCTTTCATGATTTTTTAAAAATTAATGCAGCAGAGTTTACACAATGTCGAATGCCCGTAGTTTCTTTTGGCCCGTCTTTAAATACATGACCTAAGTGACCGCCACATTTCTTACATTTTATTTCTGTTCTGGGATAACCCAATTTATAATCGACATCATAAACTAGTTTATTATCAATTTCTTTATCAAAACTTGGCCAACCACAAAAGGAGTTATATTTGTTATTCGACTTATAAAGTGGCTCATTACAACCAGCGCAGTGATAGGTACCTTTTTCATAAAAGTCATCATATTTTCCGGTGTAAGGTCTTTCAGTGTAAGCTTTCCTTAAAACCAGATATGACATTTGATCAAGTTGCTTTCTCCACTCATTATCACTTTTGATCACGTCGTACCTAATTTCATTAGTTTGCGATTTACAAGCAGTTAAGAAGAATAGAGATAGAAAGAGAAAATTTATATACTTCATTTAAAGTTTGTTCAAAAATAATTTATATTTTCAACATAATCAGCAACTATGCCAAAAACTGAATATAAAAAGGGGGATATAAAATTATTGAGAGCTTGGGCTTTTTATGATTGGGCTAACTCTGTTTATGCTCTGGTCATATCAACTGCAATATTTCCTCTCTATTTTGGAACTTTGTTTGAGGAAAGTCTTTATGTAGAGGTTTTTGGAATTAATTATAAAAATACTGCACTAATTCAACATTTAACCAGTCTAGTTTTTATTTGCCTTGCATTTATGATTCCAATACTTTCTGGAATTGCAGACTATTTAAAAAATAAGGTATCATTTTTAAAATTTTTCTGTTATCTAGGAAGTATATCATGCATTGGATTATATTTTTTTACAATTGAAAATATATATTTAGGATTATTTTTTTATTTTTTTGCATTATTTAGTTTTTGGGCTAGTCTAGTTTTTTATAACTCTTATTTACCAGAAATTGCTTTTCCTCACCAGCAAGACAAGGTTAGTGCTCAAGGATTTTCTTATGGATACATTGGAAGTGTTTTACTTTTATTGATCAACCTTTTAATGGTTTTATATCCATCGACTTTTGGTTTTCAGGATACAATCGAACCAATGAAAATTTCTTTTGTCATGGTTGGTTTGTGGTGGGCTGGTTTTAGTCAGTATACTTTTTACTATTTACCAAAAAATCAAATACAATTTACAAATAAAAATATTTTAAAAAAATCAGTATTATTTGGTGGTTTTTCGGAGTTAAATAATGTTTGGAAAATAATAAAAAAACAAAAATCAATAAAAAGATTTCTTATTGCTTTTTTTGTTTTTAGCTGTGCTTTACAAACAATCATTTTAATTGCAACCTATTTTGGAGAGCAGGAGATTATATGGAGAGAGGGTGAGAAGCAAATTGGATTAATAATTAGCATACTTCTTATACAGTTAATTGCAATAATTGGAGCTATGCTAACTGCAAAATTTTCAGAGAAGTTTGGTAACATACAAACCTTAATTTTTCTCAATATATTTTGGTTTTTCCTTTGTGTTGGAGGTTATTTCATTAAGTTTTCTTATGAGTTCTACGTTATTGCAGCACTTGTTGGATTAGTGATGGGTGGAATTCAAGCGTTATCCAGATCCACATATTCGAAATTAATACCAAAAACTAAAAACACTTGTTCATACTTTAGTTTTTATCAAATGTGCATGATAATAAGTATTTCACTGGGAACATTCATGTCTGGAATTATTGATCAATTAACAGGTAGTTTAAGAAATTCAATTATTGTTTTCGCTATTATTTTTATTTTTGGCGCATTACTTTTAAAAGGAATAAAAATGAAAAAACTGTAACCTTGTCAATTGTTGCATACTGGCATGATACTTGAAAATATTAAAAAACAACAATATCTAATTAAAATCATTTTTTCATAGAAATGAAAAACCTCTTTGATTTAAATACGTTCTCGGGAAAAATAATTGATGAAGAATCAGACCTTATCCCACTTATGACATCTGATGATGAAGAAGCTATTAACAAAGAAAAATTACCAAAGTCACTTTCAATTCTCCCCCTAAAAAATACCGTACTTTTTCCTGGTGTTGTTATTCCAATAACTGCTACAAGAAACAAATCAGTCAAGTTAATTAAGGCCTGCAACAAAGGAAGCAAGCTAATTGGCGTTGTGTCACAAATCAATAATAAGGTTTCTGATCCTAAAATACATGACATAAATAATATAGGAACAGTTGCCAAAATTCTAAGGGTTTTACAAATGCCAGATGGCAATTTAACAATCATAATCCAGGGAAAAAAGAGGTTTAAAATAGAAAAAATTATATCTGAGAAGCCATTTATAAAAGCTGATATTAGTGAAATAAAAGAAATAAAACCTCAGAAAAATGATAAAAAATATAATGCAGCTATAGATTCAATAAAAGACCTAGCCTTAAAAATTATCGATGAAAACCCAAATATTCCATCTGAAGCTTCAATAGCAATTAAAAACATCCACAGCAATGCATTTTTAGTAAATTTTGTATCATCAAATATGAATATTAGTGTTTCAGATAAATACAAAATTTTAGAAACCGATAGTCACCAAAATAGGGCAATTGAATGTTTAAAGTATATGAATATTGAATTCCAGAAATTATCATTAAAAAATGATATTCAATCAAAAGTTAGAAATGATCTTGATCAACAACAACGTGAATATTATTTAAATCAACAACTTAAGACTATTCAAGAGGAGCTGGGTAGTTCATCAAACCATAAAGATATTGAAGATATAAGATCAAAAGCAAGCATAAAAAAATGGACTAACGATGTTAAAAATCACTTTGAAAAAGAGTTGGTTAAACTCCAAAGAATTAATACCCAAATGGCTGAGTATTCGATTCAGAGAAACTATATTGACCTTCTTTTAGATTTACCATGGAACGAATTTTCTAAAGATAATTATAAACTTGATCATGCATTGAGAACTCTAAACAAAGATCATTTTGGCTTAAAAACAGTTAAAGAGAGAATAATTGAGCAAATTGCTGTTTTAAAATTGAAAGGTGATATGAGTGCACCAATTTTATGTTTTTACGGCCCACCTGGCGTTGGAAAAACATCGTTAGGTAAATCTATTGCAAAAGCATTGGGTAGAGAATATATTAGAATATCTCTAGGGGGATTAAGGGATGAATCTGAAATTAGAGGGCACAGGAAAACTTATATTGGCGCAATGCCAGGAAGAATAATACAGAATTTAAAAAAGGTAAAGACTTCAAACCCTGTTTTTGTTTTAGATGAAATTGATAAAATGAGTATAGGAAATCAAGGCGATCCTTCATCTGCAATGCTAGAGGTCTTGGACCCAGAGCAAAATATATCATTTTATGATAATTTTTTAGAATTAGGGTTTGATTTATCAAAAGTTTTATTTATTGCCACAGCAAATAATATTAATAATATTCAACCTGCATTGCTTGATAGGATGGAATTAATTAATATTTCTGGATATAGTCTTGATGAAAAAGTACAAATTGCAAAAAAATATTTGATAAAAAAACAAAAAGACAACCATGGTCTTGGCAATGATGCTTTTGACTTAGGTAATGATGTAATAGCAGCAATAATTAAGGGATATACAAAAGAGTCAGGTGTAAGACTTCTTGATAAAAAAATTTCAAAAATATCGCGATGGGTTGCAAAATCAATAGTAAAGAAAGAAGATTACGAAAATAAATTAAAGATCCATCATCTTAAAGATATTCTTGGAATTGGATTAGACCAGACAATTTCAGAAAATAATGACATCACTGGAATTGTTAATGGACTTGCTTGGACCCAATATGGTGGTGAAATACTTTTTATTGAATCCACAATGTCAAAAGGAAAAGGTAACCTATCTATTACAGGAAATTTAGGTAAGGTTATGAAAGAATCTGCCACCATTGCTCTTGAATATTTAAAATCAAACTCCAAATTATTGGGCATCAAAAATCAAGACTTTCTAGAAAATAATTTTCACATTCATGTCCCTGAGGGAGCAACTCCTAAAGATGGTCCAAGTGCCGGTATAACTATTTTAACTTCATTGGTTTCCTTGGTCGAGAATAAGAAAGTAAAATCAAGCCTAGCAATGAGTGGAGAGATTACCTTGAGAGGAAAAGTTCTTCCTGTGGGTGGAATTAAAGAAAAAATTTTAGCAGCAAAAAGAGCAAATATCAAACAACTTGTTTTACCTATTGCAAATAAAAAACATGTGGAAGAAATTGAAAAAAAATATATTAAGGGCTTAAAATTTAGATATGTCGAAAGAATGATTGAAGTAATTAACTTTTCACTTAAAAAAAATAAATTATAAATATTGAATTTTATAGTTACAATTGATGGACCATCCTCCTCGGGAAAAAGTACATTAGCAAAGAGACTTGCAAAAAAACTGTCAATTTTGCATATAGATTCTGGATCTATCTATAGAGCAGTGACATTATATGCACTCCAAAATAATTTATTGTTAAATGGTAAATTTTTAATCAAAAAATTAATTAATAGTCTATCAATGTCTAATATTTCATTAAAAGAAAACAGTAATGGAGTTTTTAAAATGCATATTAACGACTTAGATGTGGAAAATAAAATTAGAGGTTCAAAAGTCTCAAAGCATGTAAGTGAGATTGCTAAGTATAAAAAAATTAGAGATTTTGTTCTTAAAATTCAGAGAGATATTTCTAAAAATAAATCTATTGTTATGGATGGTAGGGATATTGGTTCATTTGTTTTTCCTGATGCGGATGTCAAGTTTTATATTGATTCCTCTATTAAAACTCGCTCAATTAGACGATTTAATCAACTAAAAAAATTCGAAAAAAAATTATCTTTAGATGATGTTAAGTATGATCTTTTGAGTAGAGATAAAATTGATAAAAATAGAAA
>TARA_B100001057_G_scaffold500428_1_pt1 | contig 12086 bp, 12 predicted proteins | sample TARA_B100001057 | Tara Oceans TARA_B100001057 (sample SAMEA2621839) | marine metagenome | biome: marine biome (ENVO:00000447); feature: surface water layer (ENVO:00002042); material: "saline water (ENVO:00002010), including plankton (ENVO:xxxxxxxx)" | depth 5 m | reverse complement strand
GGAGAATGGTGTCTGCGTGATTGCAGATGGAGGGATTCGGTATTCGGGTGATGTTGTCAAGGCTCTCGCCGCGGGTGCCGATATTGTCATGTTGGGTTCACTTTTGGCGGGGACGCGTGAGAGCCCGGGGCAGACTGTTCACTTTCAGGGCCGTCGCTTCAAAACCTATCGGGGTATGGGGTCTCTGGGAGCAATGATGAAGGGAGCTGGGGATCGTTACGGACAGGGCGCGAATGGGAAGCTGGTGGCAGAGGGGGTGGAGGGTCGAGTGCCTTATAAGGGGCCTCTATCTGATGTGATTTATCAGTTGATGGGAGGCGTGCGATCAGGAATGGGTTACGTGGGAGCAAACACTCTTGAGGACCTCCGATCGCAGAGTGAGTTCGTGAGGATTACGCCCGGCGGGTTGCGTGAAAGTCACACACACGATATCGTGATTACTCAAGAGCCCACCAATTATCAACCGATTAGCTGATTCTGAAACGCGTATCTAATCGTCGTAAAACCATGGAAGAACAAAGGCATGTAGCAGTCGTTGATTTTGGGTCGCAGTATACCCAGCTCATCGTCAGGAGGGTGCGAGAGCTGGGCTTTTTCGCGAAGCTCCACGCGGTCGAAGACTTTGAAAACCTGGGGCATCCCGGAGCGATTATTCTGTCAGGTGGTCCAAGTAGTACGCGGGAGGAGAACGCCCCTGATGTGGATTTTGACCGTTTGCAGAAATACGCAGTTCCGGTTCTTGGAATCTGTTACGGAATGCAACTGCTCAATATCAAGTTTGGCGGTCAGGTGGAGGCCAGTGACCGCCGTGAATATGGACCGGCAGACCTGATTCCAGAGGAAGGTGGAGGCCTTTTCAAAGGCGTATCAGAGAGTTCTCAGGTCTGGATGAGTCACTCAGATACGGTGAGTGATCTGGTCGAGGGTTGCCGTGTGATAGCACGCAATGAGCATGGGACTCCTGTCGCCCTGCAGTGGGGCTCTTCCTGTTTCGGAATACAATTTCATCCGGAGGTCACCCATAGTCACGAGGGGCTCAAGGTCCTGCGTAACTTTCTCGAAATGGCTCATGGTCTACAGGAGTTCCGAATCGAGGATTTCAAAAGAACTCTCCTTGAAGAGATCAAAGTGCAAGTTGGGGGCAAGCAGGTGGTCTGTGGAGTTAGTGGGGGCGTAGATAGTACTGTGCTTGCTGTCCTGTTGAAAGAGGCGGGGATTCATATGAGGGCAATCTTTGTTGATCATGGGTTGCTGCGGAAAGACGAGGGAGAGGAGGTTCGGAAGAACTTTCAGCGGATGGGTGTGGATATCGAAACAGTTGAAGCCTCCGAGATCTTTCTGAGTCAACTAGCCGGCGTTACCGACCCCGAGGCAAAACGTGAGATTATAGGAAATCTCTTCATCAAGGTCTTCTGGGACTCGGTGGGGGATGCGGATATGCTGGCGCAGGGCACGCTCTACCCTGATGTGATTGAGAGCGCATCAAATGCGAAAACCAAAGCCTCTAAAATCAAGACTCATCATAATCGTGTAGAGAAAATTCTTGAGCTGCAGAGGCAGGGAAAGGTTCTCGAGCCCCTGGCGGAGCTATTTAAGGATGAGGTGAGAGAGCTGGGACTGTCGCTGGGGATCCAACCTGACATAGTCAACCGGCATCCTTTTCCTGGTCCGGGTCTTGCCGTCCGCTGTCCCGGGGAGGTTACAGAGGATCGCCTCCGGATCATTCAGGAGTGCGATTCGATCTTTATTTCCCTCCTCAGGCAGAATGAATGGTATGACAAGGTATGGCAGGCATATGCTGCACTTGTTCCGGTGAAGACGGTAGGCGTAAAAGGAGACGAGCGGAGTTATGAGTTTGCGGTGAGCCTACGTGCAGTAGTGAGCGAGGACGCAATGACGGCCGACTGGGTTGAATTGCCCTACCAGATTCTCAGGGACTCGAGTAATCAGATCCTCAACAATGTTCCCGGTGTTAACCGGGTTCTCTACGATGTTTCTACGAAGCCGCCTGCAAGTATTGAATGGGAGTAGTGCGAGGCTGTAGGTAGGAAGGGGACCTCAGGGACTACGAAGGTCGTTGATGTGAGAGAAGCTAGTCCGGTCTGTCGGCAGGCTTGCTAATGACGTCGACAGGAATTGGGCCGAGAGCTTTTCCTGCAGCAAGTGTCATGTGAGGGAAGGGGATTTCGATGTTCTCCTTATCGAATCGCTCCTTGAGTTCCCTCGGAAGCGTATTACGTAGAGTTCCATAGTCTTCCTGAACACACCAGGCTCCCAGGAGAAAGTTGAGAGAGGAATCTCCAAATCCAGTAAAAATGATCAGCGGGTCGGGTTCGTTCAGGCATTGAAGATTTGTTTCTGCGACCTCTTGCATCACCTTGAGGACGTGCCCGATGTTTTCGTCATAGGCGACGCCGATATCGAGGTTGAATCTACGTATAGGGTGTCGAGTAATATTAATAAGCTTGGTCTTGACGAGGGTCTCGTTGGGAATGCGTACTGAGCGGTTGTCGAAGGTGCGAAGGGTGAGAGCGAGAAGTCCTATGGTGTCGACGGTCCCGGCAATTCCATCCACCTCGATAACGTCGCCAAGTTCAAATGGCCTCTCCCCGATCATGAAAAATCCGCTGATGATATTCGAAAGGGAGGTCTGTGCGGCAAAGCCAACCGCGATTCCCGCAACGCCAGCGGCGCCCAGGACTGCGCCTAGGTTCAGTCCCATATGGTTAAGGGCTAGAATGAAGGCAAAAGCATATCCGATGTAGCGGACGAGCTTTTTGACAACCATTGTGCCCTGAGGTCCTAATCTCTCTCCAAATATGGCGAGTGATGCCCGAGAAAGAATGGCTACCGCAATAATTCCGCCGATCAGGATAACTACAGCGCCAAGAATCTTCCACGGAAGCTCGGTCGCAAGAAAGTCCTGAAGCCACTGGGGCAGTGCAGCTAGGTAGAGAGAGGTCACGGGAAGGTTTTAGTTAATGACATCAATGACGGAGGCGAAAGCGCGGCGGAGGGTAGAGCGGCTAGTTTTTCCCTCACGGGCCGGGGCGACTTCTCGTCCGCTGTCAGCCGGACTAATCGGAGTCGAATCGTAGGTGATATCGTTTCCTTCCTCATCGTTTTCGGTGATGCGAATGTGACAAGCGTTTGCCCAGAGACGCTTTTCGTAACTGAAAATAGAGAAGTGACCTAAGTCGAGAAACAGCCGTTCGAATTCAAAAGTATCCTGACTCTCATTGTGCAGATCTACACTGATGATAATGTCATGATCGAGCCATTCGCTGGGATCAAAATTGCGGCGAGCGCGTGTCTTGAGAGAGTAGCATACCTCGCCCGCCGAGCGGTCCCCGTGCCAAGTCTTGCTAAGTGTTTCAGAGGGAATGCTGATGAGCTTGCGGAGGTTTCCCCCACACTCCCCGTGAATCTCCAGATCCATGGGGATTCCGATATAGAATAGGGCATTACCCCCGGGTGCGATAGAAAGCGAGGTATTCGGCTTGGCTATTACCGGAAGGTTGGGAAGCGCCGGCGTGAGGCAGATACGCGAATCATCATCGTGGCAATCCCAGCGTTGCCATTCTAGGGTTTCGGGGAGGTCCTCCGGCTTACCCTCGTTACCCTGAATGCCGTGCTCTTTCGCGCACGATGTGCTCACGCGCCACTCGTCGTAGCGCCTCAGCAGGGTAATCGACAAAGGGCCCACGGTTGAGTGGAACCATCGGCTACTTGCCAAGGTTCGTTCGTCCCACGAAGTGATCACTTGGGCACGATGAAAAGAGCGGAGGACATGTCAAGCGGGGGCGCGGCGTGATCGCGTAGAGATTGTTAATAAATTGTGAATAGTGGTGATCTGTTGCGTCGCGGAGGCTAATCCACTGAAAGGCTGAATAGTAGAAAGATTCCAGAGGCCATTGGCTGAATTATGACTGAACGTTGTGAGCGCTTAGCGTTGACGGCTCCGCCTGCTGTCTTTAGGTGATGTCTGAACAGATGAACCTGACGAAAACTGCTTATGGGACATGGAGCGGAGGGCGCTACATGCATTTTGGGGAAGCCCTTGAAGAAGATCGTTACATTCAATGTATTCAGCTGGCTTATGCTCGTGGCGTTCGAACTTTTGTCACAGCAGATGTTTATGGGCAGGGAGAGGCGGATATCGTCCTGGGTAAGGCTCTCGCAGATTATCCGCGTGAATCCTACTGCCTCGTTGGCACCATTGGTCACGACTTCTACACAGGCGTTCGTGCCGGATCAGGAGGTTTCCCGCGATTCACTGACACTGATCTTCGAGGAGCCGATCAGTATGCAGAGTTTTTACGAATGGCTTGTAGTAAGTCCCTCTCCAACTGTGGAACTGATTACTTTGACCTGTTGATGCTCCACAACCCCGACGAGACGGGATACACCAGCGAGGATGTTTGGAAGGGAATGGTTCAGCTGAAGGAAGAGGGGATGGTTACGAGGCTGGGGATTGCTCCGGGGCCGGCTAATGGTTTTACTCTTGATCTGATTCATTGCTTTGAGCGCTTCGGAGAGGTGATCGATTGGGCAATGATCATTCTCAACCCGTTGGAGCCTTGGCCAGGGCGTTTCGTCCTTCCTGCCGCTCAGGAGCACGGGGTGGAGGTTTTGACCAGGGTCGTGGACTATGGCGGGCTTTTTCATGGTGATATGAAGAGGGGGCACGAGTTCAAGCCCGGTGATCACCGGGCATATCGGCCGAAAGGATGGGTTGAGGCAGGGCACGACCGAATCGAAAAGATGGGGGCAGTGATTGACCGCCATGAAATGGATCTTCTTCACTTCGCCTGTCTGTGGAATCTCTCTCAGGCTCCGGTCAAGAGCGTTGTGCCAACATTTATTCAGGAGGCTGGGGAGTCCGCCCGGAGCATAGAATCGAAGATTAAAGAGTTTGGGAGGCTGCCGGATATTGAGTTTACTGCTGATGAGGTGGAGGAAATCATGGCAGCCGGTGACAATACCGGGTGTATGAAGTTGAAAGGTGCCAGTCTCAGGCACGAGAAGAGTGAACGCCCCGACGAATGGCCAATGCGTCCGGAGTTATTGGAGCTTGCGGGGCGTCATGGATTGGGCACAGAGTGGTGACTATCTGTCATACACTGGCAGGGAGAATTTAAGGTCATGAAGTGCCCCCGATGTGTCCAGAGAGTTCATAGCAGGGCCCGGGAGTGCCCTCATTGTTCTTTCAGTATCACGGATGTAGATCGAGTCTTCGGGCAGGACGATGTTAGGTTGCGAACCTTGACAGATGCTGCAGGAGTCTTGCGCCGGAAAGAACGGATTGCTCTCCGAGGGCGCCTTGATCAATTCCAGCAGAATTTTCCGCAGCTCTTTTTTGGGATCTATTTTGGTAGTTTCAAGGAAACTCCCAGTCTTCGGCAGTTTGGCTTCTGGTTGCTGAATCGTGGCGCTTTCGAGGACGTTGATGTGTCCCGGCCGAATGAGGGAGGGATACTCCTTAGTGTTGATGTTGGAGGAAAGTCTGCGGGAATCACTTCTGGTTATGCGCTTGGACCCTTTCTTTCAGAGGACGCAACTTTTGGGGCGCTATCAGGCGCGCACCCATACTTTCTGGAGGGGCAGTGGTTAAGGGCCAGTGAGTCGGTCTTGAGTAGGATTACGAAGGTGTTGGCAAAGCAGTCGCGTCGGGCCGAGAGGGAAGGCAATGAACTGAGAGCGCACCACGAGAATGCGGGGAGTTCTGACGAGGGTTTGCGTGGGCTAAGGGAGCGCCACAAGGGAGGGCGGAAGAAAAGTGAGGCATGAGGCTTGGGTTCTGTCTTTGTCTTTTTCCGCTTGTTGTTCAGTCTCCTCTTGGAGCCCAAAGTGCGGGGCCTTCCGACGATACGAAACCCGATAGGGGCCAAGCCGAGGCATCTAGAGAGAAGCTGAGTTCAAGGCTGCCGGAACTTCCTGTATGGAGTCCCAGCGATTATGAAGGGGTAAAAAAGGGAGAGATCGTGGCAGGAGAGAATTTCTTTGGGCAAGCAACCGTTGATCCAGAGGCTACTATTGAGCCCCCGGTTTTAGATCTGCCGGAGGATGTGGAGCCGCTGCCTGAGCAGCTGGATCAGAACGAGCTGTTGCTGTCCTCTGAGCAGATGGCAGCCTATTTTCGTTCGGCGCCTGAGGAGCCCCTGGGGGAGGTCGCCCTCATTAAAGATCCTCAGGATCTACTCTCTCAGCAGGAATTTCGCGACTGTGCGAGTTTCCTGAGTTACCACTCCAATGAGTCTGAGATAGACATCGCGCTATATCTCTTTGATGAGCGGCAGGAGCTCTCCGAGGAATACAGTATCGACAAGGTTCATCAGTTGGATGGGGACTTCTTCAAGGACTCTGGCCCGGTAGTCTCAGTGTATTTCCACCTCGGGGCTCCTAACCGGGCCCAACTTATGATGAGCCCCGAAATACGTGCCGTTATTCCTCAGGATGAGCAGGAGAGGGCGCTTCGAGCTTCGATAGTCGAGGCATTTGAGAAAACTGATGAAGCTCTTCAATTGGACAGTTTTCTGGGTGAGCTATCAACGCGACTCTATTGGATCGAGAGAGAACTGGAAATCGCAGGGCTTCAGGAAAAGATAGCAGGGGTTCAGCCTGTTGAAGATTTTGAGGTTCCTGAACGTAGCCTGGAGGCAGGTAGCTTTTGGGTCGCTGCGCGCGCCGGCCTTATCCTCTTGGTTGGCTTGGGTGGATTTATTGTCGGGGTGTTCGCATGGCGCTGGAATTTGAGACAAAGAAAATACTATTTTCCTGAAGTTGATGATGAGCGCGTCTTTGGAGCCCCTCATGCTGCAGGAGCTGGTGCAGTGGTGACGTTTGCGGATCAGCACCTGCCTCCTTCCAGGCAGCGGCATCAGGAAGCCGAATTGAAGCGTTGGTCTGATTCGTGATGCAGATGTTTAAATGCGAATGGCGGTGAACTGGGAACAATCATACCAGGAGCAGGATACCCCGTGGGATCTTGGAGAGGCGGCTCCTCCTTTAATTTCACTTCTGAAGAAGGAAGGGATCAATCTTCTGACGGGTGAAACAGTTCTGGTCCCAGGTTGTGGCTATGGGCATGACGCGGAGGCGTTAAGGAGAGTTGGTCTAGAGGTCACGGGCTTGGATCTAGCGCCCACTGCGCTGAAGTCCGCTAATCAGCTTTATGGAGATGCTGTTAGATGGCTGGAAGGTGATTTTTTAGATGCCTCGATGGTGCCGGAGCACTCTGTTGATATGATTTTCGAACATACGTGCTTTTGTGCGATTGAGCCCGAGCAGCGGAGTAACTACGTGAAGTCGGCTAAGCACTGGCTTGTTCCTGGAGGATTTTTACTGGGTGTCTTTTTTACGGACCCTCCCCCACGGGAGGATGGAGAGCCTGGACCTCCGTTTGGCGTTAGTCTGGATGAGTTGCGTTGTTTATTCGGGGAGGGCTTCACGATCACCAGAGAGCAGTCACCTAATCGTAGTCATCCTGATCGATTAGGTCGCGAGGTGATTATCGAGATGGTCAGAAACACCTGACCTTCAGTGAATCAGGTCGATCGGAATTGTGCTTGCCAATTTGGGAGCGATCGTAAATCAACTTAGCACCCTCCTTGTGAGGGTTGGACAGCCCAACAGGCGTTGGCTACAGGTTAGGGGGTTTCCTGGGCCAGTTTTACGCCGTTGGGTTGTCTTTTTTCGGCTTGGTCGTTGAAGTGCCAAACGGTGATGCCTAGATTGCCGCAGCGGTATGAAAAAGCATCGTCTCACAGGTCTTCGGTTGTTTTGTTTCTCGGTATGGTCGCTGGGCTGCTGCCTGGTCCCTGCAGCTGAGGAGGCCGAAGAGGATCGACAGTATTTCAATGAGAAAGAAGTGCCGGAGAATCTCCGCGATCTCCGCAACATTCAAAAAGCACTGCAAGAAACTCTACCTCAGGCACGGGCTGCGACGGTGTCTATTGATCTCGGAGGCGGATCGGGTAGTGGTGTAATTGTGTCTGGCAAAGGGTTGGTTCTTACAGCTGCCCATGTGAGCGCTGGCGTCGGGAAGGAAATGACGGTGATTATGGAAGATGGAACGAAACATAAGGCGATTTCTCTTGGCCTGGTAGCCTCAACGGATGCGGCCATGATTCAAATTATGGAGGAAGGGGTTTTTCCACATGTAGAACTCGATCGAGGGGATTCAGCTTCACTTGGTGATTGGGTCTACGCCTTGGGTCATTCTGGAGGCTTTGAGAAGGAGAGAGGGGTAGGGGTCCGGATTGGGCGACTTGTAAGAATGGCGGAGCAAACCATTAACTCGGACTGCAATCTGATCGGCGGTGATTCAGGAGGTCCGCTTTTTAATATGAAGGGCCGGCTGATCGGAATTCATAGCCGGGTAGGCGCGAGCCTGGAGCAGAATATGCATGTGCCCTTACGCGAATTTCTTAAGAACTGGGATGCGATGTTGGCCAAGGAATTCATAGGAAAGGGACCATTCGCTCAGGAAGCAGTTGCTTTTCTGGGAGTCTCTACTGAGGACCGGGAAGAAGGTGGTGTTGTAATTAAAGAGGTCGGTGACAAGACTCCTGCTGCCGATGCGGGCTTGCAGGAGGGCGATGTCATTCTGACGTTGAACGGAGATGAATTAGATGGGGCAGAGCAGTTCTCAGCATCGCTGAAAGGCCTTAAGCCCGGGCAAAAAGTGAAACTTAAGATCCTTAGAGATGATAAAGAAAAGGAAGTCGAAGTTGAGTTGGGTGAGAAGTAGAGGTGTCCCGGTTCTCCTGTCATTAGTTGTTTCTGCGGCTTCTGCGCAGCAGCAGGTGGGACAGCTCGAGGGAGAATTTCGCCTCAATGGGAAGGAAACATGGAAGGCGTTCGATCCTGTTAGAGAGGTGCTACAAGAGAGTAGCGCGGTGGTCTATAATGGATGGAAGTCTATTGCCTATGGAGTCATTGTGAGTTCCGATGGTTATTTGGTCACAAAAGCCAGCGAGATTGAAGGAGTGGAGGAGCTCAGTGTCAGAATCAACCGAGAGCATTTCAAGAGGGTGAGAGTGGTTTCCTCCACGGTGGAATGGGATGTGGCCCTCCTCAAGGTAGAGGCGCAGGGCCTGCCCGTTATCGAATGGGCGGAGCCGGAGCCGTCTCATGGCACCTGGGTAATTAGTAACGGATCAACAACTCGCCGGGACCGGAGACTCCGGGTAGGGATTATTAGTGCGAATGCTCGCAAGGTGGGGGAGGGAAGAGCTCCAGTAGTTCTCGGGGTAACTCTTGATACGGGTGGGGAAGAGGAAGGGCTTCCGGTCAAGGAGGTGCAGAAGGATTCCGGTGCCAGTGAGGCGGGTCTGAAAAGTGGTGATGTGATTCTGCAGATGGAGGGCCGTGAGGTAAAGAGTATGGAGGATTTGCAGGAGTTACTCGGTAGCAAGGAGCCGGGCGACAGAATTCAGGTAAGGTTGAGACGAGACGGAGAAGACTTAGAGTTGGAAGTAGAATTAAAGAGGCGAGAGAGCGTCTTCGAGGAGAAGAAGACAAGGAATGATGCGATGAGTGGGCGGGTCTCCCAGAGAAGGAGCGATTTCCCGAGGGTACTACAAACGGATTTGCCGCTTTCTGTCCGAAGTGTTGGGGGGCCCCTCCTCAATCTGGAAGGGCATTGCGTCGGGATGAATATCGCGCGCGCCAACCGATGCGAGACTTACGCGATTCCAGCCAAGGAACTTCGAGCAATAGTGGAGAGCCTCACTGATGATGAGCAGCCCGGGAGCGCTGTGGAGTAGGCTGTGGCTGGTCGCAGCCCAGAAGCTATCGGTGTTCCTCGATGGGCTACTTCTTGTCCCTGAATTTCCACTTCGGAATTCAGGACTTTGCTAGAAGCTTCCGAGCCTTACGCGTCGTAGCCTGGCTCAGCTTGTTGTCTACCCGCCGGGAATTATCGACAATCTGAACCAGCTCCGCGAGACTGGATTCGGCTGCTGCGAGCGACTTTTTGGAACTTCCGTATTTTTTGTCGCTGAAATATTTAGTGAATGTAGTGCCTGCTCTGCTCAGGCAGAGGCGCCAACCTTGGAAAGCAGTAGTCTCATAAGTGAAGCGGGTGAGGTTGCGTTTCGATTTCATGTTGCTGGCGGGCGCGACGATATGCCTTTATGTATGAGACAATCCAATACAAAAGTAATTGGATTTGTTAGGTGGAGGCGAAGAGGTTTTCGGGGCAGTAACGGTTGCAATTTAGGGTTGCATTGGCAGGGGAGATCACCTTTAGTCCCGGGCCGCGAGACTCTACAATCGCCGTAGGTCCTCTGGGCAGCCAAAAATTTTGGTTGCCATCTCGCCAGAGGGAAACCCGGCAACCCCATAGAATAATGTCCGAAGCATCTCTTGCTGAAAACGAAAGTGTAAACGAGCCGATCAGGCTCGACCGGTTTGAAGTTCCAAACCGTCTGATTAAGAACGAAGATACCGCCACTGATTCCTACGCGCAGTTTGTGGCCGAGCCATTTGAGCGCGGCTTTGGACACACAGTGGGGAACTCGATACGGCGAGTCCTTCTGTCCTCGCTGGAGGGAGCGGCAATTACCTCGGTAAGGATTGCCGGAGTCCAGCATGAATTCTCCACCCTGCCCGGAGTTGTTGAGGATGTTACGGATATCGTCCTGAATCTCAAGAAGGTGAAGTTTCGTCACCATGACAAGGAGCCTCGTGTTCTTTCGATCAAGATTGAGAAAGCGGGAGTGGTCACAGCAGGAGATATTGACGACGATAATATCTACGAGGTTATCAACAAGGATCAGGTGATTTGCACTCTGGATCGCTCAGTTAAGTTTGACTGCGAGTTTGAGGTGCAGGTCGGCAGGGGTTTTCGAACAGGTGACGAAAACAAGAGGGAGGAAATGCCAATAGGGGTAATCGCGATTGATTCGATTTTCTCTCCAGTCACCCGGGTCAAGTATGCGGTGGAAGACACTCGTGTCGGACAGATGACAGACTTTGATAAAATCATCTTTGACGTGTGGACTGATGGACGCATTGAGCCTCACGAGGCACTGCTACATGCTTCGGCAATCTTACGACACCATCTCGATGTGTTTGTGAACTACGATGATGACGCTGTCGAGTTCGAGGAGGCTCCGGCCGAGCAGAGTGAAGAGAATGCTGCGCTCAAGAAGCTTCTGAATATGAGTGTCAATGAGATTGAACTCTCGGTGAGGGCTGCGAACTGCCTGAACAACGCCAACATCACTTCAGTCGGACAGCTTGCAATGAAAACGGAAGCAGAAATGCTTAAATACCGCAACTTCGGCAAGAAGTCTCTTAATGAGATCAAGGACAAGCTGTCAGAGCTGGGCCTCAGCCTTGGGATGACATTCGATCCATCGCTCCTCAGCGGGCCAATGCCATCAGTTGCAGCGCCGCGCCTGGGTGCCGAAGATGAGGCTCCTGTCGGATTGGCAGACCTTATCGCGCAGAACATCGACGAATAACCACCAGACTAGAGAAGTCATGAGGCATCGTAAAAAAACCGGAAAGCTCCAGCGTAATGCGAGCCAGAGAAAGGCTCTCCTCTCGGGGTTGGCATGCGCTTTGATCCGAGAGCGAAAAATTAGAACTACTCTTGCGAAGGCTAAGGCTCTCCGCCCTGTTGCTGAAAAGCTTGTCACCCTCGGTAAGCGTGGGGACGTGCATGCGCGGAGGCAGGCAATAGCCTTCCTGCGCCATAAAGAGATAGTAAAGACTCTGTTCGAAGATGTAGCTCCTGCGAGTACGGACCGTCAAGGGGGCTACTGTCGGATTACCAAGTTAGGACCTCGATTTTCGGACGCTGCTCCCATGGCTCTCATAGAGTGGGTTGATCTCGCTGTTGAAGCTGGTGCAGAGGAAGACGAGGAGCTCGAGGAGGTGGCTGAGACTACCGCTTCTGACTCCTAGGTTGTCTGGTCAAGAATCGATTTTTTTCAAGCGCTCTCCCTATTTAGGGAGGGCGTTTTTTTATCCAGGAAGAACCTCTTCCCCGGGTGGGAAGCTAGGAGCTCAATGCGATGCCGTCTACATGTTCCCGGGGGAGGTCGGTGGGGGCGTAGCGCTTATGTAGACTC
>TARA_B100001057_G_scaffold489139_1_pt1 | contig 12092 bp, 9 predicted proteins | sample TARA_B100001057 | Tara Oceans TARA_B100001057 (sample SAMEA2621839) | marine metagenome | biome: marine biome (ENVO:00000447); feature: surface water layer (ENVO:00002042); material: "saline water (ENVO:00002010), including plankton (ENVO:xxxxxxxx)" | depth 5 m | reverse complement strand
CTTGATTGTTCAGCTAATGCTTGTAAAATAGATTGTCTAATCCACCATACGGCATATGAGATAAATTTAAAACCTCTTGTTTCATCAAATCTTTGTGCAGCCTTTATAAGTCCAAGATTTCCTTCGTTAATAAGATCAGGGAGCGATAGTCCTTGATTTTGATATTGTTTTGCTACTGATACAACAAAACGTAGGTTAGCTTTGGTAAGTCTTTCTAGTGCAACTTTATCCCCGTTTTTAATTTTTATAGCAAGCTTAACTTCTTCTTCTGCAGTAATTAATTCAACTTTTCCAATTTCCTGAAGATATTTATCAAGAGAGGCTGTTTCTCTATTGGTAACTTGTTTTGTAATTTTTAGTTGTCTCATAATTATTCAGATTGTTTTGGCTTTTCAATTAGTACTTTTCTTGATAACCTTAGTTTTCCAGTTTTTTTATCTTTTTCTATTAATTTTACTTCAATTTCATCACCCTCTTTTAACACCGACTCTACATTATCAAGTCTTTCCCAAGAAATTTCAGAAATATGTAATAATCCATCGGTATTTTTTCCAATTCCAATGAAAGCGCCATATGGCATTATAGATTTAACAGTACCTTTATATGTTTGGCCCACTTCAGGGGTAAAACAAATACCTTTTATAGTTTCAAATGCTTTATCAATACCTTCTTGATTGGTTCCAAGAATTTCGATTTCACCCTCACCAGTTTCTTCTATTTCATTAATTACAATTGTTGTTTCTGTATCTTCTTGCATTTTTTGGATAACTTTACCACCAGGTCCGATAACAGCTCCTATGAAATCTTTTGCAATTCTAAGTTTTACGATTTTAGGTGAATGTGCTTTTAATTCTTTTCTTGATTCAGAAAGGGTTTTTAGCATTTCATTTAGGATATGCATCCTACCTTCTTTAGATTGTTCTAGTGCTTTCTCTAAAATTTCATAAGAAAGTCCTTTAATTTTAATATCCATTTGACATGCAGTAATTCCCTTTTCTGTACCTGTTACTTTGAAATCCATATCTCCTAAATGATCTTCATCACCTAGTATATCAGATAGTATAGCATATTTATTATTTTCAGGGTTTGTTATTAAACCCATGGCGATTCCTGAAACAGGTCTTTCTAATATAACTCCGGCATCCATAAGAGCTAAAGTTCCAGCACATACTGTTGCCATCGATGAAGAACCATTTGATTCTAAAATTTCCGATACTACTCTAATTGTGTAAGGATCTTTTTCAGATATCATAGATTTTAATGCACGTTGTGCTAGATTACCATGTCCAATTTCTCTTCTACTAACACTAAACTTCATTCTTGCTTCTCCAGTTGAAAATGGTGGAAAGTTATAATGTAAATAAAAACGTTCTGCTCCTTCAATTGTTACAGTGTCTAGTTTATTTTCATCCTTTGATGTTCCTAAAGTTACAGTGGTTAATGATTGAGTTTCACCTCTGGTAAAAACAGCTGATCCATGGGTAGTTGGTAGGTAGTTGACTTCACACCATATGGGTCTGATTTCATCAGTTTTTCTTCCGTCAATTCTTTCTTGTTCATTTAATATGAAATCTCGTATTGCTTTTTTTTCAGTTTTATAAAAGTATGATAAAATTTCCTTTTCTTTTTCTTCAAGTTCCTCATCAGAAAAGGATCCTAATACTTCATTTTTTAAATCCATTAGCAAATCAGATCTTTCGTGTTTTGCTGTTTTGCTCGATGCAATTTTATAGACTTTGTCATAGCACAAATCTTCTATTTTTTTTAGCATCTCTTTATTTTCTTCTTTTTTTTCATATTGCCTTACTCCATTAACTCCACATTGAGCAGCAAGATTTTCTTGGGCTTCACATTGACTTTTTATGGATTCGTGACCAAATTTTATAGCCTCAACCATTTCACTCTCTGAAATTTCATCCATTTCTCCTTCTACCATTACAACGGATTCTTTTGAAGCTCCAACCATCAAATCAATATCGGATTTTAATAAATCTTCCTTACTAGGGTTTATAACAAATTGGTTGTCAATTCTACCCACTCTAACTTCTGAAATAGGTCCATCAAAAGGTATATCAGACAAAGATAAGGCAGTAGATGCGGCTAGACCAATGAGGGCATCTGGACATACAGTTTTGTCGTGAGACATTAATTGAATCATCACTTGTGTTTCGCAATGGTAATCTTTAGGAAAAAGCGGTCTCAAAACTCTATCAACAAGTCTCATTCCTAAAATTTCTTGGTCTGAAGGTCGTCCTTCTCTTTTTAAGAATCCTCCAGGAAATCTACCTGCAGCGGCAAATTTTTCTCTGTAATCCACAGTTAATGGAAGAAAATCAATTCCTTCTTTTGCTTCTTTTGAAGAAACTACAGTTGCCAATAGCATGGTTTTACCCATTCTTACCACACATGATCCGTGAGATTGTTTTGCTAAGAGGCCGGTTTCTAATATTATTTCTCTACCATCATGTAAAGAAATTTTTTCTGTTTTTAGTTCAGGTTTCATTTGTTCAGTAAATTTTATATGAGGGAATAGAATTTATTTTCTTAATCCAAGTTCAGAAATAATTTTTCTGTATCTCTCAATGTTTTTATTTTGTAGATATTTCAAAAGTCTTTTTCTTTTACCTACAAGCAAAACTAGAGATCTTTCTGTGTGAGTATCTTTTTTATTTTTCTTTAAATGTTCAGTTAAGTGTTGTATTCTTTTTGTGAACATGGCCAATTGTGCCTCTGTTGAACCGGTGTCTTCCGGTGAATTTCCATATTTAGTGAATATGTCTTTTTTTTCTTCTTTACTTAAATGCATGTTATATATATATTATCAGCCTGGCAAAGTTAACTTATTATTACAAAATACCACAAAAAATTTAGTAATAAATTAAAGTCAAAAATTTATCAATTGTATTTTTTAATTTTTTTCTATGAACAATAAAATCTAAAAATCCTTTTTCAAGTAAAAATTCTGATCTTTGAAATCCTTCAGGTAAATCTTTTCCGATTGTCTCTTTTATAACTCTCGGTCCTGCAAACCCTATAAGCGCATCAGGTTCAGCAATATTAATATCACCCAGCATTGAAAACGATGCTGTTGCTCCACCAAAAGTCGGATTTGTTAGTAAAGAAATAAATGGAATTTTATTTTTTGATAATAAAGCTAATTTTCCAGAAGTTTTTGCAAGTTGCATTAGAGATAAACCTGACTCCATCATTCTAGCTCCACCAGATTTAGATATAATAAGAAGAGGTTTTTTTTTTTTTATACATAAGTCAATAGATCTTGAAATTTTTTCTCCGACAGCGGATCCAATTGATCCTCCAATAAAATTAAAATTCATACAGGCAATAATTATTTTTTTTTTATTAATTTTTCCTTCTGCTACGCTGATTGCTTCATTAACATTTGTTTTATTTATAGCATCCTTTATTCTGTCTTTATATTTTTTGGTGTCTTCAAATAAAAGAGGGTCAATTGATGTTATATTTGTAAAAAGTTCAGAGTATTTTTCCTTATCAAATATTATTTTAAAATAATTTGTACTATCAATTTTTTCATGATGATTACATTTTTCGCAAACAAAAAATGATTTTTCAAAATCTGTACTTAAAATTAAATCAGAACAATTTTTACATTTATGCCAAAGGCCGGGTGGAAGATCTTTTTTATCTTTTGTTTCTGTATATATGCCTTGTTTTTTTCTTTTAAACCAAGCTGTCATTTTTTTATATTAGTCCTTGCGATGCAAGGGAGTTATTTTTTGCTCTATTAAATAATTTTTCTTGAGCTTTTTCTAAATTTTTTTCTTTCCAAATGTTTAATGAATCTTGTTGTAAAGCTCTACCAAATGAATAGGTAAGGTTCCAACTTTTCTTATTAATTAATTTAAGTTGTCTATTCATTAAGTTTAAATGAATAGTTGCAGTATCACTTTTTTGACCACCTGATAAAAATGCTATTCCAGGCACTTTTTCAGGAACTGAATCAAGAAGGCATTCTAAGGTTTTTTTTGCCACAATTTCTGCATCATCATGTTTCGGATGATCTTCACCGGAAATAATCATATTAGGTTTTAAGACAATCCCCTCCAAGTATACATTGAATAGAGATAGTTTTTCAAATACTTTTTTTAATATTTTTTTTGTAACGTTCAAACATATTTCAATATCATGTTCTCCCTCCATCAAAACTTCAGGTTCGACTATGGGTACTAAATCATTTTCTTGACATAGAGAAGCATACCTAGCTAATGCTTGAGCATTAGCTTCAATGCAAGTGTCAGATGGTAATAATTCTTTGTTAATTTTAATAACGGCTCTCCATTTAGTAAAACTTGCACCTAACTTTTTATATTCAATTAAACGCTCTCTTAAGTTATCAAGACCCTCAGTAATTTTTTCATCTTCAGTTCCTGCTAATTTTTTTGCGCCAGTATCAACTTTAATACCTGTTAAAATTCCCTTTTCTTTTAAATATTGTGGAAAAGGAGTTCCACTAATTATAGTTTTTTGTCGAATTGTTTCATCAAACATGATTATACCACTTATATAATTTTCAAGTTTTGGTGTTGTAAATAGCATGTCTCTGTATTCATTTCTAGAAAAAAAAGTACTTTCTAGACCAATAGTTTTAAATCTTTTAGTACAAGTTGGTGTACTTTCATCAGCAGCTAAAATTCCCTTTCCTTTAATAATCAATTGGCTTGCAATTTTTTTTAGATTTTCTTTATTCATAAAATTGAATTTTTGCTAAAATATTATTTTTAAATTTAAAATGGATAACCAATGCCAATATTTAAGTTTAAATCTCCTTCAAATATTTTTCTTATAGGGTCTTTTACCCAATTACTATTATTTATTTGATATGGATATCTAAGGGGGGTAGCTAAATCAATTCTAATAATTAACAGATTAACATCGTATCTCAAACCAAACCCCAAACCAATAGCCATTTCAGATAGGAAATCTTTTCCAAATTTAGAGCCAGGTTGATTTTCTAGCTCTTTCATGTACCAAATATTACCAGAATCTGCAAACATAGCCCCTTTCATTTTATATTTTCCTAAATTAAATAATGGAAATCTGTATTCAATATTTGTTTCTATTTTAATATCACCTAAATAATAATCAACGTTGTTATTTATATTTTGAAAGGAACCTGGTCCAAGAGAAAATGGATTCCATGCTCTAACTCCGTTTGTTCCACCGCCAAAAAATTGCTTTTGAGCGGGTATTTGCTCAGAGTTTCCGTATGGGTATCCAAAACCAAAATATGTTCTAAAAATTAAGCTATTCTTTTTATTGAAAATCAGATACCTCCTAAAATCAAATTCTGTTATAATATATTGAGTGAATCTATTTTTAAATAAAATATAATTATTTTCACCATCTTGATCAAAATTTAAAAAGTTTGCTAATAAATTTGTAGTTAATCCACTCACTTCAACTTTTCCTTTTAAAAATGAATAATTTTTAATTTTATTTAAGTTTTGATTATTAAAAATCATCGTATAACTAGATCCTGTAATCAGATGGTCTGTATATTGATTTTGTAAAAGTTGATTACTTAAGTACTCTTCTTTAAAATCATCACTTTCGTCAAACATTTTTACATAACTAAATTCAACTAAATTTAATATATATGATAAGTTTTTTTTGGATTTGAAATTATAACTAAATAAAGTTGTCTTCAGAATGGATCTTGTAAAATCAGGTCTTTGTTGTTTCATAAATGAAAGTACGAAGTTTGTACTGGGCGATTTTACGTAATTCAATTTAATTGGAAATAATATTCTTGGAACTTTTAATGAGGCTTCCCCTCCAACTTCCCAAATATTAAAAAACGATTCATTATTTGACAAGTTTTTTCTTGTTTCTAAAGCTCCTTTAAATTTAAAATTAAAGTTTTCAGCACCTTTGAATGTATTTTTATTACCAAACATAAAATTTAAAGACGTACCATAATTTCCTGATGAGTTCGTTCCTTCAGCTTCAATTCTGTAATAAAGTTTTTTTTGTTGTTTTAAAAATATATTACAATCAATTTTTTTATTTTCATTTTCCTCAAAGGAAATGTTTACTGAGTTGAAAATTTTTAAATTTAATAAGTTATTTCTAGTTTGTTGAACTTTTTTCAGTGAGTATAATTCTCCAGGATTAAATTTTAATGTTCTGGTTATTGTTTTTTTCTTGATTTTATTATTTAAATTAAAAAAATTGATAGACTCTTTTGTTTCTATTTTTTGTAATGAGTCTTCATCCATATAAATATTGATATTATTAATAAAGTATTTAGTGTTTAATTTTTCATTTAATGAATCAATATCAAAAATTAATAATACTGAATCAGACCTTGCCGTGTCTGCTTTGTATGTTAAGGAGTTGCTGTCAAAATAGTAATATCCATTGTTTTGTAAGATATTTGAAATTCTTCCGGATTCTTTTTTTAGAAGCTCTAAGTTAAGAGGATCACCTTTTTTTATCTCACTTTTATTTTGTGCGTTAGACAAAATATAGTTTGGATATTTTATATTACTTATTATATATTTATCTCCTAATTTAATTTCGTATTCAACAGTTACTTTTTGATTTTTAAAAATAGGCAGTGTTTTTACGTAACAGTTTAAGTAACCTTTATTTTTAAAATACCTTTCAATTTGAAGTTTACTTTTTTCAGTGAGTTTTTCATTAAAGATCACAGGTTTTTCACCTATTTTTCTAAAATAATTATTTAAAAAATTTTTTTTTGTACTATCAGACAAATTATAAATTCCTAAATGGAATTTTAATAAGCCCGCAAATATACGTTTGTTTGGTTTTTGTTTAATTATCTTATTAACCTCATATTTATTAAGTTTTTTATTTTCAACCAAATAGATATTGTTTCTAATCAATAGATTTTTCCTTTCAGGAACATGTTTAGTTGTTGAGCAAGAGTTAAGTATTAATACACAAATAATAATTATAAAAATTCTCATTTAAATCAACTATCTTTGTTAACAAATTTATACTTTATCATTGATAATGGTTTCAAAAAATCAATTAAAGTTTCTTAAATCTCTAAATCTATCAAAATTTAGAAATAAAAATAACATGTTTATAGTAGAAGGTTGGAGATCAATTCAAGACTTCATTAATTCAGATCATAAATTAGTTTCTATCTTCGCTACTTCTAGTTGGATTAATTTAAATAGTAATGTTAAAAATATAATTCAGATAAATCAAGAAGATTTAAACAAAGTTAGCTCACTAAAAAATCCAAATCAAGTTTTAGCAATTTTTGAAAAAAAGAAAATTGAAAGTTTAAGTAATGTTAATTTTAAAAAAATTGTAGTTTTTTTAGAAAACATTTCTAACCCTGGTAATTTAGGAACTATAATTCGTACTTGTGATTGGTTTGGGTTAAATACTATTGTTTGTTCAGAAAATTCTGTTGATGTTTATAATCCTAAGGTAATTCAGTCTTCAATGGGGTCTCTATCTAGAGTGAATGTTGTTTATTCAAGTACTGATTTATTTTTATCATTTATTAATAAGAAAAAAGTTGTAAAGTTAGTTGCAGATTTAGAGGGTGAAAATGTATTATCTATGGGTAAAATTTCATCAGGAGTTTTATTTTTTGGTAATGAATCAAAAGGAATTTCTGAAAAAATAAAAAAACATAGTTTTAAGAAAATTACAATTCCAAAGAAGGTCAGTAATTGTGAATCTCTAAATTTGTCAGTTTCTTTTGGAATTATTTTATCTAAGATATTGAATTAGATTTTTATTCAAAAGTCAAAGAAAATAAAATTGTTCTACTGTAGAGCGCTTCAATATTTGAAATAATTAAATCATTATTATTATCTTCCAATAAATTATTAAACCCATAAAAGTATTTGATTTCAGGGGCTAATTTAAAATATGGTAAATATATATCAAGACCAAATCCAAACTCTAAACCGTAATCAATATTATTTAATTTAAATAGGTTAATATCATCTACATCTTTTTTTGATGCCATGTCATATGTAAATCTAGGTCCAATAAGTAAAAAAGGTCTGACATTTTGATATCTTATCGATCTATATTTAAATAAAATAGGAACATCTAAATTCGAATTTTCAACACTTTTCATAATTTGATCTTCATTTGTCATTTGTATGTAAACATCTCTTTGTGTGAATGTAAGTGATGGTATAACCCTAACATTTAGATTTTTTGATAATTTTAAATCACAAATTATACCAACATTAAAACCTGGGGATGATGAAGAATAAATTTTATTTGCTGTGCTAAAATCTTGAAAGTCAATTTTTAAATTTGTATTCATTAAACCTAACGTAAATCCGAAGTGATACCATTGTTTATCATATTTGGGTAGGTTTTGAGTTTTTAAAGTTTGAGAATTAATTTTTTGAAAAGTGAGCAAGGTTATTATAAATAATATAAATTTAATTTTCTTCATAAATTGGATTTTTTAGTTTTTAACCGATCATTAAATGAGCTTTAGGGTAGTTGTAATTTGAACTTTTTCTTTTTTGAATTAATGAGAAGGCCATCAAAAGAGTACCGATTCTCCCAATAAACATTGTAATAATTATTATATACTGGCCAAAGTCTGATAAATTTTTTGTTGTATTTTCTGTAGAAAGACCCACAGTTGAGAAAGCAGATGTTTGTTCAAAAAGTAAAAAAATTGGATCTATTTCTGGATTTGTAAGTAATAAAAAAAACCACCCAATTATAATTGTTAGAATTGCAAATAATAAAATTGAAAAAGATTTGTATAATAAACTTGATGACACAGTTCTATTATATATTTCTATCTTTTTCTTTCCTCTTATTGTTGCGATGAAAGAGTAAATAATTAATATAAATGTGTTTGTTTTAATCCCTCCTCCAAAAGAACCGGGAGAAGCTCCAATAAACATTAGAAAAATAAAAATAATAAGTATTGGAAAACCTAATGTTCCAAAATCAATTGATGAAAATCCTGCTGTCCTTCCACTAGTAGAATGAAAAACAAAATTTGTTATTTTTTCAAATGTATTTTCATAAGCATTTATGTTGTTTCCTTCCAATAAAAATAACATTAGTGCACCAAAAAAAATTAAAATAATTGATGATAAAAATGAAATTTTTGTAGTTAAATGCAGTGTTTTCCAATTTCTTTTTGTTGACATGTTTGAAATAAGATCACTAAGAGTGGGAAACCCTACGGCTCCTAAAAAAATCAAAATAGTAAAACACCATTTTAGATTGAGAGAGTCAAAAAAGTCAGTTGATAAAATAAATCCAGCATTGTTAAATGCACTTATTGAATGAAATATAGACTCAAACAGCATATTATAATTAAAGTTGTAATTTGAAAAAATAATTAAAATTCCTATTATTTCAATAATTATGCTAAAAGTAAATACTTTAATAAGTAGACTTTTTCCACTTAATAAATTTTGAGTATTAAAATTTTCACTGATCATTTTCTGTTGTTCAATTCCTAAGCCTTTTCTAGAAAAAAGAGCAAAAAATGTTGCAAATGCAATAATATTTATACCACCCAATTGAATTAAAAGAAGAATTATAACTTGACCTTTAAAAGAAAAGTCAATTGCGGTCTCCAGTATAGTTAATCCAGTAACCGTAATTGCGCTAACAGAAGTAAATAATGCGTTTTTAAAGCCTATACTATTACCATTACTTGAAATTTCTGGCATCATTAGTAATAGAGTCCCAAATATAATTAGACTTGAAAAAGACAGAATTAATAGTAGTGGAGGAGAAATTGGTTTTTTATTCAAATTACTATTGTCCTTCAAAATACTACTTAATGAGTCAAAGAAATAATAAAACTGTGTTATTACGATAATTAGTATTCTTGTAGTTGAATTTTGTTTAAAAAAATATTCTAAAAGAAAAAAATTTAATAAATCAAAAGAGATTAATAAAATAATAAAAGAAAGAACTTTGTTGTCCTTTATAAAATCCCAAAAATTAACTTTTACTGCTACTCTAATCAAGTAGGTCGATAAATAAAAAACAGATACAATAAAAATAATTATATTTTGTTGTTTAACTAAGATTTCATTAAATCCAAAATTCAAGATAATTGTTAATAAAACTATTAATGAGCCAACTAAGTTGTAACTTCCAATAATGTTTGAAATATTTTTATTGGTTTCGTAAAACTTTAGTTTTAATTTTCTAATAATTTTATTAAGTCTCATTTGTAGTTAAATATTTTTCAATTTAGTTATTAATTCATTGTAGTTAATTGGATTTGTGCCAATTTTATCACAAGAAATTTCACCTGATGTGTTAGAAAATGTAGCAATTTTGTCTAATTCTAGATCATGAAAAATTGCTAATGAGGATATGCAAATCACATTATCACCCGCTCCTGTAACATCAGGTTCTTTTTTTAAAACACCATCAATCTTATAAAATTTATTTTGCTGACAAACAACTAGTCCTTTTTTTCCCAAAGTCAAAACAACCCATTCTGAGTTTAGTTTTTTTTGAATACTAATACATGCTTTTTTCAAACTGGAATTTGTAATTTTTATTTTTGTATTTAAAAAATTCATAGCTTCCATAAGATTAGGTTTAATTAATTTGACACCTCTATATTCTATGAAATTTTTTTTTTTTGGATCAACCATTATAGGTTTTTTTTTATTTTTTGCTTCGGAAATTATTTTCTTGATTATTTTTTTATCTAAAAGTCCCTTATTATAGTCTTGTAAAACAATAAAATCAAAACTTGGTAATATTTTTTTAAACATTTCAAATAATCTTTTTTTCTCTTTTGATTCTCTGTAGTTAATTTTTTCAATATCAAATCTCGAATGATGTTGTTTGTTAGATGTTATAATTCTTGTTTTTAGAGTAGTTTGTTCAGTTAAGAATATCCCATCTGTATTAAGTTTTTGTTTTTTCATTAAAGAAATTACTTTTTTTCCGTATGAGTCATTCCCAACTAAACCAAACAGTAAAGTTTTAACTTTTAAATTATGAAAACTTAAAGCTACATTAGCGGCTCCTCCTAGTTGTTCTTTTTGGTTATTTATATCTACTATATCAATTGGTGCTTCCGCAGATTTTCTAGATGTTTCTCCAAACATATACTTATCTAAAATAATATCACCAATTACAATTACAGATGTTTTAGATACGGACTTAATAAATTCTCTCAGCATTTTAGGATAGTTTTGATAAGCACTTTTTAATTCTTGAAATTGCTGTTTTTAAATCTTTTTCTGATGAGGCAATAGAAATTCTAATACAATTGTTATCTCCAAAAGCACTCCCACTAACAGTTGCCACTTCCCCTTCTTCTAATAAAAACAAACTGAGTTCATCATTATTTTTAATTATTTTTTGCTTGTATTTTTTATTGAAGTAGTATGAAAAATCAGCAAAAATATAGAATGCACCCTTGGGTTCAGGAACTTTAATACCTTCAATATTTTTCAATAAATTCATTGTTAAATTTCTTCTAATTAAAAATTTATTTTTCATTTCTTTTGTAAAATCTGGTTTTTTTTGAAGAGCACTAATTGCTGCTCTTTGAGTAATTGAGCATGTCCCAGATGTAAATTGTCCTTGTAGTTTTATACATGCCTTTGTTATTTTTGTTGGAGCTCCTAAATAACCTAATCTCCAACCAGTCATAGCAAATCCTTTAGATAAGCCATTAACAGTAACAACTTGTTTTTTTGTATCTAAAAATTCACCAATACTTGTATGTTTTTTTGTAAAGTTAATGTGTTCGTAGATCTCATCAGAAATCACAATTACTTTAGGGTGTTTTTTAATTATATTTGAAATTTCTCGTAATTCTTCTTTTGTATATACAGCGCCAGTTGGATTGGATGGTGAGTTTATTAAAAATGCTTTGGTATTTGTGTTAATTTTTTTTTCTAGATCTTTTGCAGATATTTTAAAATTATTTTCAATTGAAGTATTTAATATAACTGGCTTAGCTTTTGCAAATTTTATCATTTGAAAATAACTTACCCAATAAGGACTTGGTAAAATAATTTCGTCATTAGGATTTAGAATACAAAGAAGTAATTGCATTAAACTTTGTTTTGCTCCTGTTGAACAAATGATTTGAT
>TARA_B100001057_G_scaffold484064_1_pt1 | contig 12095 bp, 16 predicted proteins | sample TARA_B100001057 | Tara Oceans TARA_B100001057 (sample SAMEA2621839) | marine metagenome | biome: marine biome (ENVO:00000447); feature: surface water layer (ENVO:00002042); material: "saline water (ENVO:00002010), including plankton (ENVO:xxxxxxxx)" | depth 5 m | reverse complement strand
CATAGAATATCATGAATACAGCTGAAAAATGGCACGGAACCACAATTGTCCTTTTAAGGAAGAATAATGAGACGATTGTTATTGGAGATGGTCAAGTAAGTCTCGGTAATACAGTGCTAAAAAGCAAAGCAAAAAAAGTCAGAAAGATTGAGAAAAGAAATGTGATCGCTGGTTTCGCGGGGTCAACCGCCGATGCGCTAACATTGTTTGAACGGTTAGAAGCTAAACTTGAAAAACATGCAGGTAATTTGTCAAGAGCTGCAGTGGAATTAGCCAAAGATTGGAGAAGTGATAAATATTTAAGAAGATTAGAAGCTTTAATGGCAGTTGCAGACAAAGAAAAAAGTTTTATTATATCAGGTACAGGTGACGTTTTAGAACCTGAAGATGGGATAATTGGAATAGGCTCAGGCGGTAATTATGCGCTAGCAGCTGCAAAGGTTTTAATGGAAACTGATATGAAAGCTGAGGACATAGCAAAGAAAGCTATTAAAGTAGCTTCAGAGATTTGTGTTTTCACTAATAATAATATTACAATGGAAAAATTATAAAATGTCTGGAACAAAAAAAGTTACTAATTTAAATTTAGTAAAAGATAAAGGGCAAACTGAGCAAAGCAAAGTTAGCGCCTTATCTCCTAGAGAAATAGTTTCTGAATTAGATAGGTATGTAATTGGTCAGAAAGAAGCAAAAAAAGCTGTAGCTGTCGCTCTACGAAATAGATGGAGGAGACAGGCACTTTCAGATGAAATGAAAGATGAAGTTTTACCGAAAAATATTTTAATGATCGGGCCAACTGGAGTTGGTAAAACTGAGATATCTAGAAGATTATCTAAACTGGCAGAAGCCCCATTCATAAAAGTAGAAGCTACCAGATTTACGGAAGTAGGGTATGTCGGTAGAGATGTTGAACAAATTATAAGGGATCTTGTTGAAATTGCTATAGCAATGGAAAGAGAAAAAAAAAGAAAAGAAGTTAACGCAAAAGCACAATTGTTAGCGGAAGATAAAGTGCTTGATGCGTTAGTAGGTAACAAAGCTTCTGTTGCAACAAGAGAAAGTTTTAGAAAAAGATTAAGAAATGGTGATTTAGATAATAACCAAATTGAGATAGAGGTCATGGATACATCTTCATCTATGCCAAGTTTTGAAATTCCTGGGATGCCTGGTGCAAATGTTGGAATGGTAAATATAGGAGATATACTAGGTAAATCTATGGGCAATAAAAAAGGTAAGAAAAAGAAAATGACTGTAAAAGAATCTCACGAAATTTTGGTTGCTCAAGAATCAGACAAAATGATCGAAGAAGATAAAATTGTGCTAGAGGCAAAAAAATCGACAGAAGATAACGGCATAGTATTTTTAGATGAAATAGATAAAGTTTCTGCTAGAGGAGATAGAGTAGGTGGAGATGTTTCAAGAGAAGGTGTTCAGAGAGATCTTCTCCCACTTATCGAAGGTACAACTGTTAATACAAAACATGGCCCAATCAAAACAGATCATATTTTATTTATTGCATCAGGAGCTTTTCAACTGGCGAAGCCTTCCGACCTGCTACCAGAGTTACAGGGAAGACTTCCGATTAGAGTAGAATTAAGTGCATTAAACGAGAAAGATTTTATTAGAATTTTAAAAGAGCCGGATAACAGTTTAATTAAGCAATACAAAGCTCTTTTAAAAACAGAAAATGTAGATTTGGAATTTAAGGATGATGGTATAGAGATGCTTGCCAAAATTTCGACCGAGGTAAATTCATCAATCGAAAATATCGGCGCTAGAAGGTTGCATACCATAATTGAAAAAGTTTTAGATGATATAAGTTTTAACGCAACTGATAGAGCTGGTGAAAAGATAGTTGTTGACAAAGAGTTTGTGCAAAAAAACCTAGGAAACCTAGTAAAAGATACTGATCTTTCAAAATTTATTTTATAATTTTTTTAACTTTATAAGTAAAGCTCCTTCCCCTCCATCTTTTTGTGCTGGATTGACGATCGAAAGAACTAATTTTGAAATTTCAGGATCTGAATTTAGAAACTCGGGAACAGAAAATCTTAGCTTACTTAAATCCGAGGACTTGTAAACATCCTCCTGATTTGAATGCAATCCTTTACCAGTAATTAAAAGTATTTCTCTACAATCTTTTTCAATGCAAGATTTGATTATTTCTTTAACTTTTTTATTGGCCTCATCCAGTGATAGTCCATGCAAATCGAATCTAAATTTATTATTAGGTCTCTTATTTTGGTATTTGTGGTCTTTGTCCGGAATTCGGGAAGTATCCTCTACAAACTTTTGCCAATCTTCCTTATCTTTTTGTGAGAGAGTATCTTTTTTTTTCACTTAGGTAAAATTTCAGCCAAATACCAATTAGGACTATTGCTTGTCACTTTCTTAGAAAATTTCCAATGATCTGTAACGGTTTTTATTCGATCTGGATTACCTTCTAAAACATTGTTACTTTTGTCTTTTTTAACTGAAATTATATCAGATACAAATTTTACTGTAGCAAAAATATTATCTTGAATCTTTTCATATTTTTCAAGATTAGATTCTTTCATGCCTATAAATGTCAATTCAGACTTAATGCCCTTATCCTCTCTATCAGAAATTGCTTGGTTAAAATTTGTAGCCATTCTAGGTGTAAGAAGACTTCTTAAACTTTTTTTGTCACCTTTTGCAAAGGCGGTAATTATAGTCTCGTAAGCTATTTCAGCGCCTTTAATAAATTTTTCTTTTTCTTCACCCTCTAGTTCGTTTGAGCTTTTCTTTTTAAATCTAACTTCTTGCTGCTTTGTAAATTCCTCAAATTTTTTTTCTGAGAATCTAGGGTAAATTTTATCTTCATGACCAGTTTTTCTCCCTAAGATGCTTCTTAATCTTAGGATTATGAATCCAGCTATCATAGCTAATAAAATAATATCTATGTATCCAAAATTGCTACTCATTATTTGCTAAATATACATTATTAATATATTTTTGTATCAGACAAATGAACACAATACTAATATCAATTATAGCTGTACCAATAATAGAAATATTGCTTTTTATTAAAATCGGGGAAAATATAGGAGCAATAAATACCGTTTTACTAATAATTTTTACAGCAATAGTAGGAGTATATTTTGCAAGAATTCAAGGAATCATGACAATAAAATCTGGGTTTACAAACTTGTACCAGAATAAATTGCCAATTTATGAAATATTGTCAGGAGCATCTATCGCAATAGCAGCTATCTTTCTGATAATTCCAGGTTTTTTTACAGATACTATTGGTTTCCTACTGTTGATCCCATTTACAAGAAAATTTTTACTTTCACCAATTATGAGGAAAAATAAAAATCAAAATAAGGAAGATAAAATACTTGAGGCTGAAATTATTGAAGATAAAAAAGATGAATTATAAAATAATTTCCAAATATATTAAAGCATTGAACTTTGAAATTTCAAAGCCTGAGAAATTCCTCTCATTAACAAAAGATATTTCAAATTATAAATTTAAGATAGATATTAAAAGTAATAGGTTTAAAGACAATATAATAGAAGTACAAACAACTTTAGCTCTTGAACCAAAAAATGAAGAATTAGATAAAATTAACGCTCTCGTTACATATTCAACTTTAGTTGAATTAGATAAAGATTTTACTGATAAGAATAAATTAGAAGAAATTATTTTAGTCGAAATACCGGGTGAAGTTTATCCTGAACTTAGAAAAGTTTTTATTTTTATTTTTGAAAATTCAGGCTTTAGAGAAATTAAAATTGATCCAAAGGTTGATTTTAAAAAACTATATTTGTCTAGAAAAAATTAAAAAAAATTTTTTTTTAATTCTAATTTTAAAAATGAACTATGATTTTTTAACTCTTCTTCAGAGGGCTTGACTATTTTTTTCGAGTAATTTAAAATTTTGCTTTGACTGAATGTATTTTCAACCTGCGAACTTAAAGACAATTTTGGTTCTTTTGCATCAAGAAGATTTATATAAACCTCACGTAATAATTCACAGTCTAACACAGCATTATGCTTAGTTCTTCTAGATAGATCTACGTTGAATCTTTTACAAAGAGCGTCTAATGAATTTGAAGTACCCGGAAACTTACTTCTTGCTAAATCTAGAGTATCTATAATTTGATTATTTGAAATAATATTTTTTTTTATTAATTTAAGCTCATGATTAATAAATGGTATGTCAAATGAAGCATTATGAATAATAAGGTTTTTGCCATCAATAAAATTTATTAATTCATCTGCTATTTCATTAAATTTTGGTTTGTCTTTCAGAAATTCTGTCGAAAATCCATGAATTTTATATGCCTCATCTGGTACATGACGTTCTGGATTTATTGTTTTGTGAAAAACTCTTTTGGTTGGAATTAGGTCATTGGTTTCAATGCATGCAATTTCTACAATCTTATGACCATCTTTAAATGAAAGGCCAGTTGTTTCGATATCTAAAAATATTTCAAGCATTACTTAATTATATCAGCAACTTTTTTTTTAAGAAAGGTTTTAGATTTATTATTAACAATTAAATAATCGCAATATTTAATTTTATTTTTTGCCAACATTTGATTTTTATCTAAGAGATAAAACATTCTTTTATTACCTCCTTTCTTTAAATATCTTCTAAGTCTGGTTTTCTTCGGAGCAACTACTAATATTATATAATCAAAAAAGTACATCAACTTACTTTCTATCAATAATGGAATTTCGAAAAAAACAATTTTATTAGATTTGTTTTTTTTATAAAATGCTTTCATTTTTCGTCTAATAAAAGGGTGAATGACTAAACCAAGTTCTTTAAGGGATATTTCTTCTTTTAATAGCTTTATTTTAATTTCTTTCTTAATATTTCCCTTTTGAATTTTAAATTTTTTTTTTATTTTGACTTTGAATTTATTATTAGAATAAAGTTTTTTTACTTCTTTATCTGCACTAAAAAACAATTTTTTATTTGTGGATAATATTTTTACTACCGATGATTTTCCAGATGATAAAGAGCCTGTAATCCCAATTTTCATTAATTTAATTTTGACTCCAATAATTTTATTAATTCGTCGTCAATCTCTGGATTAATTTTGTTCCACAAGTAAAAAGATTTTTGTCCCTGGTAGATAAACATGTTAAGACCATTGAAAGATCTTATTTTTTTTGATCTGTAATATTTTATCATTTTTGTCTGTGAGGGATTATAAATCGTGTCTATGTAAACCATCTCTTTTTTAATATCGCTTAAATCAATCTTAAAATCATCATTTGTCCTTAAACCTAAACTGGTTGCATTTATTAGAATATCAAATTTATTAAGTTCTTTAGAACATTCTTCCCATTTAATAAGATTGATTTCATTAAATTTCTTTTTTAAAAATAAAAGTTTTTCATAAGTTCTGTTTGTTAATGAAATATCTGAAATACTAGATTTCAATAAAGACAGGATAATCGAAGGAGCAACTCCTCCAGCTCCAAGAATAAGAGCTTTTTTATTTTTTTTTTCTTGGTTAGATATAGATTTTAGATAAGCTGCTTGAAAACCAAATACATCAGTATTTTCTCCTATTAAATTATTATTTTCGTCTAGCATTATTGTGTTAACTGAATGTGTTTCATTAGCATCGTTAATAGTTTTATCTAAAAATGGTATCACAGAATTTTTATAAGGTAAGGTTACATTGACGCCTTTAATTTCTTTTTCTTTAATTTTTTTAATTACATTTTGAATTTCATTTTTTTCAATGTTAAGCAATTCATATTCTGCATTGATATTATATTTCTTAAACCAATAATTGTGCATAGTGGGTGATAATGAGTGAGATATCGGATTACCTATAATTGCAAATTTAGTTTTTTTCATAATTTATAATTTTTAAATATTCCTTTATTTGTTTAATCGGTAATCCCATTATAGAGTCTTTATCACCTTTTACATACTCAAATAAGTTTAAACCACCTGCCTCAATTTGATAAACTCCATACGCCAATAATGTTTCTGTTTTTATTTCGTTAAGATATGACTTTAATTCTTTATCAGACATAACCTTCATTTTAAGTTCTGATTTATCCGTATGATTCCAAATCATTGAGCCATTCTTTGAAAAACAAACTGAACTAATAAGATAATGTTTTTTTCCATTTAATATTTTTAAAATATGCAAAGCTTCTTCCCTTGAAAGAGGTTTGTTTATTAATTTTGAATCAAGTGATATAACGCTGTCAGCGCCAAGCACCAATTCATTTGGAAACTTATTGCTAACTTTGTTTGATTTCAATTCTGCCAAATTTTTTGAAATCATTTCTGGGTCAGCCCCTTTTTCTAAAAGTGCTTCTTTTACTTGATCTTCGTCAACATTTGAGGGCGAAACAATTGTCTGGAATCCGTATCTGTCAAGTATTTCTTTTCTTACTCCACTCTTAGAGGCTAAAATAATTTTCATTTATTTTTTTTAATTTCTATGATCTTTATTATTGATGCTGCTGTTTCTTCGACAGATTTTCTTGTTACATCTATGGTTGGCCAATTATACTTCTTAAATAGGTTCTTAGAATCCTCTACTTCTTTTTTAATTGCGCTTATATCAGTATAGCTTGAAGATCTATTTTCTTGCATTAATGCCACTCGATTTCTTCTAATATCTGATAGTCTGTCTGGATCTGCAAATAACCCAACCACACACGATTTTAAATTTTTTTCTTTTAGGTCTTCGGGAATATCTTGATTCGGAACTAATGGGATATTTGTAGTTTTAAAACCTCTGTTAGCTAAGTAAATAGAGGTTGGTGTTTTGCTCGTTCTGCTTACACCTAATAAAATTACATCAGAACTGGATAGATCTTCTGTTTTTTTTCCATCATCGTGAGACATTGTAAATTGTATTGCTTCTATCCTTTTATAATAGTCTTCGTCTAGCACGTGTTGCGCGCTTGGCTTATGTATTGCTTTCTGATTTAATAATTTAGAAAAAGCTAAAATTAGGTTTCCAAGAACACCAAAACATGGAATGTTTGCGTCTTCACTTTTTTTTGAGAGGTATTTTGCCAATTTCGTTTCCACAACAGTATAGAGAATAATTGTATTGTTGCTTTTGATCCCTTCATTTATTATTTTATCAACTTGTTGTTGTGTTCTGACAAAGAAAAATTCCTTTTTTTCATATTCAAAATTTTTGAATTGAGATTGTAATGATAAAAAAATTCTATCTAGGGTTTCACCAGTCGAGTCTGAGATAAGATATACATTGTATTTTTCGTTCATAATTCTGTTAGTTATAATTGAATAACTAAACTTTATAGTTTTTTTTTAAAAATTATAAAAATCTACCCACATTAATTAACATATTTGTTACATTTTATTCGATGTGAATTATTTTATACATAAAAATTTTAAACTGTGAGTATAATTCAATTAATAATTAAAATTAAAGGAAATTTCGACGAGTTGAAAGGTATAAAATGTTTAAAACCAGGTATAATTAAATATAGTCGTTACTAACATGACCTATTACAATAACTATACTTATTAATATATTATTTAATTTATGAGTAAATTGTTAAACTGTTTAATAGATAAAGATATTTCTTGTGTACCAGTGTGGTTTATGAGACAAGCTGGTAGATATCTTCCTGAATTTAAAAATTTAAGATCTAAAAATCCTGACTTTCTAAAATTATGTTTAAACAGTAATTTAGCTACTGAAATAACACTGCAGCCATTGAAAAGATTTAACTTAGACGCAGCTATTATTTTTTCGGATATATTAGTCGTCCCTTATGCCTTAGGACAACAAATAGAATTTAGGAAAATAGGAGGACCTTGGAGCCCGAATTTTAATATAGATAAATTTTTAGAAGTTAAAGAGAAAGATTTTTTATTAACTTTAAAACCTATTTATGAAGCAATTAAAAAAACAAAAAAATTACTCCAAAAAGATAAATCTCTAATAGCTTTCATAGGGGCTCCGTGGACTTTAATAATTTATCTGTATAATTTAAAAGAGAAACATAACTTAAATGAAAAAATATCAATAAAAAAAAAGAATGAAATTAAACTAGTTTTAAAAAAATTAGATGAGTTCTTAAAACTTCATATAATGCATCAAAAAGAAGCAGGAGCTGATGTAATACAAATTTTTGACTCATGGGCAGGGCTTGTCAAAGAAGAAGACCTTCATGAATACTGTATTATCCCAAACAAAAGTCTGGTTAATTTTTGTAGAGAAAATAAAATACCCTCAATTTGCTTCCCAAAAGGTTTAAAGGATTATTACAAAAAATTTGTTGAACAAGTAAAACCCGATGCAATCAATATTGATCAATACGTTGATCCTAAGTGGGCAAAAGAAAATCTTAATGATATATGTGTACAAGGAGGAATGAACCCAAAGCTTCTTTTTAAAAATGAGAAAATAGTGTTAGAGGAGACAGAAAAATATCTTAATATTTTCAGGAATAAACCCTACATATTTAATCTTGGTCATGGTATTCTCCCAGAAACAAATCCAGATATTATAAAAAAAATTGTAGATAAAGTGAACCTAACCCTAAGATGAAAGAAAGCCACCCAAAAGTAAACTTCGGTAAAACAGGTGTCCTTTTAATAAATTTAGGAACACCGGATTCTACTAAGTGGATGGATATAAGAAAATATTTAAAAGAGTTTTTATCTGATAAAAGAGTTATAGAAGTAAACCCTTTTCTTTGGCAAATAATTCTTAATCTATTTATTTTAAATTTAAGGCCATCAAAAACCGCAAAAGCTTATAAAGAAATATGGATGGAAAAAGAGGACATGTCGCCACTCAGGTACTACACAATAATGCAAACAAAAAAACTGGTAGACAGGATAAGTAATAAAAATCTAATCGTTGATTATGCAATGCGATACGGTAACCCAAGTATAAAAAGTAAAATTCAAAAGCTAAACGAAGCTGGTTGTGAAAAGCTAATAGTTTTACCTCTTTACCCCCAATATGCAGCAGCTACCACCGCCACCGTTTGTGATGAAGTGTACAGAGTTCTTATGAAAATGAGGTGGCAACCAAGCTTGCAAATAATACCTCACTATGAGTCTGACCCTCTATATATAAAAGCACTATCGAATAGTTTAAGCTTAAAAATGTCAGAGTTGAATTGGAAGCCAGATCTAGTGATAGCGTCATATCACGGAATTCCTCAAAAATATTTTGACAAGGGGGATCCCTATCATTGTTATTGTCACAAAACAACTAGATTGCTTTCAGAAGATCTTAAAAGTATCGAGATTAAAACTACTTTTCAATCAAGGTTTGGACCGGAGGCGTGGTTAAAACCTTATACAGACAAAACTCTTGAAAGTTTACCCAAAGAGGGAAAAAAAAACATACTTGTTATTTGTCCAGGCTTTTCTTCAGACTGCGTCGAAACTCTTGAAGAAATATCTATTCAAGGCAAAGAGAGCTTTCTTAAATCTGGAGGAAAAAATTTTGATGTTGTGCCTTGTTTAAACGATAGTGAAGACCATATAAATTTGCTTGAAAAATTAACAAAAAAAGTTCTATAAATGAATGCATACTTAACATTTAAAGCCCTACATTTAATAGCGGTTATATCTTGGATGGCGGGATTGCTTTATTTACCAAGAATATTCGTTTATCACGCTGAGACAAAGGAAAACAAGGGGCAATCAGAAACTTTTAAATTAATGGAAAAAAGATTATATTTTTACATTATGAACCCAGCAATGATATTGTCCTGGGTTTTTGGAATTCTTCTTATTCATTCACAAGGTGTTCTAAGTCTAGGTCTACTATGGATGAAAATAAAAATTGGATTAGTTTTAATTTTAACGGGCTACCATTTTTATCTATTAGGTGTTCTAAAAGATTTTCAAATTGACAATAATACTAAAAGCTCTAAATTTTTTAGAATCATCAATGAAGTACCAACAATTTTGCTAATAATCATCATTTTTGTTGTGATTTTTAAACCATTATAATACTTGAAATTTTAACAAAAAGACCTATATTTAAGCTACTTACCTCGTAAAACAATCAATCAAATGAATTTACAAGAACTAAAAAAACAAAGTCCAGCTGATTTAATTTCGCAAGCTGAAAAGTTAGGCATCGAAAACCCTAGCACTTTAAGAAAGCAAGAAATTCTTTTTGCCATATTAAAAAAATTGGCAGAAAAGAATGAACAAATTAGCGCTTCTGGTGTTCTAGAGGTTTTGCAAGACGGTTTTGGTTTTCTAAGAGCAATCGAATCTAATTACTTACCAGGTCCAGACGATATATATGTAAGCCCAAGTCAGATAAGAAGATTTGGATTAAGAACAGGAGACACAGTTGAGGGAGAAGTAAGGGCACCAAAAGATGCTGAAAGATATTTTGCTTTGCTTAAAGTAAATAAAATAAATTTTGATGAACCAGATAAAGGTAGAAACAAAATAGCCTTTGATAACCTTACCCCATTATATCCAAACAAGAGAATTAAATTAGAAGTGGAAAGTACTAAGGTAGAAAAAAAACCTGATAACACAGCTAGACTAATTGATTTGGTTAGCCCAATTGGCAAAGGTCAAAGATCACTAATAGTTTCTCCGCCCAGAGCAGGAAAAACTATAATTCTTCAAAATATTGCTCAATCAATTACTGCTAATCATCCTGAAATTTATTTGATGGTATTGCTAATAGATGAGAGACCAGAGGAAGTAACTGACATGCAAAGATCCGTTAAAGGTGAAGTGGTTTCATCTACATTTGATGAACCAGCATCAAGGCACGTAGCAGTGGCTGAAATGGTTATTGAAAAAGCTAAAAGACTAGTTGAGCACAAAAAAGATGTAGTTATATTATTAGACTCAATTACAAGGTTAGGAAGAGCATATAACGCAGTTGTACCCAGTTCAGGAAAAGTTTTGACCGGAGGTGTTGATGCGAATGCATTGCAAAGACCAAAAAGATTTTTTGGTGCAGCGAGAAATGTTGAGCAAGGAGGATCACTTACAATTATATCTACAGCCTTAATTGATACTGGAAGCAGAATGGATGAAGTTATATTTGAAGAGTTTAAAGGCACAGGAAATTCAGAATTGATATTAGATAGAAAAGTTGCAGATAAAAGAATTTATCCAGCTCTCGATGTAACAAGATCGGGCACTAGAAGAGAAGAGCTCTTATTTGCTAAAGACGATCTTTCAAAAATGAACGTTCTTAGAAGAATAATTAGTCCAATGGGTACAATGGATGGAATAGAATTTTTAATCTCTAAAATAAAAGATACTAAAAATAATTCAGACTTTTTTAATTCAATGAATAAATCGAATTAAAATTAAGTCTCTAAACTTTATCAAAACTATTGTATTGTTTCTTTATCTGAAGAGTTTTCATAAGAATAAAACTTAATAATATTTAAGAGAGTAGTTGTTTTTTCATTTAAGCTTACAGTCTCTAAAAGTTTTTGCTTCTCCTCATTGGAAATTGGAGCTATCATTGAAAGTGTATTAATTTTTTGTGGCTCATCTAACTTTTCGAACTCTTTCCAATTAATCATAAGACCATTTTTTTCAAAAAACTTTTTTATTTTTTCCATAAAGCTCAATTGATCGTATGAAGGAACTAGTTTTTCTACATCTAAGGTATCTTTATAAAATTTTTTATAATCTACTTCAAATTCTCTGTATTTTTTTTGATTAGCTATTTCTTTGGTTATTTCAAATCTTGTTAGTCCGGTTAGATTAATTAAAACTCTACCATCAGAAGTTTCTTGATAATCGCTTATCTTTCCTAAACAACCAACTTTATAAACTAAATTATTTTCTTTTTTAGACTGTACCATTCCCATTAATTTGTTGTTTCTAAAAGAATCGTTCACTAAATCTAGATATCTATCTTCAAAAATATTTAAGGGTAAATTTGTTTTTGGAAAATATATAACCCCACTTAATGGAAATACTGGAATTTGTTTAGGAAATTTTTTATCCATATATCTAATTATAAGGTTAATAATTTAGAACTGTCAATTTGTAATAATATACGTTAGATATAAATAATTGATGGTTATCTATTTACGCTTAGGAATAAATTAATTATACTATTTATTAATTTGCGGGCATAGCTCAGTG